>Ga0180431_10000005_pt1 | contig 315855 bp, 505 predicted proteins | sample SS_ome_11_FD_132459 | JGI IMG/M metagenome (GOLD analysis project Ga0180431, IMG submission 132459) | Hypersaline lake sediment archaeal communities from the Salton Sea, California, USA - SS_1_MS_1 metaG | ecosystem: Environmental > Aquatic > Non-marine Saline and Alkaline > Hypersaline >...
AAGAACCCTAGACTCCGAGAAAAATAATTCTTGATGTCTTTTAACCCTTCTTAACATCCTTTCCTTATTTTCGATTACATTTTCATGCCTAAAAATTAATCCAGGGTATTGGGAATTTTTAAGAACTAGTCCCCTACGGTATTTATTTGTCTTATCTACTACGGGGTCTAAAAAATTCTCAAAATTAGTTTCAAATAATTTTATTACGGAATCAAACTTTGCAGTAATTAACCAATCAAGCGGAAAGGCCTGTTTCCTTATTTGTTTCCTTTGTAATTGAAAAGCTGGAGTGCATCGCCACCCCAAACTAATAATTGCTTCAAATTCCATTTAAAAACCCTATGAGGTGATCGCAAATTTGAATAACTACTTCGTTAGACAACGTAGGATATATAGGGAGACATAAAACGGAATTACAAACTTTATCGGTATTCGGTAGGTTGTAAGACCTTTTAGAATATGGCTTCATCTTATGGCATCCCGGATAAAAGTATCTACGTACCATTATATTGTTTTCCCTTAAATAATCATAAAGTTGGTTTCTTACCTGGGGATCAACTAAAATTGGCAAATAATGATGGTTCGATTTTAGGGTATTAATTTTTTCTAAAAATTTAACTCGCGGCGAGTCTTTTAATTTTTTAAAGTAAAGGTTGGAAATATTCTGATTTTTTAAAATTCGTTCTTCATGCCCCTCCAAGGAAACTAATCCAAACGCTGCAGAAACTTCGTTTAATTTTGCGTTTATCCCGATACCATCGACTTCATCTACCCCAGAAAAACCAAAATTTCGACTTTTTCTCAAGCGTGCTGCTAAACTACTATTCCTTGTTGTTACTAGACCCCCTTCAAAGGTAGAAAAAGATTTAGTTGCGTGGAAGCTAAAAATTTCAGCATCTCCAAAAGAGCCGTAAGGTTTTCCATAAACATCGCACCCAAAACAATGTGCGGAGTCATAAAGAACTGGGACTCCCAGCTTTTCTAAAGCCTTAAAGTTGCAAGGCCTCCCATAAACATTAACCCCTATAACACATAAAGTTTTATTATCTACTAGTTTTTCAACTTCAGAATTTAAGGTCAGCGTTTTCGGGTTAATGTCGCAAAACTTCGTTTTTAACCCGAGGGCGGAAATAGCATGGGCAGTGGCAATAAATGTAAAGGCAGGAAGAATCACTTCGGTCTTTGTTTTATCCTTTATTTTTAATTCCTGTAGGGCCAGCATTAGCCCAGTTGTCCCGTTGTTAACCAGTATTGCGTGGGGAACTTTTAACTTTTTTTCTAGTTCTTCTTCTAACTGTTGAGCCAAAGGCCCTTGATTCGTTAAAATAGCAGTACTATAGATTTCCTTTATTTTTTCAATAAAAGAATCCAACGGTGGAAGATAAGGTTTCGTATTATAAATTTTTTTTTCTAGCATCCTAGGCTTTTCTATTTTTATAGGCATCCCGAAACCTTGGGTCTCGTAACCTCTCTTGAGCTTTTATTGTTTTCTTAAAAACTAAGGGTTCCGGATGAAAATAACCTTTAATATTTTTTTCCTTTAATCTGTTTAGAAAATTCCGGTCTGCGGAAGATTTTTCATAACAGTTCATATTATACCGCATTTGACCAAGCTTATTAGAACGATAAAAATAGGTTGAATGTGGAAGCCTTAACTGCCAAATAGATTTTCCAGGCCCTCCTTTTGGAAAAATTTCTCCAGAGGCTAGCTTGGACTGGGCAGCTAAGAAATCAGCTTCCTTTTGTTGAATCATTTTTAAACTAATTTCTATCCTATCCTCCTTTGAAATTTCGTCGTCATCTTGGTGGGCAATATAGTCGCCTTTAGCTAGGTCTAGCCCTCTATTTACTGGGGGAGTCCCCGCAATTCTTTTAAATTGATGTTCCGTTAACTCCTTTGGATAGCTCCGAGTTTGTAGATTTTCAAAATAAACTCTAGGGTCCTGGGCGCAAACTTCTTTCATTTCTTCTTCTGTTGAATCAAAGCAACAATCGCCAATCACAATAATTTGTAAATTTTTATAAGTTTGATTTTGAATGCTTCTTAGGCATTCCTTGACTAAAAAATTAACATTGTTATATGTTGCTACTATTATAGAGATTAGGGGCTGTTCCATTTTTATAGTTTCTGTTTGATCCTTTAATATACCTAAAAGATTAATAGTTATTTAGAAATTGCCCAGCGAAATTATACCATTTTTGCTTAAAATGAGACTTTTTTCTATTTCCCCCCCGACCAAAATGATACCAAAAAGGATCTTTATTAAAAAAGTACTCAGCGCATTTAATTCCCTTAAAGATTTGAGTTGGTTCCCTAAATTCGATATGCAAAATAGGATCTCTTCGTAGCTTAACAGAGAGTTTCCCGGCGGTATCGATATTATCCTTAAAACTTGGGCGGTAATCAATGTTGTTTTGTAAATCCTCAGTTTTCCCAAAAATAAAATTGGCATGAAGCATTTTAGTATTAAATTCTTTATCTGTCCTAAATGCCCTAGCCCCAATTAAACGGTATTTTGCCATTAATCCTTTGAGTTCAACATCCCAATATTTTTTACAAATAAAGCAATCTGCATCAATAATCAACGTGTATTCCGATTCTACTAATGAAACGATTTTATTTAAAACTGATCCGTGGTGGGCAGACCCTGAGGTTGCGTTGATATTAGTGTTTATTATTTTGGCATTCTCTAATTGAATTTTTTCCGAAACTCTACTTGCTACGATAAACTGAAAAGGATCTTTTGCTGTTTTAATTAATGACTTTTCCAACAATTGCATAAACCGGGCAGTATTAAAATTTGAGGATACTACGGTTATTTGGTTATCATTTTTTCTATTTGGGTTTGGTGTCGCTGCGTTTTTAGTTGCCTCGAAAACGGTTTGCGGAGATTCTTTATTAGGACGTGGTTGAGGCTTTGGGCGGGCCCGCCGAGGCCGGGTCCTCTGCTTTGGCTGGAGCCTTTTCTTCTCTTGCCGCTTTCCCTTTGAGAATTCTATTAAATATTTAGTATTAAGACCTTCTCCTAAGTATTGGAAGGTATTCCCTGCCAAATGTGCTATTTTTCCACAGGTTGCTATTAGGCTATGATTACCAATTCGAACATTACCGGATGCCCAGTTAATTTCAAATTCACCTTTAATAGCTTCTAATACCCTCCGGGGAACCCCAAAAAAGGAACCCCGCACTGTTAAATGTGAAAAGTCCTTCGGGGGCTTCCAACTAGAGTGGCTATAGCATTGTGGGTGGGTTTTTGTCCAATCTTGTTTTCCCCCTGCGTTCCTTGAGTTTCCAATAACATTTGCACCCGTTTTTCTCAGGGTTTGTTTGCTTTGCTTGATGATATCAAAATCTTTTATTTGAATATCGTCGTGCATAAAAAAACAAAAGTTTTGGCTTTTCCAAAACTCATAATCTAGCCATTGCTGATATGCTCCCCAGTCCCAACCTTTATTTTCCTTTTCAAAGACCTTAAACCCTAATTTTTCTACTTCGAGCTTAAAAGATAGATCTTTTTTATGCATAATAACATAAAAAGAATCGACTCCTGTTAATTTTTTAATTTGCTTGTAGGTCTCTAGGTTTAAGTACCATCCTACAATACAGAGGCTTGTTGCCATTAAATTAAGCTCTGGTAGATATTATCGTATTGTTGTGAACACATTTCTATATTAAATTTTGTTTCAATAGTCTCTCTTCCGCTCTGTCCTAATTTAATCCTAACGTCCTTATTAAAATATAGATATTTTATTGCGGCTACCAAAGCGTTTAAGTCATCATTAGCAATTAAAATTCCATTTTTACTATTAACCAATTCGGAAACCTGGTCTATGTCAGTGGCAATAACTGGTTTAGAGCAGACCATGCTTTCCATTAATGAATTGGGAATCCCTTCGTTATTAGGGCGAGAAACACAAGTCCCAATATCAAATCTTTTAGTATAGGGGATAATGTTTTGTTTATACCCTAAAAATTGGATATACTTTTCATACCCCTTCGCGGCTGTTTGTAGCTTTGGTAAGTTTTTAGGGGCAGATGGTAAGACAGAATCCCCACCAATTAAGCAAAGTCTAATATCCTCGAATTCCTTCACAAGAATTTTGATGGCTTCGATTAGTAGAATTAAATTTTTTCCCCAACCAAACCGAGAAGACCTCCCTATAACAAACTCATTCCCAGTGTAGACTTCATCTGTTTTTTGCTCTTTATCTATCTCTTCGAGGTTAATCCCATTATAAATAAGGTGGATAGGCAAGTTGGGGGGTGCTGCTTTTTTAATAATCGGAATAGTCCCTTGCGCAGACGCAATAACTAATTTCAATTTATCCTTTTTAAGCCTTCCACAAGACCGCGTTCCGTCTGTTCTTTCTATAATGTTTTTAACCCCCGCTTTAACAGCAGCATCTATTTGAGCTTGTTCGTTATGTACCTGAAAGATATCAGGTTTTATTTTTTTTAATAAGGGCTCTAATTTGTCTTGGGGGCAATAAAGTGCCGTGCCAATTTCCTTAAAATGTGGTTGGATTTCTGGGCTTGCTGTGGCTATAAAGTAGAATTCATATTTACCTTTCAAGCGGTTTGCAATATTTTTTAGGAAGGTTTCTATCCCCCCAATGTGAAAATCAAACAGACCAAGAGCAATTTTAGGTTTCATTTTATTTCTCTGCTATAACTTTATAACATAAAGGGGCTTTTTTATCCCCAAGAGGTTGAATATCAATTTTACTAAAGTCCTCTAGGAGTAATCGTAAACCATGTTCCGTGAATCTCCAATAGTCATAAAACCCTTTTTCTCCATTAGCATGAATCCAAAAATTAAAAGGGACAGTTAAAGCTAAGAACCCGCCTGGTTTTAGGATAGAAAAGAGACTCTGCGTTGCCTTAAATGGGTTTTTTACGTGCTCAAGAACATCAAAACAAGTTAAGACATCAAATTCTTCCGAATATAATTCTTTTAGATTTTCAACCCCTGAAACAATATCAATTAGAGGGTCTTGGAAAACGTCAGAAGTAATGTATTTGCAAACTGGCTTAAATTGTTTTCGAGGGTATTCCCAGGTCCCAGCCCCAACATCTAAAACTTTTTTGCCAGAAACTTTTTGGATCAATGAATCAATAAATTCCATTATAGCTTTTCTGTTTAAGGTGACTCTGTATCCCTTAAAAGTGACTCTATTTGGCTCCATTAAATAATATCCTTAAATATGTTTTTTCGTACTGGTCTATCATATAGTTTAAGTTAAATTTTTTATTCGGCTTTGGTTCTATTTTTTTATTTCTAACCTTCGCTATTTTTTTAACGAAATCCTCTATATCGTTATATTTTGCTAAATACCCATTTCCTTTTTCTATGATTTCGGGCAAGCCGCCACAATTATTAGCAACAACGGGAATCCCACAAAGGATAGCTTCAAGGGCCATTAAGCCAAAACCTTCATATTTGCTAGGGACAATCAAACAGGAGCATTTATGTAAATAGTATGGGACTTCTTCCCTTTTTACAAATCCTGTTATTTCTCCTTTTCCAGAAATTCTTTGTTTAACTTCTTCTTCAAGTTTTGGGTCGACTGCATTCCCACCAATCATTAACAATTGATGTTGAAATGGGAGGGCTTCACTTATATCTAAAAAAAGTAATGGGTTTTTTGCGGGATGAAGGCGGCCTAAGAATCCCAGTGTGAATATTTTAGGGGCTACCGCTTGTTTTGGAAACGCTGAAAAATCAACCCCATTGTAAATTAAGCGAGAAGGGCGATTAATTAATTGTTGTAGGTATTTTGAAATACAAACAGTTGTTGTGATATTGCTGTGATTTTTTGCTATAGACCAACCATAGGGGGAATGAATTGTTTCTACAATAGGTTTCGAGTATTCGTATTGTGTTTGGTACCCATCAACTTGAACAATATCACAATGCAGATTTAAGCCCTCTGGGGTTTGGCGGGGGATCCCTTTTAATTGCTTTAATAGGATTTCGTGGTCTAGCTTTGAGTTTCTAACAGTATAATAGACCTTATACCCTTTAGAGGCGAGCCCTAAAAGAAGGTCTGCCTGCTGGGTTTGAGCTCCACCAACTGCCAAATCTGTAAAATCAAAACCTATTTTCATTTTTTCTTCGGAAATAACGCCCGCATATAAAATCTAATCATTCTCTCAACGCTAAGATTCTCTTCTGCCGTTTTTCTAGCTTTCTTTTTATAGCGATCTAGATCTTCTATAATTTCCAGCACAGCTGACACGCTTCGCGATATAAATTCCTCGGAATATTCCCAATTATTTTGCTCTGAACATGCTTTTCCACCGATATTAGTTAATTCCCGGGTGCCTCCCCAGGATGATACAACACAGGGCAAACCACAAGCCAAAGCTTCTGCCACAGCGTTAGGGCATACATCTCCGGACCTGGCATGAATGAGAATGTCGTGGGATTGATAAATTTTAGGAAGATCTTTATTTTTTATATGCCCTCTACATTTTATAAACTTCCCTTTTTCTTTTTGTAAATATTTTGAACAAGTCGGATCCGCATTTCCAACAAAGGTAATTGTTACATTATCATACTTCTCACGAACAAGTTTCGCAATCTTTGTTGGAATATCTACTGAATGCAAGTACCTTAAATTTCCAACAACCAAAAGTCTAAGTCCTTCCCAATCTTTTTTTCTAGGCTTAAAACGAGTTAAATCAACCCCATTATGGATAATAGAATAGTCATTATCTCTTTTTACCAAATACTGGTCGTACATTTGCTTCGCCCAATGGCTTTGGTAAATAAAATGGTCGTATTGTGGGATTTCGCGGGTAAGCTCTTCGTTATGTGCTAATTTATCTGGGGTCATGACACGGCCCTTTGTGCCATTCCAATAATCAGGGATATAGAATCCGCTAGTTCTTCCAACCACTCGAATTCCTTGCTCTTTTAATTTTGGAATTAGGCCTTGGGAGGAGATTAAAAGAAGGGCCGAATCGCATCCTTTGTAATTATCGAATTGAATTTCAACGCCTTCTTTTTTTATGGCCGTTATAAATTTTTCAACGAAAACGCCAGGCCCACCGCTGTTATCTGGTTTTCTATTCACAAAAAGTTTCATTTTTTCTCCAAAAACTTTTAATAATTATTATATATGGTACCAACTTTCCGTTATAAATATATAATACTAATTCGACTGAAAGGGCTCGGTCATGAAGATTTTTCTAAAAGTTCTATTAATAGTTTTTTGCTCTCTCCTATACTTCTCCTGTTCTAGTATAGAAGAGAACGAAGCATATGCTCTCGGTTTTGCAGCAGGAGAGGGGGCAGGAGAAGAAACAGGATATGATAGAGGGGTTACAGAAGGATATGAAGATGGGGAGATCCGGGGATACCTAGAAGGGTACGAAGATGGGGAGATCCGCGGTTCAGAGAATGGCTTTAACCTAGGACAAGTTTCTGGAAGGGAAGAAGGGTTAGTAGAGGGCTACCGTTTTGGGCTTTTGGAAGGAAGACGCAGTAGTGCCGACGACCTATTAGGCAATCCCTTTTTAGAAGAATTATTTCATGAAAGATACTTTCGAAAAGTAGAATTTTATGATATTAGAATTGAGTTACCTTACAGAGGGGAACTTCTTTTGATGCCAGGAGCAGAATTTAGGCTTTTCTTTACTAACACAATAGAGGATAATTTTATTCGTTTCGAGGTAACTTCCCTTACAGAAAGCTTAGAAATCGACCCAGTAGTGGTCCTTAACCAGGTGGTTTCTAGGAATTCTATGTGGCAGATGCATTACTGTGACGACGAAGATAGTGGAACAAAGGACCCTGCCTTTAGCCTGGCCCTAGACCCAGGGGCATATATCGCTATTATTCTTGGTTATGAGCATAGGTACGTAGGACGAATCGGCGTTCAAATTTACCCAATATATTAAGAATAAATCCTTAAATTATCCACCAATTAGTTCCATCAGACTGAACCCGGACAGGGTCGGGGTAGTTGATTGCTTTCGTGTTTGCGTTATCAATCATTGCTGAGTCCAAAGTCGCAAGCGTGGTGGAACTTCCCCCTTGTCCGATATGTTTGACTGTAAAGACCTTGCCGATCGGATATGTTTCAATATTATTTAGGGTTACTTGGACTGCCCCGCTGCAAGTTATAGTATCGTCCGTTGGGAGCAACATATAGTCCGTTGTTTTGTGAGCAATATTGAGGGTAATTCCAAAGATAACAGCACTCCCACTGCTAACAATAACTTTATGGTCTTCTTCGCTGTCATCTGTCCAATATAGAGCATTATCTTTATTCGAATTTGCCCAAACCGTAAGATCTGTTGCGGATGCTTGTGCTTCAAGCTGAAGTCCTGTTCCCAAGATGCCGCCTAATGCTTGAAGACCTCCGGAAACAAGAAGTTTGCTATTAAAAATAAATCTACTGTTGTCTGTTTCATACCAAAGAGCTTGGGCATCTGAAATTCCACCATCGGTAAGGGAGACAGGTGTTAAAATCAAAGCCGTTGGGTCGATCACCCCATCAACAGTTAATTTCCCAGGAACGTAAACTTCCCCAGCATCTATTAATGATAAGATTAGGGTTGATCCCGCTACGAAGTTGGTAGCAGTATCTGTGCTATATATACCTCTTGTAGGGTCTGCAATTCGAAGTGCCGGTACGTCAAGCGTTCCTTGCCCGTTGATAAGAATCCCATTGCTATCTACTTGCAGTTTTTTAACGGCATTAATGGAAGTATTTACTTGGGCGCTAGTTAAAGAAAGACCGGTTGTTGACCCATAAAGATAAATAGATGGGTTCGCTGTACTCCCCCCAATTATATCTAACCCAGTGCTTGTGACTCCTGCTACTCTGCTACCTGCTGCAGCGAAAGCGGTTCCCGAAGCACCTGGGAAATAAATTCCATAATTCTTAACTTCTCCTGGGGTAATTGCACAATCTGCAGCAGACCCGGTAATCCCGAAGATAATATTTCCATTAGCAAAAATTCCTTCTCCGGTTAGGTTGGATAGTAGCTTAACAACCTCTACCCCATTCGACCCAACGCTGATTCCGCCATCAACTCCAGCGTAAATCCCAGAATTACTGAAATTACCAAACCCATAGGTTGGCTCTGCTGCTGACCCATTTTGCGCAGCCAAAATTTTATTAACATTTACTTTATTATCTGTATCAACCCAAATTGCGGTGGGGTCGCCAGAAGTAGGATCGCTGGCTTGTGGGGTTAAAATTAAAGCTGTCGGGTCGATCGCTCCATCAACAGTAAGCTTACCAGGAATATAAACTCCCCCTCCACTAATATAGAAAGTTGGGGATCCGGGGGCATTAGGGGTAAATGTGAAAAATGGAGAGGGGGTTATAAAACTCCCAGTGCCTGAAGTAGATATGGTTAATTTTCGTAGCACTGGATCTGTCGTGATAGTCATTCCCGCGCCAGCTTCAACCTCAAGGGAGGTTTCTCCACTAGCAACAATATCTGCTTGCCCAGCAACAACTACAGCATTAAACGCGTCCGGAGTATAGTTTAAGGAGATTTCTGCTTTCTTTACCGATGGGTTTGCAACGCTAAAATTAGAACCAAATTCTAATATATTTATATCATTATAGGTGCCACTTCCAATTACAGTAAAGCTTGGCTGAACAACCAATCCGGTGATAGAATTAGCACTGAAATTAATTATATCTGCGCTAAAATTAAGGGACGCAGAAGTTGTTAATGTTGTTGTCCCGTCTGGGGCAAACAATAAGTATTGTGAATCATACTTCTTTAAGGTCGTGTAGTTCCCCAGAATAAGTTCATCTTCTCCTAATTTATTTGATAACGTTGTTTGGTTGTTTGTTGAGTTGAGATCCAGAATAGGACCAGAGCCATTATAAAGACGAAGGCTAGCTCGCCCAGTTTCAAAAATTAATTGAGAAGTATTATCGTGGGATAAAATAGTATAATCGTTAATTAAGAATAAGCCATTTAAGGTAAATCTATTTTTATAAAATGCCACGTAATCGTCTGCTAGATTCCAACCCACTGTGGAGGAATGCCTGGCATAAATTGAATTTACCCCGGCAAATATTTTAGGGGAATCCGATTCTAATAAAGTGATATCATCGGCCCCGAAAGAAATACCCACATCCCCAAACCCCAATACCAGGCCGGTTTGGTCGACGTTTACCGCAGAATTTGAAGTTTCGAGTGTTTCAGCACTATGAACAATTATTCCATTAGTTGTTGTTGTGATACTACCAGACATTTTTTGGTCCTTAAAACAGATTTTATGTTTTAATTAGAAACGTTTGAATAATTGATTATTAGGATCTGTATAAGGATTAAACTAAACAAGGAGAACCACTATGTACGACGACAGACGTGACCGCTACGAAACAAGACAAGATGGGAGAGAAGGTAGAGACGGGTCAGCTACTGCCCAAGCTAAGAAATTTAAGCCTCGCCGCGCAGTCCAAAATAAGAGTACTCCTAATTTTTGGGATTACTTTGAGAAAAAAGGGCGGCATTGGTGTTGGGTGGCTAGTGTGAAAAAGGAAGACCTAGATAGGGAAAGAGGTATTGAATTTATTCCTTTGCAGGGTTCTCAACCTCCTGCTCCCCCAGCTCCCCGAAGGCAGCAGGGGAGAAGGCCTAGAAGATAATTTTAAGCCTCAAAAGGCTCCGTGATATCACGGAGCCTTTTTCTTAGCTCTTTTTCTTTTGGTTCATTAGCAAGTGCGCCTAAGCAATAATCTAGCTTTGAGTGAAGCTCTAAAACATTCTCTTCCGCGGAGTCTAGTCTACCTATTAACTCCCCCCACTCTTTCAGCCAAAGTTTTTCATTGAAAAACAGTTTTGAAAAGACCTTGGAGAATGGATTTTTAGTATCTTCCCAAGGTTTCTTTAGCCGGTCTAGCGCCTTGAAAAGTCTTTTATATTTCTTTTCGGCCTCTGCAAGCTCGGTTGTTAATTCTAAGAATTTTTGGAATTCAATATATACGCTGTCTTTTGATGGGTAGTTTTGAGTTTGTCCGATCTCGTTACATATTTCTTTATACCGGACATCAAATTCATCAAAATTATTTTGGTACTCTGTTAGGTCAAAAACGGGACCTTTTTCAAATTGAATTTCAAACCCTAAGTTATTAAAAATTTGATATACATCTTTCGCGGTTGTTTCGTAATGGAAATCTAAGGATGCTTTTTCGTCTTTTTTCTGAAATTCCTCCGGGTAATTTTCTACCTGGAAATACCTTTTATGCATTTCCGTTCCCTCCCCACGTATAATTTTTTCAAATAAATTAATTAAGAACTCTGACTTCTTTTTATCCCCCTTATAAACCAACTCTAAAGTTATTAAGGGAGTAATGATTAGGTCTCTTTCTAGTCCATTTTCTTGAAATTCCAAGAAATAGGTATAAAGGTCCATTAAGCTTGGTGTTTCCCCATAAGAGAAAACATCCTCCGTTAGTGGGTGGGTATGTGCAGTAAACTCATTATCCTTATGGGGTAAGATCTCTGCAGACGAGGGACTTCCTTCCTGTTTTTTAATAAATTTTCGATTTCCTTTTTCGTCTATGGTATAAACTAGGGATTTCTCTCGAACTGCGTCCCACACATTAGAGCTTTTACTTTCGTTAATTTTAACAGTTTTTCCAAATTGCTCTTTTTCTAATTTTGGCAATTCTTCTTCAACCCAATCAAGTATTTTATTTAAGTCATGAGAAACAAGTTTTTTAATTTCTCTTTCTTTGCTCTTTTCTAAGAAATAAAGGTCTGTTTTTCGTAAATCGACAATTTTTCCAACGAACATAAACTCATTAAAAGTATAACCATAGGTGATTCCCAGAATAATCCCAAGGGTTTTCCCAATTACCTTCGCTTTATTCCTTTTTCCATAAAATAAAAGAAAGTTTTCCTTTTCATCACTGAAATTAGGTTGTACCTGATCTACTTTTAGGTCTTTGTTAAAATTAAGATAGGATACTTTTTTGAAATACTTTTTTAAGCGATGTTTAACTTTAACTATTTGAGCATTAAGTTGCTTTTCTTTTGCTTCGAATAGGAAATGAGTTGCTTTTGCTAGGTTTTCAACTTCTGTTTTTTCATCAAGGCTATATTTTAAAAAACATTCCTCGTCCTTTTCTGTTTCTTCCTGTAAAATCCGGCTAAAGTCAATAGGTTCAATAAAATATATTAAATCTTCTTCAAAAAACTCATATCCTGTTATATTGTTATTATCAAGGAATAGCGGGATTTTAGTTTGTTGGTTGATCGCAACAAGAAGGTCCGAATCTGTAAATCTTGATTTTTTTGTTTTGAAAACGATAAGAGTATCACTAATATTATAATAACAGTAATTGAGAAATAATGCGACGTTTTCCTCGGATTCGATTGCCCGACTGACTGGGACGAGGTAGTCCCCCTTAGCTACTATAATATAATAATTATTGTCCATTATTCCGACTCTTTTACTGAATATAACGGATATATTAGAAGAATCGAGTAATGAATTATGACAATACGGTTTTTAAGACGGCATAAGAAAACCCGGGATTTCAGATAGGAAAAGAAAACCCGGGTTGCTGTTTGACAACGGTAATAATGAATTAATACGCTATAAGGATTAAACGGAAATTACTGGAGTTAAAAAGATGAAAAGAAAGTTTTCAAATCTATTATATAGGCTCGCTAACCAATTAGAGTCCTTCCTTAAAACGGCAACTAACTTTGACGTTGCCAACTTAACGGATGTTCGAGAATTACAGGATGTTTTATGCGCTAAATTGGAAGAAGCCTATAAAGAAAAAATAGATTTACGTAAGGAAGATACAACTTTTTATAGAATTAAATCTTACCCAGCAGAAGTTTATATTGATTCTAAGGGATTATCTGGAGTCGCCCATCTTCATAAATTCGTAGCTCTTAATCTAGCCGGGAATGATAAAGCTATTTTAAAAGAAGAAGGGGGAAAATGGCTGCAGAAGATTCTCATGCGTATTCTTAGTGGAAGGGATTTCAGTAAAGTTCGAAACCCTAAAGCTCTTATAAAGGATATCAAAAATCTCCCAGACTATGTTTCGTTTTTTTCCGCTAGGTCAAAGGCCCCTCTTACAACTTGCTACGATTATGCCAAAGAAATAAAAGGAGACCCCCAAAAGTTAGGGTTTTGGGGACGACGGAGAAAGGCTATAGGGTTATCGAGGAAGATCCCAGAATCCCTAAATATCTAGGAAGAGGGGGAGAACAAAAATTTGATCGCCCAATAGTTGCAAAACTCCGTTTTGCTTTTCCTCAACTTTTTGTTAATCTTACTAACCCTAAAACAAAACATTGGGCAGATGTTTTCTTTGGCGAAAGCAGAAGAGTAATTGAAAAGCTAAACGATGAATTAAAGAAATATTATGAGGTATTGTTAAGAGCTAATCAGGTCCCAGTCTTGGATGCTCAAATTACAAGTATTAAAGATATTGAAATCCCTGCGAGTGACGAAGTTAATAAACTCGTGAATCAAAAGCTTTATGAAAAAGCTGCCAGATGCTACTAATCCTTATATAACCAAATCCATTACAAAAACGTAAAAACTTCAAATCTTTTTGCGTAATCTTGTCTTGATCTAAACGAATACCTAAGTATAATTAGAATATATACTAGATTTTTACATAAGGGTATTCTCATGGCAACTCTAGGATTAGCTCTAATCGCTAAAAATAATGAAGATACTTTACCCCAGCTTTTAGAGAGCATTAAAGGCATGGTTGACCAAATTGTTTTGGTTGATACTGGGTCTACTGATAAAACAATTGAAATTGCTAAAAGTTATGGAGCTGAGATTCACCATTTCAAATGGATTAATGATTTTTCTGCTGCCAGAAATGAAAGCTTCGGACACATTACAACAGATTATATACTATGGTTAGATACAGACGATATAGTCTATCCGGAAGATGCTGAGAGAATCAAGAAATTGATGGAAAATCCGCAGCATGATCAATATCTTTTTATTTATGATTATGCCCACGATGAATATAAAAACCCTATTATGTCTTTCTTTAGAGAAAGAATTTCCAAAAGAAGCCTTGGTTTAAAGTGGAATGACCCTATTCATGAATATCTTCCGATGGCTTCAAATTATAAGGAATGCCCAGATATTCATATACATCATTTCAAAACTGCAGAAAATGCTGCGGGGACATTTGAAAGAAATACTAAAATTTTAGAGGACGAGGTTAAGAAAAATCCTGCTAACGCTCGGGTCCAATTCTACCTTGCTAAGGAATATGGCGATGCAGGACATGCAGATAAGGCAGAGAAAGAATACCTAAAGTATCTTGAAATGCCCACGGGCTGGATTGAAAATAGATTTTCGGCATATCAAAAACTTGCTGAAATTGAAAGAGATCGAAAAAATTACGATAAAGCATTAGCCTACCTTAACGATTGCACCAAAATTAATCCAGACCGTGCGGAGGTGCTATGTCTCTATGGGGAGATATATAACGCGAAAGGTGAAACTAAAACAGCAATTCATTATTATGAAAAAGCCACTTTCGAAGCCTCTAAAAACAACTTAGGCTTTAACTCTGTTCCCTATTCAACTTGGATTCCCAACCTTCAACTTTGCGTTTTATATAATCAGCTAGGCGATATTTGGAAAGCTTACGAGCACAACGAAATCGCGTTATCCTATAAACCAAACGAACAGACAATGTTAAATAATAAAAAGATTCTAGAAACCGCAATTAAGGATAAACCAAAACCCGAAAAGAAAGACTTACTCTCTTTTATTGTTCCTTACGGAGATAGCGAAGGGTATGATCCTTTATATGCCTTGGTAGAAACTCTCAAAAAACAAGGAATTAATTCTCAGATTCTTTTTTATTTATGGGGGCCTTATCTTGCGGATAGGCCAACAGAACCACCTAAACCAACAAAAGTCCCTTTCCGGCTCATAGATAAAATATCAAAAGCAGATTTAAGGGATTCAACCCACGTTGTTTCTTGTGAGTGGTGGTTAAACATTTTTATTAATGATTACACTGCCACCGAAATTATTAAATCCTATTATATGATGGGGGACCCTTACGCCATTTGGCCAAACCAGGCAGAAGATATTACGGCTGCTTTAAGGCTCCCACTAAACAAGCTCGCATCAAACTTAGAGAATAAAAAGGTTTTTGAAACTAAAACTAATTCACTTATTGGAATTCTAAACGAAAAAACAGCAGGAGAAGTTTTCTCAAATATGGAAAAAATAGAAAAATTAAAAAATACGCAGTTAAAAATTGGGTGGCTCTGTCCGGTCAATAAGGATTTTGGGCCTATTAGGCTTAGAGCTCATAACATTGACAAGTGGTTACGAAGCGTGGGGATTGACTCCCTTTTCTTAATTCCACTAGACCCTGATACAGTTGAATGTGATGTCTATATTGCTAGCCACCACTATAACCTTGAACATTTTAAAAAGGTTAAACAAAAAGGCAAACCTCTTATTTTAGATATAGCTGAAGATCTATTTGAGCTTGTCCCGGGGTATAAGGAAGCTGTTGCGGCCGCAGATTTTGTTACTTGCTGTAGTACGGAGTTAACAAAAAGGGCCAGCCAATATAATTCTAATGTAATTACAATTAAAGACAGTATTGAAGTTCCCTTGGGTCTTAGCCCCCAACATTCCTCTAAAACAGGAGGTCTAAAAATTGGGTGGATGGGTTATCAAAATAATTTCCAATGGGTTAAAGAGCTTCAACCACTAATTAAAAATCTGGGACATGAGTTAATTGCTGTGCATGAAGGGAATGAAAAACTAGCAGACCAGGATATAAAATGGAGCCCAACATTTTATGAAACCCTACAACAGTGTGATATTTTGATCGCGCCTGTAAACGTAGAACTGCAAGGGGCAAAATCGGATAACAAATTAGCTACCTACCTTGCTTTAGGAAAGCCGGTTATTTGTGGCCCCATGCCTTCCTATATTGAGCTTCAGAAGGACTCTTCGGACTTTATTGTAGCCCGTTCGGTAGAGGAATGGGAAAGGGCATTTGAGGCTTTAAGGGACCCAAGCCTAAGGAAGACCTTGGGGCTAAAGGGCCTTAATTATAACGAGAACAGCATTAACAAGATTGGAATTTCTTGGGTTGAGTTTTTATCACAATTTAGCAAAACAACTGAAAGCCAACCAACTGAAAAGATAGTTGTAGGGGATACGCAAGAGGATATTAAGTTAAATATTGGGTGCGGGCCTTTTAAGTTTCCTGGGTTTATAAATATTGATATTGATCCTGAATATATGCCAGATATAATTGGCGATGCAACAAATCTCAAGGAATTTAATGACGATTCTATTAGTTTTATTTTCTCCGGTCATACCTTAGAACACCTAAAAAATCCTGAGGATGCTTTACAGGAATTTTATAGGATTCTAAAGCCAGGAGGAAGAATAGAGTTAATTCTTCCAGATTCGGATAAGGTAGCAAGAGCTTATTCTGCTGGAGAGTGTGATTTCGATACCTTGGCACAATGGACTATTGCCAGTGATGGGGACCACAAAGTTTTATTTTCTCAAGAAAAGCTTTTGCAGATGGTCCAAAAAGCTGGGTATGAAAAAGTAGAAAGTTTTAATTTGAATGGGTATCCTTGGGTTGTTGTTCCTGATATTAATAATCCTGTCCCAGAACCCTATCATTGCACAGCGAGAGGATATAAGCCAGGGTCCTCCCTAAAACTGACTAAGCCTCTTAATTTAGATTCTAAGAAGGTAGATATTATAATCCCGACAACAGAAGGGAATGAAGAATACTTATATGAATGCATTAAAAGTGTTCGGGAAAATACGGAGCATCCCTACGCAATAACCGTTATTAAGTCTAATGTTAAAAATCCCGAGAAATTCGATTCCGAATTAGAAGAACTAAAATTAGATGATTTAATTTACGATGACGACCTTTTAACTTTCTCCCAAGCCTGTAATGAAGCCATTAAAGAGTCAGATTATCCTCTTGTTCTAATTCTAAATGACGATACTATAGTCTCTAAAGGCTGGTTGCGGGGAATGGTGGACTGCTTAGATGATAAAACAAGAATTGTTGGGCCTTTTAGTAATTGTGACTTTGGATGGCAACATCAACACGTTATTCAAACACAAAACTTAACGCTTGTTCCTAATATGCAGCTTGATCAGGTAGAAAAGCATCTTTCAGAGATTTATAGCTATAAACCTTCGTTTAATGAACGAAAAGCAGAAAGGGATTGGGTTGCTTTTTATGCCACTTTATTTGACCGTGCCTTATTTGAAGAACTAGAATATCTTGACGAAGGTTTTGAGAATGGCGGGGAAGACGTAGATTTTTGTAACAAAGCAAGAAAAGCAGGATATAAAGTAGCCTATTGTTATGACAGTTTTGTATTTCATTTCGGACAAATTAGTCGAGGAAAAAATTTAGAGGAATTTGATAAGAAGAATCTTAATAGGCTGGAAAATAAGCAAAAATCAGTAGTATTTTACACTGGGCCTGCCTGGGAAAAATGGGCTCCTCCAATGATTGAAACTACAGGCCTTGGGGGATCCGAGACAATGGCAGCAAAAATTGCTGAAGAGCTGCATAAACTTGGATTCAATGTTAAGGTTTTTAATGACTGTAGGGATTTAGCAGGCGATTACAATGGGGTTGAATATATCCACCACGAAAAGTTTGGCGAATATGTTGCTAATAATGAGATGGATGTATTCGTTTCTTCTAGAGTCCCTTGGATCTTTGGATTAGATATTAAATCAAAAGCAAATCTCTGCTGGGTACATGATATTTGGCTTGCGCAAGATCCAAATACTTATATTGGGCAGGATAAGGTAGATAAATATCTTGTTTTAAGCCCTTGGCATCAAAAATTCTTTAGCGACCACCATAAGATTTCCACGGATCAAACGCATCTTATGCGGAATGGAATCAGCCTAGAAAGATTTAAGGAGTCGCCTAAGAGGAATAAAAATCGAATTATTTATTCAAGTTCCCCAGATCGGGGGTTAGATGTGCTATTACAGCTATTCCCTCAGATGAGGGCTAAATACCCAGACTTAGAGCTCCACGTTTTCTATGGGTTCGATAATTGGAATAAGAGTATTGAAAAAAGTGGAGACGCAAATCAAAAACGCTGGAGAGACCAAATTATGGAGATGTTGAAGCAGCCTGGGGTAATTAGTCGAGGAAGAATTGGGCAAAAAGACCTAGCAAAAGAGTTTGGGAAGTCGTGGGCTTGGACCTATCCAAGTATGTTTACGGAAACTTTTTGTATCACTGCTCTTGAGTCGATGGCTGCCGGAACTCCTTGCCTCTGTTCGGATTATGCTGGCTTACAGTCAACTGCAGGAGAAGCAGCCTGTCTTGTTTTTAAGAAAAGGTTTCAACATGGGGATAATTACACTCCAGAATACCAAAAAGAATTTCTTGAGAAATTTGACCGCCTAATGACTGATGAGCAGTATTGGGAAAAGTACCATAAGCTTGGTCTTGAAAAGGTAAAACACTTTACTTATGAAAAGGTGGCCCAGTCCTGGTATGAATTAATCAATAACCTTTTGGAGAATAAATAATGCCTCGCCACTTTATTATCGGGTGTCAGCGTTCTGGCACTACAATGCTTGAAGGTGTTTTGAGAGCTCACCCAGATTATAATTATTTTTGGGGCGAGCATAAAGACGAAACGAAGTTTAACAAGTTTCTTGGGCGAGGGGAAAGCTCCTACGACCAAACAAAATATTTCTTTTGCTACACTGAAAAGCTTATTGGCTACAGAATTCCTGAATTAACCTGTAGTCAAGATATTTTGGACCTTGCAACTATCCCAGGAAATAAAGTTGTTGGGATTATCCGGCATCCTCTAGATGCCTTAATCTCAATGCTAAAAATGGAATGGGTTGCTCATTATGCTGTACAGCAGCTTGATTATTCGCTTAATGGGTGCTATGGAAGGAGAGGCTGTTATCAATCCCCTGAATATCATGATTTTTTAGTTAAAAACCAAGAAAAAATTAAAAAATGTATTAATGCTGGCCTCCCGCTGGAATCTGCCTGTTATGTCTGGTTACTAACGTCTTACAGGGTAGAACATCCCACAGTTATAAAAATAAAATATGAAGATTTCGTGTCTGATGTTAAAAATCAATTAATTAGCCTATTTAACAAATTGAATTTATCTCCAATTGACTTAAATAAATATTTTGAAAAGAAACAAAAGCAGGATGGTGGTTACGCTAATTCTGATTTTTCAAAAATACCAAATGCTGGGTCCATTGGAAAAAATAGGCATCTTCTATCAAAAGACTTCTACAAGATAATTAAAGACATCGTAGGAGAGCGAGCTGAGGAACTCGGGTATGAGCTTTAATCCAACGTTATCTTTTTATTTTAGTATAGACCTAAGCCACGAAATCTTATTATTTCTATCGGCTTTTAAGGAATTAGGTTATACGGTACGTGTTTTCTGTAAAGCACCCCTTCGCTTCGCGAAAAATTGGAAACAACTTCAATTTATTCGAAATTCAGAATTTGAAAGGATTAATAGTATTGGGGATTCTCCCATATTAGTAACAGAAGATCCTCTTATTTTTGAAGCGCCCTCCCCGCAACAAAAGTTTTTTTGGAATTTACATGGTATCCAAAATATTTCTTCAGCGCATGGAACAATTATGCCAAGAGAGCCTGTGATTGACATTAATTCCATTCCTCAAAAAGAGAGAAAGAGCCTCCAACCCCAGGATTATCGGCTGATAGCACAAAAATGGGTTTCAGAGTTTAAAATTTTTCCTAATTCTTTATTACAAATTAAACCAGATAATTATGATTTTGTCCCTAAAGCATACCCTTATAACATTTGTTGGGTAGTTAATTATCCAGAGATTTTTTCAAATAAAAGCGAGAATCCATCCTATCGGATTTTATGTGAAAACCAAAACGAGCTTTTTAATGATGCTGGAATAGTATCTGATATTACAGATAGGCTAGACTCTACTTTATATAATTACGATGTTTTAATCTTTGTTCGGTTTGGGCCCGAAGAATTAAAATGGATACAATCCTTACAGGGCCTTGGAAAAAAGGTTATTTTCTTACACGACGAAAACCTCTATAATCTCCCATACCTGGAGGACACTTGGAGAGTAGTTGATGCCGTGGCATGTACTTCTACAAAATTAATGGAAAAGGTTAAAGAACAAGCGGGAAGAGGTGACCATCTTTTTCTTAATAATTGTAACCACGATATTATTGAAAAAACATATTATCACCCATACACTACAGAAGATCCTCTTGTGGGTTGGTGCGGGTTTAGTAATGAAGATCTTGCGACTCAAATTTTAAAACCCCTTCTTGGCCGAAACAATATAAGATTACAATTTTTAACGGATATTAGTAAAGGGGATATCGTTGATCGTATTTGGGATTTAGACTATCATATTGACCATATTAATCAATTTGATATTTTTGTGGCTCCTATGCGGCATGATTATTTTTATGCTAAAAGCCATGTGAAATTGTCTATCCCTGCCCTTTTAGGAATTCCTATTGTTGCTTCTCCCCTAGAATCGTATCAATATATAATCGAGCACGGGAAATCGGGGTTTTTCTGCGAATCCTTCGAGGATTGGGAATATTTTATTACCATTTTGAAAAATCCTGAATTGCGGAAGGAAATTGGTCAGGCAGGGAGAGCTAATTTCTTAAAATACCATGGGAACAAGAAGGCAACAGAAAATTGGATTAGGTTATTTGATAAATTAATGGGGTAAATAATGATCGATATTTATATGACAAGTTTTTACCGGAAACAATTTACAGAAAAAACAGTCCAGCTGATTCACGAAAGGACAATTCCCGGAACTTTTCAAATTCATATTTTCGATAATGGTAGTGACAAAGAAACAAGGGACTTCCTATATGGATTACTAGATACTGGTAAAATTGCCTCTCTTCATCTGGATTCCAGAAATACTGGATGCCTTTATAATAAAGGCGTTTTTCATATAATGACAGAGGTTACTAGTAAATATTATATTGTCACTGATAATGATATTTACCCCCCTAAATTAGATCCAGATTGGTTAACACAAATTTTAGGCATTATGGAGGAACACCCCGAATTAGCTTTTCTTACTCCACAACTTCCTCCGGTACAATTACAAATGCCATACCAAAAACTGGATGACATTATTTACTGTAAAGCCGTTGGTAATACATTTAAGGTTGTGAGAAGGGAAGCATTCCCCTTAGAGGAATTTAAACCTCAATTGATGAAATTTGGTGATGACGGTTGGGTAAGTGACGCTGTTCATAAAAAAGGATGGAAAGTCGCTTTCTGTAAAGACCTTTTCTGCTGGCACGCTGGCCAGTGTGAAAACTGGGGATATACAAAACAAGAGGAATTAGATAAAGACCCAAGGAAAGCAGGGTATGGAGCACCTTTCATATACCAGCCGAACAATGAACTAACTTACGAACCGCCGGAACATTTAAGGTTTTAACAATGGTAGACCGACTAGAAATTGATTACTTAAAAAGTTTTCTTTACGTAGAACAGTTCGTAACCTCAAGCCCAGGTAAAGAATTTTTTCTTGAATCCTATGAAGAGGCCTTGAGACTACACTATATAACTGGAAATAAGTTTTTTAGCGAAAAGGGAGTAGTTGATAATCCTCCTATTAAACAAATTCAGGGATATAAGATTCGACATCCTTTGGAGGTAAAAACAAAAAAAGTTTTGCTGTTAGATAGAACAACAGAACCGCTTCGAAGTGTTGGGTGGCATATCCACGAAGGATTAAAGGACCTCGCTGAAAACTTGGACTACAAGGCATATAACGAAGAAATAGATTATAAAGACTACGATATTATAATTTCGGTAGATGCCTGGGACCGGCCTAAGGATTTTAATGGGATTTATGTTCTATACGATACAGAAGCTCTTCATCGTCAAACAAAAAAATTAATAGCAGCAGTTCAAAAATTCGATTATGCCTTTTTATCGACCTTACAAGACGTCGAAATTTTAAATTATCTTGGGTACAGTCACGTTTTTTGGGAGCCTCCCGCTGCTAATCCACAACTCCATAAACCTGTCGAAACCCCTCCAAAATTCACAATGCATGCCGCTTTTATTGCTACAAACGTCGAAGACCTAAAACGTAACGGGATGAACCGATACGACTTTGTTTCTCAAACAGCATCGGATATTGGTATTTTATTTGGTGCTGCGGGAGTTGGAAAAAAATATGTTGAAGAATTATGGAAAGCTCCAATCGCCCTAGATAGAACAAATGGCTATAATATTGGGACACGCCCATTCGAAACTCTCGCTTCCGGTAGATTTTCAATCACAAATATTTTGCAAGAGAAAAACAAGCGAACTGGGCTTAATCTATTATTAACCCCTAATATTCATTACGGGCTTTATGAAGATAACCCAAAATCCTGTAATGAAGAGATCAAATTTTGGATAAACCGTTCCGACAGGGATGAATTGGCAAGGGAAGCAAGTAATTTTGTCCATAAATACCATACTTGGAAGCTCCGGCTCGCTTCAATTTTAAGAAAAGTTTTGAATTTCTAATACCATGCCTAAAATATCATTATTAATTACAACATATAAGCGCCCACATTTATTAAAATGGGGCCTATCTTCTATGTTAGAGAAAAAACTTCCCCGATTCTTGGAAATTATAATTTTAAACGATGGCATAAAAGACGAAACGGAAAACCTTTGTAAACAGTTTATTCCAAAACTACCTATACGATATATTTTTACGGGGCAGCGAAACTTGCTCAAGGAAGAGCTTCGCCCACCAGGGTTTGCTTTTAATATTGGTTTTAAACAATCTACCGGGGAGATCATTATTCTTTCCTGTGCCGAGATGTTTCATCTCAACAACGCAATTGTTGAAGTTATTAAGCCCGTCTTACAAAACCCAAAACAGATTGGAATTCCAAATGGGAGGGACGATTGGCATAAAAAAGTTTTAACGGCCTTAGAAAACGAAGAGTCCCCTAATCTAGATGGCTTATTTGACACTGCGACGGAAAAATTAAATAATCATCTACCATTCTTTATGGCGTTACATCGTACTCAGTATGAAGAACTGGGAGGATATGATGAAGATTTTACCGGGATTGGCTTTGAAGATAACGATTTTGTTCATCGCCTCCTAGATTACGGTTGCCCCCAAATACGAACAAAAGCTAAAGTTATTCATCTTTGGCATCAAAGGTATTTCGGAAAAATGCAAGGGCGAGAGCATATAAATAGAAAACTATTTGAAGCCCGAAGAGGAAAATTAAAAAGAAACCAAGGAAAAGAATGGGGGGTTTTATAAATGGGATTTTACCCAACCAAAAAACATTATATTGTTTCTCATCCTCAAAAGATTATTTATTGTGTAATCCCTAAAGTAGCTTGCACGACATTAAAACAAGCGTTAGCGTCTGCCTTAGAGATAAAGAATACGGCCCCCACTTCAATTAAAGAAAATTACTCGCCTCACCACGCACAATTTACTTATTTATTAAGGGAGGAAGCGGCTTCTTCAAAATATTTTGATTATTTCAAATTTGCTTTTGTCCGAAACCCTTGGGATAGGCTAGTATCTTTTTTTGAGGATAAAATTAAGGCAACCCCAGAAGAATATACAAAAAACGGGATATATAGGGAATTAACTCCCTTTAACTTTAATAAAGGTATGTCTTTTTCAGATTTTATTTATAAGCTTGAAAAAATCCCTGTTAGGAATGATAATAACCATTTCGCCAGGCAAACGGATTTTGTCAAACACCAAGGGGAATTAATTCCAACTTTTATTGGGTATTTTGAAAACCTAAAACAAGACTGGGATAAGGTTTGTAAAAGGTTGGGGATCTCACAAAATCTTAAGCATCTAATGAAAACAAATAGAAAGACCTATAAAGATTATTATGTAGACGAAACGAAAGAAATTGTTTCTAAGCGTTATGAAGAAGAAATAGACCTTTTTGGGTATAAATTTTAATGATTACTGTTTTTACATCTTGTTATAACCAGGCAAACCACCTTAAAAAAGCAATAGAAAGCGTTTTATCCCAAACGTATACAGATTTTGAATACTTGCTTTATGACGATGGCTCAACGGATGAAACTTGGGAAATTATTCAATCCTACGCAAAAAAAGATAAAAGAATCCGTGCTTTTAAACTTGAGAAAATGCCTAATGTTGGGGTTGTAATTAATAAAAGTATTAAGGATGCTAAAGGAGATGTTTGGACTTGGTGCCCTAGTGACGATCTTTTTCTCCCTAATTTATTAGAGGTTAAATCCCGTTATCAAGAAAAATATCCCGATTCCATCCTTTACCACAATTGGCATATTATTAATGAAAATGATCAGCCGAGAGGAAGTTATAAAGTTCGGGAGCTTTCTCCCGAAAAGTTTAATAAGGTAGTTTGGAATGAAAGCCCCATCGGCTTTACAGGAATTTGGATTCCGATGAAGGTCTTTGGGGTCGTTGGGGAATTCCCGGAACACCTACAGTATAGCGAAGATTTTTATTGGATGATTAAAGCAACAATCCACCAAGTTCCTTTTGTGGGGATTCCTGAATACCTTCATAAAAAGAGAAAACACTTTAATACCTTAACTTCAAAAAATATCGATAAAATTATAAAACAAATTCCGAAGATTAGGAAAGACCTAAAAGATTATCGGGAAAGATTAACAAATGACAAAAGCTAAGAACATACCAAAGAAAATTTATTTTTACTGGGGCAATGAAAAAATGTCATGGCTTCGATACATGACTTTATACTCTTTCCGTAAATTAAACCCTAAATGGAAGATGTATCTATATTTTTGTCCGCCAAATGGAATAAAGACAAAAATTTGGTCTAGCCCGGAAGTTCAAGATTTCTTTATGTATAAGGGCGAAGACTATTTTTCAAAAATAAAAGAGCTGGACATTGAAATCCTTGAGTGGGATTTATTCCACCCCAGCGACCCAAAAAGCGAAAAATGGAAAAAGGAAGTTGGGCCCACACATAAAAGCAACTTCTTTAAGTGGAGTAAACTTGCAAAGGATGGCGGGATTTATTCCGACTTGGACGTACTTTATCTTAAACCAATAAACAAATTTTACAAACAGATAAAAAGCTATGATACTGCTATCTGTTATTATCAAAATTATTTTTCTATCGGTCTATTGGGGTCAAAGCCCAAGAATCCCTTTTATAATGATCTTTTCTTAAATGGTTTTAAAACAGTTCAGTCCTCAAGTTATCAAAGTGCTGGCGTCCAAAATCTTTATAATCTATTAAGTGGCGAAAAACCTAGCGAGAATAAATGGAAAACTTTAATCAATAAGTACCCAGACAACGAGTTTATTAATTTTGGGATGAAGGTTGTTTACCCGTATCAATGGAACCAGATGGGCCAAGTTTTCAAAGCGGAAAAGAAAAGTCTCCCGGAAAAATGTATTGGTATCCATTGGTATGCCGGGACTGAAATTGCTCAAAAGTTCAACAATCTTTTAAGTAAAGAAACTTATAAAGACTATAATAACACTATTTCTTATTTCCTACAAGAAATCTTAGAAAAATGAAAGCAATCATAACGGGAATTGGAAAAACCGGAACCACTGTAATAGGCCAAAAAACAAGTAATGCTTTAGGCCTTAATTATATCCACGAACCAAAAGATCATGGGAAAATTAAATCCTTTGAAAAGCTAAAGTCCGGCGTTATTAAGATTAATATCTATTATATTAACGATATCGTTTTTTCACAATTCGATAAAAAAGTTTTAGTGGTTAGAGACCCCAGAGATACTTTTATTAGTATGCTGCTTTTTAACCTTTATCGCCCCTGGGAAGGGCAAACGGAAAGGATTAAAAAGATTATTGATTTATTGAAGGGAAAAGAATTAAATCCTCAGGGGATGTCGACAATAGGCTTATTTAACAAAATTAACTCCCCCAAGATTAGCGAGTTTAATTTACAACACTTTGCAAGAATGCATAACGACATGGTTTCTTTCGCAGAAAACCACCCCGACTATTATTTATTACGCTATGAGGATTTTATTCAAGGGAATCTTGTTGAATATGAAAAATATATAGGTTGCAAGAAATCGATTAAGTTTAATGAAAATGTTCTGGGGGGTTTTAATTATGTTACTCGAACAAAAGCAAAGGATAACTGGAAAAATTGGCTCTTAGAAGAAGATCGAAAAGTATTAGAGCCCCTTTTGTTGGGGTACATGAAAACATTTAATTATATGGACAACTGGGAACCTAACACCTCTCCTAAAATTATGCCCGAAAATTGTTCTGAGTATGTTCGTAAGATTGTAAACTCGAGACGGAAGGATAAGATTTAGTGAAAACCTTAGTCCTCGGCTCCTGTAGAGTTTTAGAACCCATACTTAGTTCCCCAAACTTCGTCCCTTATCCTGGAGGGCATGTTCATTCAACTAGCGAAATTCTTCAAGCTTTTAAAATCATGCGAGGAGAATTAAAACCTCCGGCTGCCCTAGAAAACTACCTTTATAGAGGATTCGGTTATAAAAAAAATAAGCTAGTAAATTTAAGTAAGATAAAAAATGTTGTGATAGAAGTTAGTTCTATTAAAAACTATTTTTTTAATGACCTAATTTTACACATTGGGTATGAGGATAATATAAAAAGGGGAGAAATTTCACCCTTGAAAGGGGTTAAACTAGAAAAAGAAACCTCTGAAGAAATAGTGAAGAATTTAAAAGAAATTAAATCCGGGTTAGGGGATAAAAAGCTTATCTTCTTTTGCCAAAATAACTTGGCAGGGCTTCCAATTCGCTATTTGCTTGCTAATATTTTATCTCAATGGTGTGAAGAAAATAATATACCTTTTATAGACCCAACAAAAATTATTTGTTTATATGGTGTAGAAAAATGTTTAAAGACCTTTGATGAAAATCCTTGGATATTAAATTTTGTTACCTTAAACGACGTAAAATACGATACGGAACATTATAAAAAGTTTATGCAGAATAAAATAAAAGATATTCTATGCAAAATCTAAAAATAATGACAATCTTGGGCACACGCCCCGAAATAATTAGGCTATGTGTACTAATCAAAAAGCTGGATTTGTCCTGTGATCATATTTTATTGCACACCGGACAAAATTACGATAACGCTTTGCATGATATCTTTTTTCAAGATCTAGATTTAAGGTTGCCTGATATTCAACTGACATCAAAAGCAAAAAGTTTTGGGAAACAACTCTCTTTAATTTTATCGAAGGTCGAAAAAGAAATTTTAGAACAAAAACCTGATAAGGTTTTAATTTTGGGGGATACGAATAGTGGTCTAGCTGCAATTCTTGCAGAAAGGCTAGGAATTCCGGTTTATCATATGGAAGCAGGGAATCGTTGTTACGACTTAAAAGTCCCCGAAGAAAAGAATAGAAAAGTTATTGATGCCATCGCCTCTTACAACCTCCCATATACGCCGAATAGCCGTGAGAATTTAATTAAAGAAGGTTTTCCCAAGGAACGGATTTTTACCTGTGGAAATCCTATTTATGAAGTTTTAACTCAATATAAAGAACAAATAGATGAAAGCAATATTTTAGACCGATTTGGGTTGGTTCCCGGGAAGTTTATTACTGTAACAGCACACCGCGCAGAAAATGTGGATAATGAAAAAAGATTAAGAAATGTTGTCTCGGCGCTTGAAACAATAGCAAAAAGTTACCCTGTTATTGTTAGCGTGCATCCTAGAACACAAAACAAGATAAAAACTTTTGGGATTAAAACAAAGAATCTGATTATGGAAAAACCTTTTGGGTTTTTTGATTTCGTAAAACTTGAATCTTCAAGTAAATGTGTTATTACAGACAGTGGTACGGTGCAAGAGGAATGTTGCCTTTTCGATGTCCCAACTATAACAATTAGGGATACAACAGAACGCCCCGAAACGGTCGAGTGTGGGAGTAATATTGTTTCAGGGCTTGAAACGGAAGATATTCTTAGATGCTTCAATGTAATGCAGGCCGCCAACCTGAAATGGGATTACCCGATTGGGTATAAGGATTTAAGAGTCTCGGATAAGGTAGTTCAATTTTTATTAGGGAAATAGAATGTTTGAAAACTCTAGGATACTTATAACAGGCGGGACTGGCTCTTGGGGAACGGAGTTAACCACTCAACTTTTAGAAAGATCCCCCCGCGAAATTATTATTTTCTCTAGGGGAGAGTTAGCCCAGGTGACCATGGAGAGAAAATTTAACGATCCCCGATTAAAATTTATTATTGGAGATATCAGAGACTATAGTGCGGTTTTACGGGCGACAAAAGAAATTCATTATATTTTTCATTTAGCTGCTCTTAAACATGTTCCTGTTTGCGAATACCAGCCCCAGGAAGCAATTAAAACAAATATAGTTGGAACTACTAATTTAATTAATGCTGCCATAGAAAATAAGGTTATAAAAGTAATAGACGTCTCAACAGATAAAGCAGTTGACCCCTTAAACTTATATGGAATGACAAAAGCTGTGGGGGAAAGACTAACCATCCAAGCAAACCTATTATCTGATTGTACAAGCTTTGTCTGTATCCGCGGTGGAAATGTTTTAGGGTCCAACGGAAGTGTAATTCCTTATTTTATTGACCAAATTAAAAAAGAAAATAAAGTTAAAATTACAGATAAAAAAATGACCCGGTACTTTATGACATTGCCAGAAGCAATTCAACTGCTATTCAAGGTAGCAGAACATAGTATTGGCGGCGAAACCTTTGTAATGAATATGCCTTCTTTCAAAATTTTAGATGCGGCTAAAGTTTTAATTGATATATATGGAAACGACAAAACAGAGATTGAAGAGATTGGAATTCGGCCTGGAGAAAAATTAGACGAAGTTTTAGTTTCAAAACATGAGGCTGTTAACACCTACGAATTTAACAAAGAATACTATTTAATTCTACCCACAATAATACCAAAATTATATGAATCATATAAGCAAAAGAAATTAAATAAAGTTGCTTTTAGTGAATTTACATCAAAAACTAAACTCTCAAGTATCCCTCGCCTGAAAAAATTATTAAAACAAGGAGGGTTTATTTAATGAAAATTTTAGTTCTTGGGGCTGGCGGGATGGCGGGACATGTTATCGCAACTTATCTCTCTGACCAAACAAGCCACGAAATTGAAAAGGTATATCATAAGGGCGTTAACGGGACCTTATTAGATGTTTTTAATAGAGAAGAATTAGATTCCGTTTTAAATAAATTTAGTTGTGTAGATGTTATTATAAATTGTATTGGTTATGTTGCAGTTAAAAATGCGGATTTAGAATCGGCTAAGGCAATTTATCTAAATAGCTGGTTGCCGCACTATCTTGAAAATAGTTGCAAAGAAAATAAGATTAAACTGATCCACTTAAGTACCGACTGTGTTTTTTCTGGAAGAAAGGGGAATTACGAGGAAGCTGCTGTTACTGATGGCGAGGGAATTTATGCCAGAAGTAAAGCTTTAGGGGATATTATCAATAAAAAAGATTTAACTCTCCGGACTTCAATCATTGGCCCAGAGTTAAAAGAAAATGGTACGGGCCTCTTCCACTGGTTTATGACCGAACAGTCTAGCAAAGTTTTTGGGTACCTAAACGTTTTTTGGAATGGAATTACGACATTAGAACTGGCAAAGGCCATTGCGGTAGCCCTAGACCAAGAGTTAACAGGCCTCTACCATTTAGTCCCTCCTGAAACGGTTTCAAAATACGAGCTACTAAAATTATTTAACTCTACTTGGAATAAAGGTAAAACTATTTCTGAGTTTTCCCTTAGCCAAGAAAACAGAAAAACATTAGTAGATGCTCGGAAGGAACTTAATTATGTTTTTCCAAAGTATAATAAAATGTTGACAGACCAAAAAACTTGGATGAATTCTTACCCCCATTTATATCAACAGTATTTATAAAATGAAAAAAATCGGAATTATTGGTTTAGGCTACGTTGGGCTCCCTTTAGTGCGCGAGTTCATGAAAAAAGGGTTAGAAGTTTATGGTTTTGATGTAGATGACCAAAAACTAGATCTATTAAGTAAAGGAAAAAGCTATATTAAGCATATCCCCGATACAATTATTGGGGAATGGGTCAATTCGGGAAGGTTCTTCCTTTCCAAACCCGAACAAAAGTTAGCAGTTCCCGATGTTTTAATAATCTGTGTCCCTACCCCATTGACAGAAAATAGGGAACCCAAAATGGAGTATGTGGAGCAAACTACAAATCAAATTGCTAAACATCTTCGGGTTAACCAATTGGTTATTTTAGAGTCTACTACTTGGCCAGGAACAACAAAAGAGCTAATAAAGCCTATCCTAGATGAAAGGGAAATTCCCTATTATTTAGCTTTTTCCCCTGAGCGGGAAGATCCCGGAAATCCGAATTATACAACTGCTACCATTCCAAAAATTGTTGGGGGAGTTGATTCCAAGAGTCTAGAAAAAGCAGTTGAAATATATAAATTAATTATTGATAAAGTTGTTCCCGTCTCTTCTCTAGAGGTAGCCGAAGCAACAAAGTTAACAGAAAATATTTTTAGATCTGTGAATATTGCCTTAGTTAATGAACTTAAACTATGCTTTGATAAAATGGGAATTGATATCTGGGAAGTGGTTGAGGCGGCTAAAACAAAACCTTTCGGATATATGCCGTTTTATCCGGGTCCCGGCCTTGGGGGCCATTGTGTTGCTGGAAAAGAAATCATTACAATTAAAAACAAGAAAAACGAATTAAAAACTACAACGATTGAAAATTTTTATGATTCTGTTGGGTCGAAACAAATTATCGAAGAAAACATTTTTTATAAAAACGTGAATGATATTCAAATTTTATCTATTGATGAGAATGGGAATTCCCAATTTTCTCCTATTTCCCAAGTCTCAAAAAGGGGTGCTACAAAGGCGCTGAAAATTCTTCTTAAGGGTAATAGAACTTTAACTGTTACCCCAGAGCATCTTATGCTTGTTCAAAACGAAAATAAGATAGAAGAAAAATTAGCGAAAGATTTACAAATTGGGGATGCCCTTGTCTTATCAAAACCTAGTTTATCCCAAAAAAGATATAAGAATAAGATTGATTTAATCGATTTATGTTCAAAACACAAACTTAAAAATATAAAAATTGTCCCAAAAATAGGAAAGTGGGAAAATATATTAGAAATAAGAAAACTTGCGTCTAAACATAAAATTAAGCTTTGGGATAATAGACAAAAACCCATTCCCCTATCAGCCTATCTCCTCGCAGAAAAAAATAAGATTCCTCTTCCCAAAAGGGATGATTTATTAATTGCTACCGGGAAGGGAAGATCATATTCTGAAATCCCGACAAGTATTGAAGTAAATAAGGATTTTGCTAGGTTTATTGGGTATTACCTTGCAGAGGGATGTACCGGAACAGAAAAAAATACTTATAGAACAACAATATCCTTTGGTCGGCATGAAAAAGAATTAATTTCGGAGACAAAGAAAATTATTAAAAATCTTGGCTTTAAGTGCCCCATACACGAATGTAAAGATTGTCTAACAACCCAAATTAGAGTTAATTCCTTAGTTTTAGGGACTCTTTTAGATAAGGAGTTGCAATGCGGAAGGAACTCCTACGACGCAAGAATTCCCTCGCTATTAATGAAAATTCCTCATTTTCTTAAATTTGAATTATTAGGAGCGCTATTCCAAGGGGATGGTTATGTTGGGCTTTTTTCTGGGATGCGCGATTACAAAATGAAGGGTAAACAATTTTGCCATTTCCATAATTCTGCAACTCTTGAATACTATACTTACAGTACAGAATTATACCAACAAGTTATTTTATTAATGCACGAACTTGGTTTCGTTCCAAACTTTGAAAAGAAAAGAAATAACCTAAGATTAAGTGGCCCTCAAGCAATCGCATTTATTCCATATTTGCGAGAAAATAAAGCCGCAAGATTAGAAAAATATAAGGAAAATAAACGAAAAAATACCCCTCACCGTACTTTTAAAAGTCATCCTACTCATTATTCTTCGCCGGTAAAAAAAATTGAAGAGGATAAACCTCAAGATGTTTTCAATTTCAATATTGAAGATACCCATACTTTCGTGACAAGCTTTGGAATTGCTGTTCATAATTGCCTCCCAATCGACCCCTTTTACTTGACCTGGAAGGCTCGACAATTCGATTTCTCCACTAAGTTTATTGAATTAGCCGGGGAAATAAATACCGCGATGCCTTCACATATTGTGCAAAAAACTATTTTAGCCTTAAATGAAAAAGGAAAAGCCTTAAAAGGTTCCGAGGTCCTCATCTTAGGGGTTGCCTATAAACCAAATGTTGATGATATTAGGGAATCTCCTGCCCTTCAAATCATTAAACAACTATCAGACCTCGGCGCAAAAATTTCTTATCATGATCCACACATACCACAGATTGGCAAAGGAAGAAAATACGAATTAAATATTAAATCGAAAATTCTTAATAAAAATCTTATAAACAAATCTGACTGTGTCCTAATTCTCACCGACCATGCTGACGTTGACTACAAATTAGTTCTAACTAATTCTAGTTTGATTGTTGATACTAGGAATGTCTGTGAAAAGTTTGGGAAGTTTCAAAATGTTGTAAAGGCCTAATTTCCAAAAAATAATTAGAAAAAGTCAGGTTTTTTCCTAAATACTCCGTTCTATATAATAGAAGCTCGGTCCCTCAGAGGTTACAAAATATGTATAATCCGCTACTATCCTTTTTAAAAGGTAACGCCGAGTGTGGATGTGAATATTATGCGAAAAGAAAACAAAATCTTAATTATATCCGAAGATGATAATGTCTTTAGTTTTCTTAAGGCACAACTGGATTCTTCTACCTACGATATTCTCTTCCAAAAATTTCACCCTGAAAAGATTCAAGAAATTCTCAACCGCAATTTTATCTCTCTTCTCCTTTATGAATCAAACGGGGAAGATTTAACCGAGATACAGCTCTTACATAAACTTTTAAGCAAAAAATCTATTCCAATTTGGGTTTGTCCTACGCTAACAAAAATTAGCGACCAGTTTCTCGAGAATTTGTATGAATTAGGCATTTCGGATCTTTATATTAAGTTTTCAACCTTAGAGGTCCTTAAAAGAAAAATTGAAAAACATTTCAAAAACTCAACCCGGCTTCAAGGTTTAAATCTTGCGAATAAACATATTCTTTCTTTACTCTCAAGGCCTCCAGACGTCCCAAGTTTGGATATTGGGATTAAGTACCAACCAAAAGATGTAATCGGCGGCGACTTTTATGATTTCTTTGTTACCGATAAACAGTCCCTAATAATTGTTCTTGGGGATGTGACCGGTCACGGCATTCAAGCTGCTGTTATCCAAACAATGGCCCGGAAAGTGATCCAGATGGCCTTAAAATCAGCCCCAACGGTTATGGAGGGATTAAAACAGGCGCATAAAGAACTATATCAAGATTTGCCGTCAGGTAATTTTGTAGCCCTCCTGGTAGCAGAATGGATTCCCAGCACCGGGTCCTTACAATTTTACCGTCTGGGAACCCCTCACCCAATTCTCAAATCAAAGAATGAAGTATTTACACTTCTTTCGAACGGGAGTGTTTTAGGCCTTTTACCTGAGGACCAATTTAATAAAACTGATCTCCTTCCCCTTGTAATAGAATTAGATGTTGGGGATATGCTTCTTTTGCATACTGATGGCCTTATTGAGTCCGTAGCCAAAGACGGGAGTCTTTTCGGAATGGAAGGGCTAACCGAAGTTATGCAGAAAACGGATATAAAAGAATTAGCCAAAGATATCGTTGAAGAAATTTATAACCTGACAGAGTCCTCTGTGGGTAAAATTTCGGATGACCTTACCTGTATTGTTCTAAAAAGAGTCTTATAGTGTTACAAAAAATCCCATTGCTCCGCATTCCAAGACTGGGAACACCATTAAAAATTGCAGTATTCTACCGTAATTTTAAGGGGGAGCTAATCATTTCAATTGGGTATATTAGAAATGCGTCGCTAGTAGATAAAGTCCTGTATAATGGGAAAAAATGCGGTTATAAAATTTTTAAGATAGTTGTTCTTAAAGACCCACGGAACCCAGAAAATAAGGGAAAAGACCTTATTTAGACCAGGCGACTTAGTCTTCTAATTTCTTCCCCAACCTTAAAAACCGCTCGTTTTTCAAAGTTTCCTTTTACGGTGATATCGTCCCAAGCTTCGGGGATTTTTAAACTGCGGGGGTTTCCTCTTGCCTTTTCCCGGTTGGAAATCGAGATCACCATTTCTTTTGCATCGATAGTATAGGCATGGTTTTCTCTTCGTTCTTGGGTGGTTTTGGGGCGGCGATACCACCGAAAACTTTTTCTCCGAATTGTACGTGCCATAACTTAAGTCTCCTTTTTGTTAAAGTACCTAAGTCATAATTTCCTCCTTTTAAAATTGATTAATTTAGTTTTATACGATATCTTTTCGTTTTAATTCTTTTAGCACCTTTTCACAAGTATTAAATGAATCAAAATACATATTAATTACTGGAATATTATACTCCTGCGCAATTCGTAATGCTTGCCCGGTCCCTCCCGAATCCTTACCATCTTTAGTCCAACAAATAATTGCTTTGGAGGGGTTATCTAATTTTTTACCTAAAACTTGAGTTGCATTTCTCCGCATAAAGCTCCATCCCGCGGTTCCAAGATTCTGTGGTGCCGGGTGATATTTTTCAACGTAAGAATCAAGTTCTGGAGACTGTTTAATAATAACTGGATGCCCAACTATTGGCCTTTTCTTGTTAAATCCGGGCCAAGGCAAATACACAACACAATGTTTTTTTGCCCCTTTTTCAAAAGCATAATCGGCGCCGTCTGCGTGCCCAGACCGGATAAAGCCACCCCGGTTTGCGATTTCGAAACCAATTTTTTGCATTTCAGATAGGATCTGACAAGGAGTTTCTCGAGATCCGATCCCTGTTAAAATTAATTCCTTATTAATTTTTTGTTCCATATTATATCCAAATAAGCTAGCATCCTTTTGGAATGCAATCCCAATCTTTTTAGCCAGTTTCTTTGTATAAAACTGAGTATATCCCTTTTCTTTTCCCCGATATCCAAATTTTTCTTTTGCTAACCTTACTTCCCCCAGACCGACATGCTCACAAATATAATTAAAGTCGTGCTGGAGATGTTCGTAACTCCCAACAAAATCAACCCTTATTCTGTCATTAATGGTGGCATATCTAAATTGAAGATCATTAAGGTAGCCTCCATCTTTTAGATACTTTTTTACCCATTTTTTAAATCCTTTAATCGAACAATCTACTCCACGTTGATCCCAATAATACCGAGAAATAACAAGATCCCAAGGATTGCGGGTGAAAGCAAACTTAAAATAAGAGCTCCAGATATTCTTTCCAACATATTTTCTTACTTCTTCAATCTTAGAGTGTTCATTAATCTCTGTAATTTTCCCGCCTGTTAAAATAAGATCATCTGGTCCACAGTGTTCTTCTAATGCTGTTTGAATGCTGGTACCAGCAGTTTTGCGGGATTTTAAAAATATATAACGGTGCCTATGGGATATAATCATTGTATAATTTTATACTATGGGTAGAAAGAAAAAACCTGAATCAACAAGCACTAAATTATACAAATTTAGAATCTATCCAACAAAAAATCAAATCAAGAAATTTAATCAGTTTTTTGGTACTCATAGATTCATCTATAATTATTTTTTAGCTCTCAAAAAAGATCATTATAAAGCAGGATTAAAATTCAGCTCCTATAAAGAAGATCAAGCGGACTTAACTCAATTAAGAAAATCTTTAGATTGGATGAAAGAGATTCATTCTCAAGCTTGTCAAGCAGCCCTAAAAGACTTACACGATGCTTACAAAAACTTCTTTAATCCAAAATTAAAAGCAGGACCCTCGATTCAAAAAGAAAAATATTTCTGAGAAGTCTTTTAGAATCCCACAAGGGATTACAGTAACTAAGAATATCTTAAAAATGCCTGCTTTCATAGAAGGAATCCGAATCAAAAGACATAGAAAAGTTAATGGAAAGATTGCTTATTGTACTATTAAATTAAAACCCTCAGGAAAATATTTTGCTTCGATTTGTTTCCATGATGAATCAAAACCAAAAATCAAAAAGACTAAAAATGAAGTAGGATTAGATTTTGGAATCAAAAATGCTTTGATTGAGGATAACGGAACAAAACATGATAAACATGAGAATTTAGATAAATATCACAAGAAACTTAGAAAAAACCAAAAGAAATTGTCAAAGAAAAAGAAAGGATCGAATAATTATCAAAAACAAAAACTAAAAGTCGCTAGATGTCATGAAAAGATAACTAATGCTAGAAAAGATAAATTAGACAAAATCTCAAAAAAGATAATTGACGAAAACCAAGCAATTTATCTTGAAGATTTAACCGCCCAATTTATGATTAAGAATAAAAACCTAGCATTCTCTGCATCTAATACTGCAATTAATATGTTAAAGTCAATGCTAGTTTATAAATCGAAATGGCATGGACGAGAACTCGTTCTCGTCCCCCCAAGAAACACATCAAAAACATGTCATATTTGTGATTGGGTTTATAAAGATCTTGAGCTTTCTGAAAGAGACTGGACTTGTTCAGTTTGTGGAACTTTTCATGATAGGGATATCAACGCAGCTTTAGTTATTAAGAAAAAAGGAAAATTACGTAGGGCAGGGACTGTCCAAAATCATGCTTTTCTATTACCAGAGGACCCACCTAAAGTGGTAAATCCAACGGTTATTAATTAGGAAAGAAACTCCTACTTTTACGTGGGGGTAGTTCACAAATATAAATTTATGCTGGGATATTATCATCTAAAGATGCAAAAACTCTTGCCATGATTTAAGTGGTCTGTTAAGTAACTTCTTAAGTTTTGCAACATCGTCTTCATAGATCTCAAGCAACTCAAATTTATCTTGTTTTGTTATTAAAGAATCAAATTCCGTTGTTCTTTTCCCATGGATAATATGGCCTGCTCGGTTAAACTTATGTTTCGAAACTTCTAGATAAGATGTTAGTTTATTTAATCCTTGGTCTGGGTTTGTTTTAATGTCGTCCTCGTAAACTAAAACTAACATATTTGGAAAATATTCTAACCAAGCTTCCAAATGTTCGGAATAAAAACCCATATGGATTATCCCCATTTTCTTTTTCAAGATTTCTCTTGAATAAATTTTAGGGAAAGGGTCTGTAAGTCTTCCTTTAACACAATGATGTATATATGCAGAGATAGCCCGGTGAACCGGATTACGTAATGAAACTATAATTTTTGTCTCAGGCCCGAGAACATCATAAACCATTTTAGGGATATCGCGTCTAAAAATCGATTTGTAGCGTAACCAGTTGTTGGGTTGTTGTGAAGCCCAAAAATAAGTTGACGTTGCTTCCCCGTATCTTTTATATTTCCTATCTATATCAAAATAGGATTCATACTTGTTAAGATTATGAACCCCATTTGAATTTTTAGTGAAGAAATCTAATTCTTTAATTTTCTCGGGCATAAAAATCTCAGGGTGTTCTTTGAGGTTATAATATAACCAGGTTGTCCCCGATTTTTGTGCGCCGATTACTAGAAAGTTTGGTAACATTAGTACGATAAATATTTTTCATGTTCCCAAGGATAAACATGAACATTATATTTATCCCATTCGTTGGTTTTGGAGGCAATAAGTTTTTGCGAGATATGTTCCCCGATTGCTTCCTGTATAACCTCATCTTGCTTAAAAGCCTTGATTGCTTCCCCTAAATTAGCAGGGAGTACTGGAATTTTATCTTTTTCTTCCCCTACCATTTCAAAGAGATTTACTTTAATAGGATCTCCCGGCTCAATTTCGTTTTTGATACCATCAAGCCCTGCTGCAAGCATCGCTGCAAATGCTAGGTAAGGGTTACATGCTGGGTCTGGGGAGCGTAGTTCCATTCTTGTCCCAATCTCACGCCGAGCTGGAATCCTAATCATTGGACTTCGGTTTGTATGAGACCAGCAAATATTTACAGGTGCTTCGTACCCTGGAACAAGTCTCTTATAACTATTAACGGTTGGGTTTGTAATAAAAGTCAAAGCCTTTGCGTGCTTTATGGTCCCGCCTATGTACCAGCGCGCAATATTGCTTAACCCATCTTCCGAGGAAGAATCATAAAAAACATTTTTGCCTTTATCGTTGAATAGCGATTGGTGGCAATGCATCCCGCTACCATTTTGCTTATAAAGAGGTTTGGGCATAAACGTGGCAAGGTAGCCTTCTGCCCGAGCAAGTTTTTTAATTACGAACTTAAAGGTTGTAACATTATCAGCTACCTTAACGGGGTCTCCATACTTAAAATCAATTTCTTGTTGCCCCGGTGCAACCTCGTGATGCATTGCTTCTATTTCAAATCCCATTTCTTCTAATTGGTCTACAATTCCCCGACGAAGGAGCTCTGCACTATCAAAAGGAACTGCATCAAAATACCCGCCTTGGTCCATTGGGAATATTTCACCATCTTTTTTAGAAAGAAGGAAAAACTCTGCTTCGGGACCAACTTGCATCTTAAACCCGAGATTTGCTGCTATTTCGTTCTGTTTCTTTAGAATATTCCGGGGGCAACCTAAGAAAGGCCGTTGGTCTTCTTTTCCAGGTGAAAAAACATCGCAAATAAGACGTGCTACCCTGTGTTCTGTTTTCGCAAAAGTCTCGATATCGGGCTTAAGAAACATATCGGATTCTTCTATTCGGACAAAACCTTCAATAGAAGAACCATCAAACATAATTTCCCCATTGACTGCTTTTTGGAATTGTGATCTTGGGACCTCTACGTTTTTTATACGGCCCAGGATATCAACAAATTGCAGTCTCAAAAAATCAAAGTCTTCTAATTTACTTAATACAGCTTCCTTCGTAAACATTACGGTTACCTTCTTTTCAAAGTTTCCAGGACTTTATAGAAAAATTTTTATTTTTCCGGTTTAAATTTATCTGCGATCTCCGGTGGGAAGTTTTCTTTAATCTCTTCGTACGTAATTTTGCGGGATTTCGGCTCTTCCTCCCATTCAAAATCATCCATATCATCTAAAGGATGTTGATCTTTTCTACTTTTTGCCATGGTCTTATTTCTTTCTTTGTGGGTTTGAAGTTTCCCAATCATACCACTTATTCACATCTTCTTTCCACGTATTTTTACAATCTTTGCAAAAGATGATAGCGTTCGTTTTTCCTTTTCCAATGGTACCATCAATACCCTTGTTTTCAATAGCATGTCTCGGCTTACAAAAAAGCTGCCCTTTTAACCATCTAAAAAGATTCATTTAACTTCTCCAATTTTTAACGTCTTCTGCTATTTCAGGATGTTCTCGGTACCAAGCAACGAACTTTGGAACGCCTTCAGAAATATTTATTTTATTTTGGAAGCCTAAGTCTTGTTTTGCCCTAGACACATCAACATGATTTTCAACAACATCCCCAAGTTGCATTGGTAAAAGGTTTTTCACAGCTACCTTTTTTGTTGCTTTTTCAATTGTTGCAACAAGGTCTAGTAAACCTTCACTTTTATCATTCCCTAGGTTATAAATCTCATATTTTGGCAATGCTGGAGTTTCGCAGGCAGCAGTAATCCCTTCCACGATGTCATCAATATAAGAGAAATCCCTTTTCATTTTTCCGTACCCAAAAATAGGCAGTGGTTCATTATTTAGAATCTTTTCAGTAAAGATCCATAATGCCATATCTGGTCTTCCCCAAGTGCCGTAGACTGTGAAGAATCTTAATCCAATTGTTTGAATACCGAAAAGTTCGGAATAGCAGTGTGCCATTAATTCATTAGATGCCTTTGTAGCAGCATATAAACTAATTGGGGTATCGATCCTCTGAGTCTCTACCAAGGGTTGAATTTCTTGTTTCCCGTAAACGGAAGAACTTGAGGCGTAAACAAGCCTTGCCGGATTTTTGCTTTCTTTAATGGCTTCTAAAAGATTTAGAAACCCATTGATATTACACTTAATAAAACGATGGGGGTGTTCTATAGAATCCCGAACACCCGCAACGGCAGCTAAGTTACAAACGACGTCAGGTTGGAAATCTTTTACTACCCCTTGTAATTTTGGGTCGTTGAGATCCATGGTGATATGTTTAAAAGCAGAGAAATCTTTTTCTAGCTTCTCTTTTCTTTTATATTTGATTAGGGTTGGATATGCCGGGACAAAATTATCGATCCCTACAACTTCTATACCTCTTTGGAGGTATGACCTCGTAAGGTGGTACCCAATAAACCCAGCGGAGCCTGTTATAAGAATTTTCATCGTTTTATAGTTTGGCTTCGTTTTGGTCCAACTGAAACGGTAGTAATTGGGATGTTCACAATCTTTTCAACTTCCTCAACGAAAAACTTTGCTTGTTCTGGAAGTTCCCCATAAGTTTTACACTCTGTAATATCCTCATCCCAACCAGCAAATTCAACATAGGTAGGGCTACAATCAAGTAACTCATGTGTCATCGGATATGCTTCATTTGTGTTTAGTCCTTGGTACCCGATACCTACCTTAATCTTTTTCAGCCCCGAGAGAACATCTAATTTCATCAAAGCAAATTCGGTAATCCCGGAAACTCTGATCGAATATAAAATCTGGGTGAGATCTAACCATCCACATCTCCTGGGCCTTCCCGTCGTTGCCCCGTACTCCTTCCCCTTTTCCCTTACATAATTGTCAAAATCGTCGTCGAACTCGGTGGGAAAAGGTCCTGTTCCAATCCTAGTGCAATAAGATTTCATAATCCCAATAATTCGAATTTTTTCTCCTTCGTTGGGGTAGAAACCACTCCCGGTAAACATATTAGGTGCTACAACATTGCTTGATGTCACATACGGGTATGTTCCATGGTCAAGATCAAGCATTGTGCCTTGAGCCCCTTCCATTAAAATATGTTTGCCTTCTTTATAGGCTTGTTGTAACATTATTCCAACATCCTTTATATAAGGAGCTAGTTGTTTTCCAAAGTCATAGTAGTCCTCAAAAACTTCCCAACCATCAAAAGGATTGTCTACCCCGAGAGCTTTAATTTGAGCTTCAAAGTCATTTAAAAGAAGCTTGAACCTTTTCCTAAAGTAATTCCAATCCTGGAGTTCTCCAACACAAATGCCAACCCGGGATGCCTTCGCTTTATATCCAGGCCCCATCCCGCGCTTTGTAGATCCGATCTTTTCCTTTGAATTATCTTCTTCCAAAAGACCATCTAGATATTTATAGAAAGGAAATACAACATGGGCGCGTGGAGAAATAAAAAGGCGATTCTCAAAATTAATGCCTTCATTCCCCAGGGCCTCAAGCTCTTTTAGAAATGCTCCGGGGTCAATTAAAACCCCATTGCCTAAGGCACATTTAACCCCAGGACGAATAATTCCCGAGGGAACTAAATGGAATACGTATTTCTTATCCCCCACCTCGACAGTATGCCCAGCATTCGCCCCACCTTGAAAACGCACAACATAATCTGCATTTTCTGTTTCATAATCGACGATTTTCGCTTTTCCTTCGTCTCCCCACTGTAAACCTAAAATTGCTGTGATCGGCATGCTGCCTCTCCTTTTAAAATAATTCCTTTTTCGATAAAATAACCATACCCGAATTCTGTTCTTTCTCTTTTCCCCTAAATAGATGGCCCCGGAAAGAAACAAGATAAGAATAATATTTTTCCGTATTTAAGATTTGATCAACTACCCCTTTGACTGCGAATTTTACTGGGTCATAGTCATCAAATACAAAAATGGTATTTTCATTTGAATGTTTTTTGCCTATCTCAAAATCTTCCAGAATTATATTTTTATTACTATGGTCCCCATCAATAAAAACCAAATCAAAATCAAAGCTTTTTAGTTTTGCTGTTTCAGACCGATGTAACATCTCAATCTTAGATTTTGTATCTATCGGGATCTTATTATAAATGTCTAGATTTGAAGCCCAAACCGCTCTATAACCGATAGCAGTTTTTCTTTGTTCGTCCTTCCTTAAAATATCGACCGTTTGAATTTCTCCAATCGAGGGAGAAAGAGAGACCATATAGCATGCTGTTCCTCTTCCTGTTCCAACCTCAAACATTCTTTTGCATTTACAGTGGTCAGCTAATGCTTTGAGAATAAGGGGTTGCTCCATGCCCCAAGAAAGTTCAAAACAGTCTAAGGCATTTGGTTTGTTTTGGTTTGTTCTTGTCTTTGTATAATAACAAATTTTCTTTAAGGACTCTTTATCTTTTAACCAGTCGTAGTTAAGCAGCGAAAAAAGGTCCAGGAGATTGATATTTCTCATCTTTATATAAGCAAAATTTTTTGATAAACGAAAGAACTAGAGGTTTTTTGCAAGCTCTTCTGCTAGTGCCCAACCTCTAATAGTGGGTTCTAGCCTGGCAACGGGAGAATATATATCTTCGCTAAAATGGGGATCTAGCTCCCCGGTTTTCATAAGCTTCTCAAATTCTTGGTAGTTGTCATAGACTAATATCTTAACACCACCATAGTTCACGCAGTCGTGGTAACGAACCTCGACAACAATTGCATCGTTAACTCTCTTTTTTCGTACTATACTCCAACGATATTTGTTTGGGTTTGGGATTACGATAATTTCTTTTTCTTTTTGGATAATTACTTCCCTCGTTGGGGAATTTGGGGTATCCTTATCACAAAAGCTAGAGCTAAATAACCTAAGTCCCATCTTAGTCCTCCCTTCGAAGATTTATCATATGCCACATTTTTTCAACCGCCCGAGTATTATTATATTCTGTTATACTATAATTTTCCCACTTAATAAAATCATCTAACGGGTTATTACGTAAAAGTTCAAGTTTTTCTTCTGCTTCTTCCTTCGTTGTATAGATTGCGATCACTCCGAATTCGTCATAATCAGAGTATGTAATTGCGTAAACGGTTAGAGGTTCTTTTACCGGATTTAATAAGAATGGGTGAGGTTTTTGGGCATTCTGTACCCTTTCAATTAAATCTTCTAGAGATACTTTACAGGCTCCAACTTTAAGCATTTCTTTTCTTTTTTCAACCGTAGCCCTAACACACCAGAGAGGGGACAGTTCATGTGTTTCCCACTTTAATTCGACTTCGAATCCAAACCGTGCTGAAACTGCATATTTGGGGGGTAATCCTATTTCGTCAAATTTTTGAAGGACTTTTTCGGCATAACTTAGGAAAGCGTCGAGGGTTGTCCCATCTTCTTCGTCTTCCCGAAAAGCTTCAGGGGAGTTATACCTTTCCCTGCCTTCTTCCCCAAGACTCTCAATCTTAGCAAGGAATTCTTTTTCGAGAAGTTCTTTATAGCTTTTCATAGCTTTATGCCTTTTTAAATTCATATCCGTAATACTGGATATCTTTTTCGTAAATTCTGGCAACTATTTCTTTTCGGGTTTTGTTGTAGTACCTCGAATAGTGGGTACGTGAAGATTTATTTCGGTGGGGAATTTTTGTATTCGGGAGGCCAATGCGTTTGAATACTTTGTTTAAGTCTTCCTGCAAATTTTCAAAACTACACAGCTGGTCCGTAATTTGCTGCCCGTCGCTGTGGGTGTAGTGGTGTATGGCAAAAGAATGGGCTCTAACCTTCTTTCTTTTTTTACAAATTTCCTCTATCTCTTCGATAAACTTTTCGGGCTGAATCTTAAAATAACTGGCAATTGAAACTACTCTATCCCAAGGATTTCGAGTGACCGCGAAAATGAAATAGTTTTCTAATTCTTTTTCTGTTATCTTTTTCAGCCATTCTGTAAATTGTTTTGGGTTATCCTTTTGGTGGATAATACCTTTTATCCTTTTCAACAAAATGCTGCGAAGTATGCTTGTTCCCGCAGTTTTTGCTGGCTTCATATAAATAAATCTTTTAGCTGGGGAGACAATAATTCCACGGGGATGGATATGATTTATCAAAAACTGTTTGCGTATTTCCACTTTCCCAAACCTTTCCCAAGCCTTTTTCTATCTTTAGAACGCACCCGGTGGGATTTGAACCCACGATCAGAGGGTTAGAGCCTCCTGCATTAGGCCACTATGCTACGGATGCACTTGTTATAATAGGCACGGTGAGACTTGAACTCACAACCCCTACCCTGTCAAGATAGTGCTCTAGCCAGTTGAGCTACGCGCCTAATTTATAATACCTTAATCCCAGTCAAAAAAGCCAGAAATGTTGTCAATTTCAGGCTCTCTTTCATCCTCGCCCTCGAAATCATAAAAAGCATGCAACCATCGCATTGGATAGTTATCTGTTAAATCGGCTGCTAGTTTATTCACCTCCTTAATATGTGGGGATAACTTTTTCCGATACCTCTTAATAATTTCTAATAATTCCTTTTCCATTTCTGCGTAAACAACATCAGAATAGTCGTGCAATTTGCTAGAAGCATTTTCGTATTTACGCATTCGTTCTCGAATTATTATTTGATCCTTTTCCGTTAAATCCCATTGAAAATTACATGTGGGGCATTTATAGAAATATATTTGATCTCCCCTATAGTCCCCCGCAACTAATGGCCTATCCAGGAGGTTCCTACAATATGCCCCACATTCGGTACATCTGCACGTTGGGCCTGACCGAAAAAATGTTTTTAAGGTAGTGTAGATTAACCTTATTTCTTCTTTTAGACCAAATTTTCGTGATGTAAATTTTCTTTTGACCTTGTCTTTACCAAGAAACAAGTCACTTGACCCATCTTCGTAAATTAGGAGTTGGGCAGTTAAGGTTTCCCAGCCGAGATGAATCCCAAGACTTGGTAGGGTAATGGGCTCGATTTGAGTAACCCTTTGATGTATAAAACCTCCTTGTTCCTTTTCCCCAATCTTAAAGAAAGTCTTAAGCACTTTCTTTTGCCTTCTCGTTGGTTTTTTCGACAATCTATCCAAAAAACTTTCTAAATTTTTCATTTTCAACCTCTTTCATCTAGACGAGTATTTCAATATAAAGGGCCGGGTGGGATTCGAACCCACGGAGGAACCTAAACTCCCCATCCGGTTTCGAACCGGACGCCTTAAACCACTCAGCCACCGACCCAATTAATCACTATCCTTATAATTCTCTTCTGGCTCTATCCCGTAGCTCCAATTTCCAGCATGGATTCTAAATTTGGGTTCTCCTTTCAAATTTTTCTTGCTTGGATCTAAACCGGCATGCCAGTCATAAAACTTTTTATGTTCTTTCGCTTCTTCGTTTACTTTCCCTATCGCCCTTTTCCCATCGCTATCATACTCTGTATGACATCCAACATATTTTGTAAACTTTGCGTGAACCTCATCTTCTATTTCCCAGTCTTCCTCCGAAAGATCTTCTAAGACATAAATTATTTCAGATACAGATTCGTACGAGTCCATAAAGGAATCGATCATTCTTTCCGAGACTTCAATTGCAATCCTAAAAAAGTATCTTTTACCCCCAAAAGAACAAACCCCAGAGAGAGGAAAATCCCAATAGTTTTTGTGATAGAGCATGTAAGCTTCCATTGGCTCAACCCTTGGGAGGCTTAAAACATAACGATATGAATACCCGTTTAACTCGTTGATGTTTCTATGTTCGTCCTCAATCCTATCCATTTAACGTTTCCTTTAACTTTGAATAAAGCTTATGCGGAGTATTGTTTGATAGGCCACTCATTTGCCCATCGTTGATTTCAATTAAAACCCAACCCCCGTCTTGTTTTTCAGCAACATCAAGAACGAAGAAGTCTACATGCTTAGATGCAATTTTCGCAACATCCCTTGCTAGTTGTATCCCCTCCTCGTCTATTTTTCCCAATTCGGGGTTTTCCATTATTGACCAATAAAATCCATAAGTCAATATCGTTTCTTTATAAAAGAAAAAGCGGAATTCATTTGTGAAGGGGAGCCCGTTTAATCCGATTTCAAAAGTTTTAAGGGGGATATACTTTCTGTAAATAATTCCCTGCTGGCTAATCATGGGATCTTGCATTAATTCTGCTCCCATTAGGACAGCATCTCTTTTTGTCTCGGCAAACATGTGGGTATTCCACCGAAACTTACGACTGTTCGTTAATCCTTTGAGCACGAAAGGCCCCTCATCGCTACAGGAAGCGAATTCATTTTCTGTCCAGCTCCTAGGGGTGTACTCTTTAAGGTCCTGGTAATATTCGAAGTTTGCGATCCATAAATGAGATCTGTGAGAGTTAATAAGTGTTGACCCTAAATTATTAACATCAACTTCTAGCTCTTTATAATAAGGAAGCGCAGAATATCGGGGGATTACAAGCGAGCCTGTAGGAATTTCAGAGCGGTACTCAACCACTTGAAAATACTCTTTTGCAATATTAAACTCTTCTTCGCTGTCGTAGTCTTTTCTAAAGAGGATAACCGGTTTCATGTTAATCTGCTTTCTTTTTTGCTCTTTCTCTTCGTTTAATTGCTACTAATTCTTTTACGACCGGGAAGCTTTCCGAATCACCCTTATACCCATTACATTCAACACAAAGCGGTTGTAAGTTAAAAATCCGTGAAATCCCCCCTTTGGATGCTGGTACAATATGATCCCTTGTTAAATCAATTTTATATCCGTACTCGTCCAAAACAAAAGGAAAGAGACGAATTCTTTTGCGAGGGTCTTTTACATTATTATTTTTCCGAATATCAAAACCAGCACAATCGAGGCCACAACAAACACATCCTGCTTTTTTAAGTTTTAAAAGTTGTAGGAGTTGAGTGTTTGTTCGGACAACATACCCCCGAATTTCGGAGTGGATAAAGTTTGTGAACTCTTTTCCCCCTTTGTCGTACATCTCTTTATAATTCGGGTCGAAGATCGTCTTTAGATGTGGAAGTATTTCCTCTAAAGGGATATTCCTAACCAGTGTTGTCCATTCTTTAGCCATATTGTATCTTTAGTTCGAGAAATTCCTCCTATTATATATACGGAAAAGTTTTAAAAGAAGTTGTCGTTAAGTCGTCGTAAATGCCATTTTTAAGAGCTTTCTTGGCTAAATCCCTTACAATTTTATGCGCGGAGGTTAAAAAAGCCCGGATTGGCACTTCTTCATGGTAGTTATTGTTATCCTTAAAATTCCAAGGGAAATCCCAGTCCCATGTGTAATAGGGGGTAGCTGAATTAATGTACAGTAACCCTTTTTCTAAAGCCGCTTCCCCCTTACGTTGATATGATATCCCCATAATAGGAAACGCAGAAATGGAGGAAGGAACATTCATTGGGGAATACTTTATTTTTGGACGGAAAAAAGTTATGGGTGGTTTTTCAGCCATTGTTTTGCATATTTTCTAAGTTCGGGGGCATCGCTGGTTAAAAGCTTTTCCATTTTGTTGTGCGCCTGGATTAAATAAAACCACCAACAATCCTTTGCAAATTTAAATTCGGGAACCTGAAAAGCTAAACAGTTCGTTGCTTGGTTTAGCAAAAAAGGAATTTCTGAAATGGGGTCTGGCCAAGGAAAAGCGACATTATCAAAAATTAAACAGGTTGGAGGTTCCATCCCCCGATGGCGGGTTAGGTCCACAACCCCAGGGAATACATAAAGCGTAGAATTTGATCCCGGTAAAGTAAACCTAGGATTATTATGCCTACCCGATTTATTTATCTCCGGAACCAATCCAGTCAAATTTATATCATCATAGCCTGAAAAACAATAGATATTTTCATTTTGTTTTTTAAGATATTTGAGTGCGTATAAGGCGCATGTCGTAGTTGCCCCTTTTCTCCTTTCCCAAACATAAGCTTGAATAGAGTTTTCTTTTGCTAAAATGTCTTTTTGTTCTTGTCTAAGTATCATATTTTATGAGTTTGAGCTGCTTTATTACAGTAATCAATACAAACATCTAGACACATCTTTTTACAAATTGGGTCTTTTTGGGAGTTATGCCTTTTCAACCACTCGTACCTCTCTTCTCTCATGTTTGGGCCAACCTTACCAATTGGGTCTCCCCCTTCCCTCAGGTAGATAATACATGGGAAGTGGTAGTCTCCAGCGATTGCCATATCATCTAAAACTAACCAACATTTATCACAATCAGTTTCTCTTAATCCCCGAACATGTCGGACAGCATTAATATTTTTAATCCGATACTTAAGAATTGGGAGCCGGTCAAGAACTTCTCCCGGCAATTCTGCTAACTTGGATAAAGCCTGGTCGTACTGAGCCGCTGGTATAACCCGCACATCTGAAACCCCCAATGAATCTGCGAATAAGACTGATTCTTTACAGTCGTCAATGTTGCTTTCGGTGAAAACCATCCCAACAGTGACATAGGTAATTTTGCTAAGCTCCCGAATTGTACCAACGACCTTATCCCAAGCACCTGGAATGCCCCCAGCCATTTTATCGCCAATTGAGCAACACCCACCATCCAATGATATGGAAAAGTCATTTGCTCCTGCTTCTACCAACTGGCGGTAAAGTTCCATAGAAGCAGAGCCGTTTGTGGAAATTGCTATACGCTCAACCCCACCATCTTTACATTGCTTAACTAGCTCAGGTAATCCTTTATAAAGAGTTGGTTCCCCTCCTGAAAACCTAACATTCTTGAGCTTTTCCTTTGTCCAGTATGAGAGAATCTGGGAAGCTTTTTCAAAAGGAATTGTTCCTTTGATATCGTCTCTTAGCCCTCGGCAATAAGGACACCGAAAATTACACTTATCAGTAAGAATAAGTTCACACCTCCATAAAGGCGTTTTCGTTGAACAATTGAATGCTCTTTGGTCGCTTAAGGTATAGAAACCGATATCTTCTAACTTACTCATTTTACTTTCCTAGCGCCTTCTTGGCTATTTTCCGTATAGCCTTGTCATCCGATGTTAAAAGTTCCCGTGCGGGCCCTAGCTCTTTTGCATTTCTCCTTTCCCAAACGTCCTCGTTTATACGGAGGGTTGTAAAGGCCTTAAAAAAGAACGGGCTAAGGACATATGCTGTATAGATTTTTGGGTTACCTGTTTTCATATAACAAATCCTAAATAACCCATTATAGAAAAAGCTAATTCCGAAGTCATTAAATGTGGGGGATGGGTAAGCATAAATTGTGCGATCTTTCCATATTTCCCGAGCCTGAGAAACGGTAACAACAAAATGAATGAAACTAACGCCTAGAATAGGAAAGGTAGCATTAGATAAAATTTCAAAAATAAGCCCTCCTTCGAAGTTTAACTTTACACAGAGTATACTTAAAATTAAACAAATGAAAAATTCCAACGTGAGTATTAAACTTGATACAAGAGGATGAACTCGACTGTATCCTATCTTTCTCAGAAATCTTCGGGAATTAACCCAGGTACTTTTTAGATAGCCGAACAGCTTCATGGCGTGAGGACCCAATCAACTTGTAAAGGTCGTCGGGATGAAATCCCTTAACAAAATCTTTTCCTTTTGAAGAATGGAAAACCTCTGCTTTAACGTGGCAGTGTTCGCATAAGCTTATTCCATTTTGGGGGATATACCCCCCACTCGGCATTTCATTCCTGTCTACAATATGGTGTGCGTCAAGCTCTTCCTCTGCCTTTTCGGGAGTGGTTTTAAAACCACAACCGCGACAAGTATATTTGTCTCGTTGAAAAACAGCGGTTCGAAAAGCTCTTCGCAACTCTTTTTTCTTATTGCCCATCCTTTAATCCCTCATCTGCCTTTTTCTCTTGGATCGTCTTTTCTTTATACCATTTTCGAGGGTTCCCGCACATTGAACATGAGCACCTCTTTCCATGGTTTAATTCCCGGCTAACTTCCCGCTCAAGCATGTCCGGCCGCGCCCCAAACACCCATTGGAGTCTTTTCGAAAGTTTTTGGCGCATCCGTTCTCTTTGGTGCATTCTGAATGGGGTATCTCTCATTTTTATCTCCTGCTTTAATCTAGTTTTAGATCCTTATCGCGCGTAGTCATCCGTTTTGCTGCGCGTATTCGTGTCTCTACTTCTGGTCGGGGAGGCTTAGTATACGCTTCTTTTATGGCTTTGCTAACTTTTTCTCTAAAATCTCTTAAGCTTTTCATTTTGTCTGCGTCCCGCATCCTTTCCCCTTTCTCATTTTTAATTTTGCGAATCGTCTTTGCTTAGGTTCCTTCGAGGTTAGTAGGGCTTTTATATTTTCACCTTCAAAGGCTTTATTGAACGTAAACCAAATCCAAGGCCGCTCTAAGGAATGGAACCAATTATAAATATTTTTAATTTTTATCTTTTTCCCTTCCACCCATATTTTCGCGGTTGGAATATATAGTATCTCGTTCTTTTCTTGAGGTATCTTTTGAAGATACCCTTTTTCTACTGCTGCCGTAATCAAAGTAGCTAGGTAGGAACAAAGAATGATATCGTCAACGCTTAAGGCATGGCGACACCCGAGATAAAAACAATAAAAGACGCCCGGAGTCTCGCTTACCATCTCCATGCACCCTTGGAATACCTCAACCGGCGGCTCGTTAGTCATCCCTCCAGCGAAATTACTACGCAGAATTTGGAGTATTGAATGGGTAGGGGCGCTTCTTAAAAAGCTAATAAACTCTTCAAACCCTTCCATGGCACTTCCTATTCATGAGACAATCTTCTGGTTAATGGGCGTGGAGGGACTCGAACCCCCGATATCCTGCGCGTAAAGCAGGCGCTCTAGCCAGCTGAGCCACACGCCCTTATGCATGATTCCAAAACCCCCAGGATACTTTTCCTCCGTTGTGTAAATCATCCGTAATAAATTTTACTTTATCGTAAAGCTCTTCAAACGTATAGAAATCGCCTGGCCCAGTCCATCTCCCATCTGGGAAAATATATTTATAATACCAGCCACGGCCGTCAACAGAAAAATTTTTCCCGATATGAAGAATTTCTTTATTTGGGAGCGTTATCTTAAAAAGAACCCTTTCCCAAAAATTAATTGCAAACTTTATGGCCTGGCACGTTGTTGGGAACCCAAGTCCCAATATCATTTTCGCACGCTTACGAACTTCTGGATACTTATCCGTAAGAAGTTTTTCAGCCGGAAACTCCATTTCTGCCTCCTGCGGTATTTTTTTGCCATTTTTCGAAGAAAAGGATCTTCGCTAGTTAAAAGTAAAAGTGTTGGTAGCTTCCTAAAAAGCTTCCCGAATTTTTCGGTGACCAAATCTAGGGTGTCTAGCTCTTTAGCTCCAAAGATATATTCACTATGGACACCACTTTTATAAGACTCCTCTCTCCGAACTTCTTCCACACGCCCTATAAAATCAACCTTAACAATATAAGATCTTCGAAACCGAGGGGCCCAGAAAATTTCAAACCATTTATATTTTTCATTGACGACCAAAGTTCCGGAGAAGAAATTCCAATATTTTCCCAGAGTCCCGAGGCCGAACCTTTTATTTACACGATTCCCTAGAGAATCTGCCTTCACGATTTTCCCATTTTTAGAGTTCTCAAAAACTACTTTAGCCAGGTATCCTAGCTCGTGGTTTTTCATAAGATATTCCTTAGAGGAACGGGTGGGACTCGAACCCACAAATCGCATAAACGACTACTGGTTTTCAAAACCAGGCCCCGCACCTACTGGGGTCAACCGTTCCTAATTACTTACATCTCTCTTGAAGATCCAAAGTGCTTAATCTCTTCTAAAAGAGTAAATAAATAGAAAGGCAACTTTTCTTTTTCTTCCTCGCTAAGCTTATCAATTCTCTCTTTTACTGTTTCGGCTTGCATCGCCATCCACCCTGCATGGTCGCCCCTAATGAAGTAACCAGTCCAATCATCATTGATTTTGAGAGGGCCTGTTTCAATTCTTTGAGTTCTATCAATTGAATCTGTTTTAATTTCTTGCCGTTCCATTTTTACCTCAGTTCTAAAAGTGTCTTTCCAACATTCCGGATTTTCGGGCTCTTGTCTGTTAAAAGTGCTTCTACCTTTGCTTTCACAAGTTTTGAGTTCAATATAAAGTCATAAACAAATTGGGTAGTTTCATCTTTCACCGTAAGAGTATAAAACGTGCTACCTCCTTTATAAAAGCCACAAATCTTTTTACTATTTTGATTTACAAATAAATAGGCGTTTTGCTTATCTATAAAAAAATCTGTATACTCGGCTAACTCAGCAATCTTAGGAGGCTTCTCTCGTGTATTAATAGACCAATAAACTAGCTCTATATAAGTAAGAGTACCATAGTGATCATCCCCTTGAGGAAGATAATCTTCTACCATTCCTGTTTTGTATAGTTTTTGCCGATCCCCCAATAGGGCTAAGACGTAATGTTCGGAAAATTCTTTACAAAAGGTACGAAAATCTGTTTTCCCACTTAAATAATTCGTTAGTTTTTCTTTCGTTGTCTTTTCACAAGCCCAAGCTTGAAAATAATTTTTGTGTCGGAACTCTTCTCGAAGAATCCTAAAAAACCAAACTTCCCCATCTTGAAAAGAAAAGATAGAGAGTGGGCCATCATACCAATCAAGGACGAATCCCGTTTCTTCCCCCATTACAACATTCTTTAAGAATTTAACATCCATTTTTCTTTGCTAAAGCTCGAATTACTTGATTTTCATGGGTTAGTAGATTTTCAAAAGCGTCCTTGTCTTCTGTTAGGCGTAGGATCTCGGCACGAATTCTCCAAATATTTGTATTGTTCTGCCTACTTAAAAATCCGGCAGCAATCTTTAATTCAAGATAAAAGGTATCAACCGTAATATCTAAAAGATTGTCTAGTTTCTGTTTCCAGAATTCGTATTCAAGGGATGCTTTAGTAACAACAACATCACTGGCGAAGACTAGAAACAGTTTAATAATGTCTTCCCCCGAGGGGAAGTTATCGAAAGTTTTTGTAATTAAGATATCATTTACGAAATCATGTTTTTGGTCCAATCGTAAAGTTGTTTTATATTTCATGCCTAATTTTTCTTTGGGTTAATTGCAATCACTATCCCATATATATTTTTTGTCCATCCGTTTACGTGACCATGATTATTTGAGATCCGAAAACGACCTTTTTCATCAATCGCAGTCACCAGATGTAGCATATAATTTCCGCGGACTTTACAATATACAATCGCTCCAACCTTAACAGATTCCAAATCCTTAACGGGAGCAATTACCACAAGATCCTTTGATTCAATCCTACCGGACATGGATTGGCCGGAAGGTCTATATTGCACTTCATTGCCCTGGAGTAATTGTTCTAATATAAAATTTTTACGTGCCATCTCAAAAACTTTAATCAATCTCTGGGTTGTGTGGAGGGGGTACCGGTTCTGAATACTCTTCAACCTCCGCATAGGTACAATTACGTAAAAGACTTTTTTGCCTAAACGGTTTGACGCTAGAGAATGTCCTCGTTTTTGGAGTCTTTAACTTAGACTTTTTAATGTACTTTTTAGCCGCTTCTATCGTATCGAAAGTAGCAATCTCTTCCTGTGTTTCGTTGGGAACAAAATCTCCGCCAATTTCATCTTGGAAGTAATCAATAGTAGTGCCAATAATGACGTATTTTTTCTTCATGGTGTTTTTAATCCTATTCTAACACGTTAAATGTATTGCTAACCAAACCTTTTTCTTCTCAGCTCTTAAGTTTTTATACTCTTCTAACGCGTCGAAGGATTTAAGTACCTTAACCGCGTAGCCCCGGGATTCGAGATCAGAAATAGTTTCCGGGGGAACTAGCATCTTTCCTTCCACCCCGGTTCCAATAACTAAAATCGATTTTCCCAAGTCTAATGGGAGATCGTCTGGGATTAAATTATGTCCCGATTCCCTTCTCCAATTTTCTTGGACTTCTGCATCTGGAAGTATTATGAGATCTTTTTCGTATACCTCATTACCAATCCGCATCACTCCCCATCTAAAAACAATATCCATTTTAAGCTCCTAGAGATACAAAACCATTATTCTTGCGCTTCCAGGTAATAATTCAAAACCATAGCTTGCGTAAAAGTTGTATAGGTCCATCTGCCTTTTTGCTTCGTCCGCACAAGCTTCTACAATTATTGTTTGAACCTCGTGTAAGCATGCTTGATCTATAAACTTTTCTACCAACTCTGTCCCATACCCTAAGCCTTGATAATTTGATTCAACATTTATATTTTTCAAAATCGCAACTGGCAATATCTCTACGTCGCTTAGGCTATTAAGACTACCATAGTTTCCGGCGTGAATCTTAATTAACCAGTTTTGTAAATTTTGTCTTTTGTGATGGACATAACCGCAAATTTGTCCATGTTCATTTTCAATTGTTATATCAGACATTAGAGTTTTCTTTAAAGATTTTTTTAGCGGCCCTTCTTAAACTAGGGTCTTCATTAGTGAAATACTCTTTTAATCCTGGGAGGTCTTCCTCTATACAGAAGTAATCCCATTGCATTAGAAACTCTTCTGTACAATCACGATTTCCTCGTAAGGTCGAAAGAACTATTTTTATATACGAACCATACGCCTTCCAACTAATTTCTTGAATCCTAAGACCTTTTTCTATTTTTAATATTTTCTTACATGCCCAAAATACTAGGTCATTTGAGTCTGGGAGGCTTTGAAAGTAATTGTCATTGTCTTTCCAATGGTGTAAACAAGATTGCAATTGTATTTTATAGATCCCCATTATTCTTTTGCCTTGTATCCAAGATGCTCCCAACTTTCAATAACTTCCAAAGGCAAGCCAACTTCTCTTTGGTCAAGACGATTTTGTGCGAGATCTAGTGCAAATGCTTCAATACTTTCTTGGGTTGCCTGGATTTTCCACTGAACTTCAGCCAGCTCCTTGTACCCCATGCCTTCCCAGAAAGATGGTTTCTGTGCCTCGTCTGGCCCAACAAGTTCAATTTTCCCCTCACGGATTTTCAACGCCACTAACGGCTTGGGCATTTCCTCACAATGTTCCCGATCCATAAGAACACAGTTGATTGTGAGGAAAGGAAAAGCTTCCAATAAGATTTTCCAGTCCTCAAGGACGGCTTGCACGCTCGGCCACTTCCCAATATTTTCCCCAAAAAGTATTGTGCCGTCAGGGTGACACCATCCGCAGGGGCCTCCGATATAAGCATTAGAAATCCAGGAATTGTAAATATATTCCGTAGCAATATGTCCCCAACGTTTGCGCCAGGCAGCTATTGCATCCCAGTATGCATGGAAAGCTTTGAGGCGAGTTTCTTGAGAGTCCCCCGTTTCCCCTCGAACTATTGCAGGTTCCTGAGGAATTTGGAGGATTCGTTCGACTGTCGCATTCCATTCCCTATTATTTCCGCCACCCCAAGAAAAGAAGTTATCCGTACGCCGAATAATTTCCAAAGCCTGTTTCGGCTCTAGTTTCTTCCCCACAATGATGCATTGGGGCCATTTAGGGAGGTTGGTGTTTAGCAAATCGTTCATGTTCTTTTCTTTCTGTGGGTCCTTTGCGTAAACTGCCATAAACGGAACACTATGGATATATTTTATGGCCCGAGGCGGATTTGAACCGCCGACCCCCATCTTATCAGGATGATGCTCTGAACCAACTGAGCTATCGGGCCTTTATAATTGTGACTATTTAAGGAGATGGTGGGATTCGAACCCACGGGGCGGCTTTCACCGCCCACCAGAATAGCAACCTAGCGCCATAGTCCACTCGGCCACATCTCCAAATTTTTTCTTTATCGGCTGGCCACATCTCCTTAAAATATTTATGCTACTCTTATCTCTCTTGCCTTTTTTGCTACTTTCCTAACTTCTGGGTCTGAGTGGGTTAAGAACTCTTCGTAGTTGTGAAACGAGTATACGTGAATTTCAAAAACCAGGGATGAAATATCCAAATCCCTATCGTCGGTATAAGCTAAAACTCTAAGATCTTCTTTTTCTACTCGCTTGAGTTTTACATCAAAGGAAAGGTGATAAATCCCTTTTTCCCAAGTTGAAATCCCATTTCTTACCGAAATTTCTTCCCAAGCATTCCTTTTGAGATAATCCTTAAAACTCTTAGTTGTGGGATATACCATTGAAACATGCCCATTAATGTCCTTTAGGAAAAACTCTGGATACTTATTCATCTTCTAATCCCGAAGTTTTTTCGCGGCCTTAGCAATTAAACGCAGTTCTGGAATCTCGCTTGTAAGATATTGCTCATAATCATCTAATACCACTGCGAAAATATCTTTCCTTAGGTCTTCCCAGGTTTTCTCCTCTATAAACTGTAAAAGCTCTAGGGTTTCATCCTCTATATAAGTCTCTATAGCAGAGAAATCAAGATAAATTTCCTCTTCCCCTTTTTTCCAAAAAGACCTAAAATCCTTAACTTTAATTTCTTTCCACCCGATTGTTTTAAGATACCGCTTAAGCTCCAAAGGTTTTGGAAGGCGAACACTGCAAAAAACTTCATCCCCCTCGTAATAATACGTCGTGATGAATCCTGGTGTTTCTAGATTAGTTTTTTCCATTTTTTCAACTTTATTTTAAGTCGTCAAGAAACTTCTTGATTTTCTTAGCGAAATTCCATATACCTTCTCTTAACCCCATTACGTACTCACGATCGATCGTCGGTATTTGGAAACATTGTTCATGACAAGCTTTAACTAATTTTCTAGTTTCGTCCCCGTATTTGTTTTTGAGAAATTCAGGATCTTGTATTGCAAAGTCTTGAATGTTATCCCAACGATCCACCAACTTAATTAGTTTTGCTTCTAGTGGGGCGTTTCTCATTCGCTCACACATCGCGAACTTACGCCATTTCCTTTTTCCTTTCAAACCTTTATCATTTGTCAACCAAAGTACCTGAGAGAGAATTGTATGAGCATCTTTCCCAAAAACTTCGAATTCTTCTAGCCGCATTTCGGTATCTTCGATAACATCATGCAGTAGAGCTGCTGCCACCATTTGGTAGTACCGTTTTGTTTCTTTAATCCCATTTTCTTTACGATACCTATTTAATTCTTCCCAAACAGAAAGAGCTACTTTCTTGGGATGAGTAAAGTAAGGTTCTCCAGAAAACTTTCTTTTTTGTCCTTCATGCCAATACTCCCCTAATTGGAGAGCAGTTTCAATCATTTGATGTTCCGGTAATTCCATTCTTATTTTTCCTCTTCAATAGTGTCACCACAATAGGCACAGAAGCATGCTTCAATAGATGCTTTGTCAACCCCCATTATGATTCCATCAACATTATAAGGCGGGTAAATCAAGCCACAAGCTCGATCACGTTGATAACTTTCTTTACAGTCATCGCTGCAAAGGTTAACTTTAATTCCGGCCACGGTCGTAATCATTCCTAATCCTTTGTGTTTCTGACCTTAATCGTACCAAACTTATGGGCTGGGAGGGCCTCGAACCCCCAACGCGCAGAACTTCACTCTGCCGCTCTACCAAAAATTGAGCTACCAACCCGTACACCTCAAACACTCACATCTCAAATACTCTCTTTCGTCGCTTTTCCAAAAATAGCTTCAAATTCAATTCGTCGCATATGAAACCAAAAAAATTGCTCATCTTCAAGCATTAAAATTGCATAGGTATTTGGTTTCGGCCTACAAATTAACTTTTCGCCTTCTAGATAACCAACTGTATGGTCTAAAAAATAATTCTTATGTGCTATTAGGTCATCCGTTCTGCATGAGAAACTCCGAAAGTCGCAAGCCCGCCACCGAGAAAAATCAAAAGAGTCAGCATAGAGTTTAGGAAGATCCATTTTAATCTTTTAGAAATTCCATCTCCAGGTGAGGGTAGTGTTCTTCAGCATGACAATTTGCACAAAGTAAAACACATTTGTCAGCCTCTTTTAATATTGAATCCCATTTCCGGGTTAAATTTCGTGCTGATAATGGAAAATTTTTATGTTTCATATGATGGAGAGTAAGACATCTTAAATCCTTTTCTTCACAGATAGAGCACTCTCCCCCTTTCATCCTAATTATTTTTTCTCTTCGATTTTTCATTTTTCTCTTCATTAAGAAATTTCTTTGACAAGTTTTCGAACAATACTTTTTCATTGGAACAAAAACAGGGTTTCCACAAAATAAACATGTCCCCTCTTTTGGAAAGCGAGAATGTATTTCAAAAGATATATGTTTTTTTGAGTGGCAATTTACACATAATAAAACACATTTTTTAGCTTCCTTTATAATAATCTCCCATTTTCTAGATGCTATAACATCTACTGAGAGCTTTAATCTTTTTTGAGCTGGGTCTTTATGGTGAAAAACTAGAGCAGCTAGGTTTTTTTGGTATCCACATGCGGAACATTTATGGCCTTTAAGTTTGACCAGCTTTAATTTCCTATCTATTTTTTTCTGCTTCCTTTGTTCCTCGTACTTCGTCATCTATTTCTTTTTCGCCAAAGCTGCTATAAAAACTGAGCTCTCTACTACACTCGCCCGGTGGGATTCGAACCCACGACCCTCGGATTCGTCACACTATAGCTTTCGCTACCACTTACGTGTTTGTGCGCTGGACTTTCTCTTCGCCTTATCCTTTTTGGACTTAGGCGGCCCCCGTCAAGTCTCTACACCTTCCTCATTTCTAAGGCTTGGCTCGGGATTGCCATCAGCATTACCTGTTAAGGGTTCCCCGAATTTGAGGGCATTGCACGGTACTCTGGCCACTGAGCTACGGGCGATTACTTTTATACGCTAAATTCTCCTTTCATTCTTAAAACTTGTTTTAATGGGCCGGGCAGGATTTGAACCTGCGTAGGCTAACGCCAACGGGGTTAGCCGAACGCTCTGCCAATTGAGCTACGGATGATTATTTCTCTTTTCTCGAACTCATGGGAGACGGAGGAATCGAACCCCTACACCTATTCCACTGTTCTACTTGGGTTAGGTACCAGATCTACAGTCTGGCGAACAGATCGTCTCCCAAAACCTTTCTAAACGAACTCACCCGCTGAGAATTGAACTCAGATCAACGGTTTAACAGACCGCCACATTACCATTATGCTACGGGTGACTAATAACTTACTTCTTCCAAACCACTTCCTGAATATCCCTGTTAAAATCGATTCCTTGAAAATCGGTAACAATGTTTGCTTGTTCTAATAAGTCTCTCACTTCATCTCGTACTTTCCTAATCTCTTTTGCTACCCGGGGAGATATTTTCTTTATCCTCATAATCTGTTCGTCCGTGATTTTCTCAAAAGTCCCGGTTTCTCCTCTCCGCCAGAACTCATCGACCTGTGTCGATTTAATAATCTCTAAAATCTCGCTTATTTCATCGAATTGGTCATAAACCATAATATCTTGGGAGGACCACTTTCGAACTTTAATTGTTATGGTAACCCTTTCTCCCTTAATCCTATCCGTTATTACCTTCGTTTTTGTTAAATGCTTTGCTTCTTTATATAATTTTTTCCGGTATTCCGTAAAAAACTGGACAGGGTTAAACTTTTTATTTCCGTTCAACCATCTTTTCAGATAACTTTGAAACTTCTCATGCTCGTAGAGGGTTTCAAATTCGTCCAGCTTCTTAAATTTTTCTTGAACTCTTCCTTTAATAAAGGCTCTAATTTTTTTATTTTCGTTTGTGAGAAGCATATTTAACGATGCTTCTTTTAATTCCAGCTCTCCCTTTTTGATTGCTGTTTCGTAATACTGCTTTATATGATGCTCAAACGTGTAATCAATTGGTCCAGAAAAACGGTGATATACATAACGGTGATAACTATCATTATTTCTGGCACCAGAAGAGGAGATTAAAACAAGAACCCCTGGGGTGGCATAACAAAAATCAGGGCGACATCCTGCTTCTTTATACCCAAACCGTACCGAGAATGGGTGCTCTTCTTTTTTGCGCCACAACAGTTGAAATAGTTTATACTTCTGTACCATTGTTCCATCTCCTAAGTCCCTGGTGGGATTTGAACCCACGGTTTTCTGATCTGCAATCAGACGCCTTTGGCCTCTTGGCTACAGGGACAGTCATAAAAGTTTTAGATGGCCGGTAATAAGATCTACTTTATTACCTCCCGCTGGCCCAACTGCAACAGCTGTTTTAGTAGCTTTCCCTCCAAATTCGGTTTTGCCTGCATCTTCGATAAGCGAAACTGGAAGTCCTTCATCTTTTGCTTTCTGGTATATTTCAAGGAGTTCTTCTTCGCTCTCTACTCCAACAGCTATTTTAGTAAAGGAGTTGGAAACCCAAGAAAGCATTTCTTCATTAAGGTATCCAATTGTAATAGTATCTTTCTCTACCTCTTTAATGCGGTTGAAGAAAATGGCTAAGGATGCGTGGGCTCCCTGAGCCACCATTTTTCCTTTGCGCATTTTTAAATCTTTTCGTAATACTATTACTTGTTTACTTTCCATTTTTTCTTCTCAGCAGATCGGGTGGGATTCGAACCCACGAAGGTCATTAAAACGCCTTACTGGTCCTCCAAACCAGCGCCATAGTCCACTCGGCCACCGATCTGTTATAGTTAAATTTAGTTAAAGGGAACTTTTGTGTGTTCGTTAGCTACTAATTCGGAAACTATTAAAGTAGTAAAAGTAACGACACACGACATTCGAGGTGCTAGAGTAATAAACCCCGCGTGAGTTGGGTGTGTATGAGCGATTTGAGATATCTGCTCGTGCCGTTACCATTACAAGCTCCAAATTTAGTTAGGATGCCAAACTTACATTTATTACTGAATAGATTAACGGATTATTACAATTATTTTTCTTTTTCTTTTGTTTGCTCTAAAATGCTGTTGAAACTGCAGTCCCTAAATACGATACTCCCATTCTTAAAAAGGGTATTAAATTGGCATTCTATACCCTCGGAGGCAAAGATAGGGCGTCTCTGGGAAGGGCCTCCTAGGTTAAGGTAACAACTACTGATTTCGGCAATGTTAAAATAAAGGAAGCGTGCTTCTCCAAAAAGACTTAGGTCTTCAATCCAGGTAGTGCCAAGGAAAAAAAGAGGCTTATCAATATAAATAGGAGTTTTCTCCTTTTTTCCTCTGAAATGGGCATCGTCTAAAAAGACCGTTGTCTTTTCAAACCGCTTCCTATGTGGGGATAGCAAAAAAGGCTCTGCCACGACTTCAACTTTTTTTGAACTTCCCAAAGCTCCTTTTGCAACCTTTCGGATATAGGGATCGTCGTGGGTGGTTAGGGTTACTAATTTTCTAAAAAGCGGTTTTTTCATTATGGTGAAATTTTTTATAGTAGGCTTCCACTTGTCCGTTCATTTTAGAATGTGCGAAGATTTTACCATGAACGAATAAGTCGTTGGGAAGACTTTCAATCTCCGTATAAACTATATACAACGCACCCCTAACTCTAAGGGTTTTTGGCAGCTGCTTTATTCTTGTACGGGAAATACAAAGGCTTCCAGCTATTTCCAAATCATCTGCAAGCTCTTCTAGCCTGGAACCTTCAAGGTTTAGGCTCCCTCCTAGCTTCCTAAGTTTCGGAAACTTTTTTATTGGGGTATATTCTAAATTAAGATTGCCCCCAATATAAATTGAATCGTGAATTTTTGATATGTTCGAAAAGCGCGCAAGAAGATGGAACCCTACCGACAGGTACGGGGGCAACTCCGTAATCTCTAAAACATCAAGTCTTAGCGATTGCTTTACCACTAAAGTTTCGGGTAACTTTTTTATTGGGTTGTTGCGAAGATCAAGACTTCCTTCAACACATAAACCGTTAGGCAGTTTAGAAACGCCAGTCCCAGAAAGATTCAAAGAATCCTTAATATAAAGTCCCTCTCCAGCAAGCCATCGCTTTGCTAGGTTTCGAATCTTTGGGTCTTTATGAGTTGCTAAAGTATGCATTTCCCTTTTAATACGTTTTTTTAATGCTTCCTTCTCTATTAAATATATTATGAGGTCCTGTAGAAAAACGTAAGATTTTTTAGGAAAACTTGGGGTATAATTTCATATATATAAACTAGTTTTTCCAAGAGAAAGGGTTTAATAATGGGCGTTCCTTTTATCGATCTTAAGAGACAACATAAAATTATAGAGGCGGAACTCTCCGAAAAATTTAAGGAGATCCTGGATAATACTGCTTTTATTCGGGGTTTTGGGGTGAAAAGGTTTGAAGAGGCTTTCGCGAAGTACCTTGGCGTTAACCACTGTGTTGGTTGTGGAAATGGGACAGACGCATTATACTTGGCACTCCGCGCATTTGATATTGGGGAGGGGGACGAGGTTATAACACAAGCAAATACTTTCTTCGCCACTCCCGAAGCTATTAGCTTGACAGGCGCTACCCCGGTATTTGTTGACTGTGATCAATACGGCTTAATGGATGTTTCTCAACTGGAATCCCGGATAACAGAAAAGACAAAGGTCATTCTTCCCGTACACCTTTTTGGGCAGATATGTGATATGCCTCAAGTTATGGAGCTTGCGGAGAAACATAACCTTATTGTTATTGAGGATGCTGCGCAGGCACATGGAGCAACTCAAAATGGTAAAAGGGCTGGATCTTTCGGGCATGCTGCGTGCTTCTCTTTCTACCCAAGTAAAAATTTAGGAGCTTGTGGGGATGCTGGCGCAGTTGTGACAAACGACCCCAAGATTGCGGAAGCGGTTATGAGTATTGGGGATCATGGTTCTTTTAAGAAATTTTCTCATCTCAAGGTTGGGGTAAATTCCCGTATGGATGGCTTCCAGGGTGCGGCTTTAGAGATCAAATTAAAGTATCTCGATACTTGGAATGCTTCCCGAGCAAAAGCAGCGGAGAGATATAATGAAAAGCTAGCAGAGGTAGAACAAGTAACTATTCCGGAAATTGTTGATTCAAATACGTCTGTTTGGCATCTTTATATAATCCAGGTAGAGAATCCAAATGACCTCCATAATTACTTAAAACAAAAAGAGATTTTCACAGGTTTCCATTATCCTACCCCTTGCCATTTACAGCCCGCCTTAAAGGATTTGGAGTATAGAGAAGGGGATTTTCCAGAGGCAGAAAAGAGAGCACAAAAACAGTTATCCCTCCCAATGTTTGACCATATGAATGATTCAGAAGTAGATGAAGTAGTAGCGGCTATCAAGTCCTACTTTAGGGAGGTTTAGCCCCATGAATTCAGATGTTTTTATTCACCCCACTGCCTTAGTTTCTGAATTGGCGAAAATTGGTAAAGGGACTAGGATATGGGCTTTCGCAAATATTCAGGACGGCGTTGAGATTGGCGAAAATTGTAATATTTGTGACGGGGTCTTTATTGAGAAAGGTGTCTCCATTGGAAATGGTTGCACTATAAAGAATGGGGTTTATCTTTGGGCGGATATGAAACTTGGGGATAACGTCTTTGTAGGCCCAAACGTAACTTTCACAAACGATGAAATGCCTCGATCGCACCCGGATTACATAACTCTCCCTAATGATTGGCAACCTAATATTATAGGGGATGGGGCTACCATCGGCGCAGGAGCTGTTCTTTTGCCTGGGGTAAGTGTTGCGGAGTGGGCTTTTGTTGCTGCTGGGGCTGTTGTTACAAGTAATGTCCCTCCTTATACGTTAGTTAAGGGAGTTCCTGCGAAGGAAGATAGGTTAATCTGCCGGTGTGGCTCATATCTTATAAAAAAGGAACCTTATAATATAACTCTTCAATATGAATGTTGCAGTTGTGACTTAAAAATCGACCTCACTCGGGTTCCTCCGGAAGTCGAACAAGCCTACTAGTTTTTAGATACCTTAAAATTCTTACGTTTTTCTTTGGGGTCTCCCAATATATAACGGGTATTGGTACTTTTTCTACTTATTCCCAGGAAAAAGAGTGCCCAAATGGATATCAGCAGTGGTTCAGGTTATCCTAGCTCTTCCTTAAGTAATTTCGCACCCCATCCTTTTGTTTTAGATGGGGTGGAGTGTAAATCAATGGAGGGCTTCTTACAATCACTTAAATTTGATAAACCACATATTCAGGTCGAAGTTTGTAAGCTTGTTGGCAAAGCTGCTAAATTCCGGGGCGGGAAACGAAATAAAGCTTGGAAAAGTTCACAAACCCTTTGGTGGCAAGGGGTCGAATACCCTCGGAATTCGGATGAATATCAAGAGCTGCTGGACCGTGCGTACAACGCTTTAGCTGAGAATCCTAGTTTCCAACGAGCGTTATTAGCATCAAAAAATGCAGTGTTCACTCACAGCATCGGCAAGTCTAAGAAAAGTGAAACAGTATTAACAACCTCGGAATTTTGCTCAAGGCTAGCTAATTTGCGAGAGAGGCTTTCAAAAAAAACTAGACGAACATCTAAAAAGTAATACCTCTTAGGGGGTCATCCTTTGAATCCCTACCTTATATTATATATATTATAAGCGTCATTAAAAACATAATAATTTCGAAAGCTTTTGGAGATATTGATCTCGCCCTTGAATTTTCTAGAGAGAAAAACCCTTCTTTATTCAATTCGCCTTATCGATGGTATCCTTTTTTAACTAATACCTTTCCAGGGATTCGGATCTTAGCCAGAAAACTAATCGGGAATTAATTAAAATTCCTACGTTTTTCAATTTAATTCCGCTATATTTTTTAAGGTAGCAGTTTTAATTTGCCGGAGAGATTAATGAGTTCTATAAATTTAGAAAAAAAAGAAAGACTTCCTCTTCCTCCTTCAAACTATATCCAAAAAATTAAGCGGCTAAAAGCAGGGAAAAAAGTTAATATAAAGCTCCTCTTAAAACGTCATACTTTATCTAGCGATCAAATACTCGGGTTTCTTGAAATCCAGCAGCAAGCTTTTATTGAGGAATTTGCTGCCTATGCTAAAACGGATTCTTACGATGGAAGGGTAGCTCTAAAGTTTTATCTTGCAGGGACACTCCAGGACTTAAGTCCCTACAATACCTGGGAATACATTTTCAAAAACTTCCAACTATTGCCCACGCACCATAAGTTAGAGCAACTTCAGAAAATGCTAGCAGCGGCTAAGGCACATATTAAGAACAAGTATAGTTATACAGCAGACAAAGCTAAGGCCCGTCTTACTGTTATTACCTATTGGTATCCTGATTTACTTAATCAGGGGATGATAGAAGAATACCTAGAGCTGGGGCTAGCGATTGGGAATCCTCTAAATTATAGTGGCGAAACCTTAAAATCTTATATAAAGAACCTCAAAAACTTCCGAGTAAGTTATGATATATCTGAAGAGACCCTCAAAAGCTTTGCGGAGTCCCTAGCCAACCAAGGAACGGACTTTATTGAAGGCTGTTTAGAAGAGGGCGCAATTCCTTCCGATATTCTAAAATTCCGAAGGACATTATCCCCAAAAGAAATATCATTATTATTAAAAAGCACCTGGTGGGAGGAGAGGCGAACGTTTGAGGGAACAGTTTGCAATTCAATGTACTATTCCCCTCTAGATAGGCTGTTGGAGCAACCCTTAGAAAAAGAACAGTTTAACGAAATTTTATGTTCCTACATAATGGAAAAGAAGGAGGAATCAAGAATACAGTTAAGTGCGCATTCAACTGTTCAAGTGCTTTACCACCTTGATCGGACAAATTTAACCAAGCTTTTAACTCATAAAGATCCGAGCTTGCGTAAAGCCGCTAAGTTTTTCTACGAGAAATGTCCTGAAAAAGAGGACCTCGCAAAACTCTTGGAAGGGGGTTCGTAATATCGGGGAACAGTTCGGAAAAACTCTTACTGGTTTTTAATTTTTATTCGTTTTTCTAGGGTATTCCTTATTATAATGGGAAGCCCACACTTGGTTGGTTCCGTTACAAAAGGAGAATGTAACATGGCACGTAAGAAGAGCAAGAAGGCTGCAAGCAAAAAGGCATCGCGGAAGAACGCAACGGCAGTCGAGGTTGAAGAAAAAACGGAGGAAGTGGACGAGGACCAAGAAGTCCTAGAGGCCATCAAGAAGGCCGAGGAGGCTGTGGAGAAGTCCGAAGCTCGGAAGGTTGAAGACCTTGATGAGGTCGAGGAGACTGAAGCAGAGGTCGAGGAGGCTGAAGCAGAGGTCGAGGAGGCTGAAGCAGAGGTCGAGGAGGCTGAAGCAGAGGTCGAGACTGAGCCAGAGGAGGAGCTTGAGCCAGAGGAGGAGCTTGAAGCAATCAGCGAAATCGAGGAGGAAATTGACGGTGTCGCTTCCGATAAGGAAACTGACGAGGACACCATCGGGATCACCGAGATGAGCCAGCTTCTCCAGCGGAGTGAGATGCGTTGCAAGAAGTTCTGCCGGGATGAGCTTTCCAAGAACGATGGCGCGAAGAAGGAAGGCGGGAGTTGGAAGATTAGCCGCAAAGCGGTTGAGGAACTGAGCACGCAAATCGAGCGTTATACGCTTACCCTCGAGGATGTCGCCAAGCGGCTGGAGCTCAGCGAGAAGGAAGTCCAGGAGCTAATTGACGCTGGAACGCTCAAGGCCGAAACGAAGGAAGATAAGACGCTTATCAGCAAGAAGAGCGTGTCTTTCTTCCAGAAGGGCAGCTAAATCCTTCCATCCGCAAAATAGAATCAGCATCTTTTGGTTTAAGGATTTAGCGTCTATGGGAACCCGTAAAACTAATATGAGTATCCAATCTCTGAAACGCAAGCTAGAAAAAACAAAAAAGGGTTCAAAAACTAAGAACCAAAAAAAGAGATAGCAGGCGTTTAGAGTGGGAGGAAAAGGGGGCACAAATTGTGCCCCCTTTTTCTTTCGTTTGGTTTTTTCTTGGTTTTCCCTCGTTAAACTTTTAGCTTTCCTCCTATAATTATACCAGGTAGTTAATCCCTGGGCAGAAGCTCCGCGCAACTCTAACAGCCCTTAAAGGAAAAAGAAATGGCTAAAGCCTGGGAAGAGGTTGAGTTTGAGGAAGTATCGGCAAGACTAACTTCTAATAGCCGTGATTCCCGGAATATCGCAAAAGCCGTAATTACGTTTATACGAAACAAGAGCGAGGAGAAGCCAGTTATCCAAACTAAGGGAGGGAATATTCATGTGAAAACATACTCCACTTCCCTTTTAATTGTTCGGCCAGAATCAGGGGATCTCGTTACTCTAATTATCGCGAAAGCCAATAAACCTCTAGGGGAGGTTCATAACGTAATTCCGTCTTCCCTTTCCCTAAAAGTTTCCGAGATTTTAAAACAATGGGTATAGTTATTTTTATTATCTTTCCCATTTTTGTAGCTTACTTTGCTATAGGGTCAGGGATTCTTGCGCTTCTTATTACTCAACGATATAAAGTTTGGGAAGAAAAGAATTTCCAGATTCGAAGGAATCAGGAAATTTCGAAAAAAGAAAAAGAAAAACTTCTTAAGAAAAATACACACCCCTCTCAACTTCCGAAACCTGTGTGGTGGAAAATACTAAATCCTTTTGTATGAAACCGATTAAAGTTAAATTAAATGTTCCTTCGGGAAAGATTGTTTTCGAAAACGATCTAAGAGATTATTTCCCGATTGCGGGGGACACAGACCCCGAGGATTTATTTTTAAATAACTATTTCCTTGCAAAACAATACGCAAACGCAGGAATGGTACATTTCTACGTCGGAAATACCTCTCCTTGTGTGCGACAATACTCAAAGAAAAAGTTACAAGTTGCGCAGAAAAAAACTGGGAAAAGCCTCGGAGTTATTTATACCAATTTGTGGTGGTATTGCGCGGCAGACTATGATGAGCTTGCAAAACGGCTTGACGTTAAAAAATTTAAGGACAACCCCAGTTTTATTATTGCCGATGTAGAACCTGGCGTTTACGAGTTTTCATATTTAACAGAAACTTTTAATAAGATAAGGGACTATTCTGAAACGAATCTAATTTTTACTGAAATTAAATGGTTGAGCCCTCCTGGTCCCATCATCGATTTTCGTGCCGGGTATGAGCAACTTAATTTTACAGCTGGGCAAATCGCTTATAGAGAAATGACTGATTGGCCGGGGCTCTATAAACATCGGGGCGAAGCTGAAAAAGCAATACCAGAAATTTTTCATAGTGGTGGCAAAATAAACCATGTTGCCTTTGAGGAGGAATGCACAAGAATTAGAAGGTTGCATGCTGATTTCCCAATAAAAGCTCTCACAAAAGACGAATTAAAGTTTTCTACGTGTTTCATAGCAAGAGGCGTTTTTCTAGGCGAAGACATATCCTGGCATGAAAACGGATGGCCAATAACATGTGCCGAAATCTCTCTTCATGATCCGGATTTAGAGCTTCCCCAGTTAACACAAGCTTTTCATTGGGATTTACAAGAAGACACCCCTCTCTGGAACGCAGCAGGTCTGGGCAAAAAAGAGATAAACCTCAATCCTTCATTCCAGGCACTAGCTTTTAATGTTTGTTATAGTGCTTTAGAGTATGGAGTTTTACAACCATCTAAGTTTGATAAAAGAATAGTTGGGGACAACGTAAAGGTTAGAGAAAGGTTTAACCGAGTTCTACTTGGATTATCCGAGAGATACCCGGATAGTATTCCATCCTTCTGCCGTGGATTAATCGAAAGGGAAAAGAAAAATGGATCTTAATCAATTCAAGCAAACATTTGGGGACCTTAAACTTACTTTAGCCCTGGGAGATTTTGACCCTGACCAGGGAAAAATCTCTTGGGAACAGGAACTTTCGGTTGAAGAAATCTTTCAAATACTGGAAAGAGATACTTTCCTTGATTGGGCAGATATAAAAACTCTCACAGATGTTAAGGAACGGGTGGAAAATGATTTTTGTGATGTAGCTGTTTGTTTCATTGGGACTCCTAAAGAAGCCCAGGCTCGCAAGGAAGAAAAAGAGAGGGATCGCTTACAAAATCTTGCGGCTGAGTTCTGTGCCCAGCACAATGTCAAAATTAACTCTCCTGAGTTTTTTGAACGGCTTGAAGGGTCTTTAGGGGCAGAAGAGGATTATCGCCACGGCCTTAAAGAAGACGGTTTATGTGCTACGGCCTATCCTTTCTCTTCTGCTGGATACGACCAATGGAATGAGATGAATGACATGTCTCGCGGCCGCGAGGCCTCTCTTCAAGAATTATGGGACCACATCGTTGAAACTTATCCCTTAACGTTCCTTGCCTACCAAGAGCAGATTGCAAGAGAAAATGTCTAGGACAAAAACAATCATCACGAATTTTAGGGAGTTAATAGAAAAACGCCCTGACCTAAAAAAAGAACTTAAAACATTATCAAAAGAAGACCTTTTTAGTATAATAACTGAGCGAGAACATTTGTTTGTCGGATCACCTTCGACGATCCTTTCGGGTTTAAGGAAAGAAAAAGGGATTTACATTGAAAAACTTAAACCTTTTTCACTTATAACGCCTTTTCAGGAATCCTGTTATTATTCTGGTATCTATTTCCTTGGTTCCTCTAGGTATGCTCTAATTCCAACCTCTTCTGGTGATTCTAGATTTCTTGATCTGAGCCTTAAGAAAGTAGAAAAATGTCCTGCGGGGGTTGAAGATTTAATTGAAGATTTAGAATGCTGCTTTAGGGCAACGGTTCGCGAAACCGAGGAGTTCCTAACTTCAGAGATTCCTCAGCTACAAGCGTTGGCAAAACTTGTTCAGGGTTACAAATTTTCGGTATACTGGGGTTTGATAAAATCGCGTGCGACCCTTGACACCTATGCGGCTTTTCAGGGAAAATTCAGCTATAAACTAAAACAAAGGACGCGAAAATGAGACTCTACCCAAAAATAGATGGACCTACTTCTGGTCCTCTTGGAAAGCAGATGATTGCTTTCTATAAATACGATGGTTCTAATTTGAGATTTGAGTGGGACAGAAGGAAACGAAAGAAGAAAAAAGAGGGGTGGTGTAAATTCGGAACCCGAACTCAACTTTTTGACGAATCCCACCCGGTCTTTGGCGAAGCAATCCCAGTCTTTTTCGAAACTTATGCCGAGGATTTAGAGAAAATCTTCTTAGATAAATATCGGGATATTAAAAAGATAACTGCCTTTGCTGAGTTCTTTGGCCCTAATTCTTTCGCCGGTTGGCACGATCCAAAGGATGCTAAAGAATTAATGTTATTTGATATTCATCTCGATAAAAAAGGTTTTCTTCCTCCTGGGGAATTTGTGAAAAATTTCGGGCACTTGAAATCCGCACAAATTGTTTATTCTGGAAATCTAAATAAAGAGTTTATCCAGAGTGTTAGAGATAATAAATTCAATCTTTTTGAAGGGGTTGTATGTAAAGGGGGAAACCGCCCGGCACAAATCTGGCGGTGTAAAATTAAAACGAGTGAGTACTTAAAAACTCTGAAGGAACGTTTCTCAAAGGATTGGGAAAAACATTGGGATAACGCTTAAAATTAAAAGTCTAACGAAGTTCAAAAAGATTTCGCTATATTTTTATTAGCGAATAAAATAGGAGTGCCCAATATCTTTGGGCTTTGTAGTCACGCAACCAGAGGAGCAGAGAATGTTCAACTCATTCGACAGAGCGGTTAACGGGCTGATTTGCCAGGAGCCTTTTTATGGGCACCTAATCGCTCAGATGAATAAGATTTGCACAGAGAAGATTCCTACGATGGGGGTTGGCCTGCGTGGATCGAAAATCGAGTTGTTTTGGAATCCTAAGTTTTTTGGAACGATGAAAAAGTTCGACCATAAGCTAGCGATTCTCAAGCACGAGATCCTGCATATTATCCTGCAGCATATCACACGCGGCGTCTCAATGCGGGATAAGCAGCGAGCAAACATCGCTATGGATCTGGTCGTCAACCAAATTATAGGGGAAGATCAGCTTCCGAAGGACGAAGGGCATAAGGGAACTTATATCCGGGAGTTCCAAGGAAAGTATGGGGCAGAGAATTTCCCAACAAACGAAACGGTTGACTTCTACTATAAGAAGTTGAAGGATGTCTCCAACGAGGACTTGGGAATGGCACCCGAGCACCATTGGGTTATTGTCGGGGATGGCGAGGGGGATAGCGAAGGCGAGGGGATGAAGATGAAGGTCATTTCAGACCAAAATCTCTCCGACGCACAAAAGACCATGCTGGAGGCTCAAGCAAAAGAAATGGTCGAACGCGCAAAATCCCAAGCGAGCGATTCCTGGGGTAACCTGCCAGGGAATCTCAAGTCGTTGCTGGATGATCTACTCTCAAAGCAAAAGCCGCAATTGCCGTGGAAGGTTATCCTTAAGCGGTTTGTTGCAAAGGCAAATAAGTCCTGCACAACTTTCACGATGAAACGTTTCTCCCGGCGTTTCGGTGTGCGGCCTGGCCTGAAAAAGCAGCAGAAATTGCATCTCCTACTGGCGGTGGATACCTCGGGGTCAGTCGCGGATGATCAATACGTTGCATTCTTTGGGGAGATTAACGGGATGCATCGGGCTGGGTGCGATGTTACAGTGGCAGAGTGTGACCACGGCATCCAAGCGGTTTACCCCTATAAGCCCAAGATGAAGCTTGAGCGGTCGGGGTATGGGGGCACTTCGTTTGACCCGGTATTCTCTTGGGTCAACGAGGAGAGAATGGCCCGTAAGATTGATGCTATTCTCTATCTCACGGATGGCTACGCTTGCGAACCGACAATCAAGGTTAAGGTCCCGGTACTGTTTGTCTTGACAACCGATGGCGCAAAGGTACCAGGGTTTAAGAACCTCGTCCTGCCGAACGTTTAGGCAACCCATTATATAATATAAGGTATAGGCTCAAGCGCACTTTTAGGAGATCCTCCGTGAGACTTAAAAAAGAAGACAGGACATTTGTAAGCTCCGAGCCAAAAAAGAAGCAACGATTCCGGATTGGGGACGAGAGTGTTATCCTTAGGATTATCCGAGGAAAATTGTACTCGGACCCAATCCGGATCATCGTGCAAGAGTATGCATCTAATGCGAGAGACGCACACCGGGAAGTTGGCAAAGCAGATGTCCCAATTGAAATCAAGCTTCCTAACAGGATGGAGTCAACCTTAGAGATTAGGGATTGGGGGCCGGGGATCTCTCCAGAAAGGATGGATGAGATCTTTACCCAATATGGAAAAAGCACAAAACGGGATTCCGACGAACAAACTGGGGGCTTTGGAATTGGCGCAAAATGTGCTTGGGCCTACACTGACCAATTTTCAATCACAACTACCGTCGACGGCGTCAAATACTTTTATATTGCAACCCTCGACGAACAGAGTGACGGAGCACTATTACTCCAACATCAGGCAGAAACTGACGAACCAAACGGGACATCCATCTTAGTCCCGGTTAAGCATATGGATTTTAGAGAGTTTGAGAAAAATGCTTTTTGGGTAACTCAATATTGGGACCCAAGGCCTACAATCAAAAATTCGCAATCTTATTCTTACAACGAACCTGAAAAATCTGAAATCTTATTAGAGCATGAGCACTTCACATTATTTAATACCCGGAACTATTACGGCGGTGGAGATCAGTATGCAATCCTGGATGGTATCCCATATAAGCTAACCCAAAACTCAATTGCTGACCTAACACAAGAACAGAAACAATGTTTTAATTATCGGTTTAACTTAAAATTTAGTATTAATGATGTTACTGTTTCTGCCAATAGGGAAGCATTGTTTTATGACGCACACACACAAAAAACAATTCGGGATGCCTTAGACTTTATTCTACAAAAAATTAAGGAACAGGCGGAAGAGATTTTATCGAATGCAAAATCTTATTGGGAAGCTTTAGAAATCTTTGCATACCTCAAGAATTCCTTTATCTATCAATATACCTTACCTAAGGCGGATTGGCGTGGTGTAAAAATAGAAGACTTTAATATTTCTATACCGTATTCCTCGGAATGGAAAACTATAGTACACGCCACTAACTATAGGGAGTGGGAATCCGAACTAGATGGAGGAGGTAAAGAAAAATTTGAGAAGTTGAAGTTGACGGAAGTCTCTCATGGAATTACGCCGAATCGGTATTCTTCCTTACCTATAACTGCCTCAACGCTTTTTGTTTTGAACGATACTGGGAAAGAAAAACCCTGTAGAAGAAGGTTGCGAACGCTTCTTCATGAACATAAAAAGGATGACATTTTCCCAGATATCTATATTTTTACGTTTTATAAAGCTAAGCCAGGCCAAAAGGATAAGAAAAGGTGGCAGGAGGTTGAGTTTGAGTTGGGGGAAACGAAGGAAACAAAAAAATGGAAGAAAAACGTTAACTTTTCTCTCCTGAACGCAACTAAACTAAGTACGGTCGCCCCAACAAATATAAGAAGAAAATCCGGAAAATCGGGAACTAATAAATCTACTGTCGAAGCATTTTCAGTATCAAAAATACATAGGATTAACTCAAATACTGTAGACAGATCGCCGGTTAAAGTTAATTTGAAAGAGGTGACGGGGTATTATATCCTTTACCAGGAGAAGACTTTCTTATTGGGAACGGGAATAGACGACTCCTACAAATATGGAGCGGCAAGATCGCTCAAGGCACATTTAGACTTTATGGAGATTGATTGGACAAAAACAGGAATTTACGTTTTTCCAATTAGGTCCAAAAAGAGAGCGGTAGAATCAAAATTAAAGTCCCTTGACCTTGCCGTAAGAAGAAAGATTAAAACTTTTGATATGACGGAGATCGCAAAATTCCAGCAGATCTCCAAGGGAAAGATAGAGTCGCATGATTTCCCAAACTGCCTTAGGACTCTTTCCCCAAGATTTGAGGAGATAGAGGATAAAGAAAGTTCAATTTTTAAGGCTTTAAAAAGTTATAGAACGGTGCTAGCCGGAGAACGAAGGGAAGAGCCGCAAGGGTATAGTTTATATAAGCTGAGGTCTTCAGCTTTCCCAAAGTTGCCTGATCTTAAGAAGGATGATGTGGACGAAATCACAGAGGTTAGGGCTCTGATAAGGTCTTTCACCCACACTTTTCCTTTACTCTATTCTCGCTATGATTCTTATGAATCCCGTAGCACTGCTTTTGTAAGCGATGCTATCCTTTATATCAATTTGAAAAACAAACTTTTAAGAGAAGAGGAGGAAAGAAAGAAAAAGGCCGGGGGTAACGATTAAGCGTTTTATTTCTTTGTTACGAGGAGACGAAAAATGTCCGAGTCCATTCCTTACACTATGACATCCGATAGCTTGTCTGCCTTTGTTAACAACAAGCAAGTTGTTATCCGAAAAGGGGACGATCATTTCGATCTAATCGTGGAAGCGATCAAACAGGAAAATTGGGCCGAAGTTGCTAAGCTGGTAGATAAAGCTGAAGCAATTGCGAAGTACGGTGGCGATAGCTTTGAGGTCAAGGATGGTGTAATTAAAATTGACGGGGAGGAGATCCCCCCAGTTCTAACAACACGTATCCTTGAGTTTATGAAAGATAAGATCGACGCAAACCGTCTGATTCTTTTCTGGCGCAGCCTCAAGAAGAACCCTAATCACGAAGCGGTAAAGGACCTTTACGCTTTTCTTGAGAAGAATGGCCATCCCATCACGGAAGACGGGTGTTTCATTGCGTACAAGCGAGTTCAGGAGGACTTCACTTCGGTACATGATAGAAAAACAATGAATGCCGTTGGGACAGAGGTCACAATGCCGCGTGAGGAGTGCGACTCCAACCGGGACAAAACTTGCTCTACCGGTTTACACGTGGCAAACTTCAATTACGCAAAGTCTTTCTATGCGGGAGGGAGACTTCTAAATGTTAAGGTCAACCCTGAAGATGTCGTAGCAATCCCCGTTGATTACGACCAAGAAAAGATGCGGGTATGCAAATACTTTATCGTGTCTGAAACTGAAGAGGAGTACCGGAAACCTTACGTAGATACTTCGGACATCACTCAGAACGATGATGACTACGATGATGACTACGATGATGACTACGATGATGATGACTATGATGATGATTACGACAACGATGCAGCCGAGGAAGAAGAAGGCGCCGACGCGGAAGAAGAACTCTCTTCAGGAGAGATCCAAGAAGCCTTAGATCGTAACGAAGGCGCAGTTCAGCAAACGGCGGAGGAGCTTGGAATCCATCGCTCAACCCTATATCGGCTTCGGAAGAAGCACGGCTTACTCTAAGATTCCCTAGCGTTTGAGTAGTTCTGGGGGGAGGATTTTTTTCCTCCCCCCAGTCTGCTTTTTTGAATTCTTTTCGGAGAAAACAATGCCTCAAATCGTTATTAGGACCGATAGCGGCAGAGTTTTGGGGGAGTTTGTCCAATGTAAGGACAATGGAAAACAATTCTTTATTGTTACCTATAAAACCGACAAGAATAAGTATGGGAAAATCCAAGTCGAGAAAGTTACTTTTATCCGAGCAGAGAATAAAACATATGAAGCTTAGCAAACAACAAAGATTCATCAACCAGGTTCTTGGGGATTGCGGCGCGCTCGTAAATAATTTAGTGGTAAGTTGCTTTGAAGATGAATTCGAAGATATTGAAAAATTAGATGAATTTATCTTCTCCTTAGAAGATTCGTATCTCCAAAAACATCGGTTTGGGCGATTTAATGATAACGTTACCCGAATAGCGGCTTACCTCCTAAAGGGATCTAAAGAAATCTTATCCGACACCCAAGCGCGGCGGCTAGTCCTTTTATTTCGGAATAACCTAGATTCGACCTTGGTCATTCCTGCTGTGTTAGGGTATTATGATGGAAAAATTCCGGATGACCCATTCTTTAATTTTCTAATTCCTTGTTTACAAACCTTGCGAGATGGCGACTTAAAAATCGAATTATCTTCTGCACAAGGAAAAGAATTAGCGCGGCAACTCCACAGATTTGAAAGTTACGAGGCACTCCAAAATATTTCTTTTATGGATGCTTCCGTAGCTAGGCGTTTCTTAGATACGGTTTTAGAGAAAAAACTACCTTCCCCTGCTTACTTTAGGATTGTTTCAAATTGGGATATCCCAATACCACACTCTTGGTTCCTAAGGCTAATTGAGCTTTACCCAGAATCCTACCAATGGGTAGAGACGAAAAGATCTTCTTTGCTTCGGGATATGAATTTACGGGATTCCTTACTTATTAAGTATATCGGAAACCTAGTTTCTACCCCCGCCCTTGATAAGTGGGTTAAGAATCTTTCAAATCCTAAGTTAATGAAAATTTACCTCACACACAAAAATAGTAAGTTACGTAGGTACGCTAAGAAATACCTAGAGAAACAGAAGAAAGCAGAGACAGACGGAACTGATAGAATAATTGATTTCATTAAATCAAACTCTTCCTTAACTTGGTTATCATTATTGGATTGGGAGTAAGATTCATGCCTAGTTTAATTCCTCACTGGAGACCAGTTGAAGAAAAAGATAAAAAGGCTACAGGGTACCTGCTAGGGACAGATGGCAAAATTGTCGCCGCTGTTCGGTTTTTCATGGGGGGCTGGCATTATGATGATTACGAGGACGATGGGGGTTGGGCAGGAATAAACATTACGCATGTCCTTGACCCCGCGCTGCTTCTTAACCTACCTAAGGTAAGGCCCCTAAAGTGAAAAATAAAACTCTCGTTTAACTTTAAGTATTCGTTATATATTTAATAGAGGCCAAAAGGGAAAACGGGAGAAACAAAGATGGCATTTGAACCAACGTATAGCTCTCCAATCTTTACCTTAAAAGAGCTCCCCCAACGTAAAACTGCTCTAGAAGTAGATTCCGTTGCCCTGGGGAAGACGCTTTTTTCGTTTGAATGCCCTTTATACGTTCTACGGCGCGAATGTGCATATATTTTTGGTGGCTTCATTCGGGACGCCTACCACCATGACTCCTTTGATGATCTTGACCTCTCGGTCTCTAAGAAACAGCAATTTTTTAGCCTGATTCGGGAATTAAGGGATGGCTGGGGATGGGAGATCGAGTTTATTAGATCTGCTTCCAACTACTACCGGGCGCATTCTAAATGTCGCCACTGTAGACTTGTTAAGGACGATGGAAGGCAAATCGATATCATTATCCGGGGGGACTATGATGAACTTGACCTCTCTTGTAACTCTATTGTTCTAGATACTGCAACCTTAAAAGCAGGTATTCCAAATCACGATATTACAACGGATTCTTTTAGTTCCATTCTCTCGCCTTGGGGTAATGTAGACGAAATTTCCAATGCTATTTACTCTGATTTAGCCTCAAAAACTCTTCGGATCCTAAGGCCATTAGATGAAAAACGTCAAGAGAAATATTTCAAACTTGCTCGGCAAAAAGGATGGAGATACCACCTAAAATCAATCCAATATCATTTAGAGGGAAATCGTGTAGAATTATACAGGTTTCTCCGAAACTTTACTTCAGCGGAACTCAAGTCGTTTATTTCGCCTCTCATGCTTCATAGGGATATAATCCTGCAAAATTTCGCGGCTGCGATTCTTAAAAAGGAGAAAAAATTTAATCTCGCTTTGGGTCTTTCGATGATACTCCTAGACCCAGGAAATAAAAGGCGTATCTTTGCATCCCCAGAATTGGCCTGGAAGGATTAAAATGGAAAAGAAATGGGCACTTGTCGTTTATAACGACGACTTACACACTTTTGAAGAAGTAATTGATGCTTTTACTTCTGTCTTAGGTATAGAACAAGAAGGAGCAATTGCTTTAGCCTCTATGATCTCTTCCCCAATGGGGTTCGCTCCTGTTGCCCTCTTTCCTGAGGAAGAAATAGCACAAAAAGTTGCTCAGGAATTAAGGTACGCAACGGCAAAGGGCAATGCTCAGCAGGCTCTTGCCGGAATCCAGGTTGAAGTAGACGACGAAATTGCTAAAAAAATTGTGGAATCGGAAGATTCCTCCGACGATTCTCAGCCGTTTGATACACCTGACTTTCTTTAACCCCAGGAGAAAAAAGAATGCCGGAAACTACTACTCTTGATGTCCCTATTTCAGCAAACCGTCTTGTCTATATCGCCCGGCTTTGGGACCAAAATCTTTTTCTCATCTTTGATGGGGAATTATTGCATCTCAAAGAAAAAACTTTCAACTGGAAGACGGGGTCTGAGGTGGAAGCTGTTCCAGGGACCAAAAAGATGCCCAACCCCGAAAAAGTAAATGAGTTAACTAAACCCGACATGGAAAGGGTGCAGCACTTGTTAACTCAAATTAACAAAGAATATGAGAACGACAAGCGATAAAAAACGGAGAAGTTTTAATGTATAAACACATCAATGAGGTCCAACCGGGCGATGTGGTCGTTGATCCTCTGGACGGTGTACCACGCACCGTATGCTGCTGTGACCTCAAGCAAGACGAGTTCTTTGGCAGAACCCTTTGGGGGGACTGCTACCGTCTCGGGACGGTCCCGGTCGAAGTCGTTACCCCTCCACATATCCGCCCGTGCTTGCGGGCAGAAAAACCTTAAGCAATTCAAGGAAAATATAATTTCTTACGTAGCACAAAGGTAGTTCCCTATATATTAATTACCGGGTTTTTATTACCGGAGTGCAGTTTTGCCCCAAGCGGGCAGTATCCCTCAAAGCCCTGCAAGGAGAAGAGGAATGTCGAAGGTTGAAGCAAGCAAAGTCCAAGCAGTGGAGTACGGGATTGTCGCTTCTGCTACGCGAGTGAAGCGATTCCTGGACTTGAACATGGAGCTGAATAGTTTGGCTCGCGAGGCTGGAAAACACGGGCGTGTCCCTTTCATCTGGGGCCCGAAAGGTATCGGAAAGACAGTAACTGTCCGGGACTGGTGTCTCCAGCGTGGGTACGAATGGCGGGAAGTTCCGCTAGCCCAGTTCGAAGAGATGGGGGATATCAACGGTTTCCCGATCGTCGTCGAGGAAGAGGGCCGGAAAGTCACTCGGACGGCTCCCCCAGACTGGGTGCCCGCACAGCCCGCAGAGAAGGGTGGCATTCTTTTCTTCGACGACGCAAACCGGGCAGAGCCCCGAATTCAGCGTGGGTTGATGCAGCTGTACCAAACGTATGGCATGGTTTCCTGGAAAATCCCTCCCGGCTGGATGATCGTTTGCACGGGTAACCCGGAAGATGGCGATTACGACGTTAGCGCAATGGATGAGGCGCAGGTCACTCGTCTAACGCACGTCCGGATGATTCCCAACGTCAAGGCGTGGGCCGAGTGGGCTGAGTGTAACAACGTTCACCCAATCGGGATCAACTACCTCATTCGGCATCCCGAGACGCTTGAGACTCCGGGACAGCGCACTTGCCCTCGTACGCTGGTTGAGTTCTTCGATTCGCTTGGCCTGCTAGGGGGCACGACGGAGGCCCTGAAAGCGAGGCTTGAGGATGTTGAGCTGATGGGCAACGGTTCGCTGGATAGCGAGACGATCACCCAGTTCATCACGTTCCTGAGCTCAGATTCGGACAAGGTGCTGGAGCCGGAATTTATCCTCAGCAAGCCGAAGGAAACGCTGAAGCACCTCAAGACGCTTTACGGCGCCGGCAAGGATGCGGGTTGCAAATATTATGACGTGATGAACGTCATGGCAACTCGCTTAACGAACCACCTCATGAAGGAGGGGGTGTCGAAGGACTTGAAAAAAGACCAGAAGACAGCCTTCCTCTCTTTCTTGCAGAGTGGGTTGACCCCGAAGGGCCTGCCAAAGGATCACGTATACCTGATTATCAAGACGATCAACGATTCGGGGGATCGGCATCTGATTGATATCTGGTCCGATAGCGATGAGTTGGTGGAGATGATCTCCGACGGCATCGAAGACGACATCTAATTTTCGAGTTGGTTTAGTTTACGGGATATCCCAGATTGGAGACACAGAAAAATGGCAAAACGTTTCTTTCCCCTTTATGGGCACAAGTACATCTACTGGGATGAAAAACTTTCCCTGTGGGATGTGCGGGCGTACGACCCACGCTCAAGCAAGACGCACACCGTGGGCCGCTTTGAAACCTATAAGGAAGCAATCGAAGCGCAACGCGAGTTCTATACCAAGGAACTGCACTTCGATCTCTCCTTCCTCAAGACCCTTATGCGGGACGACGCGCGTAAGACTGGGGTCTCGTTCAACGACCATACGAAGCTCTGGGTTGTCCGCAGCACCGGAAAAAACCAGAAGTATGTCGGAAGCTCGAAAAAATACCAGGAGGCGGTAAAGCTCCTCGGTTAGGGTTTCGTTCCTTGCAGGGAACAGCACGCACCCCCGATAACTTTTGAATGGTTATCGGGGGTGTTCGTGTTGTTTTTTAGAGTTCGCTTGGTATATTATCAAAAACGGATACCAAATGGGCTCTAGAAATAAAACAATCTCTTTAACAGAGAAAGAGAAACAGGAACTAAAGAAAAGAATACAAAAAGCGACGAAAAAATTAAAGAAAAGCCAGATTCTTAATCAGGTTTTTCAGGGGGATACCTTTAAGTGTTTGGAATATTTTCCACCAAAATCAATTGATCTCTTTTTTGCGGACCCTCCTTATAACCTAACAAAGACGTTTAATCAGCAAAAATTTAAGAAATTAACGAATGAATCCTATATTGTGTGGTTGGATTCTTGGATTCGCCAAATTCCTCCTCTATTAAAAGATAATGCTACTATTTATATCTGTGGGGATTGGAGAAGCTCGTCAGCCATTGAAAGAGTTTGTGAGAAGTATTTCCAGATTCAAAATAGGATCACTTTCGCGCGCGAAAAGGGGAGAGGATCAAAACGGAATTGGAAAAATAATTCTGAAGATATTTGGTTTTGTACCGTAGATAAATCCAACTACACTTTTAACGTTGACGATATAAAGAGTAAAAAGAATGTTTTAGCTCCTTATAGGAAAGATGATAAACCAAAGGATTGGGTTAAAACAGAAAAAGAAAAATATCGCCTGACGTATCCATCTAATATTTGGGATGATTTGACAATACCTTTTTGGTCAATGGCGGAAAACACCCCCCACCCCACACAAAAGCCTGAAAAGCTATTAGCAAAGATTATTCTTGCTAGTTCGAATCCGGGGGATTTAGTCTTCGACCCTTTTCTTGGGTCGGGAACAACTGCAGTTGTGGCCCAAAAACTAAACCGTTCTTTTTGTGGAATTGAAACAGATAAGGAATATTGTTATTACACCTTAAAGAGATTAGCTCTGGCCCAAGAGAATACTTCAATTCAAGGCTATTCGGGAGAATATTTTTTAGAACGGAATGCTCGCTAACTTCTAAAATTCGTAATAATAAAGTTGAGTTCGTTTGCTAAGTTGTTTTCTGATTGAAAGGTAACGATGATGTCTGCAAAGATGTTGGTGCTGGATGAACAGCAACAAAAGAAAATCGCGCGTAATTTAACTAGAACATTAGGCTATGAGATTCGTTCCACGGATCTCCGTCTTTTCGGAGGAAAACAGATTCGTGTTGTGTCGATTGATGGTATTTGCTTCCATAATGGGAGGCCGCAAGAACCGAGATGGGGAACCGAATCCGAACTATCTAAACGATTCGAATCTCCTACGGATGAGTATATAGGAAAAGTAGAGGACTATGAAGTTCGCTTTGATTCTTCTTTCTTCCCACGGCAAAATTCATAATATATAGATCTATAACAACTTAGCAAACAGGAAAAACCCCGCCTTGTGTGGGGTTTTTTCAAACCAAAAAAATATAAGGTCAAAAAAGTTTGTATCCTCCCTATATATTTTTAATGCCAGGCCCCTTTGGTTCTTCTTTGTTTGCCTTTTGTTTTTTATTTACAAGGTTAACAAAAAAGCAAAGGGGCCAGGGGGCCATAATGCTAATGTTTTAAAAGTAAATAAAAGTAAATAGGCAGTTAAAAAGGTGGAGTTAAAAATATACTAACGTATTACTTTTATATTTCCGGGTATTTTTAAATATAGTTCAATGGCGTTAACCCTTGCTAGGATGCAAATGAAAAAGAACTTTCAAGTTAATATTTATATTCCAAACAAATACCAGTGCTTTGCTGATCTTTCTCGGGATAAGAACCATTGGGGGGAATGGCTTGACGCTGTCGAACGTCTGGTTGGGCACAGAATTGAAAGAGAAGGTCTTGCGTTCATCCGGAATGACTTTTTACGGGGTGATTCCGCCCTTAAGTCTGCTTTAACGCTTCAACTTGCGGGTATCCGGGAATACTATAGAAGTATCAATTTTGAGTTTTCCGATGAAAAGATTTGGGACTTTACCCCAGAAATAATGGAACTGCTTTTTGCTGGGAAAACGATAGAAGAAGCAGCAGAAAGTCTTAAGGGAAAGGTTGCAGCGATAAAAATAAGTATGCTCTTCTACTGTGCTCTTCTTGGTTGTATTACTGGCCTAATTCTTATCAAAGCATTGGTTTAAAAATGGAAGAAAACGAAACCCACGTCATCTTTGAAACTTTAACGGGCAGCCGCCTATATGGGACGGACCGGCCTGGTTCCGATTACGATTATAGAGGAGTCGCGCTGCCCCCATTTAAAACTTTCTTTGGGCAAGGGAAGTTTGAGCAGCTAGAGGATAAAAAATCTGATAGGGTAATCTACAATTTGGTTAAATTTACCCAACTAGCACTTAATGCTAATCCAAATATTATCGAGTTACTTTTTGTTCCCGAAAAATATTGGAAAACTGCTTCGCCAATCTGGCGCCATATTCTAAAATTTAGAGAGCTTTTTGTTTCTACTAAATGCAGATTTACTTTCTTAGGCTATGCTTATAGTCAGTTAAACAGAATTAAAACGCATCAAAAATGGCTTCAAAATCCTCCGGAGAAGCCCGATCGGAGGGAAATGGGTCTTTCTCTCGAATCCAAGATTCAGGAAGATGCAATTAAGGCATTGAAAACAATCCCCGCTTCTGTTTTAGGGGACAACTTTACTGTGGCAATTCAAAAGGCCATGGAAGTTTCTTTAAACGCAGAACAGCAAGCTAGTGGTATTCAAGCGTTGCAAACAATCCCCGCAGAAATTTTGCGGGATTCGCTAAGAAACGTAATTCAAAAAGAGATTGAATACTACGATAAAAAGAAAGCTTGGGATTCTTATAGGGATTGGAAAGAAAACCGAAACCCAGCCCGATTTAAGCTTGAAGAGCAATTCGGGTATGATACGAAGCACGCAATGCATCTTGTGCGGCTCCTTCGAATGGGGAAAGAAATTATAAAAACCGGACAAGTTATAGTAGACCGCCGGGAAGTTGATGCTGACGAGCTAAGGGAAATTCTCAAGGGGGCTATGACCTATGAGGAGCTAATCGCTTATGCCGCAAAAATGGAAAAAGAAATCGTAGAATATTATGATAAAAGCCCTCTTCCACGTAAACCTAAAATTGAAAAGGTAGATCGCCTTTTGTTAGAAATCTTTAGCGAATTCTATTCAATTGATTTGGAGTTAGCTGAAACTGCCGTGCGGCGTGCAAACGAGGAATTAGGAAGATGAAGAAGGAAGAACCCAAAGATAAAGGAAACCTAAATCACCAATGGACTATCACTGCTAAAATTATAGTGGATTCTAAAGATTCCTTGTTAGATGGGGAATCAAACAAGGCTCAAGCGGTTGCTGCCGAGATCGAAAAGCAATTCGCAGCATGGGGGAATAAATTTAAGAAAAGCACCCAAGGGGATACTCTAACTCTAGAATTCCACATGACCTATACAAACTTAACAAAAGGAAAAGAGATCCCGAAAGAACGAGCCAAGAAAAATCTTTTAGATGGGTTTATTTTTGATCTTAAGCTGTTGTTTCCAAGGGGAGCGATAGAGAAAGGTTGTACCTTCGAACAATTTTCAAGCGCCTGGGTTTACTTGAAATAAGGATTAGGGATGGAACTTAAAGCAACGCAAGAAAATGTAGTTGAGAAACTTAAAACAATTGATACCTTCTCGACGGAAACTCGGGAATACTATCATTTTAAAAGCAAGCTGTGGAAAGCGATTAGAAAACATATCGAAAGCAAAGAGTGTGTTATTTTGCGGAAGAGGACGGATGCCCGTTTTGCTTACTACCGGGGATCCTCAGCTGTTAAATTAAACAGCGTTAAATACAGAGAATATTTTAATGTGGGTAAGCCTCCTACAATTTATTTGGAATTTAAGCTAGAAATTGATTATTGTTTTGATCCGATCAATCATTTCGAGCCCGACCATAGTGCAGACCAAGTTGAGCCCTACTCTTTCTGTATCGACCCAGACCTAGAAACTAATTTTAGTGAGGAAGCCTTTGAGGCGTGGGTTAGGGAACAAGCAAGGGAGCTCAAAGAAACCAAAGAGAAGAAACTAGAATACTTTGTTCTTGACCTACTTCGCGCTTTTGGGGAGGACGCAAAAGGATTTTTACAGGACCCCCAAAAGATTGAAAAAATTCTCAAGCGAGCCGAAAAGCGGGAAAAGGAGCAATGGCAATAATGAAAGATTACCTCGAAATTGGGTCATCCCCGGCAGACGAAAATTGTGTTCAAGTAGGGGAGAAAGATTACTCGGGCCGGGCAATAAAGGAGTGTGAACGTTTCATCAAACTAATCCGTGAGGAAATGGGGGAGGAACCGGAAGGAACAAAATTGGCTGTAAAAGGCTTTCCACACGATTTCGGCCACTATTATGAAGTGGTTTGCTGGTACGACCCCAACCTCCCAGAGAGTGTTGAATATGCTTTTCGTTGCGAATCAGACGCACCAGTAGCATGGAAATCTTAATACTTGTCCTGCTATTTTGTGGTATCCTTAATGTGGTAGCAAGGGGGCTTTTATTCGAGTTTTCCTGGAAACAGAAGAGCTCTCTTCAACGTTTGCATGCTTTTCTGCGTCTTAGATCCTTAGAACCCTACCGCCTATATAGAAGTGTAACGTACCGGACCCGAGATTTCGGTGGACATCATATCCAGTTTTTTTACTTCACCGAAACGGAATTTATCGTTTTTGCTGGGCCAGACCGCCACGACAAGAAGTCCTCTTTTTATAAGACGTACAATGACGATTCTACGAGGAAGTCTTTCGCATGTTTTGAAATTAGCCTGAAGGAACAAACTTTTCTTAAGAAACAAAACACAAACCAACTTTCGAATCGCCGGCATGACCTAATTTCAGTAAAAGATTATGTAAAGAAAACTATACCGGAGCTTTTTCTGTTGGAAGAAGAAAAAACTCCCATTTCTTACATAACTTCTTCCGTCCCTGCGTTTCGTTCCTTTATCAAAGGATTTATAACAAGAAAGAAGATGCGAGATGGACATCCCAAAAAAGAAAGTTGATGAGAGTTGGAAAGCTAGGGCCCGGAAAGAAAAAGAAGACCTAACAAAAAAGATAGAAGGAGATTGCCCTGCGGGTCCTCTTGACGAAATTTTTCTTCAGCTACTCCAGGACTTAATGATGCAGACTATGCAGGCATTACAATCCGGAGACTTGGATACCGCGAAGAAATTTTTAATGTTGTTTGATGCCCTTGAACACAAAACTCAAAAGACTCAAACTCTCAAGGATAAGGAATTCTTTACTAACATTGCAGAGCTCAAACAGCAGCTCGTGGATTTTGAGCACAAGACTGTTGGGTTAAATTCGCTAGATGGTGATATCCAAGAAAATGGAATAATTTCATAAACAAAGTTACATTTTCTGAGTATTATAGAAAATGTGCCAGAGTGGCGAAATTGGCTTACGCGCCGGTCTCAAGTACCGGTTCCTTCGGGAATGTGGGTTCGAATCCCACCTCTGGTATTTACGCACCCGTGGCGCAACTGGAAGGGCACCGGTCTTCGAAACCGGGGGTTGTAGGTTCAAATCCTACCGGGTGTACTAATAATCTGTTTATCTTTCCTACTTGTAGGGAGGTAGTCATGGCAACTTTAGAAAAAGTTGTTTTCTATTTAAGAGAGCAGCTTCCCATTTGGAAAAGTTCCCCAGCTAGTTTGGGGTTTATTATCGCACTCGTCGAAGCTACCTCATATAATACCCACCAAAAATATATCATACCAAATCTCACTTGGAGCCCCGAATTTGCGGCCCACCTAAAAGAAGTCCGAAAAATTATGATGCGTGAAATTATAAAGGAAACTCCCTACGATTATCTAACACACGCAGATTCTCTAATCCGAAGTCTTGCAAAAGGAGTGCTTTCTAAGAAAGGGGGTGATGCGGAGAACCAACTGCTCTTAGATTGGGAAAAAAGTATCTTAGATAAGATAATAGATTCTGTTAAAGATCTCAAAGCACAAGTCGAACTACGAAAGTATGTTCGGCAGGAAATCCAGTATTTTAGAGGGAAGGACGATGATAGAATCAAGCAGGAATTATATTCCAAAAAAAATGAAAGTAAAAGAGCAAAACGACTGGGAAGAGCTTGAAAGATTCGAACAGAAACGTATACGAAGGGCACCCCATAAAAGGCATCGCCAAGAAAATAAAGCAATAATTCAAACAGAATTAGAAAACTTAGGCTACCGTAAATAAAAAACGGAATAAAAAAAGTTGCTAGGGATGACACAATTATACAAATATCCCCGAACGTACCATCTCCCATATTCTCCTGGGACTACTTCAGATGATAGAATTCTGAAAGATATTTCCAGTTTTGAGGCTATGGGAGATGTTGTCGTAACAGAGAAGTTAGATGGGGAAAATACCTCTCTCTATTCCACTGCTCTCCATGCTCGGTCTGTTGATAGCCGACATCATCCTTCTCGAGATTGGGTAAAGGGGCTGTGGGGACAAATAGGCCACGAAATCCCACAAGGAATGCGTATATGTGGAGAAAATGTTTTCGCCCGCCATAGTATTGAGTATAAAGAACTTCCTAGCTATTTCATAGTCTTTGGTATTTACGAAGGAGAAAAATGTTTATCCTGGGACGAGACGGCAGAATGGTGTTCTCTTTTGAATTTGGAAATGGTTCCGGTTTTATACCGAGGAAAATGGGAGGAAGGTGTAATAAAATCTTGTTATACTGGTATAAGTAAATATGGAGGAACCCAGGAAGGTTACGTGGTTCGGAATGCTAGGTCTTTTCCAATTAAAGATTTTAGTATTAACGTAACAAAGTATGTTCGGAAAAACCATGTCCAAACAACAGATTTTTGGATGAACCAACCCATTGTTCCAAACAAGTTAAGAAAGGCAAAATAAAATGGCATTCATACTAATATCCCTCTCCTTAATAGTTCTCCTCCTGCTTACACAGCTTATTCAGAAAGACCAAGAGGTCGAACACCTTAAAGCGAGGTATGTCGCCCGGGATAGAGGAGCTCGGCAGGAATATAACGACTTAGAATGTGAAAGATATGCCTTGAAGTGTGACTTAAAGGCAAGCCTTACAGCAGGCGACGGAGCGGTGATGATTGCGGAGAAACACGAAGTTGCCCGGAAGCGTTTGCTTCAAAAGCTAAAGGATTCTCGTAGCTTTGGGAAAGAAGCTCTTGACTCCGTTAAAGCCCTTGATATCCTAATAGAGAAAGAGCGTGCGGAGCAAAGTAATAAACTTAGCATCTCTCAACAACAGAAGTGTGCCCTAGAGGAAGTTTTGGCAAAGGTCCGACGCGACTTGGATGCTTCCCAGGCTGAAACATCTGAAGCGGAGGACAGAGCTAGGGCCGCAAACGCCCGTGCTGATATTGCCGTGGAGAATTATAACGAGCTTAGAGAAAAGTATCAGACTTTGCATCGTAAAATTCAACAATTAAATCAACTCTTTTCAGATTAAGGGGTTAAGATGTCTTCAACTGCCGAACAGCTTGCTCAGCAGTTTCTAGAAGAATTTTTTCCTGCAGCGGTCTATAATACTATCTTTAGAAATGGGCGTACAGTTAGTATGCCCATTTGGGTAGCACAAATATACCAACAGGAACCCACTAGCCTTTCAATTTATTGGGAAAAAGATTTTTTTAAGAAAAACCAGAAGATTGTTGAAACCTTCGCTTCCCATTACAGGCGGGAGGCTGGCGGAAAAAATTATACATTTAACCTCCCTTGTGGGAGTTCTCCTATTATTTTGAAGGCAACCTATAAGGATACTGAGCCATGGTTCTTTGCTGAGTCTGATTTCCCAATGCTTCGCGATCCAAGATTTGGAAATTATCACTTAAATAGAGTACTCTACCCCTCAACAAGCTTTGCTGCGTTTTTAACGTGCAGTGACGGACTTGAAGTCCAAAATTTAGCAAAAGAGATAGTTAAAACTCAAAGACCGGCAAACGTCTATTTTAATCGTTCCATTAGTGGAGTCCCCCAAAGGTATTGGCCCTGAAAAATGACAATTAGTTATAAGACAGCAATTTCAAGACAATCTTTATCTTCCCCAGCAAAGTATTTAGCAAAAGAAAATTTGTTCGTTGGTAGAATCCTGGATTACGGCTCTGGGCGAGGAGACCTTGCCCGTTTTCTAAAAGTAAAACAACCCATTGAAGAATGGGACCCCCATTGGTCTCCAAAAGAGATAATTGGAAAGTTCGATACAATTTATTGTGGTTATGTCCTGAATGTTCTCCCAAAGAAAGAAAGAGAAAGTGTTGTTGAATCTTGTAAGTCCCTTTTAAACCCAGGCGGAAAAATATATTTTGCGGTGCGAAGGGACCTTAAAGAAAGTGGTAAAACTAAACGGGGCTACCAGTACCTTGTTCGACTTCCCTTCCCGCTAGTCGTCGAGACCTCTTCTTTTGCGATTTATGTCCTATGCTATTCAAATTAGACCCACATCGAATAAGGCAGGAAGTCGAAGAGAGATTTAAGATCCCTTTCGACCTATTGCAAAAACATAGCGTCCATCCTTTTGGTGGGATTGTCCGGGATCTTTACCACGGAAAAAGCCCCCACGACCTGGATTTAGTTACAAAGAGCAAGGCTAGAATCTTCCGTTTCTTAAAAGATTTGACGGCCAACAAAGACCATTATTTGATGTTGTACCCTTCTCAGCATCATAATCCTCCAGGGTATAACAGCGATACGCATTCTAGGGTCGCATGTCTTAAAACTAAAGAGAACCATAAGATAGATATTTTAAAAATAGATTTTCCTGCGGACCCAATGGATAATCTAGATTTCACAGCTAACGCTTTTGCTTTTGATTGCCAGGCCTCGGGGATTTTTGCTTGGACGAAGGGTTCAAGCCTTTTTAAAAGGCTTACTAAACATGAGTTTTCTGTTAAAGCGGCAGTAAAAGACCTTGAAAATAAAAGGCTCATATTTCTTAAACCCCATAGGGGACTAAAACACTTAAAGAAAGTTTTACGGTTGAGGGAGGCAGGGTGGGAAATCTCATGGAAAAATGTTGTATTGAATTTTTCCCAACCTACCTTAATTGAGGGTATTTATGAGATTTTTTCTTTAGAGGAAAGAAAGGCAATCTTAATATCCCTCTTAACTCATAAAAATACGTATATTCGTTTGTTGGCAAAATATTTTAGAAAGAATATTGAGAGTTTAGAGTCAATGGATTTTATTGATTTGCTGAAAGAAAGTATCTACTCTAAATTCGCGTTGTTAGAAAGATTTGCCTGGCCTCTTTGGGATATCTTAAAAGAAGGGACTAATAAACTTCCTGGGAAGGAACAAAAAGAAATCCGGAGCCACATCCCAGAAGATTTACAATTTTAACCCTCGTATTTCAAAAGAAATTCCATGTATATATATTAATAGGAAAAAACCTTTAACGGGAAAGAAAAATGGATTCGCTATTAACCCACAAAAATCCTGAGATACGGAAAATTGTAAAACAGGTTATAGTTCATAAAAGAAGAAGATTTTCTGTTGCGAGAAATAGACGAGTAACTCAAGATTTCCTTAATGCTATTATTAGACTTAACTATCCTTTAGTTCTTATGGGGGATACTTTGTTCGACCAAACAGGCTTAAAAGAAATTACTGCAGATATCATCTGCACAGGAGTTCTATCTTTTAAGAATTGCAAAGATTTTGAAAGAATCTCGGGGAATATAATCGCTGGGGGCTTGTTAGTTAAGGATTGCCCCCGGCTAAAAGAAATTACTGGAACATTTGAAGCTGATAAAGAATCTGCAATTATAAATTGTCCGAAATTAAAAGTCTTACCGAAAGTTCTTAATGGGGTTATCAAACTTAGGCTTGAAGAAGAGAATCAATTAAAAGAAGACCTTTTTGAAAATATTGGAAAGGTAATTAAGCAGACGCTAAGTCAAGCTGGATACAAAAACTTGGAGGAGCTTGATACCTATTCGAAGGAAATGCTCTCTTCCTACTATAATCTATACTTAACAAGTCGCATATCAATAGGAGACATATAATGGCTTATTCCCGTTGGTCAACTTCAGTCTGGTACGTTTATTGGAGAATCCCTGCCCCGATTTGCATCCATAAACATCAAGAAATCTTAGCTTGCCACCATTCTGACAACGCAGACGAGGAGCCGCAGGAACTTTCTTTTTTAGACGTTGAGCAGTTTGTTAAAAAACCAAACTGGAATCTTTGGAAACAGGAATTAACGGATATTGAAAAAGACGAGCTAATTGAGCGGATGCAAGAATGGCTTAAGGACGTAGCGGAAAAATGGAAAAATAAGAAAAATAAAAAATATAACAAGAAAAAAATAAAAAGGTAAAAGCTTGGAGTCTGGAAGATGAAAACCCAATATGTTGAATTCCAACAATTCGAACGGGAATGTGAAAGTTCTGTTCTTCTCAAGCTTTCGACCCGACAGCATTTTGTTAAATTTAAGGATCCACACGAATTAGCTTTTTTCTGGTATGAGTCTGGCGAGGGTGATGATGCGGAGGATGGCTACGATGGTGCTGTTTATTTCGGAATTTATAACCCAAAAACCAAATTTAAAAAAATTGGGTATATTACAGAAAAGTTTTTAAGAGAAACTATTAAGGTGCGAGGAAAGAAATACTATATTGATAAAACAAGACAAGGCTTCGATTTTGTCGTGCTTAATATCTACAAATATTATTCGATATTTACACTTCAAATACTAGGGGTGCGGCTAAATGTAAAACCACCAAAAGCTCCAAGAATAACAGAATATTTAACTCATAAAAAAGAATCGATTAGGTTGGCGGCGAAACGAGTTTTAGAATCTTAAAAACCTTCGAAGCTCAAAAGAATTTCCCCATATATTAAATAGGAGAAAAAATAACAAAGGAGTTGTTCTGGCCTAGCTTCTGAGTTTGGTTCGTTTTTTACCCCCATAGTTGAAAAGGAAAAAAGAGATGCAAAACACCCATCTACTGATTATTGATCCTCAGCATGACTTCTGTGACCCCTCGGGTGCCCTGTTTGTTCCGGGTGCGGAAAAGGACATGGAACGTCTTGCAGCGTTTGTTGGCCGGGTGGGCGATAAGCTGTCCAAGATCCATGTGACGCTTGATAGCCATCACTACGTCGACATCGCACACCCTGTCTTCTGGAAGGACTCTTCTGGAAAACATCCCGATCCTTTCACAATCATCTCCAAGGATGATGTGAAGAATGGGGTCTGGACAACTACAAAGCCGGGGTGGCACAAGAAGGCGCTTGCTTACGTCGAGCAGCTTGAGGCCAATAACAGGTATCTCCTTTGTGTCTGGCCTCCGCACTGCTTGATTGGGAGTCGAGGTTACGAAGTCGTTCCCGATTTGATGGATGCCCTTACAAAGTGGACGGATGACCACTTTGGCTTCATTGATTGGGTTGCGAAGGGGCATAACCCCTTCACCGAGCACTACTCTGGGGTTGCGGCGGAAGTGCCTGACCCGCAAGACCCAGCAACCCAGATCAATACCAATCTGGTCAAAACCCTCACGGATGCGGATGTCGTTCTGATTGCTGGCGAGGCTAGCAGCCATTGCCTCGCTAACACGGTACGAGACATCGCAAACAACTTCAATGACGACTCCTACATCCAGAAGCTTGTTCTTCTGGAGGACGCAACGAGCCCTGTTCCCTCCTTTGAGAATCTTACTGATGATTTCACCAAAGAGATGACTGGGCGGGGGATGCAGCTTTCTTCCACAACTGAGTGGATGAAATAAAAGGTTTCTTTCGGCAATTTCAACTCCAAACAAAGGAAGAAAAATGGACACTGAAAGCCAGCCCCTGATGGTCTCGAATTTCGGGTTCTCCGCAGTGAATGTCGATGACCTCGGCGCAACGGAATATACCCTCGTAGGAATCGCCTGTGATGTTAGCACAAGCGTTTCCGGTTTCCGCAAGGAAATGGAAGACTGCCTGAAGGAAATTGTCCGGGCATGTTATTCTAGCCCTCGGGCGGATAACTTAATGCTCCGAACTGTCTTCTTCAACAGCCGCCTTTCCGAGTTCCATGGCTTTAAGCCGTTGGGAAATCTTAACCCGGATGACTATGATGGAAGCCTCAGCCCAGGAGGGATGACGGCACTCTGCGATGCCACGGTGAACATCATCGAGTCCCTGGGTACCTATGGTAAAGATCTCGTTGAAAGCGATTTCGATACCAACGGTATTGTGATCGTCATTACCGACGGGATGGACAACCATTCAACAAACACGGTCAACCAGGCAAAGGAAGCCCTGGCGAAGATTACCAAGGATGAAAACCTTGAAAGCATCCGAACAATCCTTGTCGGGGTGGTTCAGGATGACCAAATGATCAAGGATTACCTGGATGATTTCCAGGCTGAGGTCGGGTTTGACCAGTATGTCACGCTAGGAAGTGCCGACGCGAAGACATTGGCAAAGCTTGCTGACTTTGTTTCGAAATCGATCTCCGCCCAATCCCAGGCTTTGGGAACTGGCGGGCCTTCCCAGTCACTCAGCTTCTAAGTCGCCCCGTCGCCGAATCAGAAAGGGGAGGGAAACCTCCCCTTTCTTTTCCGCTGAAAAACATAAAACATGAATTCCGACTCTTATTTCGCCATTGGGCATAGTCACCATGTATGTGAAGACTATGCTTTTGCCGGGCCAACTGCATGTTCCAAAACCCCTATCGCAGTTGTCTCCGACGGGTGTTCAACCGCACCCAATACGGATATCGGGTCCCGAATTCTCACACGGGCAATTTTGTTAAATTATCCTTTAAACCTATCAGAATCAATCCGGGGCGCCTACCAGGCGACTAAAACCCTTGGTCTGACATTTGATTCTCTCTTCGCAACGATTTTAACGTTAGAGTTTACCCCCGAGAATCAAATTAAGGCGCAGGTTTCGGGGGATGGTGGGGTTATTGCGAGAAAAAGAGAATCTCAAGAATTAGAAGTTTATTGGTTAAATTATTGTTCCAATGCCCCCGAGTACCTTGCTTACTTGCTTCACACCCCTTCATACAGTAGGTTCCTAGATTCTTTTGGGAATCAAAAAGCAGCTGAGATTACGACGCTGGGACCTGACGGAGAGGTTAAGAGCAGTTTTGCTGAATTCCCGGAGGATTTAGTTTATGAAAGGTACTTCGACCCAGCGGATTACGATCTCATTGCGGTAACATCTGATGGGGTTGATTCTTTTGCTGGCCTCGGGTATATTGACGTTATTAAACGTATTATGTCTTTCAAAAATTATAAGGGCGAATTTGTTAAACGGAGAGTCAAACGATTCTTGAAAGAAATTGCAGCTGAAAAAATTAGGCACGATGACGATGTTAGTCTTGCTGCGATTTATCTAAAGTAATGAATATACTTGATAAACTTTTCAAAGTTATTGAGATTTCCCCTGGTGTTTCTGATAGGCCTTATTTCGTTTGGTTACACCCAACCAAAAAGATTTTTATTGAAATAGACTGTATCGCAGGGGAAATGGATTATAACTCCAGTGAGAATATATATTCCGAGTGGTATGCTGGTATAAAAGATTTCAAAAATTTTGGGAAAGATGTCGATGTCGAGTGTAAGCAAACTTTTTATTATGAAGAGGTTTCGTTTAAGGTGCTCCTAACACACGCTTGTCCTGAAACTAGAGCTTGGGCGAAAGAAAAGCTATGGGAATCAAAATAACCCTAAAAGGCCAAAACCTAGTCCTTACCGATAGATACTTCGTAGGGCAAGGTGGGGAAGGAAGCATCTATGCCAAAGGTAAAACTGCCTATAAGGTTTACCTTGATTCCAAGAAAATGATTCCCACAGGCAAAATTGACGAGTTAGCCGTTATTTCAGATAAGAGGGTTATTAAGCCTGAAGATGTCATTCTTAAGCGGAATAAGCCTGTTGGCTATACAATGCGTTATGTTAAAAATACTTATGCATTATGTCAACTTTTTACTAAAGCTTTCCGTGATCGTAATTCCCTCTCAACCAATATCTGTTTAAGCCTTGCGCGTGGTATGCAAGACACCATGCAGCATATTCACGAAAACGACGTTCTAGTTGTCGATGCAAACGAAATGAACTTTCTCGTTGCAAAGACATTTAAGGAAGTCTATTTCATTGATGTTGATAGTTACCAGACAAAAAGCTATCCTCCAACTGCTATTATGGAAAGTATTAGGGATCGGCACTCTAGTACCTTCAACGAAAACACTGATTGGTTTGCTTGGGCAGTAGTTACGTTCCAATTGCTGGTTGGCATCCATCCTTATAAAGGAAAGCATCCTTCTGTTAAAGGGCTTGATGATCGGATGACGAAGAATATTTCGATTTTCGATAAGCAAGTCCGCGTGCCAAAAGCATGCCTTTCTCCAGATGTCATACCCAAGGTTTTAAGAGACTGGTATTTTGATGTCTTTGAGAATGGGCAGCGTGGCGCTCCCCCTATCGATCTCAGCAAAGCAGTTCCTATTGTTGCGGCTACTATTTCCTATGTCAATTGGGATGCCTTTAAGGTTGAAGCAGAATATACCTACGACTTAGAAGTCCAGGAGTATTTCAGGAAAAACCAAAAGGAATGTGTGGCTGGGGTGAAACAGGTTTGTTTAGATCGACGCCGTTATATAGACTTCGAGAAACCGAGTCTTGGAATCTTCGGATCAAATGTATTAGCAGCAAACATTAAAGATGATAAGATAAATTTATTGAGTTTAACATACCAAAAACCTCTAAAAGCGCCCGAAATTAAGGCAGACAGCCTAATGAGCTACGATGGGCGGTTTTATGTTAAATCTGGCGAAAATCTCCTGGAATTAACATTCCAAGGTTCTGAGTCTAGCCCACTTGTGGTTTATCAAAAAATCGGGAATGTGATGGAGAATGCAACTCAACTCTTCCCAGGGGTTGCTATCCAAAGCATGCTTGGTTCTTACTTTGCTTCTGTTTTTCCTGCCCCAAATACTTGTAGCCAAACCCGCTTACCTGACCTTGATGGATATCGTATTCTCGACGCTAAGTACGATAAAAATCTATTAATGGTTGTTGGGATAAAGAAAGGCGAGTATGACCGCTTTATCTTTAATCTAAAGGATGGTAAAGTAAAAGAAAGCCGTAAAGTTAAGAACGTTATGTATTCTGGCCTTAACTTTACAGTATTAGATAAAGGAATTTGTATTTCCATCACGGAACAGGATAACATTGAAATTTTCCACCAAAATGCTTTAACAAAAATTAAGGCGATTACGGATAAGAAGATCCACGGTGGAATGCGTCTTACTTCTGATGGGAATAAAGTACTTTTCTTTGATAAGACTAAACTTCATAGTATAACAATGAAATAACGGAGCAGCTATGTCGATGCGGCCACCAAAAAGACCGGCAGAGTGTGTTTTTACTATTGAACTATATAGTGAAGCATGTAGAACGCCCGTCAAGAAGTTAATGGATGAAAGCTTAGATAAGCATGAATTTGCGTGCTTATTCAAAAAAGGGCTAGGGCCTTTCAGAGTTGACCTTACTCCCGAAGTACCTAAGATAGCTCTCATGTATAAAAATTACCATGATGCACATGGGGTGTTTTGCCAAACGGATCATGGGAATTATTTTAGTAGGTGGGCTGCTGATTTTATAGAAAACTTGCCCAAGCATTATTATAAAATCGCACATTTTTATGGGAATGAAGGTTGGGCTAAAAAACCCGAAGAAATAAAAGCCGTTGAATCCCTTGAAAATAAAGTAATTGAAATCCCAATGCCTTAGAAGGATTTTTGTATGTTTAAAAAACCTTTAATCGATAAACGCTCCTTAAAAAAAGTAAAAGGGGTAGAAACTCCTTTCGGCCAACTTGTTTCAAAAACATTTGGATGGCTTGCTAAGCAAGGCCATAAATCAAATGCGGGGACAGTAGAGGCAAAACTAGAATGGGACTCTGAAAGGGTGGATAAGAGCCCCAAAGGTAAATATAAAATGGAATTAGTTTATCGTTTAATTACTTATGAAGAAGCAGAATTGAGAGATAAGGAGAAAAAAGAAGAGGAAGAAAGAGACGGGACCATAAACCTTAACGACAATCCAGAAGAGTTCCTCAAAAAACTTCAACAAATGGACCAGGTTACAGAGGCTGGAATCCGAATTGTTCGGAAAGGAGATGGGTCGTCAGATTTTGATGCGAAAGTGCGAGGCTAACCATTTATTGTTCCTTGTAAGGAGAAAAAGAGAGATGAACGAAGAGCTACTTAACGTTGATTGGGTAAAGGAAAACGAGGAGGATGCCAAGCAGTTCGTGAAGGAATCTTCTCTTGAAGATTTCTACAAGGCGATTATCTGCGTCTGGCAGACTAACGAAGACCTCGTGAAGATCTGGCTAGAAACTCCAATTCTGGTTGACGGGGATAATTTCCTCGACTCCGATTGGGTCCTAAAGCAGGAGAAAAAGAAGATTCACGCTGCATTAGCTGCAGCGGAAGATGTTCTTCTTTACAAAATCGTTGCTGCCTGGAATTCTATGGGCGGGTCGGAAGAAAATTCCCACACCCTTGTCGACCTTTGGAGCCAAAACTCAGATTTTGTAAATAGGATCGCGGATCTCACCACGCAACTTATGGAAGACGAAGAGGAAAAAGAAGAGGAATAAAGTCTTTTTCGGAACTTTAGGATAGGGGTGGTTTTTCCACCCCTATCCTTTAAGACAATTCATAATTGGTATTAATAAGATAGCCAACCACTAAGTAATAAAATTAATTTACTTAATAATTGTTCAATCGAAGCCTAAAAAACTTTGCTAATTAAAAGAAAACCTGATCTCACATCGGTTATTTTTATGATTTTACTTTTTCTTTAATAATTGACAATCAAAGACCAAATAAGCTTGTTTAATCATGATTTAGTTCTTTCTTCCATTGATTCCCTAAATCATATAATCCTTATTTGGGAGAAGGTTGAAAATCTAAAACCTTACTTAAAAATACAAAGGAATTTATGATTTAATAATGAAAATATTTAATAAAAATATGGGTATTAATAAGGACACAAAAGCAACACAAAGGTTGTAATTATTTTACATTAGCGACAATTAGTTAATTGGCCCCCAATATTGCCCCTAAATTGGTTACCAATGTAAAATAATTTACATCGCGCGAATTTTCAGTTGGGTGAGAAGCCTTTTTTAACCACTTGGTGGTCGGTCTGGGGGGACTGTAGCTTCTCACCCAACTTTTGCGCCCGTAGCTCAGCTGGATAGAGCAGCATCCTCCTAAGGTGCAGGTCGTAGGTTCGAATCCTACCGGGCGTACTCACTTCACTAGTGCCGCTAAATAATCACTACAAAAGCACCTTTAACCAATGCAAGAAACGTTAGCAGGAAAGTGGCCTTCCTTATCTGAAAAAGATAAGCAAGAGGAGCTTGAAAGGCTGCCTATAGAAACTCGTATGTTACTGGTAGAGTTAGTTTCTTATATAAAAGTTGAGGCTCAAACACCTTCCCACCCTTATTTAGATTTCTTTGAAATTAAAGATATTCAATATACAAAAGACCTTTTCCAAGTTATATTCGGTGCTTCCATGTTGGATGTTAAAGGGGTTTGGAAAGCAAAAAACCCTTTTCAGCATTCTTTTATTGATATAAATGCTATCGATAACTTTCTTATCGCTTGGCTTGACAAAAGCATCATATTCGACGCGATACTTTTATATAAATCAGGATTTCTAAAGGTCACCTTCAAGGAGGATATAGAAAGACTTGATTTGTTTTTTAAAACTCCAGAAGGGAAATTCGCTTCAAAACATCTTCAATCGCTGGAAACATTAGCGCAACAAACCACTTCTCATTTTAAGGAGGTAGAATGCAAAAAGCTTGAAAGGCTTCGATTAGTTCTGAAACGCAGTAAAATAATAAGCGAGGAAGATAGGGAGGAGCTTGAAATAATTGCTTCTTTAGCCTTGGAAGGAATAGCTACTGCATATGTACCTATTAAGAATTTTGAAGCCGCCGCGTTAAAACGAGCTTTTAAGAATAAACGCCTTGCGTGGAAAACTTCAAAAGGGTTAATCTATAATTTAGAGTGTAGAAATCCAAAAACAAACCGGATCTTAAAGGGTAGTTGTATCCTTACCTTAAAGGGGTTTCGAAAGTTTAAAACTTTCTTAAGGTCTTGTTATGTTGTTGGGTGCCCTGACTGTACCCCAACGCTCACGCAGCGAGAGTGGGAAGAAGTAATCAGGGAAGAACAAAAAGAGGCTCGGGATGTTAACGGTTGAAACCCTTAGTTACATTGATGAAACATGCCAAAGAGTCTCCCTAGACCAATTAGAAGACGGCGACTTAGTCGTTGCTTTTAATGTCGGTTTTAGTTCGGCTTTGGTCGAGTTAGCTACCGTATCAGAAATATACCTGGAGTCAGAAAAGGCAGAAATAAGAAAAGGGTTATTTCGCTTTGCTGATTCACACCCTATTTGGGTCGGGGGAGAAACCACGCTACTTCGGATTTTCGACTCACAGCTTTTCTTTTGCGAGCCTTTTACTTTTATTAAAGAACTTTGCGAAAAGGCCAGCCTAAGATTTTTAACAGAGCCCCAGTTTAGGGACCGTAATAGGTACAAAACAACTTTCTTATATAATTTTATCTTAGCTCATTTCCGGTATGCCCAAGAACCTCTTTTTGAAGATTTGTTAGTTAAACAACTCTTGACAAGTGAAAATGCTGCCACCAGAAAATTCTCTAAGGAATACCTAAAACTTCGTTCCAAGTTTAACTCCTTTAAGGGCAAATCCTATCTAGTTAGGGATCCTGATGGTGAAAAGGTAATACTTGTATGTTTTGATAAACATGAAACAACATCCTCGGCTATATGTCTAAGAACAAACTACAATTGGCTTCCCTATAGAGACGATGATTATGTAATGAATGTGCGGATAGCGATTTTAGATGAGGATATGCTTGATAAGTATAACCGAATCTGGGAAGAAGTTTCCCTAACAACTTTTTTAACGAACAAAGATGCAAGAATTCGGAAATTTGCTAAAGAACACTTAGAAAGGTAATATGGTGCGATAAAAGAAAATTTGTAATAATCCTTTAATATTAAGATTGTACAATAATTAAGGAGTTTTCTAAAAATGTTTACATCTCAATACAAACCAACTCCATTGTGGCACGCTTCCCAAGGATAACTCTATATTTCCTTTTCAAAAAATTTTCGTTTTGATTCCCTAGGAGATTGATTCATGAAGAAGGAAGACCGCGAGAGAAAGACTATAACTGAAACTATCGTAACACCAGAATGGGGGGAAGACTTCTTTGGGGTAGCATCCGTAGTCGAAAAGGTAAAGGGTAAGTACGATTCAATTAAAATTGAAGATGATGGGTATGGCGAATACTCTGAATTAATAATCAGAGGGTATCGTAAAGAAAACGACGAAGAATATAAGACAAGGATTGACAAAATTAAAGAAAAAGAAAAGGCAAAGCGTGAGAGGAAGAGGGCTGCTGAGATTGCTCAGCTAAAGGAATTAGCAAAGAAATACCCAAAAGAGCTTGGTTAATTTTAAAAGGAAAAATATGAACTTCTTCGATTACACAAACCGGGGACCGCTTCCATGGGGCATTGTTCGCACAAACCGCATTACTTTGCGAGTAGCTGACGGGTGCGTAGAATACACTCGGCAGTATCATGGTAAGAAAGGCTTATCCTCGGGGATATCACACACATTTGAGCCGTCAGCAAGCGCAGATGAGATTGCTAAAGGTATTCACTGGGGTTGTTGTGGGTGGTCCGCTGGAGGACATGAAATCTATACACTGAGGGATAAGGTAACAGAGTTTTTGAGCAGAGAAGGTCTGTGACGTAGACGCTAGAATAAACTGCGACGCTAATTTATTAGTAATTAGGGCACTGGCTCAATTTGGCAGAGCAGCTGATTCCAAATCAGCAGGTTGGGGGTTCGAGTCCCTCGTGCCCTGTTTAGGAGGTAACGATGAAAATTGAAATCGTTCGAAAATTCGAATTGGATGCTAATTTATTAATCAAGGCAGTTCAAAAGATAGAAAACCGGGAAATTCATCTTTTGGAATATTGGCTTAACCCCCATCTCGTAGACTTCAACATTGATTTCAATAAAGTCAGCTCAGCTTTCGCGCCCATATTTTACCGCGTTAATGGTGGGTTATGTCGCTCGGCTCAATTTATTGTAGAGACCGCTGACATAGACGTAGATAGAATACGAGAACAACACCTTGGTTGGTTGGGGTCCCTTAAGAAAAAAGTTTCTTTTCATCAATTTCTTACCTCCGATGACCAAGAGTATCGCCAACTAGCAAAGTTTACACGAACAAACGACCCAATTAGAGTTACGCCACCCAGAAGAGAATTCTATAATTTAATCGAGAAGCGAAAAAAAGCAAAAGAGATTTTTGGGGAAGACGTTAAGTTATCTCTATATTCTTGGTGTTCCGAGACGCCGGGGGAACGGGCTAGTTTTAGATGGAAAAATATGAATTTTTCTTTTGAATGCGTTTCAATCCCTAAAGCAGCAACTGCGGAAGAATTCGAAACACAGCTAGTCGGCTATAAAAAGAAACTTGCTCCCTTTCTGCTTACCCCACCACCTCCTAATATCTCTGTATACTTCGTTTTTCATAAAGATTATTCCCGCTTTTTTTATAACGCAAACGGGAGTAGAATACTTGCTGTTTTAGACCAGCTACAGCCAGAAATGTTTGAGGACAACTCTGATTTTATAGAAGATCTATTACCATGCTATAGATATTCCATCAAAATTTATAATTTCATTAAAGGCTGGATCTCTAAAAAGCACTTTGAGGAGTTTTATCTAGGTTTCTCAGTTTTTAGCATCTCTGCTCTTAAAGATAGAATTGATTATGAGATCGGCAAAACTTGCTATTCCCAAAATTTTAACAACTTCAAAAAAACACTTAGAAGAAAATTTCCCAAGGGTGAGAAATGTTAAAACGGTTTAAACTTGGTCGGGTTATGCAAATTACCCATAGAATTCCGAGCCTTCCCGAAGAAACTTTTTCTGTTAATTCCCAGGATGGGGCATGGATAAATGCAACTAAAAAAGGAACTTCGGACACCTGGGTAAGCACTGTAAAAGACCTTTACAAATACCACGCTCCGCGTCCTCCTGTAACTAGTGAGGCAATGAAAACTTTTCATGGAATTTTAGTTTCTTTTGATTCCCATATAGGGAAAAAGGTTTCCCTGCATTTAGTTCAGCCAGAGAAAAAAGGCGGACACATTAATTTTAAACATATTGAGGGAAAATTTGAAATAATAACAAGTCAAGAGATTTCTGTTTTTGAAATGCTTGGGAACCTTCGTCTCCGCCATTATTACGAGTTTGGAAAATCTCCTGAGCTGCTTACGAATAAGAATCTGGCTATCCGATTGTATGCCAAATTTATCCGCAACGAGAGAAAAAGGATCAAAAACTTGTTATGAATAAAAACTTTCAAAAACTTGCGAAGAAAATGGAAGCCCTCCCAGGCATCTTTTTTGTTTCTTGTATAGACACAGACGACCTAAAATTAATTCTTTTTAGGGTTAACGACCCACGAAGTCTTTTCTTTTTAACAAGAATTTGTGACAAGCGTTATTGGAAATATGGAGAGAAATGGTCAATCTCTTTATCTGTGGGAGATAGTAGGGAAGCACAGGCTCTCCCAATCTTCTATCATTTACAACCTACAAAAGTTCGCGAGACCTTTGATTTAGAGGTACTTTCATTGCTAGAGAACATGCATTGGCATTTAACGCATAAAGCTTTTATTGAAAATTTTGAGTTAGAAGACTTCGTATTGGAGGCTTTTCGGGCCCGAATATATGATGACTTTAAAACTATCGTTAAACAATAGGTTTTCCTCATATTTTAATATAAGGTTCCTCTTCGGGATAATATCCCCTTATAAGGAGTATAACTATGAATTGTGAACGATGTGGCACCAAAATAGATTTAAGTTTCCGGGATGACCCACCTTACCTCTGTTGGCGTTGTGTTAAACTTTTCAACGAAGATGGGTGGCCTTCTAATTATAGTTATAATAGGATAGGAGGCTCTGATGGCTGTTACGCAAAGAAGCCTGAAGAGACTAGTTCTTCCTCAAGTTCTAGGATGTGCAGTAAATGTGGGGATTACCCCGTAAGTGGAAGCAGTTCTTATTGCACTTATTGTGATGAGGGGCAATTGTAGGAGACCATGGAAGAAAAATATCTTAAGGTAGTGAAAAAAGAATTGGTTGGGAGAACTTTTGGGTTCTTTGAATTTGGGGATACCCTGAATTTAGTAATTCATTTCACAAAAAACCTAAGTTATCTCTTATGCCCATGTACGGGCAACAAGATACCTAGAATACCCGATTCTTCGGGAAAACGGAAAACAGAAGACCCATTACCCCAGATCGGTATTATCCGGCAATCCTTCAAACATGGAGTTACGGGTTTGCTTGCTCGACGGATCATTTGGTCTTTTGAAAAGGAAGAAGAGGATATTAAAGAGTTATCCTTAGAAGAACTACTAACAGCCAAGGAAAATGGTTTTAGAAAAGCGGCAAAGGCACTTCTTAAAGAGTTGCAAGGATGAAGAAGCTTGTGCAAACTAGGGTTGCTGCTGTTCTTAAGGTGGAAGAGCCTGGCTTCTCTCCTAGGAGAGAGAGGTCGATAGCTTTTCTCGGCTGGCAAGATTATCCAAAAAATGAAAAAGAGTTAATAGCAATCGCTCTAACTTTTTTCGAAAGATTTCCTAACTCTACAGTTTATACGGATCTGATATTTGAGGTTCATAGCTTAACCACATTAACCTTTTATGCAAAAGCTAGCTCGTATACTAAACACTCTTGCGCAAGACAACCCAAACCAGATTTGCCCATTGCTAACTATGAAAAATATAAGGTTAAGGTTTACGATGTCCATGAAGACCTTTTGGAAGTCCCAAAACTAGAAGCGTTTATTACCTCAAAACTCCCGCTCCTTAGAGCCACAGCGAAAAAGAAAATCAATGGGAATTCGAGTACATAAAGTTCTTGGGTACGGCCTGAGTGACATTAAAGTCGAGAAATATAGTTTGGTGGACCCTCGCTTTACCTTACAAGGGGGAGCTTGGGATTATTTCTTAGAACTTTTAGCCTATGACATAAAACCAGAAGAATATATTTATTGGTTGCGTCACGATTTACTAAAACGGAATGAAGAGGAACTCGCAAGTGTCGGTATCCACGATACTATAATGCTAAGATTATTGCTGGGGGAAAGCAAAAGGCGTAAGAAGTTTAAAAACTCTCTTAAGCTCGAAGAATGTTTAACCCACCAAAGCGAGTTCGGTTTTCCAAACGTAATGCTTTTTACTCCGCCCGATTATTTAGAAGAATGGGTCCAATGCGACTCCACCATGGACTGGGTTTCGGAAACATACGAGCATTCCCAAGAAAATAGAATTCTAGCTCTTCCAGGAATTTATCCTTACAATTCTTTACAAAATAAGGACGGCATAGTACCAAATAGTATAGAGGCGCAGGTTTTGTATGATCAAAGGCAAGCTGCCTTTGAAAAAGGGAAACTCCACGAAATAAAAGATACCTGGCCTGAAATCCCTCCCTCCGTTATAGCCTACATCCTATTCCTTGGCATCTTTAGGGAAGATGTTTTTAGTGAAGTGGTCACCCAGCTTCGTCCTTATTTCTACGTTTATTGGTCTTAAAATGAAATCCCCAAACGAGGATTTTTGGGTTTGGCGAACAAGCCCAAGTTTTGGTAACGGGACTTTTCATTTTCATAGCCTACCGACTCCAGAAGAAATGCTACGCGCATTTTTACTCCACGTAGAAGAGGAAAGTAATAGGAAAAATTATATCCTAACAAATATAAGAATGACGGCCACGCACTATTTTTATTCGCTGATTACTCAGCAGGCTGATGCAGATTTCTCTTATTATTTGCGATTGGGCGAATTCCTAAATTATGATCGAATCTTCCCTGATGAGTTTAATGCTCTTCCCCCTAAAGGAACCCTTCTCACCTCTTCCCAAAACCTAGTTCGTAAAATTGGCAAAGCTTTGATCCAAGGGGATAAACAAAAACTTGTACGGCTAGGGGTTCAAGAGGAGTTTTTCAAATGGCTAAAAGAATAGAAAACTTTGAAGAGACCACTTTTAAAGGAATTAGCAAATACCTAACTCATAGCGATCCCCGGGTTAGGAAAATAGTAAAAGATACATTAGAGATCCCGATGACTTCTGTCGGGGTAACCCAAAAACGATTAGATTATCTTCAAAAGCACTACAAAAACGCTGGCAAAGCCTATGAGGAAATCACAGAAAACCCTTCCTCGAGAAAAGAACTCACAGAAGCTTTTAATTACCTTATGGCTGTTGGGAATCTTCTTACGGATTTTCTAATATTCGAAAAAATTCGTCTTGATCAAGTTTCTATGGAATTTAAGGAACAAAGGTTAAAGGACGAAAAGAAGTCTAATTATTTGATCCTATTAATTACTACAATCGGTATCCTGAGCATCTTTCTACTGGAGTTACTATAATGTCAGAAAAGGTCAATAAAGAACAAATTAACAAAGCTTTTGATGCTGTTAAGACAAAACTAGAAAAGGCGATGGGAAAGTACGGTAATAAGCCTTTTTCTAGTGTCTATTCGGCAATGGGGGTGCTCCTGGAAGAGTGGAATGAAGTACAACAGGCAATCCACGAGCATAAGGAGATTCATCCTGAGGTCCTTTCAGAGTTTGAAGATCTATGTGTTGTTGCTCTTTGGTCTGTCGCATCTTTCCAATCGAAATTAGGTGAGAAGCAACATAGAATTGGGGACGTACTACCTTAATGTTTAACTTTAGCAAAGACAAGCTTTTCGCGAAACGCAAAAATGTTTTAGTTTGGCTTGGGAAAGAGGATTTTCCTGCAACTGAAATGATGCAGGAAGAAGCACCAAACCACACAATAACGCCTTGCAAAGCAACTGATGGGCTTTGCCGAGAAAAAGATATTCTCCTTGGTGTTCTAGGAACCCCTGCCGATACTTGGAGACTCCTGCTGCATGAAGTAGCCCATGCACGTTTGCCGCACATCCCACCACCTGGGCATACTTCCGAGTGGTTATTGGAATATGTGCGGTTAATTTGTAAATGGGGAATGGGAGTGCTCCCGTCGCATAGCGACTTAATTGCTTATGCAGTCCTTGAGGATATCCCATTGTCCTTTTCAAACACCTTAAAGGGGTTAGTGTCTAAGAGGCCGGGGAAAGATAATGATTAAAGTTCATTATGAACCTCATGGAGAAGAAGCCCCTCTTTTCTTTGATAACTCGACCTCCCTCGGAGAAATAAAACTTTTTCTCATCGAACGGCTTAATCGAGTCGCGGCCGTGGCGGATCACCAGCCAAAGATAATACAGCTACGGGAAGCAGCGTCTTCTTCGACAGACCTCTTCAATCCATATTTCTATGATGAGCCGACGTGTGAGCGTTATATCCTGGACTACGATTATTTTGACCTGACTGTAAATGCAAGGATTAAACATAAGTTCGCTGTCGTAATCAAAAAGGTAGAGGACCCAATTAAAATTCGGGTTAAGAAATATCTCACAAATGCATGCCCAACAATTCGGGACATAGCAAAGAAACTAATTGAAAAATGATTAAAGTATTTTTTGAGATGATGGGGGATGACCTTTTTCTTTTCGATGATTTAACAACCCAGAAAGAAATTGAACTTTTCTTAGCAGCAACTGCAATAAAATACGTCACGGAGAAAAACATAAAACGGATGGAGCTAAGACCCGCAATGAAAATTGAGGTAGACCCTGACATCTCTTTGTCTAATGACTTTGTGACTAACGATCCCGACCTTGAATTTTTTACGGGGGAAAACCTTGAAGATTGTTATGTTTTCGAATGCTTAAAAGCCTGCGGGGGTTGGAAGTACGCAGTTATAATCAAAAAGGTAGAGGATCCAATCGAAGTGCAGGCTGAGAAGTATCTCACACACGAATCCCCTATCATCCGGAAAATGGCTAAGGATTTAGGATGAATAAAGTTTTTGTACAAGCACAACAATTCGAGTACGACTTTTATGACAAATCCTTTGATGCCTTCCAGCCTAGGATACTTTGCCTTTCTCCAGAGGACGCAAAAAAAGAAGTAATAGCCTTGGATTGGCTGCTTATCGAAGAAGAAGAAAAGCTGTGGGTTGGTTTTTATAACCCAGAAAAGTTTAAGAAACAAGGCCGAATTACACAACCCTTCCTTAAAAAACTTATTAAATACCAGAAAAAAGAGAAAAAATTCTATATAGGAAAAGAAGTTTTTGACCACGTTTTTCTAAGTATCGGCAGGGAGGAGGAATGGGATGGCAAGACGTCTAAGATGCAAGAATTTATTGATGCCCTGGGAATTAATTTTGACCCAGGCATCCAAAAGGGTGTAAAAAGACCCCAAGAATATTTAACTCACAAAGACCTAACTATAAGAAGGTTTGCGAAGGAAGTAATCGGAAACTTACCAAGTATCTCAGGAGGCATTTAAGATGAGCAACACAACAAGCCCAACAGTAACCATAACTCGTTTAATTGAGCGCGTGGATTATAACGCCGAACCCGATTTGAGAGGATACTACCCAGTTATCAAAGGAGAGTTTCACGAGGACCAAAAAACAGACCAACGTATGGGACACCAAACATTTAAGGACCTCCTTATTACCCTTAAAAGGGTGAATAAAGAAGCAAAGATAACACTCCGCCCAGATATTACAGAGGTAGAAGACCATACGGAGAGAATTGTTCCATGCCAAGCAGTTCAAGTAGATTATCCCCCAATAATCGGGATTGCTGAACGCCGTGTCTTCTGTATGCATCTCAAGGAATAACAATCGTTGCCTTCTAGTCTAATGTATAAAAGTTATCTTACATCAAAAGACCCAGACCTCCGAAACCTCGCAAAAGAAATGCTGGAAGAAGAAAAGAAAGAAAAGGCTCGTAGGCTTGGACTTAGAAAAAAGAAAAACCAGGGGTTTCTTTTATTCTTTGTCGTTTGTTATGTTGCTTTAGGGCTACTAATGCTCGCGGGTAACATTTTTACGGGGATACGGGAAGGTGGGTGGTATGGCACTTTAGGTTCCATCCTATTTATTCTCCCTTGGGCTGTACTCGGATTTAAGGAAGGGCCATGAAACAATTAACTCCATTTCCATCCTTCGATGAAGTTGAAGAGAACGATATCCTTTTTATTGGAGGGGAGCTGCTAGATACTTCCGTTGCCCTCTACTATTGGGCCAACTCTGAAAATAGCGAATCCCTTTCCGCCCGCACGTTTGCGGAGGATCTCTTTTTCAGTAATTGGGTCTATATCCCCAACGAAGGGATTCTAGATTATTTTTCTAAGTTCTTTGATTACCGGCAATATGTTGGGGATAGTATCTTCGCAACTTCTACTACACGCAATCCCGATGCTTTCCCAATATTTATTCAAATCGAACCTCAAGCCGACGACTACGCTATCATCTGTGTACAAAGCAAATATATGAAGACAGAGGAACGCCTGTTCCTTCCACCTAAACTAGTTAAAGAAACCGACGTATTCTTAACTCATAACGATCATGCTGTCCGTAGAGAAATAGCAAAACTTCATACGGAGAGGATCAATGAGGCAGATGAGGAAGTCTAAACTAAAAGAAGATCTGAAGTTTGGTCTTAAAAAACGTCTTACAGACCCAGTGCCCGAAATTCGAGAAATATGCAGAATACTCCTCGCTAACCAAAATAAGTGGGATAAAGATTATATCGAACAGGTAGGAGACCTAAGAGTTAAGAAGCTAAGAAAATTGGTGGAGGATTCTGAAAAAGAGTGGGATAAGAATATAGATAAACTCAGCGAAGAAATTCTCAAAGGAATAAAGCCAAACGACGCTCTTACCTGGGCGAAGGCAAGGACCCCCAACCTTAGTCTTCTTCGGGAGCACTTAAATAGGTGTTCTTTTTTTCAACATCTTTTGATAAGCCTTTTTAACGAAGATTTTAGAGAGGATGAATCTTTTTTAGATTATATATAACAAAAAAGAAAAATTGTAATAATCTATTAATCTAGAATTGGTAATACATTAATGGAGGATAAAATGTACGTCAGTCAGAATATCACAACCTACCCGACGACAGCCCGACCCGCAGGGGCAACCTCCGCGACACCAGCCCCACGGGGCTAACATATTTTTCCACACATACAATTTGAGTCTTCGAAAAACATTAACAAGGATTAATGCCTATGTTAACGTTTCTTCCAAAAACCGAGACAAAAGAACTTCTCGGAAAAGAAACAACCCCAGTAGTCACCTACGTAATTGGCTATAAAAGTTGGGAGAGGGATAGAAAAGAATTAATACGGTTGCAGCAAACTTATGGAAATCTGTTAGCGTGGTTTCTAAGGCATGGCTTGACAACCAGTGACACGCAAAAAGCACATATTGAGAAAATGAGTTCCCTGTTAGGAGCTTGTCCAAGCCATTCAGCAATATTAGGAAGTGACCGCTACCGGAACGCTATTTGGGGACTTAAGTGGGAAGGAAACAAAGCATTGCTTTTCCTTTCCATAAAAGGTTTTCAGCTTGAAGTCGACAAGGATTTTGATGCAACAAAGATCGAAGAATTCCTTAATTACCTAGCAAGCCGAATTTTAGAGGATAACTAATGGATGACGCACTGTTTGAGAAACTGCTAAAAGAAACAATGGAACCCCAGTTTCGGATGAAGCATCTCGTTAATTATGCCCGGCGAGAAGATATGAGCCCAGAAGGGACCCTATCGCTGATGATGCAAGATGATGGAGATATCATATTAGTGGCACGCGGGCAAGATCATCTAGAAACCGAGTATAGAGAAGCACAGGTTGAGTTTTGTACCTGCGGCGCCGGGGGAGGACATTCCCCCCGCGTGAGAAAAGCATTAATCGCACTCGCATGTGCCATCACATTAGATAACCAAGAATCGCCAATTGGAAAACCAGACATTGATAGGGCATCCGAATTACATACGGGGATGCTAAAAGGAGCTTCACAAGAGACCCCAGGACCGTTCACAAAGGATCTACCCGAAAATGAAAGATAAAAGATTAATAAAAATTGAAGAAGCCCTAAAACTTCCAATAGAAGGGATTAATAAGCAGATTGAAGTGCGAAAGCACCTCATTAACCAAATGGTTGGAACCCTTTATCCTTCGATACTGTGGGACGAAATTGAAAAACTTGAAGATTGTCTCGAGGAGTTGAAAAATGAAAGTACTTAAAGTAAAAAAGAATAAGAAAACAGTAGTCACCGAGAAAATTATTCACGAAACCGATTTAGGGTTTCTGATGACCGAAACGATTATAAACGGGAAACATAAAGGGGTGACCCTATCCTGTAAAGATAAAGGTTTGGACCCCTTTGTTCTAGACCTGCCAGAAGATTGGGCCGAAAATTACGAAGATTTTTATGGCCTGCTTGGTTGTTACCAAATCAAGCCTAAAACAGTCGATGAGGTAGACGAAGATAAAATCTATTTTGTTTATTCGTCCGGGCATATGTTATTTGATAAGAATAGGCGAATTATATCGGTACCTTATCTCTTTAATTATATCGGATCCTTACGCGAAAAAGAGCCAAACGATCCGATATATGCGAAGTTAATTAAGCTCCTAAAGAAGCATCCCTATTTTCTATCTCTTGAAGAAGAAGAGATTCCATATTATAATTGCAGCTTTTCAGGGCAAAAAGGAATTGCAGAAGCAAAAGTACTTCTTCCTCAAGATAAGTATGAAGAGATATATGAAAAATATAAAGACGATGAGTTTTGGTCGTGCCGGTTAACGGACCATCTATCGATGTCCCTCAACTGTGTCGGAATTTATGGGGATGAGGTTGACGCACTTCTTAAAGAGTATTGGAGGAAGAAAGAAGATTTTTAAGTCGCTGGTACTATCTAGCCCATGATTAAGGGATTTAATATGCAAATCAAAGCTGTTATTAACGTAAAGCACGGAGGGTTTGGAGTATCAAAAAAAGCTGTTTTACGACTACGCGAATTAGGCCACAAGGATGCTCTAAAAGAAGAAATTAGAGATGATAATTATAACAGCTACTTATGGGACACCTGTAGAATTGATCCCCTCTTAGTTCAAGTAGTTGAAGAACTCGGAGAAGAAGCCTACGGGGCGCATGCCGAACTAGAAATAGTCGAAGGAGACATAGGGATAGAACTTGATAACTACGACGGTTATGAAAGTAACCCTCGAATCACCGGATGGCTATGCTAATGGAACGAAATATACTTGAGGGAGTTTGGGTCGAAATTATCGACGAAGAAGATTTCAAGTCCTATTTTAGGGATATACGAGTACAGAGAGGAAAATATCTTGGCCCCGGAAAATACTTGAAATTGTATTATGAGCAACCTTGTCCCCGCGGTTGTTGTTATGATACCGTAATTGAATTATTGTCCAGCGAGGAAGCAAAAAAGGAAGTCCTTGAGTCCCTAGAAGAACATCTATTTTTGTTAGAGCCCCTTTTCGGAGGAGACCTTGCTACTAAATTATTAACACACGAAGACCCGGAAGTACGTTGCTTAGCAGCAAGTCAGATTAAAGTTTTAGAGGAGTTTTAATTGAAATGGCCACGCTAAAACAAACAGCAGCTCGAGAAAAAATGACGCCCCACGAACTATTGAAACAATGGGGAAGAGATTCCTTTGCGAATAATAAGGAATTGCCCTCTCTGCTTGCTCTCCGGTTTACCTGGAAAACAATCCATACCCTATCCCAGCTATGTGAAAAGGATTGGGAAGATTTAACGGAAAGTGAGCGAAGTTTAGTTCTTGATGGTTTTTATGAAGCTAAGTATGCGAAAATGGAAGATTAGTTGTGATGACAATACTATATCATAATAACGGAGAAGTCTATGGGGAAGTAGAGGAAGTTGATGGGAAAACTCTTGTTACTGTCTATACAAATAAACGTCTATTGCGTGGGGATGTCGCATTTCGTTGGGTAAACGAGAAAGGACTTCCCTTAGAGATAATACGAGAAACCCTAAATAAATATGATGCTGATGTAGAACTGTTAACCTATACTCTCTCCGGAATACAACATATCTTAAAATCAAAAGGTTTTAAGTTTGAGCAGTAAGTTTTGACTGTAAGTTTGAAGCAGTAAGTTTTGTGAGAGGTTTGACTGTAAGTTTGAAACAGTAAGTTTTGAAGCAGTAAGTTTTGTGAGACAATACCGGGGTGTAGTCGCGGGGAGCGACGTCTGCTTCGGAAGCAGAAGGCGGCAGGTTCGACCCCTGCCACCCCGACTTGAGATAGTAAGTTTGAAACAGTAAGTTTTGTGAGAGGGCTCGCATGTTCCAAGGGTAGGCGATCTGGACTTGCAATCCGGATGAGGTGAGTTCGATTCTCACCGGGTCCATTTGAGTAAGTTTGAAGCAGAGCGTGGAGGAGTCTGGATGTCCTCGTCCGCCAAGGACCGTTATATAACGGACGCCACCCCTTGGACGCGGAAGAACGTGGGTTCAAATCCCACCGCTCTGATGCAAATAAATGCCAACGTAGCTCAATTAGGCAGAGCAGCTCACTTGTTTGAATACGAGCGCCTATAATGAAAGTTGTAGGATGAACCGGGTGAATTCAGGGAAGGCTAAGTCTTTTAGGATATGTTAACCCTGAGCCAAGCCAGAAGTACACTTCTGGAAGGTGCAGAGACTACTGGAGAGGTTCAGCCCTCTTAATAACCAGCTAGAGCGCCCGGCACCCTAACGAGGAAGACGAGGGTGGTGAGATAGTCCAACACTTATTGGAAACAATAAGGAAAAAGAGAACAGTTCTCTTTTGTGGTAATGAGCAGGTTGTCAGTTCGATTCTGACCGTTGGCTCTAACAAGTGCCTTTTAAGGGCCGATCCTTGGGGCCTAGCGAAGCGAAGCGTGGGCTAATTGGGAAGCCGCTTGCTTTGGGAGCAAGACATCATGGGAGTTCAAGTCTCTCCGCCTCGATACTAATAAGTGCCTTTTCGGAGCTCTTTAATTATTTTCACATTGTGGGAAATGGTGTTCTCTGTGGCAGGTCGAGCACAATAAAATACATTTTTCTGCTTCTTTTAAAATTTTCTTCCACGGCCGGCATAACCCTGTTCGGGACAATGAAAAATCTTTTCCTTTTTCATGATGAAATTCTAAGCCTGTAAGATTTTTTTTATACCCACAAATAGAACATTCCCCTCCCTTCAAACCGATTAACTTTTTCCTTTTAAGAAGGTCTCTTCGTTTTGTTCGGCAGTGGCTATTTTGCTTACTTGAAATTTTTAAGTTCCTTAGTAAGCTTTTTAATTTATCTTCATCAAAATCTTTATTATGAATTTCGTGATGGCAATTCGCACAAACTAAAATACATTTCTTTGCTTCCTCTAGAAGGGTATCCCAGTGCTTTTCAAAGGCAGCGGTATTTAAGTTAAAAGTTTTTTCTTTAACATGATGAAAATCTAGAGCTGCTAAATTTTTAGCGTAACCACAAATAGAGCATTTTCCTCCATTAAGTTCTACTAATTTCTTTTTCCTTCTAAGAAGAGAAGCATTTCGTTTTTCTTTAGTCTTTGCATCCCGGGGAATATTTCTACTTTTCTTTTTACATCTATAGCATGTCCTTGCGTGAAGCTTTTTTCTATCTTCCGGTAGGGGATCGCCACAAACAACACAAGTTTCCCAACTACAGTTGCCACAGACTTTAATCGCTGCTTTTTTATGCCCCTTAATTATAAACTCTTCCCCACACCGGGAACAAAGCTTTTTATATTCTTTAGGCTTCTTTCTTACGTTATTATAAGAAGCTGAACACGACTGGGAGCAAAACTTATCACTTGTTTTAGAGGTTATAATCTCTCCACAATTCAAACAATGTTTTATATTTTTAGGATTAAGTTTACATGCTGGTTCGTGTTTAACTAGATTCGGTTTTGTAAACTCCTTACTACAAAACTTACATTTATACCTTTTGGAATTTATTTTCTTTGCATTTTCTCTACAAATTTCAATTCTTTTTTCTATTCCTGTCTTCTCCACAGACTTACCTCCAATACTTTTTAGTATAATATACAGGTTATTTTGCGAAAAAATTGTCACATGGGGACTCATTACCCGCATTTAGAGATGGAGAGTTAAGAGATGACGTTAAAGGGCCGGGTTATTCAAGATTTTCAAAAGTATATATCAAAAGACTTTTTAGGTAGCCTAGTCCAGCCTTATTTTGATTATGTTTTGGATCTGGACCCTTTTCCGGGATGGAAAGAAACTTGGAAAAAACTTAATAACTTAGATAATGTTACTATTTCGATGGAGATGGGCTACGCGGATTTCGAAAACCCCACCAGAAGATGCAGTCTTCTTTGTTTCGCTGTTAACCCTATTTATATTCCCATTCATAAAAAGGATATCCCTAAGAATTGGATTTTCTTTGAAGATGCTATAACACACTACGATAAAAAGATTAATAGACTGTTATGTAATATAATGGATGGGGTAAGGAGCAGGTGTAAAAAGTTTTTTACTAAACATTTTAATATTCTCTATAAAGCAGACCCGTTTCACTGGTCCTATATGACTTACGTAAAAGAGAAAACTAAAGTGGAAGTAGAAGTAGAGGTCCCGTTGAAAAATTCTTGGCAAGACGGGACTTACGTAAGGGAAGAAATGGAAGTGGAAATGGAAGTAGAGGTCCCGTTGAAAAATTCTTGGCTATACCGAATAGCCTCCCTCTCGGATGATCTTGGATTTGATCTTTCACTATTTGAAGAAATTGAAGCAGACCTCCCCCGAGAAGCTTATCTAACATCTCAATACCCCTATTTAAGAAATCTTGCAAGAAAAGAGTTAGGATTAAAATAGCACATTAAAATCCCAGTTAATTACGATTCGCTATTTCTAATCCAATTCTTTCGTTATTCAAAATAAAATCGTTATATATTTAGGGTTGAAGTTGCGCCAAAAGGAAATTACTTTTAGGAGAATTTGAGATGATTAGGGTCTCAACAAAAACTCATTTTGTTTTATATGCCTATACTTATCCGGATAAAATCAAATTAGCAAAAGCAAATTTGAAACTAAAGAAAAAAGAAAAAACAAAACTATCAATTAAAATTGGGGATACAATTCAAGGGGTCGATAAAAAGAAATCTGTAGAAGAATGTGCTTGGCTACGGATGAATCAGCAGGGGGATGCTAACGAAAGCCAGAAAAAAATCTTATTTAAGGCATGGTTTATTGAAAAAACTTCGTACTTTCGTAGGGATAAAGATCTTCATCGGGTACTTAAACAAAGAGGAATGCAACCAAAAGATGAATATGATGGCAAAGGGTGTGAATGGTTTAATATTTCTTACGACGGAACAAAAGAAAGCAGTATTAAAGAAATTGAAGAGTTTATAACAAGGGTGCAAAAGAAAAACCCAAGGGAAATTCTCAGACTCGAACCACTTCAAGAGAAAAAGTTAAACCAATGTCTGCTTCTCATAGACCAATTTATACAAGAAGGCAGAAGTTCCGAAATTTGTAATATCATTGCTAATCTCTGCCCAAGATTTGGAAAAACTCTTTGGGCTTTACGCCTATTCCAAGAACTTAATAAAAAATACGGGAATAATTTACTCCTTTTACCTGCCTATGCTCTTTCTTCCCATTCTTCTTTCGAGAAAGAAATTGATAAATACGAAGATTTCCGTAACATAAGATTTATTGATATTTATGAGGAAAATTATGATTTGAAAATGGAAGATACCCTAAACTCTGGGGACCTAGCAGTTGTTTCAATTTCTTCTCATATTGATGAAGCTAAAATTGAAAGGTATTTAAAACCCATTAAAGATTACGATGATGATAAAAAGTTTGTTTTTATAGATGAGGGGGATCTGGGTATTTGGAAAGAACACGGACGCAAAGTCTTCAAGTATCTGTTTAAATAGAAAGCGAATTACATGCCAGCTATCCTTATTAACGCATCTGGAACAGGTCTTTCGAAATTAGCTCTGGGCCAAGAAGGAAAAACTTATGGGTTAATTGAAACTGCTTATTGCCAGATAGAAAAACTTCATAAAAATAGCGTCAAACGAGATTTTTACCAATTAAAATTAAACTCCGAAATTCCTGATTTAAAAAAATATATAGAAGACTCTGGAAATTTTAAATGGAAAAGAATGATTGAGGACGTCAACAAGAATTCAAGAATTTGGAAAAAACTGTTTAGCGGATTTTTTGATTTAGATGATGAAGATTTTAAGGAGCTATCATTAAATAGAATCCTAGGAAAAACTCCGCATGTTATAAAAATCGATGTTGGTTTTATTAAAAACGAGGAGCTAGAAAAATTATACAATTTAACAAAGGACTGGTTAAAAAAATATATCGTTATCCAGCTCCAAGGGGAAGCTAATAACGATTTAAATACAAATAACAGAAACGCTGAAGATATTGTTAAAAATGCGGTTGAGGATGCTAGGGAGAAAGAAAAGCAGGGGGTGATAATCTTAGCCAGTAGTAGAATGGGTGTGAGAAGCTTCTCTGTTTCCGAAGTTGAAGCTGTTATCGAAATGTATGATAAAGGATCCCAAGAAGTTGCTTCGCAATTAATGCTTAGAGTTTGTACTCCAGGTACCTGTTATAATGGGGAAACCAAGAAGAGGGGCGCCATTATTACATTATCAATAGACCCTAATCGGGATGAAACTTTCTTATTAACATTATTGAATGAAGCTAAAATCGTTGCAAATGAAGAAAAAATTTCAATAGCGGACGCTTTAAAAGATTGGGTTTTAGATTCGATGAATATTTTTAGGGTAAATGAGGTGGGTTCCTATATAAAAATGGCCCCAGAAAAAGTTATCGAGACCCTATTAGAAAAAGAAAATCTTTTAAGAATTGCAGAAGTAGCATCAATTTTAAAATTGGAAGATCCGAATCTTGATAAAACTATACTTTCTATTTTAGATAAAGTAAAGGATGAAAAAACCAGGAGGAAGAAAAAAGAAAAAGTTTTGAAACCATGTAAAACCCATGGAAAGCCCGGAAATAAAGCTGGAAAAAAATCAGAAGCAGACGAAGACTTATTAAAAGAGAGACGGAAAAAACTAGTATTTCTTAATAGACAAACAGGAATAACTGTTGCTGAGCTAGCAAATTGTGGAGCTGGTTATCGCAAATGTATTGAAATAATCCAAGCTGCCACCCCAATAAAAAAGTATTTCGAAAAATTAACGGGAATTTTAGTTGAAGAGATTATTCAATTAATAGACGCAGAATTTCTAAATACCCACTGGTTAGACCTTATTGTTGCAAAATCCTTTCAAGATTTTGAGCTAGAAAAACAAAGTGGAACAATTCCTTCTTGCGAACGAACAAAAAATAGAATTTCTAATAAAAGTAACGCCGTTTTAGGGACTAGGGACGCGGAAAAATTATGGAAAAAAGCTTTAAAAGAAATTTCTTTAAAAAAGAAACAAATAAAGATTTTAAATGTTGCTGCGGGGTATGGAACAGAAGCAAATTTACTCAAAAAGGAAATGGAAAAATCCGGATGGAATAATACAGAAATTCAAAACTCTCTATATCTACTAGATAATGACCCTGGAATGGTAAAAAGACTTAAGGATCTTGAGTATAATAATATAATAGAAAAGGATTTTGAAAAATGGAAAACTTTAATGAAATTCGATTATATTATTGGGAATCCCCCATATAAAAGGGGGCTTCATCTAAAATTTTTGAAGAAGGCAAGAAAACTTTTAAATGATGGGGGAAAAGCAATTTTTGTTCACCCCGCAACCTGGGTTTTGAACGAGATTCCGGGAAGCGATATTAAAAAATCTAGGGAAGAGATTGAGCCATATACTATAGGGTTTTACTTTTTCGATGGAAAAAAATATTTTCCTAAAGACGATGCAGATTTAGGAATGACTTTATCTATAACAACTATTCAATCTCGGCAGAGAGATTCAAAAATTAAGGTAGAATTTGAAGACTTAAAGAAGTATAGTAAATACGAAGTAAATTCTTTCGATGAAATTAATAAATATGGTAATAACCCTTTCTATAAATCCTTAAAAAAGAAAATTCTAAAAGAAGTAACTAACAAAGGATCCCTAGCTGAAAATTTGAATCGGGGAGGAAAGTATTACGTTTATATTTGCAATATAATTGGAACACAAGAAAACAACCAGTGGGGAGGAAATTCTAGATTTTTTACTTTCTTCGCAGAGGAGCTCTCAAAAAAAGCAGGAATAAAAGCGAAGGTGTATTTGAAGAAACCAGATAAAGCATCAACAAGATATATCGGATTTGAAACTTTGGAAGAAGCTAAAAATTGTATTTCTTATCTTAAGACTTTCTTCGCAAGATTTTGCCTAAGCATCGCTAAATTTGATAGAACAATTAATAAAATAACGTTAACTTTAATTCCCTGGCAAAATTTCAAACAGCCCTGGTCCGATGAAAAACTTTTTAATCAGTCTAATTTATCAAAAAAAGAAATTATTTTTATTAAGAATACAATTCCAAAAGCTTATAATGACGTAGAGCTAAAATGAAAACCCCAAAGAGAACACAAGAAACCGGAGAAGTTTTTACTCCAAATACCTTAGTCCTGCAAATGTTAAAACAGGATAGTTCAAAAACTTTTCTCGACAACTCCTGTGGCAACGGTCAATTCCTTATTCAAATTCTTAAACAAAAACTTAAATACCATAGCATTGAAGATTCTCTTTCAACAATCTATGGCGTCGACTTAATGGCAGATAATATCTGTGATACAATTGCACGCTTAATTTTCTATAAAAACCTCCAAGAAGATATTTTTGATGAAAAAGGGCAACCTAATCCAGATTTAGATTTTGATGGGTATGATGATCACAATTCATTTGAGATTTTGAGAGATAATAAGTTCAAGCGAAAATACGACTTCAAGAATAATACAATACTTGTCCGGAACAAAAAAAACAAGTGGTGGCTTTTAGAATATCGCTTTAATAAAGAAAGATGGCAGAATTTACCAAATATTATATGCGCAGACGCCCTAAAATACCATTATCGGTTTGACAACTCCTATCCCTACGACGGGGAAGAAGAAGACTTGATTTAAACTCTTCTCCACAACTTACCTCCTATGGCTTTTGTATAATATACATGCTGCTTTGCGCAAACTGCCACGCAGAGACACATCACCCCAACTTAATAATGGAGGATTAGGAGACGATGAAATTATTAAGTATCCTAAAAAATTGGCTTATTCAAAGAAAAATGAATAACCTAAAAACTTGGATTCTAGCTATAAATTCAGCTATAGCTCAACTTGATTGTGTGCGGAGGTCAATTACAATTCAAAACTTATTCCCGGGAGAAACGAAAGAATTTTATGAAAAATATTTTCGAGCTGAACTCTCCAATCTTTTTGGAGCTGTGCTTGAAAGCTCTACCTTAAAAAGGATAAAGCACTTAGAATTTATTGATGCTACCGCCGCTATCAACAATATTAACTTTTGGTTAAGGCATCCCAAATTAAAAGAAATTCTAGAAGAACTTTCGGAATCAGTTATTGATATTTATTTACAAGCAAAATGTAATGATTTTCTCTATCATTTAACTGGAGACCCTCAAAAGCTTTCAAAAGCAATAAATCAGTATTTAGGTTTGGCAGAAAAAGAGGAAGAAATAGAAACAAAATATGCTTCTATCTTTAGAGCTCTTAGCCTCGTTTATATTTCTCGGCTAAATCTTTTTGATCTAGATATAAGTATGCTTGAAAAGCTAAAAACCGCCCTTGAAAAAATTGACCCCGGTCGAATTAAGTCTAATTATTTTGAAGCTCTTTTTGAAGTTGAGATCAAAGACGAATGGGACGGTACTCAGAAAAAACTCACACAAATTCAAAGAGCTAAAGACCCCAAAGAAAGGAATACAGCAGAAACTAAAGTTTTGGAAGAATGGAGCGAATGGAAAGCTAAGAAAGCAAAAGAAACTATTGATAGAGATATCGCTTTTATTGGTGATCTGATAATGCTGTTACAGCAAAAACAGAATATTTTAAAAATGTTAAAAGATAAAACATTTTTTGGGTTTCTTAAATCGGAAGAATTCCATTTATTAGAAAAGACCTTTACTGGGCCAACCGAGAAGCTCATAATATATGCTTTTATTCTTAAGATTAAAAACCAAAAGGTTCCGGAGATTTCACAGAGTCGGCTAAGTCACTTATTTCCACTAACGCAATATAAATTGGAAAATTTCTATAACTCTAAAAGACCGAATTCCCATTTAATTGAAATTTTCCTAAGAGATAGATTTTTAAATTTATCTACGTTTTCAAAAAGAACGGGAATAGCTTTTTTGCAAGGGATAGAGATAGATAGGGAAAATCAAACCAATCCTTTGCTTGGTGCCCTAGTCGAAAAAGTTATTGAGCTGGACGCAGGCCACCCAGCATTGGAAAAGTTTTTGCGCTATACCCTATGTAAATCGACACAGGATAGTTCCGAGAGCCCTCATATGAATAATTCTTTTACAATGTTGAAAAATATTAGAAATGTTGAAAGCCATGGTTTTGCAATTAATTTGTTTACAACAAAGCAAATTGTAGAATGGGAAGAGCATGAAATTTTTTCTGCCATAAAACTTATTTTATTTGAACTTAATAAGTTTTTTGCAGAGCAAGAAGAAGCAAAATTGGGAGAAGCAAAACGTAAAGAAATAGAAGAAATAGAAGAAACAGGAACTTTTTCAAACAGCTCAATCCTTAGTTCAGAAGAAATAGAAAGAGCTTTAGAGAAATTCTCAACAACTCTCAACAACTCTCTAACAATCTCAAAGACAAACAATCATCAAAATGAATAATACAGAATTGAAAAAATACATTGAAAAAACGAACATCAGGCTTGCCTTAGGTTACGAAGAAACTATTTTCTTTAATTATGGTTTGTTATTGGGCCTTTTCCATGCTGGGAATATTAACAAATCACAATATAAGATGTTCAAAAAAGTCTATGCCAACGAAGAGAACGGAGATCTTAGCTATACAATTGACACTAAAGGAAAACTAATTAAGAATTAACGTATAAAGGGTCGTGGAAACCCTCTCAAATCCCAAACCATGGAAAATAGCAAAATGAAAAAGCTTAGTTTGATTCTGTTTCTGCTTCTAATTTCTTGCGGGTTTCACTACGACTACCACCAGGAAATCCAGATCGACCAACTGTTCTTGGAGGGGGCTAACTTACGTATTGTTCATATGGAAGGGGATCTTCTCCAGACCACGCTTATTAGTGGGTGGGGGAATGAACACCACCCCAGGATAAAGTCTGAATTTGATGCTTGCCTAGAAACTATTCCTGCTTCCGTTTTGGAGAAGTTCTCTCAACCTCCGGCATATTTCGGGTTTATTATCTTAAAGGACCTTGCTGAGGATCAAAAACCTTATGCTCTCATATTACATTTTAGTGGGGAAGGAAAACGCAACTATGCGGAGATACATCTTCGGGAGGAAGATGCTTTAGAGGGAGGGGTTGCTGGTTATGGTAAATTCGGCTGTGCTCATCTCTCTGAAATTGACCTAGGGGAACAGTAGTCTCCAATAAACACGGAAGGTAAGAAAATGTCTTTGAACAGGGAGAAGCGCCTACCAAAAGAGGTAGGGATAGAGGTTGTGAAAGCCTTTGTGGGTACTGGCACAAGGTTTGAGTTTAGTGCCACTGATAGCCAAGCCATCCTTAAGTATAATTCTGGGGATGAATTGTTGTTACGCCATGCTATTGGTAAGACTGGTTATCGTGATCCTGATGATCCTTCGGATAGATAGGGGGTAACATGCTCTCAAAAACTATCAAGCTTGACCTAGGAAACTTCTCAAAAACTTCTTTAGACTCTCAATTCCCTAAAAGAAGAAAAATTCGCTACCTTAGGATTAATCATAATACTTATAGAAGTTTCTTGCTTTTCTTAGGGCCTGAGCTTGACCTTATATGTTTACCTCAAAAATATAGGAGAGGGCGTGTTGCACATTATAGGGGAGCGAAGCTTCAGATCGAGAATAATCTTTCTGATGGTGAAATCAATTTCATAGTATAAAATTCATGACAAAACTAACAAAGTGTGAAGATTCGCTAATGTTCTTTTGCCCTGGTTGTGGTTCCTACCACTCCTTTCGGGTACCACAATGGAAATGGGATGGGGATATGGAGAAACCTACTTTCTCGCCCTCTCTGCTAATCAATAAAAACATTCCGGCGCAAAGATGCCATTTATTTATTGAGAATGGGAAGCTTCGATTTTTAGAAGATTGTTTCCATCATTTAGCGGGTCAAACTATCGATATGGAAGAAGAGGATTAAATATGTTAAACGAACTGATCGCTGGATTAATTCTTGGAGTTCTTTGCGTAGGGGTTATCCTACATTTTCTTTGGATGTTATTTTGGTCTAAGGATGCTCGAGCTCTTCGTCGTAAGGCTCAAAGAACTCGTCGGGCTGAACAACTCTTGGATGAAAAACGGTATCGCGACGCTTTGGTTGAGCTTGGGGTCCTAAACCCCCAAGATTAACTTTTAGGGAGTTAGCAATGTTCGACAAATCAAAAGCACATTTACATCTCGACCCTTTTCTTATTCCTACTGAAATCTGTGATTCAGATAACGAATTGATTTTCTGCAAGGCTAAGGATATCATAGGGAGGACAAAGGATATCAAAGTTGCGGCAAACCATATTTGTGAGTGGATGCGCGAAGAGATCACATATACTTTCGATTTTTGCTCTGTTAAAGCTAGTCAAACGCTTTTGAAACGGGAAGGTATGTGTACGAATAAGGCTAACTTGCAGATAGCTTTATTAAGAAGTTTGGGTATACCTGCTGGTTATGGTATTGTTCATATCACTAAACAAGTCTTCGAGCGGGACGTAGTGCCTGAGATATATGAAAAGATTTCAGAGCCTACTACGCATGTCTTTGCTTGTGTTTGGGATCCTGAGTTTGATCGTTTTTGCTATCATGATTCTACGGAGAGGGGAAAGGATTTTCTAGATTTCATGGTAGTTTTGCCTACGGGGGAAATTAGGTACCAGGATCGTTGGTTAAGGGGAGGTATCCACATTCACTCTAACTTAGATCATTTATTCAAAATGCCCTCGAGATGGTCTCGGGAAGAGTTTGAGAAGCAAAACATTGAATATCGGAAGGGGTAGTGAAAAAGATAAGTTTTTGAAAACAGAGTTGCTTTAAGGAAGGTAGAATGAAGTATTATTATTTTGTAAAAGCTTACGAAACTCATACAGAGTGGGTTGTATCTACTCGAAGTCCTTTTTTGCTTATGGCCCAGGATAGAAACAGCAGTAAAACTCCTTATCATATTATTTTTTCTGTAGAGATATCTAAAAAAGAATATGAAGCTCTTCGTTCTATAAGGTAGGCTTCAAGGAAAATGAATGGCATTTACCTGCATTAAAATAATTGATAGCCAGGTTAGAATCCAACATGGCTTTCGGATTCTTCTTTTTTACCAGAACTCCCAAGGCTGGAAGAAACTTTTCGTTAAACTTGACGAGAAAGTGCAATCTTGGGTATATTTAGAGTTTCAAGCTGGAATCTGCCAACTATTAACTCACTCCTTACCTGAAGTGCGGCAACTAGCAAAGAAGATAAACCAAAGGGGCTTTGAATATTTTGATGCCTTGTGGGATTTACGCTTTGAATTAGGCCCTCAATGCTATACTCAATTCAAAGCAAGGGGGGATACTCTTCTTTATTACGTGAGGCATAAACAGGAGAAGATCTTTTTTGACCCATATTTAGGCCCAGCTTTGACAGGACCGACAGGACTGACAGGTTTGACAGGACCGACAGGACCGACAGGTTTGACACCAACAGGCCGTCTCAGCTCAAAAACACCTAATCTTTCTCCTCAAATTTTAAAACCCCAGAAAAAACAAAGCCCCTGTCTTCAAAACATTGGCCCTGCAGCCCCTTCACGAAGTCGGGGAATATGGCAAAAGATATTCCGGAGAAGATAGTTTCTTGTACTTTGTATATAAAACCAAGGTGAAGCTGAAGCAGTGGAAAAACTGATCACGCCAACAACGATGTACTTACTAACTTTTAAACAAAGCCCCTGTCTTTCCTTGACGGGTTGGGATGAAATCCTTCACTTCTTTAAGGATTATCCGACAAAGGACGAAATACGGATTTGTTTTCTCAAGGCATTGAAAGACTACATTCTCTATTATGATATGGATCCAAACAAGGTTGGGATTCGGGAAGATGCTTTTCGTAATTCTTTCACTTTAATTAATAAAGACAAAACTGAGAGAGTTTCAGAAGAAGGGGAGATTGTTCTTTTCGGGGATGTTCGCTTCTCAGTTGAAAAGGTTAAAACGGAAACATCGAGAAAGTTGGAATCATTTCTCACAGATGATTTTGCTTGTATTCGTAAATTCGTTAAGGGGCTAAAAGATTAGTGAAGATCGAAGCAAATGTAAAGTGTAATATAAATTAGGTTAAATGGGTTGCCTTCAAAAACCTAACACACACATACAAAAGGAAAAAATCATGTCAAACTCAGGTAAAACTCCCTACGAAATCCGCTTAGAACTACTAAAAATGTCCAAAGATCTCCTCATGGAGGAATTCTATGCTCATCGGGATATCGAAGAGAGAAATTGGACTGCCAGAATGGACGACTATCATTATTATAGGGAACATGGAGCTGAAGTAGAACGAGCAAAATACCCATTCCCGAAAGACCTTGTTATCCCGAAAGCCCCAACAGAAGCTGAGATTATCGCTAGGGCTAGGACCTTAAATGAATTTATTGGTGGGGATGGAAAAAACGTACCAAAGGATGAGAACGTAACAAGGGACGAGAATAGGGATGCTGGAAGAGGAAGAGGCGGCCAAGGGAGAGGTGGACAGGGAAGCTGTGGTCAAGGAAGATGGAGAAATCCTAGATAAGCTTCAAGGAAGAGTTTTAAAATAACTACCTAATCATTTGGGTAGTTATTTTTTTGCTTTCTTCTCGTAAAACTAAAAATCTTTCGTTGGTCAACTTGGGTCGCTTATATATTAGGTAGGAAAAATGCTTTTTAGGAGTCAAGGCTGAAAGGAAACACAAATAGTTCACATGAAATATAAAACAAACTATCTCATAAGATTTGAATTCCTACTATTTAACCAAAACTTTTATTTTTCTAGGTTTCCGAAACAAAGGGATAAACTAGAAGCCGTTTTAACCTTCTGTAATTATCTATCCGGGGTATGGGATAAAAAAATACTTTCTTTTAATCTTAAGGACTCCAACTTAGAATCTTTTCTTAGCACCCCCACGGTTGGAGCTGGGAAAGTTTACCTAAGACGGCTAGTGCCACCTTTTTATAATTATTCTACCAAGATTTCTTGGTCGTTAGAGCTTCGACAAGTTAGCACCGACTCTAGGAACCTTAATCGCCCAGCTTCCTTAAAAACTTTTTTAACCGTTGGGTCCGCTGAGCTGCGAAAACTTGTTAAATCTTGTATAAGGGGGACGACGATGAAATGTAAAGAGAACCCAAACCAAAGTTATTGGAATCTTCGGTTTACCCAAACGAAGCCAAGAGAACAAGGTTGGGGTAAGGATAAGAAAAGTTGGGCGGCAGCCCCTATCCGTAAAAAGGTAAAAAACTTATGTACTTAAACACCTGTTAGAAAGGGGATAGAAAATGGATCTTATTGAAGCGGTACGTTGGGCATGGGAGCATGATATTTTTCCTTTAGTGAATCGGGATCAAATGTTTGGCGAAGTTGAAGGTACTGGCAACTGCAGTATCGCTGTTAAAGTGGTGGGGTGCTCTACTGAAAACGCACATGATAAATTCGTTGAGTTTGTGCAGGAAGCCAAACGGAGATGGGAAGAACACGAACTTCGTTACGGCAATAAACCCACACGACATCTTGTTATTGGCGACGATTTCAAGATCGGGGATTAAACCAGCTTGCAATGAATAAGCATCTCTCAAAATACTTAACAGCGGATAATCCTCTTTTAAGAAACTGGGTTAGGGAGAGAATTCATAGGACTGACCAGAGATACGAAGTTATCGAAGATGTTATTCATTATATTCCTAAAGAGAATCAGTATGTTTGGGGATGGGTGGATATTCAATTTTTTCGGGTTAGAGAAGAAAAAAAGCAAAAAGTTATCTATTGTGATTTCTTGAAATGTAATAATTGTCTTTTAGCTTCTCTTCCGGCTCTTCCGGTTTGTAGGAAATTGCACTGTGATAGTAACCGGCTAACTTCCCTCCCGGAGCTTCCTGTTTGTGAGATTTTAATCTGCGACTACAACCAATTAACTCTCCTTCCGGCTCTTCCGGCTTGTAGTATTTTGCAATGTGATAGTAACCGGCTAACTTCCCTCCCGGAGCTTCCTGTTTGTGTAGAGTTGCATTGCACGGGCAATAAATTAATGAAACTTCCAAAACTTCCCTCGATTAACGAAGATCTCTTGTTCTATGGGAATAACCCTGGTTATGGTACTCCGGGGTTTTACAAATGAGCCGACATCTTTCTCTAGAAGCATTTTCTTCCTTCAACTATGGGGATTTACTTGTTCTTAAGGGGGAATTGTCCTGGTATCCCCCGAGCATGGATTTTAAGAACATTGAAACGGAGTTGGTTTTCTTTTATTCTTCAAGTACTAATATTAAGATAGGTAGTTACCCCACAATTTTCGTTCGTCCTTTCTATCCGCAGCAGAAACATCCGAAACATCCGGATTTAAGGTTATCTGGTTTTGCTAGTAGGCATTATTCCATAGATATGCTTTCAGAGGTGGAGCTATATGATTTTGATAGGCATCTAGAGGCTAACCAAAGCCTTAAAACCCTTCTCACACAAAATTTTAAGGAATACCTAACTCACAAACACTTTGATATCCGGAAGTTAGCAAAAAGATACGCAAAGCACGTCTCAACCACTTAAAGGAATTTAACATGAAACCGGAATACATCAAGCAAGCAAGGGAAAAGTTTGAGTTGGACCTCGAAAGCATTGAAGATTGGGAAGAGCGGCATAACGACTCTCCAGAAATCTTGAAATTTTACAATGAAATTTTGAAATATTACTTTTGGGAGATAGATCATCCGGATGACCATGAAAGTATTGGTGCTCACATGAACACCAGTATTTATAGTCTACTTAAGAAAGCCGTTGGCCCTCGCTCTTACGAGGACCCGGCAGACTTTATTCTAGGGCTACAATCTTTTTTATCGAATTGCGTCCTGGACGACTCGTATTATAAAATCTCTTACGAGCGTTACTATGATACTTCTAGCGAAGAATTTCGTATGCAATATCGGAAGCAATGGCTTCGCATGTTCTTTTTCAGACTTTTCGTCGCCCGTAAGCGTAAACGGCTTTGGCGTAAACATGGACCATTTATTCCATGTAAGAAAAAGGATTCTGGCGCACATCCTATCCTTGTATGGTCGCATGACATGGACCCTGACGCTCGCAATGATATAGAAGGGTTATGGGAAGCATTTAACTTCTATATCGAAAAAGAAGCAAAGGGGGTAGAAATACATAAAACTATCAGAGAAGAAGTAACGAAAATACGGGAGGCTAAGGATGAGAATAGATAGAGAAAAGCTGAGGGAAAGGCTTCGTAAACACGATCGAACGATCTTTTTCGTTAAATACGACTATCTCCTCGAACATCATTACTACCTCATAAGGAAGGAAAGCATCTATATACTTTGGGCTGGTTGCGATATCTTCGATGACCTTAATAGGAATCACCTTGGCTCTATTTTCCAGGAAGAACTAATAACTGGACTTGAAAAAGCAAGGTCTTCGGGTTCTTGGGAAGCCCCTAAGGACCCTAGCTATTCACACAGTATTGAAAAACTAGAAATTCTAGATCCCAGGGCATGTCTCACAAATAAAAGCAAGGCTGTGCGTAAGGCTGCAAAATATTGCTTAGGAGAAAAAAATTATGATTGAGTTAGATGCATTGAAATGCCCAGTTTGTGGATCAAAATTTATTACCACCGCTTTGGGGGAGCCCGCAACCCCAAGTTTCGAACAAACTACATGGTCTCCTTTTCCCAAAGAGCCGGAGGCGTGCATTAAAGTTGAAAGGTTAAAAAAGCCGGCCGAGCTTCGTCCAAGTTTTGCTTGTACTTGTCAAAATTGCGCCTATTCAGCAAGAGTCAAAGATTTTTCATAGGGGACTTTGTTATGCCATCTGTAAAGACACATTCTTTTATCCAATTTACCCCGATCCAGGTGGAGGGGTTTAATTGCGCTTGCGGTCCTGTTCCCCAACCTAAAGACTTGCCCAAAGAAGTTTCAGATAATGTTTTAAGGGTTATAAATGAAGAAGTGGCTGCCTTTATGGAGTGGTCGGGAGTTGAGCGGGAGGAAATCGCGATGGATATGTTCGCGGGGCTTCCTACAGTTTTTCTTTTTTTAGCTACTCGCCAAGACATTATTTCTTCTGAGAAAGATCAAGAAACTATCGGAAACATGATAAACGAGCTTTCCTATTGTGCTAAAATGGGGGATACCGGAACTCGCCTAGCCTTTAAGGGAGATATTGAAAAACAATCCTTTAAGTCTCGGTGTCGCTGGGAGGTCCCCCTTAACGAAAGCATCTCAAAAGACTAAATTTCTTTCGTTAATCAAAGGTATTTCAAAATATAAAGGGGGTAGGCAAACGCCTGCTGTGCTTATTTGCTAATCCTAGAGGAAAGAGGCATGACAAAAAAAGAACAGGCAAGATTAACAAAACTTTTTAAGGTTGAAGTAGTTGATCTCGGGGGTGAAGTCGACCCTGACGATGAAGAGGATTGGAAGTCCCTTACGTTAGGGTGGGTACTAGCCAAGGGAGTATCTCCAGCTGAAGCTCGAGACTTTGCTTCATATATCCGGTACGAAACTGATTTAGGCTAAGATAAAAAGGGAAAAACGGACGGATATCTTGAAGACTTCGACGAAAATATGACTTAAGGAGAAAAAGATGGACGGTTATCTTGGATCAACAGTTGTCACAGATCTCACTGGCACCCCATACGAGGGGTATACAACAAAGGATTGGGCCGTAGAATATATTCAATATTACGGACAATATGATGGAGGACATCACCGCTTGTGGGTGCTCGACCAAGTCATGCGTATTTTGAAGGGCACTCCCGTTATAGTAGAACTAAAAAAATGGGAAAATGGCCATGAGGAATATTGGTTTAATACTGCCGAGGAACCTAGCCAAGAGTACCTTGATTTCGTGAAAGAATTCGAAGGGAATGATGAATTTTTCTGGGGTACCGGTATTGCTCCGTAAAGCGGGGCTTTGAAGGAAATAAAAGTTTGGGAAAAGGAACAGGACCCGCCAGGGTGGAAAAATGAAAATGCTTAACCAAGAAATACAAAATAAGTTTGACATGTTAAGCTTTTGGGGGGAAGAAGTTGTAAATCCTCTTATTTCTGCTCGGAGGTTGCCGCCACAACTTCTAACCCCAGATGCGAGGACAAAACATAAATTTGATTACAATAAGAAGGACAAGAAACTTATCTGTCATACTTATCGAACTCATATGTATGATGACGGATCAGATACAATGCCAAACTCTTATGAAGAGTGGGTCTATATAACAACTAATGAAGTTGTTTTAACTGATAGCTTCGTTGTTATACATAAGAAAATCCTAAAGCAAATACATTCTGAATACGTAAATGACGATCGTGTAGTTAACTTGGGGTGTTTCTTTTTGCTTCTTCTTGCCATTTTCGTAGTTATGCTCTAATGGCGTTTACAAACATTACCGTTATTGAGAATAAAATTCGTATCCAATCGGGATTTCGTATTCTCTTCCTTTATAAAGTATCCCAAACGAAAATAAGGTCGTTTTTCATTAAGAGCGAAGTTCCGATACAGGGTTGGGGTTTTTTAGAGGTTCATTCTGGAATCTCCCGGCTCCTAACTTGCCCTTCATTTAAGGTCCGGCAGCTTGCAAAAAAGATAAATGAAAGGGGCTTTGGGTATTTTGACGCCTGGTGGGATCTAAGATTTGAGTTAGGCCCGCAACACTATACTCGATTTGGGGCGGGTGGGACTGATCTTTGGTACTCAAAGGCCCAACCGGAGAAAGGTTATGCTTAGATTACGCGACGCCAGAAGAGTGGCAGAACAGGTAGCGAAAAGAATCTCTGATAGGTACTTTAGGAATTTTCTTCTAAGGAGATACCCTTTATTCTTTAGCAGACAGGATCCCGATGAGATCATCCAATCTATGTTTTTTCATCTCATGAAACCCAAAGTCAACCCCAAGACCGGAAAAGTTTTGCCTTTATTCGGTTTTCGGCGGTATAAGAAAATCTCTAAAGTTGAATCTTGGTTTATTGGTTGCCTAAAATGGGAAGTTCGGCATACGATTGAAAAATCAAAGCGTCAAAAAGCTAGGCAGGTGGTAAGCAATGTGCTTTTGGACCAAAATATCTCTTTCGATATCTTAACAGAACAACAACTTAAAATTCTGATTGCTGATTTTAGGAAACAGGTTAAGCTTGGAAAAGAAGAGAAAAGAGCTTTAGATTTCTATCTCAAAGACCCAAACAAATCACCTGACTTCCCCAGAATAAATTTATGGCGGGGAAGGAAAGGGCTTAAAGAAAAGTTACTACGGTTTGTTCGCCAAAATTACCTTTTTGATAATTACGGTTATACCTTAGCAGAAGGATAGAAAGAAACATGAAATTTAGATGGTGGCCATTACGGAAGAAAAAGCAAGACCTTAAAGAAATTGTTGAAAAACAAGATCTGCCAAACTGCTCAAGGTGCAATGATAAGAAATACGTGCCGCTAAAAGAAGGGTGGTATTGGGCTCGTCTATTCCTTTCCCCCATAGAGGGGTGTGAGAGACAAATAATGGGAGGGTTTCCAAAGGGGCCATGCCCTGCCTGTAAGCCGGACGAGGCGAAGCTTTATGGGACTGAGAAATTCGTAAAAGATTAAAGGATTAACTATGCCTAGAGAATACTCATTACAAGACCTTGCTTGGCTCAGTCGCTGTCTCTTCTGTGACGACTTTGAGGCGGAGTTACTCGCTATGGGAGTTTCTCCCGAAGATGCTCGGATGTTGTGGATGCACTTAGCTGCGAACAAGAGGGACAACATCCTCAACATTTATCAAGCCTTTCTTGGGGCTCCTAGTATCGTTAAGATCCTTGATCAATACTGTTACCAATGGATACAGAAACAGAAGAAGAAGGGTAAGGTAGACTAATGTTTGGGTCCCGCAAAAGAAGCGCAATTCGGTATGCAAAGCAAACCTTTTTTCGGTTAGCAGAGCTACAAATCTTAAGCGTCGGCCGCTTAGATACCGCTCAATTAATGTCGTTAATAGATGCTGTAGCTGCAGCAAGAATGACCTTGGAGACATTAACTAAAAAGGAATTCGATATAAATGAACTACTAAAGGAACTAGGCCCTCTAGTTCGAGCGAAAGACGAGATGGGGATAAAACGATTTCATGAGAAATTCGTTGGAAAGTTTTAAATGCTACCTTCTAAAGGGCTAGAGGAATCCCATAATATTTTTGAATGCCTCTTATCCCCGGCAGAGCAAAAACAAGTAATGTCCCAAAAAGGAAAGCTGACGGGGCTTCATCCAACATATATGGAGAAAGGTTGGGTTTCCCACGGTTTTCTTTTCGGAATGTCCTGGAGAAAGAGTTTGGCCTCCGCCTTGGCCTTTGACGAAAAACATTTTCTTTTCCTAGCCTGGGGCCCCTTAGCACTAGACCCAACAAGGTTTAAACTAACGATCGAGACCCGGAGTTCTTTGATCCACGAAGAATATGTTGTTGATAAAAAGGACATATTAGACCACGCTAAAAAAATCGGTCTGAATAAAGCAACGTTTGCTTCTTTTCTCACCGGCAAAGATCCCCTAGCGCGGCATCTCGTTAAAAAATATTGCATTCCTCTTTTTGATTTAATATGAAATATACTTTCTTCAAAATAGTGAAGGAAATCCCTCGGGCATTAGCATCACAACCTTTTTCTGGTTCCCCTCTTATGGCTGTTCGGGTTACCGAAGACAGCGTTCTAATTTTAGATAGAGTATTAGTTTGGAATAAGACGCCGTATGGCCCAGGCTATACGTGGAATACCTTAGATAATAAGTTGATTATCAAACCCCATTGGGAGGAAGTTCCCTTAGAGGCTTTTCTAACTTCTCGGCATTCTAGAGTAAGGGCCGTAGCGAAAAAAGCGTTTGAAGTTGGATTCGACTCTGTTTTTCTCCCCCTGGAGTTCTAACACCTTTCTTCCCAAGAAGAAAAAAATCGTAAAAAAGAATTGGAGAGGTGTGGGCCTAATTATGGCAAGTAGAAATAGTCGGCTGAAAGTTCTAAACCCTGTGAATTGGAGACTTGAGATGAATACCAATAAACCACGCCTCGTTAAATTAGCCACTGGATCAACTGAATCGAGAGTTGATCCAGCGTACGAAGTTGTAATTGAAGTTTTGACAAAGCGAGGTGGGCCAAGAGGTGGCTTTGGCGGGGACGAGCTAGCGGAAATTCGCAAATTCCTTGACAGGTCGGGTATCCGGTATGGGTCAAAGCGCATGCCTAGCCATAATGGTCATATTCTCCTTGTCTGGGCGGGCAACGAGGAGGATATTCGCCGTCTGGTAAATTTGGTGGATACTAATCCGAAGGCGAGGGAAAAATGGAGCGTGTCGACCGAGATAGGGAAAACGTCCCCTGAAAATGTTAAAGGGTATCAGGACAGAGACGACGAATGGGAAGATGCGTCGAAGTATAACAAATTTTAAGGAATTAAGGAACAGAATGAAACTTAAAAGAATCGTAAAGTCTAAAGAAGATAGCACAAAGAAGTATATCTTTTATACTGATGATAATTTAATCATTGAATTTTCTTACATTAATAAAGATGATGGGAAGGATATTATTTGTGTTCCTTCCCAAACTATGTGTAATATTGGCTGTAAGTTTTGCCATACTACCGATTATATCGGAAAAATAAAGACGCGAAATCTTACCGAAAAAGAAATCGCTGATGGGGTCGCTTATGTTTATTCTGATTTAGAATTAGCTAAGACCCCAAGAACTTTATTGATCTCTTATATGGGGTGTGGCGAGCCAATCTTAAATAACGATGGTGTAGTTGGCTCTATGCAATTAATCAAAAATAGCTATGAGGTCTACACTCGATTCGCCGTAGCGACTTCACTACCTAAAAACCATTACCCCGAATTCTTTGAATTTACTAAAAGAATTGGGAAGCTTCCTGTAAAACTACACCTCTCTTTGCATTATACTAACGACTTCCAACGTAAGGAGTGGATGCCCAGAGCTTTAGAGATTAAACCCTCAATATTAGCCGCTTATTTTTTCCGGATGCAATCAGGAAATCCTGTAGAGATTCATTATGCTCTCTTAGAAGGGGTTAACGACTCTGAAGAAGATGCCCAAGCTCTAGCTATTCTGCTGAAAGATAAGGATTTTAATGTGAAGTTCCTCTTCTATAATGAAAAGGATTCCCTTGTTAATAAACCATCCCCGAGGGTGAGGCTTAAGTCCTTTAGGAAAGCTTTAGATGAAATTGAAGTCGAGCATGAATATTACATCCCCCCAGGACTTTCGATTGGGGCTTCCTGTGGTCAATTCTTGATGGAAGAATACCTTACGTAAGGAAACAAAATGAATACAGCAACAGCTATCTTTGCCGTTCTAGTCGTCTTAGTCTCCTTTGTTTTTCTTCTCAAAGTTTTAGAACATTATAAAAGGAAACAAGAAGAGAAGAAAATGGTAGTAATGATTAAAAAACGATTTAGGAACGAACCCTCACGTCAAGTTCTACAAGAATATCTTGTCTGGATATGCTCTTGGGAACGTTTGACCGAAGATTTCGTAGATTTCTACTTTAAGCGTAAAGCGGTAAAAGAAAATGGAATTTCAAAATAATATCCGAAGCCTTTTAACTAAGCTTGAAGAGTGGTTAGGGGATGAAGGGAAAGCTCATTTCCAGGAATACTACGATAAATACCAAACAGTCTCCCCTGTAATAAGCGGCAAAATCCCTCATCCTGTTCATTTTCGGGAAGGGATGCAAATCCGAAATTACTTGAGAAAACAAAAAGAGTGTGAAGAATGGGATGACCCCACTTTAGATGATAGCTGGGTGATTCTCATTGAAGCAGTTGTTCTGGGGCATCATAAAGACCCAGAGGCCTTAACGCACGAAATTCCTTTAATTCGGGCAATTTCCAAAGCATGGAACCCATGTATAAAATAACCTTTTCGAGAAGAGGAATTGGGGAAGAGCAAGTTTATCTTCTTGAAAATTTTCCATCTCGAAAACAAATTGCGGCCCTGTTTTTACGGTACTTAAAATTTGCTAGGACAGGATGGCAGACGCTTATCAGCTCCGAATATTCTGCAGACTCTGAACTTTCTGGTGGGTTCTTTTGTCGTTTTGCTTCTGACGGCGGCATTGCGGCCTGTGAAATTATGTATTGGATTGAATTGGCAAAAGGCGAGAGCCCTAACCTTGAACTGTACCTCACTCACGAACGGGAAGCTACCCGAAAAGCTGCTAAAATCATTTTAAAAGGATTAACGCCCAAATGTTAAGTTTATTTAAGAGACATCATAAAGAGCTTGATCGAGTTAGTATTACATACGAACCCCGTATTCGCTTCGATCAAAAGTATGAGCTTGCTTTAGCAAAATTTGATATCCCGAAAGACCTATTACTTAATTTCCCCGGCTTCCCCTTTGGGGGTTTTGTTCGAGATACTTTTCATTCAGACACTCCAAAGGACTTAGATCTCTTTTTCATTAGCGCAGTAAATATTAGGGCAGTTGCAAAGTTTCTGAAACAGAAGGGTTGGGTGTCTCAAGAATCGCGGCGGATAGATTCATGGAAATGGGGAAGCTATAGTGAAATAATTAGGAGGAAGTCGGGGTATGTAAAATGTTTTACTAAGCATGGGCAAAAAATCGACTTATTCTTTAAGTACGATATGATTTCTGCCAAGGAAGAGCTAGTCTTACTAGCACAGGCATATGCCTGGGACTTAAGCCTTGACCGCTTCTTCCTATGGGCAGACCCAGTATCCGAAGGTCGCCCGAGCTGGAAAGAAGACCATTTACAAGATACGGAAGACTCTGTTTTGAAGCAGCTCTCTTCTAAAAAACTTTAACTTAACCGGGAATACGCGAGTTGGTTAACAATAAAGGATACTGAGGCTATAAGGATTCAGTCTGAATATCTTAAGGAAAAGATTCAATCTCTTCTTCAAAAAGGTTGGGACCTTGAACTTGGGAAAAGTAATATTTTTGGAAATCGCTTGCTACTCCCAAAGGCAAAGGTTGAAATCATTAAGATGCTCCCAGAAAAAACAGTTCGGGCGCATCTTTCAACCTATTTGACCCACGCGTCGCCTAAGACGCGACTAAAAATAAAAGACATTCTGCGAGACTACCATCCGGAAATCGTTGCGAACTTCCTACATAAGAGGAATGCTTAAAGGCATGAAAATTCTTTTCAAGGATGACCTTACTCCTTATTCGGTAATTGATTTTTTGCGGGGCCCTCGCTTGTGGGTAGCTCCCAGCTCCTATCCCGATTTTAATGATTGGCTTGAGAGAATAGAGCCAGAGCTAGCTGGGGGTACGAAGCGTCACCTTGCTTGTTATTGGAACAATGAGTTTGCAGGGATTGTTATTTGGCAACGTCATAAGACCCACCAGTCCTATGTTGAAATTAAAAATCTAACAGTCCATCCACGGGTACGAGGGCGGTTAGTTGGTTCTTTTTTGCTTCGACAGGCAGAGCTTGAAGGGCGGAATGAGCTTACAGCAAACCAAGCTGTTTGTGACGCCAAGCGTGCTCATGCTGGGATACTTTCATTCTTACTAGCTCGGGGCTACAAGTGCCTTGGGGCACAAGACCTTTATGGGTTAGGTGGTGGAGAAGATATTGTTCTAGGCCGCCCCATTAAACAAATGCCACCCTAATAAAGAAAGGGGAAGGGATTATGCTAAAAATAAGATATTTCTTAATTAGTCTCATTCTTATTTTAATGTTAAGCTGTGATTATAACCCTATAGTTATAACATCCCCATATATAGAACTTCAATTAGAAGAAATAGAGTATATCCCTGCAGCAGTCCTTGGGAAATTTTATAGTGTTCAGTTACAGGCTATTGGCGGGTTCCAGCCCTATGAATTTGATGTCATTGGGGGTGAATTTCCCCCAGGGTTACAATGCAATTCCTCCGGCCTGATTTATGGAGTCCCAACAAAAGAGGGAAGATTTGAATTTTATGGTTTTGTGTCTGATAGCGGCGAAAACTATAATCAAGAACATTACGACGCAGGAAAATGTGTTATTGTTGTTTCTGGGACGATTCCCTTAACGATCACAACCACCTCGCTTCCTAATGCCCAAACAGGGATTCAATATAATACAAGGGTTAACGTTATTGGGGGTACCCCACCTTACTCCTATTCCTGTCAAGGACTTCCCTTGGGTTTATATCTTACTTCTCCTGGAAATACTATTATTGGATACGCACAACAAGTCGGCACTTTCCAAATAACATTTTGTGTTGAAGACCATAAAACTGCAACGGATATAGCACCTTTCACCCTAACAGTTTTACCCTAAACAGGTACCTAAAGACGATGAAAATTAAACTTAAAGAAGAACATAGTATTGACCTTGACCGACTCTTCCTTGTGATCCCGGCAGGGGAGGAACTTGAGGTAGTTGAAACAACAAATAAGCAATACTATGTTAGCTGGACTCTCCCGGGGACCCAAGTAAGGTTCGAATTCCTGCTCAAGAAGGAGAAAGTGGTCTAATGAAGGTCTTTGAAGCAAAGACAATTAAAACCCACCCCCACCGGGATAGCCCTTTCTGCTGGGAAACACCCTTAGCATATAAAGCATTAAGTGACGAAGAGTTTATCTTCTTGGGCTTACTAAAGTCCATAGAAAAACTTGGGGAAGAAGACAGTATAATATCCTATAAAATCTGTACTGCACATAATAATCAAGGGAGTTTAACTATCGTAGAGACTATTATTGAGGGCCGCTACAAATTCGGATATTCGTTTTGGATTCAATCCTGGATAACCTATAGACCTAAGTCTATTTTTACCCCAACGCCCGTTGAGGATGCCCCTAACCTTCAGCAAGGTTTAACATCCAAATACCCCTTAATTCGGCAATACGTAAAAATGAGATTAAAGAATGATTAAGCTCATAAAAGCAAAGATCGTGACAAAAGTTGACCATAACCAAGAATTAATCCGCCTTTGGGTTAAACCCGAAGCTCCTGTTGAATTTAAACCTGGGCAATATATAACACTTTCATGGGGGAAAACAAAGCGGGCTTATTCCGTTGCTTCTGCCCCACACGAAGAATTAATTGAGCTATTTATCGCACGAGTCCCGGACAAACTTAAAACAGAAGAATCCTTAACCCCTCCATTATGGGAGATGAAGGTTGGGGAGGAATTAGAGATGAAACCCACCGCAAAGGGAAAGTTTCTTTTAGACCCAGAATTTAAAACTCATGTCTTTGTAGCAACAACTACCGGCATTGCTCCTTTTGTTTCGATGATAAAAGCCTATGCCCATCGAACATTTGAGAAACCAGAAGGGTATTATAAAAAGAAATTCGAAAATATCTATATCTTCCAAGGGGCTAGCTACGAAGACGAATTTGGATACGACCAAGAATTGCTTGCGCTAGATGAGACATACCCTGAAATTACTTACCGTAACACGGTAAGCCAAATTCCGGGGCTTGAAAAACACCCAGGCCGCAACAAAAATTGGTTGGCAGATGACCAGCAACACGATATTATGCGGGTTAATCGTAATCTCCTCTGGTATTTTGGCCAGTATGGAATTAGACCAGAGGATACAGTAGTTTATGTTTGTGGCAATGAAAAAATGATTGATGATTTATCTTATGGGTCTACTGCAATAGAGCAACGTCGAAAAAAGCGGCCTTTCGGGCAACTAGTTAACCTAGGGTACGAGGTAAGAAAAGAAGTTTATTTTTAAGATGCAAAATTTGACCCCTAAACTAAAAGGTATAGAATGTTAGAACAACAAAAGAAAAATATCAAAAATTTAATTGAATACACGAACGACCAAGTAGAGCTTCAACTTTGTGAAGCTGCTGCCACTATTCGCAAAGCAGCAGTGAAGCCATTTTGCGATGAGCATGGTTTAATTTTTAAGCAAGGGATGGGAGCTTTCATCTTTATGTTTAAGGATGAAGCAAAGAAACATATTAAGCTATGCTGCTCATCGACTGCTTTTGGGGGGACTTCGACTATTTCGGACAAAGACGCCGAACTTTTAGGAGAAGGCTTCATTGAAGAGCTAGAAGAAGTCTCAGACACTATTTACGAGGACCTAGGGGGACGGCCCAATTTCCAATATATGGAGGATTACCCAAATGGCGACTGAAGAAATCGTTGTAACTTTAGCAGAGCAGAAAAATAGATGGGTTGGGGGTATTGTTCTTATTGGAACCCCGGACTCGGAGAATGAGTATCTTCTATTTTTACATGAGGATGGCGAGTTTTACCCCGATAGGCCTAACGCGAAAGTTTTTAGGTCTGCTAAAAAAGCCTGGTATGCTGTTGCCAAGGAACTTGAGAATAGATAATGTTTGCATCGTCCCAAAAAACTCTTAGGCTAACACAAAGTTTCCCCTTTAAAACGAAAATTATTGCCCAACTTTGGGGCCATTCTTATAATAATTTAGTTTATGAGCAACCCCTGAATAAGATTCCTTATCGAAAGGACTTAGCCCCTCTTATTCTTGCTATTTTGGAAGTTTATAAATCCTCCAAGGACTTGGAAAAGCTAGTTAACATAGAATTAAAAACTTCCGTTCTCCTACAAGCCGAAATTATACTTGACTATGGGGTTGATTCAGAGTACTATACCTTAAATATAGTAAAAATAAAAGAAGAAGAGGTTCTCCCGCTTCCCCGGATAGAAAATTACTTAACAAATAAACTTCCCATTTTTCGTCGGGTAGCAAAACAAGTTATTAAAAAGAGGGATAGCGAGTATAGTTAGACGTTACCTAAAGAAAAAGAATATTCTTTTTCGAAATTTCGTAAAAGGATTATAGTGAAGCTCTAATGTTTGAACAGTATATCACACACAAAGATCCTAAAATTAGGGGGCTGGTAAAAAAGGTTAACCGTCTTTTAGAAAAAGGGGAATTCAAGCATGCGGCTGGTTTCGTCCAAAAAGAGCGAGAGGAGCTTTCAAGAATGATTAAGGCCCCCGTGAGGCCCATAACAACTAACGCCCAGTATAGGGCTGAAATTGAATTAGATAAAAGGATCGAAGAGTATCAAAGTATTATCTACCCACTTGAATTAGCAGTTACAAAAAAATATTATCGAAGTTTAAGAGAAAGACGAGAAAAAACACATCGAAAGTTATTGTGGTTATACGTTGCAGTTATTGTAGCCTACATGCTATTACAAATTTTTGGATAAGGAGAAACTAATGCTAGTAACAAAATGGACAGAAACTAAGGAAGAATGGCTTGTGTTATCTGGGTCTCTAGAAGAAACGGGGGAACTCGCTTCTCAATATTTCGACGCCGGCGCTAAAATTCAGGGGGAAGAAACGGAAATGCCCGAAAACGAGTTTAGGGCTCTTTCAGAATTTGGAGGATAAAAAATGCCAGACAGCGGAAAAACCCTAGCCGAAGCAACCCGAGAGGAGTTAATGGAAGAACTTGTTCAAAGATGCCAGTCGATTGTTATGGCGGCGGTGTGGAGAGACCCAGACGAGCTTTCAAAAGAGGAGATTACGAGAAAGCGAATTTGTATGGGGAATGGGCTAGAATGTCTCGGGTTGGTCCGTCTCCTAGATGACTATGCCTTAAAACTCTATTATGGAACAAGTAAACGCTATGACAACTGAAATTATTGAAATCGTAACAGAGTTGAGTTTTGGTTCTCTTACTATTGGCGTGTCCTCTTTTGACATTCCAACTCTTTGTCGTAGAATAATAGAGGAGGATAAACTAACTTTAGAGTTTACTTACTTTACCACAACTAAAGAGTCCTTAAAGAAGAAAAAATACGGATCGGGGATTCGAGTATACAGAGGAAAGAACTCAGGACGAATCCATAAAATTCAAATTCTAAACCTGAGTCTTCTAAAGGATGAAACGTGGCACGAGTTTATTGTAGATAGTATTTTATCAAGCATCTCGAGCTATGTCTATGGAAAATCCTGGCACGAACATATTATAAAGCAAGCGGTTCGGGAAGTTCTTAAACCCTTTCGGAATAAGGCAGGGTTGCCTACTGTTGGGACAAGTCAGTTAAGGGTTGTAGGCCCCGCACCAAAAAACCTTGAAGAACCTGTCCAAAATTATTTTCCAGAAACTAAAGTTCTCGGCTAGTTCCTCTACATAATAATTTGACCCTGGCACTTGCCAGGGTTTTCTTTTGGTGTTCTTTCGTTAGTCAAAAGGGAAACATTATATAAAGGAGGACCCAAAAAGGGATATCTGGCATTAAAATAGCCAATCATTAAGTTATCATAGAAGATTATTTATCTTCGGCTTATTGATTGTTCAATCGAGCCTTAAAAACTTCCATAATTGAAAGAAAACCTTATTTCAGATCGATTTTTTTATGATTTTACTTTTTCATTATTGGTTTACAATCAAAGACCCTTAAAGCCTCTATTAAGGTGTAATTCCCGATTTAACTCTTCCTTCCATTGGTTTGTTATAATCTTCACCGGCTTATTGGGATGCAAGGTTGAAAATCTAAAACCTGATTCAATATTACAAAGGAATTTACAAAGTTTAATATGTAAAATACCTTTTTAAAGAATTTGTTTTTAATAAATAGGATTCAAATGAAATATCGAACCGAGTTTGAAGGGCAGCTTCAAGAGGAATTCGATCGGAGAGTTCAAAGAATCAGCAGATGGGAAGAGACTGCATCCGTTCTGGTTGGGAAATTCCGGGAATTCTACCGAGAACAGATTCTACTAAGCTTTTTTGCCCAGAACCCCAACGAGGAGCGGACAGATTATAATCAAACCTTATGCCAGGGTTGGAGAGCTTTTTGGAGTGAGATTGTTTCTATCGATCCTTTCTCCCTTACCTTTATCGAAACCTTCCAAAAGTTTATTTCAAATGTAATCCTGACCAATTCTTATTTCAAAATCGTTAAGGTACAATTCTCCCTCGAAGATTATAAATATGTCATTGTTGATAATCCCCCTTGGGGTAGTAGAGTTCACATTCAAGTCCGCTACGCAGAACCTGAGGAGGAAAAGGCTACTCAAAGTTCCGACACGCTGATCGAAGGCTGGAAACAACAACTCCGCTGCGTCCGACAAAATTGCATAATTGGTTGGAAACTAGAAGAAGATGGAGACTATTAATCCATGAAAAACACCACAACGCTAGTCATCGTTGATGTTCAACCTGGATTTGAGACAGCAAAACATGCCGTTGCTGGAGTTTTACATCAAATTAAATTAGCAAAAAGACGCAAAGCAGGTATTATCGTAGTTGAATATGATATCGGGGAATATGGGGCCTCGCTACCGGAAGTAAGAAAAGAAATAGGGTCTTATAGAAATGTTGTTTATACTGAAAAATGTAATGATGATGGATCGATGGAGATTATAGATGCCGGAGAAACAGCACGGTTTAATTTAAGAAAAATTCGTTTTTGTGGGGTTAACGCTCTTTATTGTGTACATGACTCAATTTTTGGTTTTCTTAGAATGCAAAAAGAATCCAAGGTTGAAGTTGCTTTCGACGCATGTTTTTGTGATTCCGCCATAGGCAAAAAGAACTTTAGAAAAGTAAAAGAAATGTGGAAACGGATCTATGAACAAAACGAAGGAAACTTAAAAATCATAGACTAAAACGGGCAAAATTAGATGTGTTAAAAGGTGCCGAGAAGCATGAAAAGGAAACAAATGAAACCCATTGTAATTGGCCTCTATGGTGGGGTAGGTGCCGGAAAAGACCTTGTCGCCAATGAATTTCGTTACTTGGGGGCGGAAATTTTAGACGCGGATGCCGAAGTTACAAAATTATATACAAAAGCTTCTATCCGCAATGCCGTGGCGAAAAAATTCGGCGCTGATATTGTGGTAGGGAATAGGGTTGACCGAAAAGCTTTAGCAAAAATGATCTTCACAAATCCCACTGCGCGTCATGACCTTGAGGCCATTCTTCATCCCCCAATTCATGAACGATTTCAGCAATATATTGCATCCGCTGATGCCCCAGAGGTAATCATATTAAATGTCCCTCTGTTGTTTGGTTCCCAGATGGAATCGCTGGTAACTGTCGGGGTGTTTATTGACGCGAGCGAAGAAATTCGGGAAGAGCGAGTGATTAAATATCGTGGGTGGCAACCAGGGGAATTAGCTCGCCGGGACGCAGCACAACCAACACTTCCTGAAAAACGGAAACGATGCACACATATTGTTGATAATAATAAAACACAAGCAGAGGTTAAACACCAGGTACGAGGTATCTGGGAAAAATTATTCCAGAAGTCCGTAACTTAGCAAAAGACTGCTTAGCCTAAGATGTTCAATAATAAGGATCCACGATGGAGTTCAATGATACCGGAACCTGGTATCTATGATATAACAGAGGGGCACCACGTTTTTATTAGGTATAGCGGGCAATCCCCGATATTTGTTTTTATAAAAACAAAAGCCTTAGAACAATTCAAACAAGGGGAACCCGCTGTTAGTCTATTATTTGTAACACCAAGCAGATATTCAGAAATGTTTTGTAACTTAGGGGCAGCAGGAACGATTTTCCATGTTATTATAGAGGAGAAGTTTAATTCTAAGTCAGTAAGCCCCACTCAATTTCTCACGCATCCTTCCCCACAGATTCGGCAAGCTGCGAAAGACTTCTAAAATGTTTGAAAAACCTCCATACTGTGTTATTTTTAACTCTATTGAAATATATAAGCAGGAAATTTATTGGCTCCCAGATAAGCCAGACGACTTAACTATTAAATCGCTTGTTATTTCTTATCTCCATAAATATGAAAAATCTTTAGTGAATCAGGTGTTGAAGATTCAGATTAAAGAACCCTCGTCGACGAATTGGAGAAAAGAAATTCTTGTCTTTCTCCGGCATGCTACGATGCATATTCAATTCATTGAAGGTTTCCCTCAACTTGATTTTCCTTGTATGGAAGAAATGCTAACACACGAAAATGCTTATATTCGTAAAATAGCAAAAATGAAACTTGAGGAATAGTTATGTTTGAGAAGAAACTTTTCGAAGTCCAGTTAACAAAGCAGGTTTATCTTTATTTCGAAGATAATGTTTTGCATATTATCACCCCTAATGGGTATCGAAAAGTTCCCAGGATAAGTAGGGTTTATGTTTACTGGGAAGGTGCATTACAAAAGCATTTCACCCTAAATTATTCTGTTGCATCAATGGTAGAACAGCCTCTCTCAATTCTTCTCACACACCCAGATCCTGGAGCGCGAGATTGGGCAAAAGAAAAGCTTAGAGTTGCGCTAATTTCACAAAATAATAATTTTTAGGGTTACCAGAATCTTAAGATCCCGTTTATACTATTAAAGGGGAAATGAAACTTTAGAAGAAAATGTGTTTAACTGTACAAGGAGTAAAAAATGGGTGCCGACTCTACCTTGACCGTTAGCCGTGCTGCTGCCCTTCAAAAGCTTTTTGAGCAACTCGGCGCAGCAACAAACAAACAGCTAGAGGATATGCTTTACCATTTATGGGGAGCGGAAAACCTCCACAACTTTATTGTTCTCGATACCCCGACAGAGCCAGATGATGAGAAAATAAGACACTGCTAAGTAGCTAGGTTAACCAGATAAGATTTAACCAACCTTATTCAGTATAAGGATTAAGAGGTTTTTGGTTGTCACCTCCGGAGGTTATCCATGTTCCCAATCACTGCGAACCTTGCACCCACAAAAATTCAAGTAGACGCAAAAGTAAAGGATATCCTCCTAAATGAGGCAGCAAGAAAAGCTTGCATCTATAAGGCAGCCACAGTCTCTGAGGTACTTGACTTAGAGATATTCCCACACCAACTTGGTACTTGTGCCCTTGATTGGTTAAAAGACCACGAAGACATTTATTGGTTTCAGGACGAAGTAATCAACGCAGTAAAAGAGCACATTAACTTCGATTTATTTGAAAGCCACCTATCACAATTAGTACAAGTTTCTGAAATAAAACACGCCCGTCAGGATGATCTTGATATTGGCCTTTATCATAGAAGCTTTATGAGTGCCCCTATATTTGATAATTTCGAAGCTATGAGTTTCTACAAGTTTAATCTTCTTTTAGCCTTAACTCCTGTTGCGGGGGTGCCTAAACCGTCTACCGAAAGGTATCAGTTTTTTAATGGGGGCACTACGGATTTACAAGTTTCTTTTTTATTACGCGAGGAAAACCACCATTTAGGCCATCTGGTTAGAATGTCTCCTTCTTATGCTAGTCTTTATAAATACTTTTTTAGACTTCTCCGGGAGCGGAGGTTTGTGGGGGGTTGTATATCACCACCCTTTGGTTGCATAGATATGCAGCCAGCTGAAATCTTAAATGAGCTTAAAGGCTTCGACCTACGACCGGCGTTAAGAAAAGTAAAAAAGTTCACGCAAGGATGGAAAAAAGTAGCAATTCGAGAAGAAATCACCCACGAGAATTTAACAAGCAAAGGCGCGGAAATAAGAAAAAAGGAGAAAAGGGAGCTTATTAAAATAAACCTCCATTTTAATAAGTTTCTGCCAAAATTCGCAGAAAAGTTAATTAAGGAAATAGATAAAACTAATAACGATTTGTCCCAGGTCAACTTTCAGAAACTTTCAGAAACTTTCCGGAAGAGAGTGGTTATCCCAGCCCTAAAGAAAGAAGGAATCAATGAACATTGAATTTATCCCATCCGCTTATAATATTCATATTCCAGACTCCATCAAAGATTTTATCAAGCTTGAAGACGGAACACACGAAATGCTTGATAAAAGAAGGCCTCTTCGGATTGAGCGAAGAGACTACCATAAGGATGTGTGGTGTATTCACGATGGTTTTGGATGTATGAACCGTCAATTCAAATTCGACTATGAATCGCTTCCCTCGAACCGAGAGGATGAGTGGTTAGCAGATCACAGATTCTCGTTGGAAGAAGCAAAAAAACTAGTTACGCAGCTTTTCTCCCTATGGGAAAAAAATGGCGTGGAGGACCCCCGAAAATGATAGATTCCTACGACATCCGAGACTGGTTTGAAGAACACACAAAGGGCCTGCTAATCCTTATTCCAATTATTATCCTTCTCATCTATGGAATCATCGCCCTATTTGAATACGAGGCTGTTCAAAAAAAAGAAATTGAAATTACAAAATCGGGAAGTGGCCAAATAGTTATGCTAGAGGGTCGGGACAAAGAATTAATGCTAGCAAAGTTTGAAAGCGATTATGCAGAGGGATACGAATTTATTTCAATTGGCAAAGATGCAGATGGAGAGTATATTTTTGTAATCTCCCAACGGGAGGAGAATTAAAATGTTGGAACGCAAAATACCAGCAATTAAATATCTGGGGCTTTTTCTTTCCTATGGTTTGGTTGCTTGGGTTATTATCTTTTGCTCGATACAGCTCGCACAAATAAGTGCCTGGTTTCTTTTCTTCTGGTTAGCTCTGTTTTTGCTCGGGTTTTTCGTTGCAAGATTAGCAGAATCTATCAAAAATTTTGGGGAGCTGGAACATCGACGGATTTATATTGTAGAACGAGAAGACGCTTTGGGAAAAGTTAACGTCCTTATTTGTTTTTGCACCCTTTTCAAAATAAAGATTTACGCGAGCGAGTATTTTTGTAAGAAAAATAGCAATATCAAAGCCGGAGAAATTATAACGGTATCCAGACTTAATCCTAAAACCTATCAGGCAATTGATTTTATACACCTTTATTACTACAAAGTAGGGGTAACCGAGCTACTAACGTATCCTTACCCAAGCGCAAGGAAATTTGCGAAACTAGTTCTAAACAAGAAAATATGAAATATAGAGTGAACTACTCCCACGTAAACGTAGGAGCTTCTTTCCTAATTAATAACCGTTGGACTTACCACCTTAGGTGGGTCCTTTGGTAATAGAAAAGCATGATTTTGGGCAGTCCCTGCCCTACGTAATAATTGTCCTTTTTTCTTAATAACTAAAGCTGCGTTAATGTCTCTATCATGATGAGTTTTGCAACTTAAACAAGTCCATTCCCTATCTTTGAGCTTCAAATCCTTATTCACCCAATCACAGGCATGACATGTTTTTGAAGTGTTTCTTGGGGGGACGAGAACTAGTTCTCGTCCATACCAGGAGGCTTTATATTCAATCATAGATTTCAGCATAGAAATAGCAGTGTTAGATGCAGCAAATGCTAGGTTTCTATTCTTAATCATAAATTGGACTGTTAAATCTTCTAGATAAATTGCTTGGTTTTCGTCAATTATCTTTTTTGAGATTTTATCTAATTTATCTTTTCTAACATTTTTAACTTTTTCATGACATCTCGCAACTTTTAGTTTTTGTTTTTTATAGTTGTTTGATCCTCTCTTCTTCTTTGAAAGTTTTCTTTGATTTTTTCTCAATTTCTTATGATATTTATCTAAATTCTGATGCTTATCATGCTTCTCACCATTATCTTCAATCAAAGCATTTTTGATTCCAAAATCTAGTCCGACTTCATTCTTAGTTCTTTTTAACTTCTTCTGCTTTTGATCATGAAAACAAAGAGAAGCAAAATATTTATTAGTTGAAGTCTTTTTGATAGTGCAAAAAGAAATCTTTCCATTAATTTCTCTATGCCTTTTGATTCTAATTCCTTCAAGGAATGCAGGCATTTTAAGGAGATTTTCTTCAATTTTGATTCCTTGAGGGATTCTAAAAGACTTTTCAGAGAAATTTCTCTTTTTGAATTTAGGAGGTCCTGCTTTTAATTTTGGACTGAAGAAGTTTTTATATGCTTGGTGAAGGTCTCTAAGAGCAGCTTGACAGGCTTGAGAATGAATGGTTTTCATCCATTCTAAGGACTTCCTTAATTGGGTTAAAGTTGCTTGGTCTTCCTTATAAAAAGAAAATTTCAATCCATTTTTATGATGCTCCTTTTTGAGGGCTAAAAAATGATTATAGATAAATCTACGAGCACCAAAAAACTGATCAAATTTCTTGATTTGATCTTTTGATGGATAGATTCTAAACTTGTATAATTTAGTGATGGTTGATCTTTTAGACTTTCTAACCATGGTATAAAATTATACATGTTAGAGGATTATAACGTAAGGCAAAATTGCTTTTTTGACACAATTCATCCTCGCGCGTGAACGCGGAGGACTTTTTGCGTAGGCACATTAAAACTTAACGGATGCAAACAAAGGGCTGCGAAAACTCGCAAAAGAAATTTATGAAGGAAATCCAGATGAATCTCAGGAAAATAGCAAGTAGTCTTATTGAAACAGTATTACAGAATGTTTATAAAAGCTCTGGGGAAACAGAAAAAAAGGTAGAGGAAATCCTTGCCGCCTTGCTAAAAGAAGGAATGCCCCAATTGGTTGAAAAAATAACTGAGCAGGAAAAAGAAATCAAAAACCTGCGAGCAGCTTTAGGCTATACGTATAACCCGGATTCTGAAGAATACTTATCTTTTGACGAACATTCTCGGACTCTTTGGAATGCAGGTAGCCGACCCCCAGACGAAGACGAGTATTGGGCAGACGTCGCTTTAATGCACTATGAGGCGTCAAAAAGAAGAGGAAGTTAGGAATGAAGGCAATATCACTTTTCAAGACGATTGGCGCGGCAAGTCAGCAGGGCGAATTACACTGGGCTTGGAATGTTTTCACAAAGGACAAAATAACAGAAGATTTTGTTCGGAAGATATTACTCGACTATCTTATTTATATTGAAGAAGGCAACCTTAGAACAGACATTGATACCGACAATCCTATCTATTTGACAAAGGTATCTGCTTTTAGAAATTATAACCTTTTTAAGGTTCTCGGGATTAAGAAACAGAAGCTTTGTTATTCGAAAAACTTTTTTTATGAAAAACTTATTCCAGAGGTTAAACGCCAATGGAAATTGTTAGGCTTTCTCCCGACCGGATTTTATCCGATTATTTATCACAGAAGACCGAGTATAAAGGATAGCGTTCGACTCGGGGCTAAACTTTTTGTTACATCAGAGTTAAAAGAAACCCACACAAAAAAACCAAGCATGCAATTTCTCACCCATAAACATAAGGTAATAAGGGACATCACAAAATGCTTAGAAAACTCGTCTTTATAATCGGCTTACTGTTAATCCCGTTAACTGATGTTGGTGAAACCCGAGATGTCTTTCACGGAGATTTACGGCAATACCAAAATGGAGCCGTTGTTGATATACATGCTGCCTTTGCGGCAATAACAGAATACCAAGAAATAGAAAACCGGGGGCTAACTCCGGAAGATGCCGATTATTATGTTTTACTCGCACGAGCAAATGAAAGATTTTATGCCGCAATCCGTGTCGTCGCAAGACAGGGAAATTATGATATGATTGCCAGAAAAAATTCGGTAGGGGTACAGAACTTAGACCTTCCCGATATAACGGAAGCGGTCGTGTCCGAACTAACCGCTGATAAATAAAATGGATTATCCAATTCGACATGTCGAATTCCTGAGAAGCAAGACTAGGCTTGTTGTGCGGGTCACAGCCGATTTTTATCTTGATTTAGACCAACCGGATGAGTTTGTAAGACAGACGATTTACTTTTCAGAAAAATTTGTACCAGGGACGCCATATAAATACCCGATTGAAAATAAGTATGTTATTTTTGGAAAATCTGTTCTCTGTCCCTCTTCCCGGGGCCTTGAAGAGGTTGAAGCCGCAGAACTACTAACTCACGATTCTCCAGAAGTGAGAAAAGCTATAAAACTATACCTTAGCTCTTCCCTAAGAGAATTTGAAGAATTTTGCATGCGGCTGAATTGTGAAAATATAACATCGGAGGCGTGCCCTTGAATTTGGTGAACATTTAAAAGGAAGGATTATGGCCTCTAAAACAAAACAAATCCGCTGGCAACTTTTAGGTCTTGTTCTGACCCTAAGTTTATTCCCATGTGCTCTTCTGTTGATGCTTTTCATGCTTCTCGGGGCGCTCTCTTTTGCCTATGGTATAGCATGCCTCATTAGGGTTCCCGGAAATTGGGAATCTGATATACTTTTAATGGCGTTTGGGGTTTTCCTCGTTTTCACGGGCTTCTATTCCCGTAATATACTTAGGTTTTTATTGGATAGGATACGCGACACATTTTTTCCGGAGAAGGATTATGACTTTTTACGTAGATGAAAAAACGGTTGAGTGTCTTTCTGAAGTCCAAGAAAAAATGAGGAAGTTTGGGGTTTCAGACAAGAAGGTTAGTTGCTTAAGCAACGCAAATACTGCGGAAGAGCGGTTAAAAGCACTTGCGGATGCCGCTAACTCAGTTGAACTTAGTATCAACGGGTATATTGCAAAAATTGACGCTGATTCCGAGGATAAAGACCAACGACATTTCATTCGAGTTCAGATGGGGTACCAGAGAGCTTTCAATTGCACCTGGAGACCCAACTATTTTTGGTATCATAATGAGAGTCTCCTGTGTCCCGACCCACTGGTTAGTTCTGTATTAGAGGCCCTTAGGTATATAGAAACAGAGGTTGAACCATTCCACTACCTTATTATTCACACGGATTATGGGGATGGGAAACCCCCACGGGTTTCGGTAGAGAAACTAGGAGTTGGTTTCGATTCTACCCTTGCGGACTCAAAGAAGCATGCTAATCGATACGCAGGGTACCTAGCTCCTCCCACTACCTGGACAATACCCAAGGTTGAAATCGCAAGCATATCCGGAGTTTCAGATGTAACTGAAGCCTTTAACGAAATTGTAGAAAGAACTTTGAGAAGACGGTACTGGTTTAAGACTTTTATAAATAAGATTGCTTCGCTCTTTAGAAAGAAACAAAATGGATAATCTTCCTAGTTACGAAGAATTAAAGGCCCACTCTGAAAGCCTTTTTGAAAAATTCGCAGAGGTTTTTGGCAAATCGAAGGCTTTCGAAGTCACCGAAAAACAACAGGTTCGCAAAGACCCTATTATTGACCTCCAAAACAGAAGGCTATATGAAAAATTTACCGAGCTAGGTTTTCCAATTCGCTCTTTCGGCGATCTTTCTCATATTATCAAATTAATTCAAACCAAAGAAGAATATCAAAAATTGCTGGAGGAAGAAAGCGAGCTTGTCCGGGAGGAAGTTGAAAAAGAATTTGCGGATTTAGTTAAGTCTTTCCCAGATCAGGACCCGATGTTAGTCGAAGTCATAAACCAGCAAATTTGCGAGTCTTTTGCTAGCGTCTCAGCAATAGCAAAGTTTCTCAAAATCAAGGTAACCCCACAAAATATCAAACACGCCGTAGCCCGGGTGTTGAAAGTAACAAAGGAACTGGAAGATTAAAAAATCTTGCGTTACTCCTTAGGAAGTCGTTATATTTTTAAATATAGCTGGTTTAACCTTGGAGGAAAAAATGTTTCAGATTTGCGACGCCCAAACCCTTTCGGACCTTTTAGTCCGCCTTAACGATACAACGAAAGATCGTTTACGAAGTGAAGTCGCTGCACAAACTTATTGTGAATTTTTTCTCTCCAGTAATGCTAAATTTAGAAAAAGGATTCTAAAAGAGGCGGGGGAGGAAGAAAAAGAAATGGCCGACCCGCATAAGGTTATTTCTGTCTTAAAAAATTACGTATCTCTAGATTATTACGACTCCACCCTCTATAATGACTCCCCAAGTCTGTGCCTTTTAATTAGAGCTTTTGTAAGCCTAAAAGAGCTTAACTTTGAAGGGTGTGGAGAAGTTAGGCTTCCTTTAGATTTTATGCTTTCCCCGCAGGGATTGGAGCTTAGTTTTAGGGAAACAACCTTTTGTAGAAAAATTAAGTATGACCTTATTTCCTACGAAGATATGGCATCTCGGATAACGCAGATGTTTCGCCGAGAAGAGTTTTTGGCAGAGGCCGAAGCAACTTCAATGTATCCGGCTTTCTTTGCCGAGTGGGAAGTAATTTGTCGTGTTAAAGAGTATGATTTCCGCCCGCTTCTCAAAGGTATTCTGGAAAAATTGCCCGAATGGAAAAAAGAATTGCCCTATGAAAATCTCACTCAAGAGAGCTCTAGGGAACGAAAATATCAAAAGCGAAAATTGCGTATCCAAATGCTTCATTACGACAAACTAATCCCGGATTTTATTAAGAAGTGGCTTGCCGTCTTAGATTCGGTTGACGGCGATGTCCTGGACTCCCATTTCTTTGAGTTAGTCCTCAAATACCAACGGGAAGTTGTTATTCCAGCATTAAAAGAAATTAACTAGGAGGTTGTTGTGGGTTTATTCAAATCTAAGGATGAGAAAATAAGGGAAGCCGCTATCCAACAGGAGAAACGAGAAATTGAGCAAGTTCTCCCAAATTCATATACAATAAATGAGGCCGCAAACTTTCTTGCTCGCCTTTTGGGGAAGTTTAATCCTCTTTTCAGCACTGATTTCCCTTCCCCTATGTTAATCCGCCCTTATAAAAAGGGAGTGTCATTAATTTGGAATAGCCCGAATAGCCCTAATGGGATTCTTAAAATAGATTTTGAGAATTATTTACCCGGCCTTGTAATTAGGGAGCCAGATGACTCCCCGTTCACTTATACAACTCTAACAAAACCTATCCGGCGGCGGCACTGTCCGTATACTTGGGTCAAGGAAGAGTTGACTAAATTCACATTGGTCTTTAAAGGCAACTCTGGTGAATTTCAAGCAAACCTAATACATTCGGGGTTACGCAAAAAATTACATTCCGAGGGTGCTAATAAAGGGGTAGAGGCAAGCAGAAAAGAATTTAAGGAGGTTACTCTTTCAAAGATTAAGCAAGCCCTACAAAAACAAGCTATTGCATTGGAATGGTTCTCAGCTAACAAAGCGAAGTTGCCTTTCCCTGAAAAAGAACTACTTTCTTTTAAGATTGAGCGGGGGTATTTCCAAAGCAAAGACCCCAACCCAAAACTAAAATTCAACGAGCTTACTGGCGAATATATTTACGATTAAGGAGAAGGTTCCTTGGAAAAAGTCATCTTCCTAGATATGGATGGTGTTCTGGCCTTTGGTCGTTGGGTAAAAATTGACGACAAAACATACGAAGCAATCATCGAAGAAACCCAGCTTCAAAGATTTGCGGAGCTTATAGAGGCAACTAAAGCAACCGTTATTCTAAGTTCTGCCTGGAGACGATGTAAGTCAGATAGAAAGCAAATCAGCGAAGCTTTAGAGTCTGTCGGGGTAGCTTGGGACCCTGAAAATCGGACTCCAGACACAAAAAACGGAAATAGGGCTGATGAAATCCAGGCTTGGCTAGATAAGCACCCAGAAGTTAAAAAATTCGCTGTTTTAGATGATGACGCAACTGCGGCAGTCTTTGGAGAGAACTATTTCCAAACGTACTGGCCCGAGGTTTCTAACGAAGAAGTTAAGGCAGACCCAAACTGGGAAACTACTTTTAAGGGTCGTTTCGAAGTTGCTGGTTTAACCACGGAAGTTGTCAGTAGTGTAGTTGAACATTTAGGAGGTACCAATGAGTAGTAGAATCACCATTCCAAAACATATTCTCGAAGATGGCAAAGAGGAAATCCTGAAATGGTTAAAGGATGCCCCCAATGGACCATATACGTTTAGCGTATGCTTGGGGTGTGGAGGCTATTACGTTCACCCGGAGACTCCGGAAGACGTAGAGATCGAGTTCACAAAAGAATGTAAAAATTGTTTTATTCCTGAAAAAGTGTAGGGTTCAATGGAACATCAATTCCCTTTCACCATAAAAACAATTACATAAACATGCTGTTTCTGTCCTTCGCAATGGGAGGGGTATACAACTTGTGGGAAAGGTTTCTATATTAGATACCGGGGTGGTTTCTTGTCGGCGTCCATTGGGGCTACGACCGACGGCGCGGTTATGGGAGAAGTAATTTTTGCTAAACAAATTGGGGATGCCTTCGACGGCTTTATGGAGGAAGAAGAGCTATTTAAGCATCTCCAAGACGTTCTTAAGCACCCCTCTTAAAAAATTTTTCAAAAAATGATAATTTTTCGAGAAAATCTTTAAATTCAGGTGTATAAATAATTGCTTGACACGGATTCGTAATGATACCTTTTTTAGTCTTGAGGGGGACCGGGGAAGCGTGTGTCAACAAATTACGAATCGTTAAGTGTAAGAGGGCTTGGTATTCACCCAAGCCCTCTTTTTTTGTTTAAGCCTCCCACCCCAAATCTTACGTAGTACAAAAAAAATTCACCATATTTTTTAAATATAACCTAATTGTACTGCCAGGATAAAGCACCCCAATGAAAATTCCAATTGAGAAGCAGCATAGATTATTTAAAAATGTAGGCTCTATCCCATATCTCTATTTTTCAAAATCCAGAGTCTATTCAATTGGAAAATCAGAACATGCTACCATATATCCGGCAAGGACGGCAACGGAGTACAAGGTAATGAAGGCCGAAGAAGAAGTCCCCCTAACTACTCTATTAACTCATCCAAGCCCAAAAATAAGGAAGTGGGCGAAGAGGGTCACTAACCAAAAAACCTCTTAGGATTAAGTTGAAATGCGTATTACAGAAGCTTGTTTTAGTTTCTTTGGTGGCCTTCAAAAAGTAAGGATTCTGCCGAAGTCCCGAAGAACAATTATTATTGGCCATAACGGGTCAGGCAAAACAACTTTGCTAAAAACTTTATATACATATTTTAAAGGAGACCATATCTTACAGGAAGAAGAGGCGGTTAAAACTGACTTAGAGTTTTCTCGCCTTGCTTTTGTTTGGGCAGCAGTTGGAGAACAAATAGGGGACGATACAATAAAGGCTCCTATCCTTGGGAATCATAATGATCATTTTGATACCCATGATATTTTGAAAAAGGTAATTTCAGAATTTGACCTGGACCCAAACAAACTAAAGAAAAGTAAGGCAGGGGGCCATTTAAGACTTTACGCGATGCTTGAAGCTGCGGCGAAAATTTCGCCGGATGGGATTTTACTTGTTGATGAACTTGGGAGACATTTACAAATTGAGACCCAATATTTATTAGTCAAAGCATTAACAAGCATTCTACCTGAAGGGCATCTTATTGGGACAACCCATTCTCCATGTGTTCTTTCTAACCGCGATGATGATGAAATCATAACACTTTAAAAATGTTTGAACCATATACATTAGTGAAAATAAAGTTTATCCCTTCCTCCCCATACTCGGTTCAAAGAAAAGAAGAAGAGGAAATCGCCTTTGGAATTTTTAAAAGAATAGCGTACGGAAAACACCGTAAAAGTAAAATGTCAAAAATGTATTTTGAAGTTGACACTATTATCCCTACCGAAAACTGTTGGAATTTTGGGGACTCCCCAGAATTTCTTGACGATGCCCACCTTTCCCTTTCTAACTGTGACTTCGAGCAGCTTTCTTTTGACGCCGCTCCCGATTTTATTAAAGAACTTTTACTCTCCCCTACTGCACTAACACATAAATGCTCGGGTATTAGAGTTTTGGCGAGAAGATTGCAAAATGCTATCTAGATTTCAAAGAAGAAAGGGAAATAGCGCCTGGTATAACTATATCCGGTTTAAGTCCTACCTTGCCATTCCTATCTTCCCAATACTATTAATATTAACTGGAATTTTTGTTCTTGTAACTTTTAGTTGTTTATACTTGGGTCGGCTATACGAAAAAGTTAGGGGGTGTAATTGTTCTGGAAGTTGGTTTTTCTCATGGCCGTCACACAAGGATTATAACTACAACAACAAATGTCCTTACCATTACGGGGTACTCCGAGCGAAAGAAGAGTTCGAGATATCTCTGGGGGAGGGGACAGACCCACGGGCCCTATTAACATCCCAAAATAAGTATATACGTAAATATGCTAAAAGGCACTTAAAGAAATGCGCACGTCAATCAGTGAAATAATTGGGTTTGCTATTTCGGTTATCCTTTCTGGCCTTTTTCCACAATATATTCTGGTCATTATCCCCCTTGTGTTTGGTTCAATGATTCTTTATCAAAAATCCCACGGCTGTACTTGCTTTTCTTGGAATGCCTCCCTACCTGACCGGCGGGATATCCCATGTCCTTATCATAGCCAGCTCTACGCAAAGGAAGAGGTTAAGAATGCAGCAAAATCAGGGAGGGGTGCCATTACTTCTCTCCTAACATCCAAGAATAAGTATTTCAGGTCTGCCGCAAGAGAGTTTCTTAAGAAACACCCCTTAACCAAAGGAAAAGACAATGAGTGAAATTATCGTAATCGTTGGGTACCCCGCCGCCGGAAAATCCTCTCTCTGCAAGGAGTTTGAGGATCAGGGTTATATGCGGGTTAACCGTGATACCTTGGGCGGAACTCTAAAAGACCTTGCTGAATACGCAAAGAAGCTTATTAGCGAAGGGAAAAAGAAACTTGTTCTCGACAACACTTATGGCACGATTGAAAGCCGTAAGGTTGTAATTGAGCTTGGGAAAGAAACAAACATCCCTGTTCGTTGTGTTTGGCTTGATACCAGTATTGAAGATTCCCAATTCAATGCCTGCATGAGGATGATGCAACGGTTTGGGAAGGTTCTAGCCCCAGACGAGATTAAGAAAAAGAAAGACCCTAACACTTTCCCGGCGGCAGTACAATTCAAGTATCGGAAGGCTTTTGAAAAACCAAAGAAAGAGGAAGGGTTTACGTCTATAGAGAAAAGGAAGTTTGAGCGAGTCCTAGATCCGGAGTATTGTAACTCTGCTTTGATTCTTGACTACGATGGGTGTCTCAGAGAAACAAAAAGCGATAAAAAATACCCCACCAGCCCAGATGATATCCGAATTCTTCCGGGAAGGGGGGAGAAGCTTAAGAAGCTACTTAAAGATGATCCCTCGCTATTATTGTTGGGGGCTTCAAATCAAAGTGGAATCGCAAAGGGTGTTTTATCGGAAGAAGACGCCCGAGCTTGCTTCGATTTCACGAATAAGGAGCTCGGGGTTGATATCGAATATCGTTTCTGCCCCCATAAGGTCCCACCAATTTCTTGCTTCTGCCGGAAACCGATGCCTGGGATTGGCGTTTATTTTGTCGAAAAGTACAAACTGAATCCTGAAAAGGTAACAATGGTTGGGGATATGAAATCAGATGAGACTTTCGCTAAACGGTGTGGGTTTAAGTTTATTCATTCTGACGATTTTTTCAAGGTATAAAATTCTGTAGATTGCCGTAGGCCTAAGCAACAGAAAGGCAACTGATGGACAGCAAGGAAATAAAACCAGGGTTCTACTGGTGTGAATGGAATCATGGGCCTATCCAAAAAGTTGTAGGATACTACGTCGAAGATAGGTTATATTTCTCAGCGTGGGGAGGTCATCCGGGTGGCTGGTGGGCTGAGTATATCGCAAAACGAGCGAAACGGCTTATTCCAATCCCGGATAAACCGCCGAAGCAAGGGGTATCGGCGAAAGAGGACACAATGTCTCATACCCCTAAGTGGTTAGTTGTTTATTCGGGTAGTAAATTCGCACAGGATGCTGCTAATAAAATTTGTGGCTTGCTACAAAAACGCAGGATCGATTTTGAAAAATGTTCTGTTTTCGAAATTTCAAAGAAAATACCGCTCGAAATTCAACAAACTTTCAACCTAGCTATTGTCTGTGGTGGAGACGGTACAATTCTTGGAACTCAACGGCAGCTTAAAGTCGAAAATCTCCCCCTAGTTGGAGTCAACCTGGGCCGATTGGGCTTTCTTGCTGAATTTGAATTTTCAAAATTCGAAGAAAAGATTGACCAGTTAGCCGAAAAATTCGAATTACGCAACCGGTTAAGGTTAAGAACAACTCTTTCTCGGAATAATAAAGTTATCTTCGAAGAAATTGCATTAAACGAAGCAGCGATAACCCAATCAGGGATTTCCCGTATGGTTGGGGTAAACGTTTTCATAAACAATCAATTTTGTGGAAATATTCAAGGAGATGGGTTATTGATCGCAACCCCATCTGGGTCTACTGCCTACTCCTTAGCAGCAGGAGGATCTCTAGCACACCCGGAATTAGAGACAATTCTATTAACGCCCATTTGTTCCCATTCCTTAACAGTACGTCCTATTATCTTGCCGCCGGATCGAAATATAAAAGTGAAACTGATGGATGACAGAAAAGCCGCAACCGTTGTTACGGTTGATGGGCAGGTTTCAGTCGAGATGCAAGTGGGCGACGAGTTACTTGTTTCTAGAGCTCCAGATTTATTGACTGTTAAATCCACAACACATAACTTCTTCGATGCCTTGCAAACAAAACTAAATTGGTCTGGGCATGCAAACCTCCCACAATAATCTTTTAATCTTTAGGCCAAAAATTAGTATAAAGGAGGAAGAACTCTATTAGAAAGGCCAGAATGATTGAGAGACAAACAAAGGCAGGGATTATTCAAACTTCCTCCGGATTGAAATTTGATATTTGCAATCCAAATCCCGAGCTAATAAATATTGAAGATATTGCGGATGCGCTTTCAAAACTTTGCCGGTTTGGAGGCCATACGACATCGTTCTATAGTGTAGCGCAACATTGTTGCCTTGTTGCCTTACAACTCCCCCTTGACCTAGCCATGTGGGGTTTATTGCACGACGCATCGGAGGCTTACTTAGTTGACATTCCATCCCCGATTAAAAAGTTACTTCCGACTTATATTGAGTTTGAAGAAGGGTTACACCAAGCAGTTGCGAAGAAGTTTGACCTTTCTTGGCCTATGCCAGAGGCTGTGAAATGGGCCGATGAAATTGCGCTGGCAACGGAAGCCCGAGACCTTATGGGAAGCGTTGGGAAAAAACGATGGGGAAGCCTTAAAGGCATTCCAATGCTTCAAGATAAAGTTGTCCCCGTTACGTCAGATGTTGCGTATCGGGATTTTCTCAAACACTATGAGATTTTAAGTAATTTCATAGAACACCAAAAGGAAGCTTCTTAGGTGGGCAGGTAACCGCGGCAGCAATGTCGAGGAAAGTCCGGACTCCCCAGAGCAAGAAAGTCGCTAACAGCGACCGGGCGCGAGCCTAGGGAAAGTGCCACAGAAAATAAACCGCCGATGGCCCTCTTTGGGCACAGGTGACGATGAAAAGGTGGGGTAAGAGCCCACCGCCGTTTCTGGCGACAGAGCGGGCATGGTAAACCCTTTCTGGAGCAAGCTCAAACAGACTGGAGGTGTTGCTCGCACCATTTGACAGTCGGGTAGAGTGCAGGAGGCAAAAGCCCCTACTCAGGTCGCGCCAGGACCCAAAAAATAGCCTGAGTAAGATGAATGGTTACCCAACGACAGAATCCGGCTTATTCCTACCTAAGCAAGTTTTCCCTTCCCTCAGCCAACGGAAAAAATTAATGGCTACTCCAAAAGCACACCTTGTCCCTGGAAACAAAGTTGTTGTTACTAATAAAGGAAAAGGCATTAACACTCCGGTAATATTAACGGCTAAACCCGGGTCCGCTTTAAGTGGGTTTTGCGAGCCCCCTATTGGGACAATTCTTAAGATTCTCGGCCCTCCTAGAAGGACTGAAGGAATTAACACCATTAAGGTAGAGTGTGGAGAACAGATTTTTGAAGCCTACTACTGTACGATAAGGTATAGTACGGAACCTGTCTAACCATTTCTAACCTCGAGCAAGGAGAAAGCCGATGATCGTAAATGTTATCAACCCAGAGGCCTATAATCCCTTCACCCGAACCCAAGAAGAACTTCAAATGGGGTTTAGAGAAGACCAAGAATCTGCAAGGGAGGTTTTTGAAGAATGGAATAAGGATATTGACTTTCCAGATTTTTCCCTACCCCCCAAACAATGGGTTGCACAAATCCCCGATAAATTTAAGTTCAAGGTTCCGAAAGGCACAAAAATTCTATTTGCCACCTACGGGGAAGAGGATGAAACTGAAGGGGATTTTAAAGGAACTGCGCTAGAAAAAGATAGCAGCGGCCTTGTTGGTTTAAATGGGGACTGGTCCACTCTTCCAGAGTTTGAGCTTATTGTAGATGACGACGAAACTTTTGTTATTAACGTTGATCTTGCTCGTTATGGTGACGATATTTTCACAAATGACCAGGTAGTTTGGATGGTTGATAAGGCAGGTAATCTTTATCAGCTAGGGGGTGAACCGGCAGGATGTACAAAAAAAGACCCCGATTCTATTAATCCTTCTCTTTTTAATCTTTATGATTATGTTGTAAAACACCAATAATCTATCGTTTAACTTAAGATCTTCCTTATATAATTGCTATAGAGGATTATACAAAGCAGTTAACCCAATTCCGGGATTTACGTTTTAGAAAAGGAAACCGGGGATTAAAGATGGATAAAACATCACTAGGCGATCGAATGAAACGTTTCGAGGGGATTACTAATCCAGTTGTTGTCCCCCGAATGCCCATTATTTTGCGGGTTGATGGAAAAGCTTTCCACAACTGGGTAAAGAAAATTAATGCCGAAAAGCCCTTTGACCAGCGGCTACTTGACGCAATGGGCGATACAGCAATTGAGCTTTGCCAAGAGATTCAGGGGGCTGTTTTTGCTTATCAGCAATCCGACGAAATCTCAATCTTGATTCACCCTTACCAGAATCTTGAAAGCCAGCCGTGGTTTGGCGGTAAATTACAAAAGATGGTTTCAATCTCTGCCGCAACTGCGAGTTCCTTTATGTCCCTGCGGTTTGGCATTAAAACTATCTTCGATTCAAGGGTTTTTGTTCTCCCAGAAAATGAGGTTATTAACTATTTCATCTGGCGCCAACAGGATGCCTCCCGAAACTCTGTCCAGATGGTGGCAAGAAGCAAGTTTTCACACAAGGCTTGCAACAATAAGTCCTGTAATGAGTTGCAAGAGATGCTTTGGCAAGAACATAACCTTAACTGGAACGATCTGCCTCCCGTTCAGAAGCGTGGGCTTGGTATTCTCCGGAGAGACGGGAAATGGGATAAGGATTTTGATATCCCAATCTTTACTCAGGATAGGGATTACATTAAAAACTTATTTTTCCAGAAAACTGAGGAAGTAAAAGAGTAATAATCTATTAATATAAGGATTGGCCTTCAAACGCTGATCTATTTCATAGGAGGTCAAAGGCAATGGAACAAAACTATATCCACATCCGCCACTCACATCTGAGGCACTCCTATCTTCATCGCCCTGGTACGGGCCTACGACTTAAGCGAAAACATAGCTAAGACTTCACATTAAAAATTCGTCTGGGATGGCAGCTACCACAATAGGATATCTTTCTAGTGGTAGGGGAAAATTGGGGTTTAATCGTGTATTTTGGGTCCATAGCTCAGCAGGCAGAGCAGCGGCCTTTTAAGCCGATGGTCGGGGGTTCGATTCCCTCTGGACCCATAGAAAGCGATGCTAGCATAATGGGAATGCACCGGATTGCCGGTCCGGGTATACGAGTTCGATTCTCGTGCGTCGCTTAAAAGTCCTGTGGGCAAGTTGGCAAAGCCGCCTGAATGAGGTTCAGGAGATTTTGAGGGTTCGACCCCCTCCAGGACTATGTGACGTTGTTCGGTTTCTCTACTTTTATGGAGAAGATTGAAATGCGGAATATCAAGGTATTCAAGTTTAGCGAGTTGCCAAAGGCCTATGCGGCAACGGTTCTAGAAGATGCCCCATCAATGAATGCCGATGGAAGGTATTGGTTCAAGTTTGTAGGTAATGTGGTTGAGGATGCGGCAGTTGACCCAAAAGGATTTGACCCTGAATATGTTGAGATTTATCGGGAAGCAGATGTATTCTTCTATGAAAGTGGGTGCGAAAACGGGGAATCAATCCTAATTGAACAAGATTAACTGCTGGGAGTGTAGCTCAATTGGAAGAGCTCCAACCTCTTAAGTTGGATGTTTGGGGTTCAAGTCCCCACACTCCCATATATGGTGGGTATGGCGGAATTGGTATACGCGCAAGACTGTGGATCTTGTGGGCAATAGCCCTTGTGGGTTCGAACCCCACTATCCACCCTTTCAGTTTTCTTAAAAAGGAAACCCTAATGAATCAGAGAGAAATGTTTGAAAAATCATTCTTACGGCCTAAAGATTTCTTTTCCTTATCCCCCGAGAAACAATGGGAAATTGATAAATCTTTAGGTATCCTTGATTGGGATGGTTCGGGGCTATCTAACGCGGATAAGCAAAGGTTTCGGGAGCATTACTCAAAACCCTGAAAAGGCTGTAAAAAGATTCTGGCCAGGTATGGGTTAATCTAAGGGACCAAAGAAAAATGGTTGAAGTGGGTACAAAAGAATCAGAAATATATCTACTCATAATTGAATCTCGCGAGTTCCCTCTACAGTATACGATTCCTTTAGGGCACTATCCGTCTGAGGAAGACATTAAAATATTAATTATGTCCTCTTCGGAAATGTTCACCGATGACCTTATCCTAGATATGGAATTTAGTTTTCAACCTACTAGATCGGGGATCTTGGTTTTAACATATAATAGTTCCCCCACTCTTGGGGAACTTCAGAATCTTTATGATTTTTATCTCAAGAAAGAAGTAATTAGAAATTCTCCTTCCTTGGAGGCACTTCTCACACATAAACAGGCATTTATAAGAGAATACGCAAAGAAAAAGTGCCAAAAGGAATTAAATGTTTAGATTAATTATAGAGGGAGTCCCCTCCCAAATAACTTTTGAAGAATTCCCAGAACATGCGGAGTTGCTCCCATACCTGATCTCTTATTTAGAAGAGCAATATTCTGTTAAAAATTGTGATGCAATTAATTTTTGCAAAATAATTTTAACGCGAGATTGTTATTCTGGATGCTTAGTATTAGTTTGGAAAGATGAAGTTTGCTGGGTTGCAGGAGCATTTGACAAGGAAGAGGACGTACCTTACGAATTGGTAGATACATCAGAGGAGAAGAACGAGCCTAAGTATATAGTTGGGGTAGAATTTCAGCCCTTAACTATGTATCTAACACATGAAGCCGAAGCAATAAGAAAACTAGCGAAAAAAGTTTTGGAAAGACCGGAGATTGCCCAATGACGTGGTATGCTAGAATTACAAAGAACACCTTTTCAACGACCTATAAATTAGGAGAGGCAGGGTCCGAAAAGGAAGCTAAAAAACTTTTGTGTGAAAATCTTTCTGTTAAAAAATTACCTGGGAAGGTAGACATCCGAGAAATCGAGGAAGTTAAATCCTTTTCAGATTTCTTAATAATTGTTGAATCCTTAAAAATCACCACCTCCCACTATGTACCGGGATGGCGTAGTTGTGTTCTCAATGATTATATTTTAATAAGTTGGGAACTCGGTGGTTATGAAAAATCTGTTGAAGACGTCAGCGAATTTAAAAATATTGAGATTTATAGGCCCTGCGGGGGAGAGCCAGAAAAAGAATTTCTAGACCTACTTAAAATAATAGAAAAATTTGTCCCAGAAATTACTTTTATCCAATATAAACTACTCTGTGCCGAACTAACTGAAACTTCTACTCAAACAGACGACTGGGGAACTATAACAGCATGTAAACAAGTTTCGTTGAGAGCCCTGTATAACTATTTAGTCTCCAGGGACTGGGTGAAAGGTCGAAAGGTTAAAATCACATGATTAAGCTCTTCCGCAACTTTGCCGATTGGGTTCGTCTCTATTTCTGGGATCGCTTTGATGTTGTGAAAGCGAAAAACCTTAAACGGGGCCGTTATTATGATAAAGATTGGCAAATGATGAGTGTTTGCTTCCAGCTTCTTGTTGATTATGTTGAAGTTGAAGCCGACCAAATCAACTGGAAAGAAGAGCCTTATGCAGGCATCTGGAAAGAGATGCAAGAGCTTTATTCCTGGTGGACTAAAGACCGCAAAATTCGGGAAGAAAAAGGAGACAGTATGTTGTTAAGTACTTCCTGGGATAAGGAATTTAGCAAGGAGGAACGTGAGAACTGGTTTAAGTTCGATATTGCTTGTGGTGAAGAAGATACCGAGATGCTTATTCGCTTGATGAAAATTCGTCCGCATCTTTGGTCTTAAAATTTGGGAGTGTGGCGAAATTGGCTTACGCGCGAGGCTTAGGCCCTCGTGAGGGATAAAACCCTCTTGTGGGTTCGAATCCCACCACTCCTACTAACTAAGTTCCTTTTTAGGAGGCCTAATGGATCTCTCGGGCATAAAAAGGTTAGAGCCCCTGCTAACTTCCCCTTGCTCATTTTTACGGGAGTTAGCAAAGGCTCTCAAGGCCCTAAAAGAAAAATTTGAAATTGCTCTTGATTTCCTTGAGCGGGGTTTGATTTCACCGGACTATGCATATCTTCGGTTAAAAATTATCCTTAAGCACAAAGAAAAAAAATATGAAACGCTTGTATATTTAGATACTATGACCCATTACTTAGGGAAGTCTAGCTGCTTTGCTATAGCCGATCCCCTATTAAAACATACATATGATTTTGTTTCTATTTCTTATATGAGGGCAACACTCAATTTTAGGCTTCGTAAATATGAAAAGTCCTTGGACCATAAAAAGCACAAAGTTAGTTTATAACAACCCTTGGATCTCCGTGCGGGAGGACCAGGTTATAACCCCCTCGGGAACGGATGGGATTTATGGGGTTGTGCATCTTAAAGGCTATGCTCTAGGAATCGTTGCTTTAGATGCGGAACAGAATATTTATTTAGTTGGCCAATACAGGTACCCCTTAGAAAAATATTCTTGGGAACTCCCCGAAGGAGGAGGCGACCTAAAGGCTCCTCCCCTCGAGTCAGCAAAACGCGAATTAAGAGAAGAGACGGGACTAATAGCAAAGGAATGGGAATACCTTTGCAAGTATCACCCCTCTAACTCAATCACGGATGAGGTAGGTTTCCTCTATTTAGCTACCGACTTAGTTCAAGGTGAAATGGATTTAGATGAAACCGAGGATATTAAGGTAAAGAAATTACCTTTTGTGGAGGCTTTAAGAATGGTAGAGAGAGAAGAAATTACGGATCTCATTAGTATTACAGGCATCTACGCCGTTGCTCGCAAATTGGGAGTTTAGTAATGTTAACTGAATATTTAACCCATTCCGACCCAGAGATAAGGATTAGCGTAAAAGCAGTAATAAGTCTTAACGAACTTAAGGAATTTAATGAAGCTGATAAACTTTTAGAAATGCTAATTACCCATTCCATTAATTCTTATAAGACTATTTTAGATCCGAATTTAGGAATATATACTGATGAAATCCCCCCAGAACAATATTATGAACGTTACCAAGTCCTTGTTCAGATTCGAATAAAAACGGCTTTAGAAAAAATAAAGTACCTCAAAAATCAAGAAAAGGCTAAAGAAGAAAAGGCTAAAGAAGAAATTGTAGAGTATGAAGAAAAAAGAAGAAAGGCCCAAGAGCTTTTTGAGCAGAATATTAAGTGGCTAATTCTTGGGGCTTCTATAATAATTGCTGCTCTTTTAATTTAGCACTTTGGCACCTGTAGCTTAACTGGAAAAGCCCCCGGCTACGAACTGGGACGCTGGAGGTTCGAATCCTCCCAGGTGTATTGAGAAAAAATTAGTATAAGGTATAATGCGCCCGTAGCTCAGATGGAAGAGCAGGAGATTTCTAATCTTCAGGTCGTGGGTTCAAATCCTACCGGGTGTACTTCAAAAGGAGATTTTATGTCTATATCCGACTTGTTCCCTAACGAGCTAGCAGAAATAACACACGCAAACAGTGCTTGGGCAGCAATGGGAATTCTGCAAGGAGAAAAAGTTAAAGTCTTGCAGAAGTGTCCGCTGCTTGTCCAGATTGGAGGATCCAAGTGGGGTTTAGATCCCGAAATCGCGAAGGAAATTAAGGTAAGGATTGAAAACTAATGTTATGTGAATTGTGTGGCTGTGAAGAGCATTACAACTTTCACCATTTTATCCCTGTTACAAATCATAGCAATAAATGGTTTAAGAAAAACTTTACCCGAGAAGAGATGCGGCAAGGTCTAAACCTTTGTAAGCAATGCCACAAAACAATTCATAAAATTATCCCGAAAGAAAAAGAACTGGGTAAAAAATATAATAGTTTAGAGAAATTGCTCTCCCACCCAAAAATCGCAAAATATGTGGGATGGAAAAGACAAAGGAAAAGCCCCAATGAAACAGTCTAAACAATCTAGAATGCGAATGATTAAAGTCGAGCGGCTGGATAGCAAGGGGAATAAGGTTTCTCTAACATCCCACGTTGAGGATTCTAAAAAACTTAAGCTTGGTAGGCATATCACGCTTAAGGAAGAGGGGGAGGATCTTTGGTGGGAAATCGTTTTCGTATCTGACCATACTATAGATAGAAAACAGATAGAGGGGATTCAACGCTTTAAGTTTCCTAGCACAAAATAATGCACCCTTACCACCAACCTAAACTTCTTTCAACGGTTTTCTTTGAATTTCAAAAATGGGTTCCCCTTTATGGGTTGGATTTCTTTTTTCCTCCATGCCTCTCTTTTTTTAAAGGAAGCTCGGATAAAACAGTCATCTTTCGGGTTGCTTGGCCCTTCTGTTTAGAATTTGATGTTGAAAACGAAATCGTCGGCCTCTATGGAAGATTTCAAATAGACACCCCTGTCTTAACTTTTTCTTCTTTCCTTAGCCTTGGTTTCTTCTTAAATTCCCCCAAAGCTTTTGTACAATATATTGTAATTGAACTCTATAACTTTTTTTGTGATGCCGCGACTTTGACACATTCTGATAAGCATGTTCGCGATTGTTGTAAAAAATTTCGGGAAAGAATAAAGGAAGAAGATGTATCCAACTTACAGTGGTTTGCCAATCTTTAAGGCAACACAATTTGCAAAAGTCTTTAAAATGAAATACGAGGGCCCTGGCAACCAAAAAGGGTTTGCGGGGTTTTGGTTCAGCAACAAAGGAAGAAAAGATTTTTATAGTTATGACAGAATGTCCAAAATGTTAAAGGATGAAAAGAAAAATGTTAGAGAATGAAGCTCACCTTAGACTTTGCTTAGTCCTTGGAAATCCCCTTTATTTCAGCTTTCTCTGTTTGAGTAATGTTTCTCTTTTCATAAAAATCCCTATCTTAATTATAGGTTCGATTATCCCCCTTATAACATTATTATGCCTAGTAATGTTTGTTGTTTCTTTTTTCAGTATGGTTTGGGCAACTAGAAAAGGGTGTACCTGCTCTTGGGAGCTTGTTACTATGGAATTTAGTTATTCGAATTCTAGAGTAAAAACTTCTATTTTAGGAGTAACAACTATCATAGATTGCCCATACCATAGGGAAACACATGAAAAGGCGATTGTTAAAGCGTACGTTAAAAGGGAAAAGAAGGACCTTAAGTCCCTTCTCACTCATAAAAATGTGAGGGTAAGGCTTGCTGCAAAGAAATTACAATAAAGAATGTTTGAACATAAAAAAACTATCTATAAGGCAACCCAAATTTTTGGGGATAAGAGCGAAGACGTATTAGGATACATTATCACCTATAAAAATGAAGATGAGTGGGAAATCGCTTATTTTGATACAGCTGTGGCAAAAGAAGAAACATCCTTGGAGGAGAAGCATAACATCCTATGGTTACAAGGTATAAAAGATTTTTACGAAAAAGGCGAAGATAAAGAACCCTTCTTTAAGGATTCAAAATATAGATATGACGAGAGGTCCCTCACAGAATTCTTAACACACTCAAACACAAAATTAAGAGCCTTTGCAAAAAAATATAATGTTTATCCTGAAAATTAATCAAACCGGGCCTTTCGAGGCTACGGGGGAAGAGTATAGCTTCAACTTTCTTCCAACGAAGAAAGAAATTGTTGCCTGCTGCCTCTACCTCTTAATCGATGAGTGGCAAGGTGTTAGGTATGACCATAAGTTAGGGGTTTGCCCCGAAGAAATCAAGAATATAAAATTTCAAGTATACGACGAATGGTGTAGTATTATTCACCTATCTTTTAAGAATCCACATAAAAGCCTTCCCAGAATAATGAAATGTGAAATAACTAGAGTTAGTCAAACCCCTGCTTGTTTAGAGCAATATCTAACCTCGCCCAGCTTGGGGCTGGCGATAAAACAATGGATGAAAGAGGAACTAGATGCTTCCTGAGATTGCAATTGGAGATGCGTATGGGGCAGCGTTTGAGTTTGCTCCAAAAAAGTTTCTCCGAGAAAATAACGATTTTCAGTACCACCCCCACCCAAAAAGGGCAGATTTTGGAAAAGGGAATTATACTGATGATACGCAGATGTCGATTGGCACTGCGCTTTTCATGTTAAGCGAGGAACATATATCACAGCTAAACATTGCTAAATTTTACGTTCAAGCTTATAAAGATAATCCAATTGATGGATATGCTAGAGGCTTTCAATCTGTCCTTAATAAAGTAAGAGGGGGCAATCATTTAATCAAGGTACTAAGGCCCTATTCAAAACGGAATGGTTCTGTAATGCGGGCTGTGCCGCTGGGATTATTAAAGAGCCCAAAAGAAATTATTCATTTCTCAATTGTTCAATCTTCCATCACCCATGCAACTTTCGAGGGGGTGCATGCTGCAACAATTGTAAGTCTCGCAGCACACTATCTTTACTATAATTTAGGAAAAAAGAAAAAAATTATAGATTTTATGAAAGAAACTGCGCCCGATATTCCATTAATAGATTATGATAAGGTAAAGAAGCCTGTTGCTTGCGACGCAAAGCAAACTATAAGCGCGGTTCTTGCGTTAATACGGCAACACACTAGGATGTCAGTTATTTTACGGAATGCCATTTGTCTTGGCGGAGATACTGATTCGGTTGCTTCTGTGGCACTTGGTTTAGCAAGTTTAACAGATCAAATCCGAAATGATCTACCAGAACATCTGTATAAAGAATTGAATCCTGGGACGAAAGGGCTTTCTTACCTTCAAACATTAGATTCACAACTATTTGCAAAATTCCCAAAAACGGAGTAAAGGAAGATGAAACAATTAACAACCGAAACTTTTAAGGAAGAAATTTTTAACTTTGAAGTCAATGATTGGAAATATGAGGGACAAAAGCCTTGTATTATTGATTTCTTTGCAGACTGGTGCGGCCCCTGTAAAGCATTAGGTCCCCTTCTGGAGGACCTGGAGAAAGAATATAAGGATAAAATCGATTTCTTTAAGGTTGATATCGATGAAGATCCTACCCTTGCGGCGAGATTTGAAATTGCGAGTATCCCCACGTTAATTTTTCTTCCAACTGATGGGTCTTCCCCTCAGGTTATTAAAGGGCTTCTTCCAAAAGAGGGGCTTATTGAAGTTTTCAAAGACGTCTTTAAGCTCGAAGAATAACAATCGTATAACTAAGTAAAATCATTATATTTTTAATAGGGATCGGGGTATTTCCTCCGGTCCTTGTTATTTTTAGGCACCTAGGGCCATGGAATGAATGCTTCCCAGAATCTTGCGAGTTGTAGCCTTAACTTCCGCGAAAACCCGGATTCCTCTATTTTTGGGGGAGGCGGGAAAAAGCGGGATATCTCCACGGTACCTAACTTAGATACCCTAACCGAAATTCGACAAATTGTTGCTGAAACTCTTATTAAACTCAACGCCGACCATTTATTGCTAAACGTTTCTTTTAATGGTAGATTTTCGGCAAGACTTGGAGATGCGAATTGGTCTTATAAGCGAATTCGGTTTAGTAAGCCACTTTGGCCCAGAGCCTCAAAACTACAACGGTATCAATGTGTAGTTCATGAGGTCGCCCATATTATCGCCCACGAGCGATATGGAAGAGGGGTTGGGAAACGAATTAAACCTCATGGCAATGAATGGAAAAGAGTCATGAGAGAAATGGGGTTAGACCCTGATCGCTGTCACGAGGTGCCAACGGCAGGGGTGGCTAACAAAAAAGCAAAGTTCAAAACCTTTTGTAACTGCCCGGGAGAGGGGAAACTGCACCTAGTCACCCAAAAGGTTTACAACCGAATTGCTGACCCCCTGCGTCTTAACAAATATTTTTGTCGGCGCTGTAAAGCTACATTAACTATAAAACCCTAAGATTAATGGAAAAACATTATACTTTAATCGCAGACACGTCTCAGGCAGGCTTTTGGGGCACCTCTCCAACTTATAAATGCCAAATTAAAAGGAAACCTCGCTTTACCGATTTGAAATTGTTTGGCTATCTTATAGCCAAAGACCTGGTAGCTAGATTTATCCTGGGCTCAATATCATATCCGAGGGTTGCTAAAGTCCAAGGGGATGTAAATAGCGGCTGGTTTGACGAATGTTATTCGTTTTTTGATTTTGATCGTTTTTTCGAGGATTGCCTAGCATGTGGAAGTACGCTAGTAATTGAAATTTCTGGCTTCAGAATCCCTATAAAAACTGAAATTGAATTTATTCTAAAATCCTTTAACATTTCTCAAGACCTTACCCACAAGAACGCCAATATTCGCAAAACTGCAAAAGAAATCCAAAAGGATGTTACGGAAGCGTCGTTTTACTTTACCCCTTTCCCAGAGACAACGCCATGAAAATCGAAAAGCCAGAAAACCCACTTATCACTTCTGGGCCCCTTTCAATCTTCTTTGTTGGGGTTGGAAGTGCTTTCGCGATGGAACACTATCAAACAAGTATCCTCATCGCAAAAGGGGATACCCACATCCTTGTGGACTGTGGAGAAAACGGGCCTTTGGCTTTAAATAGTCATGGGATTGATGTTTCAGATATCCAAACTCTTTTTGTAACGCATTTGCATTCGGATCACGTTGCAGGGGTAGGACACCTTGCCTTGAAAAACTATTACGTAGCACGCCCTTTTATGAAGAAGCCCAAGTTACGCTGTATTGTTAATGAACATATGCAGCAGTTAATGTGGGATAAAGCATTATCTGCAGGGTTAATGTATAACGAAATCATCGGGGAAGAGCTCGCTCGGCCACTTTGTTTTGAGGATTACTTCACCGTAGTTCGGCCGACTTGGAAACAAATTCAGCCCCGAGAGGTATGGGAAGTTAAAATCGGTGAGATTAAATTAGAAATCTTCCGAACTCTACATATTCCTCAGCAAGCCCCTACTTGGGATGCTGCATTTCCATCTTATGGCTTAATGATTGATGACCGTGTTTTCTACTCTGGGGATTCCCAGTTTGACCCCAGCTTAATTGATCAGTATAAGCATGCTGAAGCTTTCTTCCACGACGTACAATTTTTCCCAGGCGCCGTGCATGCGCCTTTGGCAGACCTAAAGAAACTGCCAGAAGACATTAAAAAGAAAATGTTTTTAATGCACTATGCAGATAATTTTGAGGAGCAAGAAATTGGTGGCTTTGCTGGTTGGGCAACCCAAGGCAATTCTTACGTGTTTGAGTAGGAGAAGCAAATGTCAAATATACGATTCATTTTCCCAAAAGAAATGCCTTCCATCGAAGAGGTCGACACTATTTTGCGCGATATTGTCGACAAACATTTCCAAGGACTTACGTTAGGTATCTGGGATTCGAAAACACGGGATTATGCCAAGACAGAACGACCTACCGCTGCGGCTTTCAAAAAAGAACAGCAAAGCCTAGATAAAGACGGGTTCCCAACCTTTGCGTGGGAGCTTCTCTACAAACCTTACCCCAACGAGCTTGATTTCTTTTGTTCCGCCGATATCTACTATGGAAAGGCCTTGAGGGATCCGGAACAAGTAGTCGGGTGGCAAGCCTGTGATGCTTGGGACGAGGACGAATGGGAAGCCCACAACAAGCGGTTAATACACGTTCCAGCAATTCAAATTCCGCACCATGTAAATCGTTTTTCGGAATTCCTCTCCGAAAGACTTATGAGGCATCTTTCCTTGAAATTAGGGGATGTCATCCTTGGGGATGAGGGGGTTGGAGAGCTTTGGTACCCTAAAGAGGACCAGACATTTGAAACATTTGAAAGCTACCTATCTTATTTCGATGCAGGCTTGAAAAAAGACTACCCAGAGGTGTTTGAGCGGCTGGTACTGGGGTTTTCCCTCCCACAAGAATTGGAATATTTAAGAGGCGATCTTAAGAAGAAGGATTAAAATGTTTTTCCGCAAGAAAAAAAACCAGCAGAGAGCCATCCCTGCGCCTGCAACGCTTTCTCTAGAAGAGAAGCGACAGGTTTACGATTACGCAAAAAACAAACGGGCAGATATTAGTGGGCGGCAACGAATTGTTGATTTACACCGGGCGATGTTAAAGAAGGACCCCCGGAGTTGCCGCAACTCCAGTTATATGTCTTTCTTGGCAGAAGTGGATAATCCCTGCCCTGATCTTATATTAAGAGATAGATATAGAAAAGAAGTTATTAAGGACTTTGAGGGAAAAAATGAACATTAAAGAATTTTCAGAGTATGCCAAAGCCGACACTGCGATTAGAAGGTATCTAAAAGAAACAGGCTGGAAATATACACATGACGGAATTTGGGAAAAGGAAGAAAAAAAAGTAATGTTGCCTGTCTACCTTTTCAACAGTGCCCCCTCAATGCTAGATCGCCTTGCTAACGTAATTGACCAAATCGCAGAGGCAGAAGGGTTAACTTCTTCCCAAGCGGCTATTAAAATTCTTAACGCTTTAGAATTGAAAAAAGAGAAGAAATGAGATACCAGGTACAAAAGAATAAGCAAGATGGAGCTGCTTATGATGTTGTTGGCCCCAACAAGGAACTTTATGTTTTTGGGGAAACTTTCACCGTAGCATCCGGAATTTGTGATGGCCTAAACCACGGTTCGTTTATTTGTGGCGAGATCCAAGAAGTTGTTAATTCAATTAAAGGAGAAAAGTAATGGAACTGAAACAAGACATCCCAACTATTTCCGAGTTCCTGGCAAAGAAGCTTTACGAGAGTAAGGACTCACAAATTGTAATGGACGAAGGAGGCCGCTATTGGGTATTTGCCGATAAAAAGTTTTACGATACCGCGAACGATTATACGAGCCATGAAGCTGGAGAGGCGGCGGTATTCGAAGAGTTTGATGACTATACCGATAATTGTTTCCCAGCCGCGATTTTAATAAAGAAAGGCAATAAACCGCTAATTATTTTGAACGGGGACGAGGATTTAATCGGTTATGTCCAGTTGGATTTGTTCGAGATGAAAGCCCCCACAATTAGTTTTAGCTGTTTCTCAAGAATCTTTAATACGGAAGACCCGACCCCAGAAGATATTAAAGGGGCAGTTGGTGACCTTATCAATGGCAAATTTAAGATAGTTGACTTTACAGAAGACCGAGAAGTCGCACTTACGAAAGAAGAGAAGAGACAAGTTTCTAATTTTAAGAGAACTTTAGAATGGAAAAATAGAGGCTGGGAGGTTGATGGGTGTGCCGTTATTCAAAGAAAACTCTCGCCTCCCGATAAAACCTTTACATTAATTAAGGGTTCCCGCGATATTCTCACATGGCATGCTCCTGCCACAATTCTACTTAAGGAAGTAGCAACCGACAAGCATTATATCTTTGGACAAGACGAAGGAACTTATTTCGGGTGTGAACTGGCAACGAAACCAAGAAACGTGAAGCAAGCCTTCGACCAATTAATCCCAGCTGAAATCCGCAAGGTAGAGGGGGTTATTCGTCAAGGGGAATGGTTTGCTGTTCCTGTCCCCGTAGATAAACTTCCTGGGGAACACAAAGCAATTGTGACACTAGACCAAGACTGCGACGATCAAGTAACTCTTCCAAAGGATGACCCAGATTCAAACCCACATCTGCTCCTCTGCGACGAAGGGTATGTCGCTCCTGAAGGAATTTTTGTGAAAAACTTTACCCTACAACACTCCGAACATGCTTCGCTGTGTGGGAAGGAAAATACCTGGTATACCTTTAAGAAGAATACGGCAGTAAGAAGCTTCAGTCAAGATGGGGTTGACTAATGTCGAACTATAATTACGTAGTACCCAAGTGCGGAGAACTCCCTCCCCAAGAAGAGCTTAATGCTTTAATTAGGAAGATAGTTATAAGTCGGTTGCCCTGCTGGGGTCTTTCTACCGTTAAGGACTTAAATCGTTTCTTCGCTTGCTACAGCATCCAACATAAAACTTGGGAAACCGATCCCGAAGGGATAATTCTTTTCTGGGAAGACTCCTACCGCACTCCCGAATTTGAGGGTAGCAAGTTTAACTATCTTAAACATATTGTGGGGAAAAGAGTCCCATGCCTTGTTTTTGATCGGGGACCTGTAAGCCCATTCACCCGATTCATTAATAATGAAATACGGAAAAGGGTATGCCTTGAAATTGAAGCGTTTGATGTAGCAGACACAGTTGATCTCTATCCCATAGAAAAGGAATTTAAGTTCTACGAAACCTTCTGGGACCAAGAAAAAACATATATTAGTAGCGAAAACCCACTCGAGATCAGTGGTCCCCTAATGAATAAATTGACCTGGGTATTAGAATCAATCGGAGAAGCACCCCAGGACATTTATAATCTTTTAGGGTTGCCCGATGGTATTCTTTATCCTTTTCTGACCTCGGCAAGCCAAGAAGCAAGGAAAGCAGCAAAGAAAGCCCTAGAAAAAAGTGAAAATCCGTAAGTTTTGTAGAGTAATAATCCATTAATCTAAGTATAAGGGACATATTGTTTGTTGAGTGGAACGGCCCTATCGTCTAGTGGAAGGACACAAGATTTTCATTCTTGTAGCGGGAGTTCAATTCTCCCTAGGGTCATTTATGAGGTCCCATCGTCTAGTGGCCAAGGATACCAGACTGTCGATCTGGTGACACGGGTTCAAGTCCCGTTGGGACCGTCGTTAAGGGGATAGTGTAATTGGTAACACAGGAGACTTTGACTCTCCTATTCTGGGTTCAAGTCCCAGTCCCCTTGTCGCTTCTCAAGCCACCAAAATACTTTGGTGGTTGTTTCATGTTCCATCTGGAGAAAACCAATGCGCGTACTTTTAGTTGGTGGTACGTTTGATAGTAATGGCGGGAGGGATTCTTCCATTATTGAGAAGCTTGCTAATGGGGTTATGCAGGAGCTAAGTCTCAAGCAAACGGGCTATTCCGAAGTTCCAGAAAACGGGGAAGAAACCGACAAGTTTTTACTTATCAATGGGGGGTTTCTCGACTATATTAGTAAGGTATTGGTTCAACCCCACCCTCTATCCCAGTTTGACGCCATTCTTTGGTTTGCGAATATTCTAGATAATAGCCTTCCTAAAATTGTTGAAGATATCAAAAAGATTAATCCAAAAATTCTCCTCGTGACTTCAAAAAGATGTGTTGAGAAGGATTATAACCGCGCCGATGTTATTTCTCATGCCCTCAAAATTAAAAGCAACTTAATTCTTGAGATTCGGCGGGGAGGAACTCAATATAAAGGAGTTCTTCTAGACCCGCTTGGGAATACCTTTAAGCTAAAAGAATTAGCGGGAGAGGACTTTATTAACGACTCCTATGATTTTGAGCCTATCGGCAAAATAATTATCAGAAGACTTCGCGAGCTAGCAAAGTTCTCTCGTGTTGGGAGTAAACAGGTATCCCCAGAACCAATTGTTGCTGAAGGGGACCCGCTGTTCTTCGAAACTATAAAAAGTTCTGCCGATTTATTTGACTCTCTTCTTCCAACCCCAAAACATGTTGAGAGATTTTTAGGGAACGCTTCCTTCCGGTGTGGTAAGGGTTTTCCCTCTTTCCGAAAAGATAATCTAATCTTTGTTTCTCGAAGAAATATTGATAAGAAATACATCGGACCAGAAGGTTTTGTTGCTGTAGATCCTGATGCTTTTCCAGTACATTATTATGGTGAAAATAAACCGTCGGTGGATACTCCGATACAATTAATGCTTTATAACTACTATAAAAATGTAAACTACATGCTTCATGGGCATGTTCGGGTTGGGGCAGGAATCGGGTTAGGGTTAAAGGATAGAGAAAAAATCAAGGAGACTGGACACCCTATCCCGTGTGGAGCCATTGAGGAAGCAGCAGCGATTATTAGGACAGAACCAGATTTCACTAAAACTAATTTTATAGTTAATCTTAGTGGGCATGGTTTTATTGCACTTGCTAAGGAGCCTAACTTCCTCCATCGGATTTTAAGTGGGGGCCCTGGTATTTATGGGGAGCGAGAAGATGAAACTTGGGAGGTTTAAATGCCACTCGTTAGGATTGAAACTCTACTCACACACAAAAACCAAGCGGTGCGAAACTTGACCCAGAAGCTACTAAAGTTAACTCTAGATAATGAAGCATTGGTAGAAGAAACGTATTATAGTGACAAGTATCCTCTGGTCACTTTTTTCTGTATAAAAGATCCTCTCTTCAGCTATAGCATTCGCTTCATGCGCCATGCTCTGTATCTAGAGATCTTTGATCATAATAGGTACACACGCCCTAAAGGTTTCAAGGGGATCGGCGTAAAACTTAACGAAGGCGAAAAGATTATAGAAGCTCTTCTGGGCTTCACTCCGGTTGAAAGAAAATGAAGTATTCAGTAAACTATCTCAAGAATCGTTTTAGCCAAGGCGAATTTATAATAATTTATACGGATCACTTCTCTTCTCGGCTTTTTTATGGGATTCTTGAAGGGATAAATCGAAAAGGGAAACGGCTTGGTTTTACGAAGTTTGAAAGAAACGGGGGAAATCTTAAAATCCGCATCGATTACCTTTTAATTGAGAAGATTAGGTTAATCGTATCAGCAGAGAAGCCAGAAGGGAGACATAAACAGGAGATTAAGGCTTTGGAAGACCTTTATAAAGAACTTCCTAGCCTTCTCACTTCACCTAGAATACCTACCCGAACCCTGGCTAAAAGGTGTAGAGTTTTACGAAAGATCTTTCAAGGGGAAGACTATGAAAAAGAAAAAGCAGCCCTGACAAATACGCTAAAGAAATACGATAATCTATTTTTTAAAAGGGTATAGAAAGGTTAAGAAAATGACTAAGAAAGAGGCTTTGAGCCAATTTAAGGAATTTCATATGCCAAACATTCCAAGCAACGATAAACCTGCACTTCGGCAGGCTTGGAATGATTACACAGACTATCTTTGTAAAGATAAACAAATTTCATTAAAACAATATGAAACTTGGGACAATCCCTTCTAACCTGTGTATATTAGTTTAGGGTGATAACTAAAGTATTTGGCGTTGCAAACGCACGGGCGATCCCCAAATTCAGTTATCACCCAAATCTATTTTAAACTCCATCGTTTATCTTTTAGCCTTCCCCATATATTTATAAATGCCAATACCCCAACCGTCAAGGGGCTTCAATGGGTTTGCCTGGATACCTAGGAATGCAAAAGTATTACGAAAACGAGGAAATAAAAAACTTGGGATATTCTTCCCGGACTATCTATACAGGCCCAGACTTTGTAATCTGGGAAGGCCGTGCAGCCCAAACGTTTGCGGACAGTTACTCTTTCGTAACTATTCGGGACGAGCGTTATGATTTCGAATATTATGGAGAAACACCGCTCTTGAGCCTAATCCGCGCTATTTTGGGGACAAAAGATGATCGGCTAATTCTAAAGGGCTTAAACGCTCTTCTTATTAAAGCGTATTTAGAGTATTTCCTAAAACACCCGGAAGACTTTATAAAACATATGGAAATACTTCAAGGACAACATTTCGAAGAGGGTCGCCGCGCAAAACAAGTTGAATTCCTTAGCGTTCTCGGAATCCATGAGGAGGAATAGTTAAACATGGCAACTGTCCTAAAACACCGTAGGTTCGTAAAAGTCGACACGAAGAGAAATAATAACAAGTATTGGTACATCACGCTTTATGATGATGGTACGGTCAAAACAGAATATGGCCGGGTGGGTTATAACGGACAAGTTTCTTCTGATGGCCCTTTTTCCCAGCCGGCAGCCGAGAGAAAATTCGAAAGCAAAATTAAATCAAAGTTAAGGGGGAAAAAGGACGGGGAAAAGGCATATACTGAAATCGATGTTTTAGAGGCGACTTCGGATACACCCAAAACGGCCAGCAAAGCAGTAGACCAAAAGAACTTACGGCAACTGGCAGCAGAACAGATTGGGTCGGGGGATAAGGAAGTCACAAAGCTTGTGAGTTATCTCGTCAAGCAAAATATCCACACGATTGTGGAGAATACGACAATTCAGTATAATGCTCAAACGGGCAACTTTTCAACGGCGTGTGGGACTGTTACTCTCGACACGATTGACGATGCTCGTAAGTTTTTGGAAAAGCTTGCGAAGCACGTTTCGAACAAAAGGTTTAAGGGTAAAATCGTTGAACGGAATTTAGAAAGCTATCTCACCTTAATCCCACAACACCTCGGAATGAAGGCACCGGCGCTTGATCGGCTTTGCCCTGATCTCGATGCTGTGAAAAAGCAAAACCAACTATTGGATTCACTGGAAGCGGGTATTAGCGTTTTCAAACAATCCGCAACTCAGGATGAAGATAAAAAAGAAGACGATACACCAAAGGTTTGGGATGTGTCCCTCGCCCGAGTTGACGCTAAGAAAGAATTAGATCGCATCCGGCGGCTTTACCGGAAAACTGCTAAGTCCATGCACACCTCTTCTAGTTTGGATGTTAAGCGGGTATTTACTGTGCGGATTAAGCAAATGGCAGATGCCTTTGAAAAGAAAGGGAAAGCGATTGGAAATATTATGCAACTCTGGCATGGCACCCGGGTTGCCAATATTCTCTCAATCCTCGCAAAAGGCTTAATCATCCCACCCGCCCGATCTTCTCACTGCACAGGGAGGATGTTTGGGAATGGAGTTTATTTCTCGGACCAGTCAACAAAAGCGTTAAACTACTCTCACGGGTATTGGGGTGGGTTCAAGGACAACAATTGTTTTATGTTCCTTGCTGATGTCGCAATGGGTAAGACGTATACCCCACGTTCTTGGAGCGAACCTTTCCCGAAGGCTGGGCACGACTCAACCTTTGCAAAGGCAAGCGTGAGTGGCGTGATGAACAATGAGATGATCGTCTACAAGCTTGCCCAATGTAACCTAGTTTACTTGGTTGAGTTTGGTAGCTAGGGAAACTCCAATGAAATGGACCGTTAAGAAAGTGGATCTTCCCGACGTCCTTGTTAAGGTAGAAAAAGAAGGGGAAAAATCCGAGGAGTGGAAGACAATCTTCGAACTACAAGTTGTCCACTCTAAAAGAGGGAAGTACGAACCAAAGGTAGGGGACGTTCTCCAATTCGGTCAAGCAGCAGCAGGGCTTGCGAGCTTCCTCCTTGACCTAGGAGACCCAAAGAAGCTGAGGCCAAAGATCAAGGTCCATTGGTCAATGCTTATTCTGCTTATCCCTTTAATTAGCACTTTAGCGACAAGCGGGATTCAAGCAGCTCTGACTCTACTGGGGCTCTGGGCCGCTCTCTATACTTTTGTAACGCTCCATGAGCTAGGGCATATGTTTGCTGCTTCTCGGCTAGGGTACCCAACGGGAAATATCTTACTAACCCCGATTGGTGGGCTAGCAATTGTTCAAATGGAGATGCCCCCAGCATCACATGAACTTATTGTTGCTTTAGCAGGCCCCCTTGTAAATGTTATTCTCGCAGGATTATTTGCGTTGGTTTGGTGGGCATTCCCAGTAGAAGTGGTGCTTACCTTATTAATGCTTAATATAATCCTCTTTGCTTTCAATATCTTTGTCTTTGCCTTTCCAATGGACGGGGGAAGAATCTTTAGGTCGATCTTGCGTTTCTGTGGCTTGGATTTTAGAAAGGCAACAAAAGTAGCGATCTACGTATCGTTTATATTGTTAGGGGGCCTTGGAATTCTTGGGGTCTTTATTGGGCACTTCTTTATGGTAATAATCGCCGTTTTTCTCAGTCTTCTAAATGTTAAGCAATTGAAAACGTTGGGGTAATATTCACACGATTTAGGGCTTGATTAAGCCATTTTTTAGGCACGTTTACGGAGAAAGTACATGCGGGGCTTGGTTAAATTCGGAACAGTATTCGCTTATGTCCTACTTCTTTTAGCAACCCAGATGTTTATGGTTGCAAAGGACAGCAGGCTATTGAATAGCCACGCACAACTAGAAGGAGCGTTAGAAACCATTGATGTAACTGGTCCCGGAAACTATTTTGTGCCCTACAAGGGTGATCCCATTATGGATGTTTGGGGAAATCCAATTGATATTACCTATACAGCCACGAGCTACACGAATACCGTCTTTGTTTGTTCGGCGGGGCCAGACCAAGAAATGGGTACCGAGGACGACATTGTATACGGGCGGATGTATACTCTTACTGACATGATTCCTCTAACCCTAGCCTGGGCTAACTAAAACTGTTGAATCCCCCTACATGTCCTTTTGCCTAAGGAAATTGAAAATGCAAGAGTACGTCAACACTAATATTTCTAATCTAATTGGTTTCGTCCCAGAACCCGAGGAGTTCTGGACCAAAACAGAAAGAATTGAAAAGGCAGAAAAACAATTAATGGAAAAATTCGATGCTGAGAAAATCAGGCTAATGCCTCCTGGTTGCGCAATGACCTGCGATTTTTGGCCAAACCGCCTTAACCTCGTTGTTGATACAGATGGCCTAATCATATCTATCGGTAAAGGTTAGTTCTAGTTTCCCCTTCCTTCCCCTAGGAGCTTGAAAATGAATCTCGATTCACTAGTCCGTGCAGCAGTTAATCGGTTTGTCGACTTTGAGAAACCCTTCACCGCTTTCGATATTACTCGGAAGTTGCGGCATGACGGGCATAAAGTTCGTCATGGCGGCGTGAAGAAGGTTGTCCACGAAATCTTCCTTCAAGGAGATTTATCTGACGTGGGCTACGAGAGAGGGCTCATCTCCATTCCGAATGTGAATGAACAACCTTTCTTGTACTATCCCTTTGACTTTGACATTGAAGACTACGAGTCTGAGTTCAATGATGAATTCATTGAAAACAGCAAGAAAGTTGAAGATGAGGACGAAGAGGAGGACGAGGATAACGGTAAAGCTAAGACAGCCCCAACAAAAAAATCTGCTCAAATCAAGAAACCAAAGAAACCCACTAAGAAAAATATAACCCTGCCTCCAGCAGTAAAAAGGAGAACCACTCAGGACTACCGCGTAACCATCCCAGCAAAGATCTTCCGAAAATGGGGGCTGAAACATAAGGATAAGATTTATGTCTCGGTGAATCAAAATAACCCAGTGCTGGGGCCTTGTCTGGAAATCACAGCACACCAACCTTCCTCAGCAAAAACTTTCCGAATTACCAAACGCAATGACTGTAGGCTCCCTGGAAGTCTTCTCAAAGAAATTGCCGTAAATCATCCAGGCCAAGTTGAGATCCTCCCGAGCGTTACCACTTCTTCCCTTCTTATTACTTCTGCCTAAAAAGGAGAATCATCCATGGCGACGAAGAAAAAGGCCAAGAAAAAGTCTGGCACAGCACAACAACCCGACCCCACCCAGATGGCACAACCCGACCCCACCCAGATGGCACAGCCAATGGCACAACCAATGCCCGGAATGATGCCACAACAGCAGATGCCAATGCCCGGGATGCAGCAACAGATGCCGCAGCAACAGATGCCGCAGCAACAGATGAACCCAATGGCTATGATGCAGATGATGATGCAAATGGCCGGAGGGGGTATGCAAGGCATGCAAGCGGACCCCGCTTCCGCGCCTTTCCAAGCGGGGGCCCAAACAGAACCGGACGACGATCCCGGGTTGGACTCTGGAGTTATCCGCCCCGCGACTCTAGAAGACTTAGTAAAAACCCAGGAAGCCCTTAAGATGGGGAATATTCTTGATTTCCTCTGCTTAACGGAGGATGGAAAGAATGCTCTTGGCGGCCTCCCGATGGGTTGCACTATGGCACTCGCTGGCCCTCCCGGCAAAGGGAAAACCCGTACTGCCCTTGGCGCTTTATGCCGAATCGCAGCAACGGGAAAGAAATGTGCCTTCGTTGTTGCTGAAGAAGGTTTCCACAATGACGTTGATTCGGGCCGTGATGACCTAGCCTCCCGTCTTGCTAAGATTGGAATGCAAGTTACGGGGCTAAGCGAAAGCGATTTCCGCGAAAAAGTGCTTGAGAACATTTACGTGATGGAATCCCAATACCATCGGGGGCAGACTTGGGATGACTTTGTCACTAAGTACCGGTACCTGGTGGAAAAAGAAGAAATCGAGTTTGTGATTGTTGATTCGCTAAACATGCTCGATCCGTCGAGAAACCATACTGCGGATAACCTGGCAGCGTTGAAAACATACAACCACGAACAAGGGGTTACCTGCCTCTGTATCGGACAAATTAAAGATACAGGTGGCCCTGTTGGGGGTGAAGCCCTTCAACACACAGCCGATGCTGTTTTCCTCATTGAAGAGATGGGGTTAGGCAGCAAAGAAATCGCTGCGAAGTGGGGTGGGAATTATCGGGATAAGATTGATGTGGTTCGTGCAACCAAGAGTGTTACCACTCCCATCTTCTCACATCCGATTCGGATTTCGCTTTCAACAGGCGAATTGTTAGTCCACGACGACCAACCAGACGAGTATAAAGTCCTAGGTATTAAGGACTAAGGGCCGATCTCTCTTCTACCGCCCGTGCGGTAGATTTTCTATCTACTAGCACAGGGAGATTAAGTATGATGACCCAACCTTTTAAAGCACTAAGCCCATTCTTTTTTCGGCTAGAACTACATCTTTGCCTGGAAGTCCCAGGAGAAAAAATATGGAAAAAACGATTTATTGACCTTGTAGAAGGCGATAATGATATTGTGCCAAAGGTCCTCTATTTTAGGGCAGAGCGAAATGTTCTAACAGAAGAGGATCTTAAGGTCATTGTTGCCCACGAATTTTACCATAACCCTTATCATGAGTTCGGGGAGGATAAAAGGAAACTTAAAGTTAATGAAATTGATTTTATTGACTGTAGGGCTATTACTTGGAGCAAAAATACATATGGAGAAAAACAAGTATTAGAATACCCTAATCTTGGATATATCCAAATGAAATTGCGGAGAGACTTTTTGTATTCGGTCTCTCAGGTGCCATATACAACAGCGGGGACCATGACAACATTTCAGTTTGAAATTGAACAAATTAAGATTTACGAAGCCCCTCCAAAGTTAGAAACGTTTTTAACAACGCAGGATAAAGTAACGAGGGAATGGGCAAAAAGAGAGAAAGAATTTAAGGCGAGAAAAGAGGAAGAAGCAGACTCACGTCGAGGGAGATTTTAATTATAATGTTAATGCACGAGTCCCAAGGGATACTACGTTACGAAAAAACAGATACTTGGTACAGGCTTACTGTAGAAGTTGATCGAGGCCTCTCAGATTATTACCGTAATCTAATTCCTAAGTGGCATTACGTTCAACCACAAAAATGGCCAGCGCATATAACAGTAGTGCGGCCGATTAAAGAAACCCCCGTAACCTTAGAATATTGGGATAGGTATGAAGGGGAAGAAATTAATTTCTTTTACGAACCTTATGTTTATTCTGGAAGAGTCTATTATTGGTTGAATATCTGGTGCGCCCGGTTAGAGGACATCCGCAGAGAATTAGGAATGCCGGTTACGAGTCCATATACTTTACCCCCAGAGGGTTTTGCAAAATGTTTCCACTGCACGATTGGGAATAAAAAAGAAAGGCCACAATGAAAACGTATTTCGTTAGCGGGCATCTTAAAATATCTAGTGACGAATTTGAAGAGCATTATATCCCGCTTTTGGAAAAAGCTCTTAGCGAAGGAGCCCAGTTTGTTGTGGGTGATGCACGCGGAACAGACGCAAAAGCCCAACAATGGCTTTCTGGGCAGGGTGCTAATGCTGTTGTTTATCATATGTTTGAAAACCCCAGAAATAATGTTGGAAACTTTCCTACCAAGGGAGGCTTCGAATCCGACTCCGAACGGGATACGGCTATGACTCAATCAAGTGATTTTGATATTGCCTGGGTTCGCCCTGGAAGAGAATCTTCGGGGACTGCAAAGAACCTGGCCAGAAGGAAAGCTAATTAATCAGATTCTTTGCAAAAACGCTAATTCCGCAGGTAAGCTTGAAGTTAAACAGAAGGATTGAAAATGAAAGTTGTTAACGAAAAAGATCTTCGTGACTGGATGCAAGATTCTGATAACTTACATAACACTATTAAGTCTATTGGGCACAAAAAGTTGAGCGATGAATATTTCTCAGAAACTATCGGGCTCCCAACCCACCTTAAATTCCTAGCTGAGGAGCTGGGAAGTATTAAACAACTTACCTCAATTCCATTCTATAGCCTTTGTAAAGGGCTTTTTCTCCCTCTCACCGGGATGTATCAGGATAAGGCCGCAAGTCTTTTTGGGGTTGAAATTGACCCACCACTTAAAAAGGACGCAAGAGAGAAACTTCTTAGCGACTTCCTTGAGAAAGATTTAGGGCTATCTCTTGTTCAGAAAATTAGTTGTGTATTAGGGGACCCCTTCCAAGGTAAAGCAAGTAGGTTTAAAAGAGATAGCCTCCTTCGGCTACTTAAATCGTTACGTATTGTCCCTAACCAAGAAGTAATGGATCGCCTTTCCCAGGTTGGGGATATAGCAATTCTATTTTCGGAAGGAAAACAGGACCTAAAAGTCGAGCCACGTTTAACCGCCGCTGAAGTCTTGTGGGTTCTTTACCTGCTTCCAAAACAAAAGCGTAACAAGCAATTTGAATTATTACGTTCCCTCTTTGGGCGGTGTGGCAAGCTTGAGGCTTATTTCCTCTCCAAGTTAATTCTAAAGCGTGCCGGTTTTGGGTTCGATTATGAAGGGGCACAGATTGCTCAAGCAATGGGCAAGCAATACAAGGTATCTGAAGAGCTTGTAAAAAGTGCGATGGCACTAACAGATACTTTTACGGTTGCTCATACTTTAATGGAAAAGGGCAAGAAGGGGTTAGAAGAAATTCAACTTCAACCCTTAACCCCCATTCGGCCTGCCCTTGCAATGGGCTCGTCTGATGGTGTAAAGAAATTCCCAACATGGGTTGAACGGAAGTATGATGGAATTCGTTTAATGCTTCATAAGTCAACAGACCTAAATGGGTCTGTTCTTTGTGGGGCATATACGAGAAGAAGAAATGATTGGCTGGAGCTCGTCCCAGGGCTGGATACGACCATTAAGATGCTCCCCTGCCAAACTGCTATATTGGATGGGGAATTATATGGGACAGTCATGGATCTTGATGGGGTCCGGCTAGCTTCTGTATATGAAGTTTATGCAGCTCTTCAGGGCGCAGGAAACTCTCCAGTTAATCTAAAATTCGCAGCCTTTGATGTAATTTATCTTAATGGGCAAGATTTAACTCAACAACCATTGAGGGCAAGACGGCAATTCCTTCAAAACTTGGTAGTACCTATTGGGGCCATGCCCTTACCAGTACCAATCGTAATGGCAGAGGGGCAACTAGCACAAGATTCCAAAGACGTTAATCGCCTTTATCAGCACTTCCGCTCACAAGGGTACGAAGGGATTATTACAAAAGACTTAGAAGGCCCTTATCGCTTAGCCCAACGTGATCCTTCTTGGTTGAAGCGGAAACCCGAAATCACCCTGGATCTAGTTATTTTGGGCGCTATTCTTGCTGTCACTTCAAAGAAGACAGCTGGGATGTACGGCTCTTATGTCGTTGGGGCGAAGAATAACAAAGGCGAGTTTGTTTATGTTGGGGATGTGGCCGGGGTGGATGTTCAAAGGGACCAACAGATCCAACAAGAAATTATGCGGGAAGGGCTTATGACCGGACAAAGAATTGAAAGAACAGGCGCGGGAGGAAAACGGACTGGGTTTGAGTTGCGGCCCCATATTGTAATCACAATTAAATTTGAAGGAATCGTAAAGGATTTCAAAACTGGGGAACTTAGCCTCCGAGACCCAAAACTGGCGTATATTCGGTCAGATAAATCGGCGCTAGAAGCCGATACGGTTAAGTCGATTGAAGAACTGTACCTCAAACAAAGAGTTGGCTAAAGTTCTCCAAAGTTTTAATTCTATCGTTTAACATATAAGCTTCCCTATATTTAGGCAAAGGCAGCCAACCTTAGGAAGGGAAACTAATGCTTTTACAAGTCACAGATATTTTACAGAAATTCTTCCCCAAAGTACAACGGGAATATCTTGAAGCACATATTGACGGATGTGCTGAAGATATGGGGATCATCGGTAAAGCAATAGACCCCGATACTTTGGATGACCTTCTAAAAGAGTCGGCGATTCGGGTTGCGAAGAAATACCCAATAGCGTCCCAGGATCTTTTTCGATTCGATCCCTTACTAGAAGCAAGAGAAGCAGCAAAGGCAACAGGGGAAAACCCGCATGTCTTTTTCTTTGCGTTTGCAGACTTAAATCGTTTCTTAAAAACAAATGTGCTGAAGGCTCTAGACGATGTCTCTGAAGAATTCCTTCCCTCTGAATGGGAAAGGGTTTTAAGAAACTTCGGGTTTGAGTTGGGGTTGGAGTTGCCTTTTGAATGTGAAGGTAAAAAAGATAAACAATGCCTCTGGTACCATCCGAAAGATGGGGTCATCGTAAAATACGATACATGGGATAATCAATCAAAGATTAACAGCGCGGAGCTTTGCTTTAATTGGCAGCCCTCAGAAGAAACATGGGAAAAAGGAAATCCTTGGCCCCCAAGTTGCGGTGGGGGTTTTCGCCACCCCGATGGTGGGCCTAACTTTCGTCGCGAGGACGAAGTTCCAAACGCCGAAATGATTTATGTGGGTTCTATCGACATACGGGATGGAATGAGAGTTATTTTAGAGTTCCTCCGGACTAACGGGGCTTTTATTTCTCCCTGGGTTTCTTCCCCTAGTATATACTGGCTCCATTATGGGGACAAAGACCGTAAGACCGGAAAGTACCCAAAAGAGAGTAGGGTCTGGGGAAACCGCAAAAAACAACTTCCCAAGGAAATGAAGACCATCTTTGAAGAGGCCGAAAAGAAAGATACTAAAAGAAGAAAACAAAATGAAAAAGAAATGCGTCGCCGTAAAAGATGGTTCTTTTTTTAGAAGAACCCTTTTTGGGGAAAAGGCCCTCCAAAGCTTTCTTTTTTACGCAACCGATGAAACCCTTTTATATATCCAAATTGGGGAGGCTACTATTATCTCTAATGTAAGAGGGGGTATTAAAGATTTTTGGATAGGGCAGATCGAAACTAAACATGGTCTTTCAGAAATTGAAGAGATAAAACCAGAGACCTTGTTGACTAGCGAAAACCTAAGAGTTCGTAAGTATATAAAAGAAGTCTTAGAAAAAGGCGTTTTCACTTTTATAGAGGAAACCTAGTATGGGAAAAGTAAAAGTACAATTGAGGCAATTGGCCAGAGAAGGGTTAATTGATTTATTTCTTAAAGACTTTAATCTTAAAGTAGGGGTATCGAAACATGATATTAGAACTCTTTTTCTTATCTGTGAACATGTCCAAGAACATTTTGAGGAATTTTACCTCCACATCACGAAAGAGCAACGGAAAATTTTCACGCCCTATATTTGTGAATTCGGAACAATTCTGAAATACCGCAAAGATTTTAGAACGCGGATTTTGCAAGAGCTAACGGAGGAAGAGGTAAAAAAGAATTTTGATTTTATAACTAACTGGCGGAACCCTCCAACAAAACCTCAGTGGAAAGGATTAATGAAAAGATTTCCAAAGGTAAAGGAGGAGGTTCAGGCTTTCTTAAAGAAAACTTATAAATAAGGATTGTTATTATATGGCATCTGAAAAAATTCTTACTATAGACCTAGATGAGTATTTTAAGGAGAAAGAGAATTTTAAGAGGCTAAGGCCGAGAAGGAGATATTATAGCGGGATCGGGGAAACTCCTTTTCGAACAGGGTGGCTCCAAGCTCTGAGCGAGGATATTGTAGTTCGGGTTGACCTTCACGGTTTGCTTTCTATTTTAGAACATGAGGATTGCTCTTGGCGGCATATTAGAGGGCTAACAAATCTTTTATTAAAGCATACAGATTTAACTTCTAATCAGGTAGACGTAGTTGTAGACACTTATCTAGGAAAACGTACATCTTTTTTTGAAGATAGAAGCCCGCTAGACAAAGAAGTGAGCAACCGGATATCAAAAGCTATCTTTGATAAGCATTTTGATTTTCTTTTGAAACAAATTCCAGAGATTCCAAAGAAAACCACTCAACGGTTTTTTCATGAGCTTGCAGGGGAAGAACAAAAAATTAAGATCTTTCAAATAGTTGAGGATACCCAACTAAAAACTGAATTTCTAAAGAAGCTCCCCAAAAAGTATGCCACGGATCAACTAACAAGTAACCTCGTAGACTTACGCCAAGAAGCAAAAGGGATTATCACCGGAAAGAAGGTTAACTTTGAAAAGAAGCTTAAAACAGCTCTTGGAGAGACCTTTGCGGAGCTTTTTCCGGAAGGAAGCAGGAAAGAAAATTCGTTTGCGGGAGTAACCCTTCCACAATCAAGGATTTTCAATAAACATAAGGTGGATGAGATTTTCTTCAGAAAACACAGAGGGGGTGTTTCACAGAAAAAAGACCCTAACCGATTTTATCTCGTAGTCAAAATTAATTCCAAGTATCGGCAAAGACCTTATCGATTACCATCCACCTACAAATCCCCTGGATTTTATATGGAAAAGACGGGGGAACTAATAAAGCATGAGAGAAAGATGGGATACGGAGTTGATATTATTTTATCTTTCCCGAAAACAAGTTGGGATATCTTTAATACTTGGGTAAAAGAGAATCTAAAGTCTTCTATATTAGATTGTATTATCCAACCCCGCTCATGGTTTTAGGTTTTAATGAAAAAAGGAACCGATTTTCGGTTCCTTTTTTCTTGGCATTTTTTCCCTAAAAAACAACTTAATGTTTTTAAGTTACATTAGCAACTAAAATTATATGGGGCCTTGCCCTTAAAATTAAGGCGACTCAAATGTAAATGGGGCTACAGCGAGGCACGTAAAGCAACAAAAAGTTATATATATAAAAGGGTTTCCCTATTGAATTAATCTTCCCTCTTAACTTGTTTTGGTAACTTGTCTTCTCTCATCCCTTTGTATACGGGGTGTCTTAATAACCCCTCTGAAGTCCAGTCAAAAAAAACTACCTCGCAAACTTTATTAGGTCTAACCCAAATAGCATTCTTAACCCCCTTAATTTCGTTCTTAAAAGGGGATTCATTTTGGGTTAGGGGTCTTAGACTCTTCTCTAACTTTATTCTTTCTTCATTGCTAAACCCAGTTCCAACTTTCCCTGTATAGATTAAAGCATCTTCTTCGTAGACCCCCAAGAAAAGGGCTCCGATTCCTTCTTTTTCCTCTGAATCTACTGGGGTATACCCGCCGATAACAAACTCTTGGCGCCGAGAACACTTCACTTTTAACCAATCTTTAGTTCTTTTTCCAATATAAATTGAATTTATATCTTTTGCGATTATTCCTTCTTCCCCCTTAGAGCAAACTTGCTCCAGAAGTTTTTCACCGTTTCCTGTAAAGTGTGTTGAATAAAGAATTTGTTCTGTTGGCGAAATGGTTAGAAGTGTTTTTAATTTAGCTTTTCTTTCAGATAAAGGAAATTTTCTAAGGTCTTCTCCATCTAAATAAAGTAAATCAAAGACGTAGTATCTCAAGCCACTGTAATCTTTTGTTTTAAGAACGTTTTGTAACGCTTGAAAATCCGATTTCCCTTCTTGTTCAACAATAATTTCTCCATCTAAAATAACAGAGTCTGCTTTAAGCCCTAAAGCGTCTTCTTCTATACTGGGATATCGCTCAGTCCAATCTTTATCGTTTCGTGTTAGCAATTGAATATTTTCGCCATCTTTCCTTAAGACAATTCTGTAACCGTCATATTTCTTTTCAAAGATCCAATCTTCCCCAACTGGGATTTGTTCGGCAAGGGTTGCTAGTTCTAGCCCTATTTTTCTAGGAACCCCAGCCGCCACATTCTTTGCTATTTTTCGTAATATATAAGATACTTTCATTTTTTCGCCAGTCTTCAGTTTATATACTATAGTTCGAGTAGTGAAATACTAAAAGAAACTATCGTTTTTTCAAAAAAAGTCATTATATTTAATATATAGACCCTAAACTCTACTAGGAGATTAAAGTGGCCGTTGGGTTTATTATAGTAGCCGGAAGCCTGTTGTTCGCCCTAGCTCTTTTACTTAGGCACTATATTTCGATTCGAACACTAACTGTAATCCGTGCTGTGAGAGAGTTAAAGGAATATAAGATTACGATAAAAAGTTTTTCTTTCCCGGCTAAAACTTATCGTAGCTATGGCATGCGCATACCTCGTGACGATGAAATGAAATGGTGTGATATTAGATATAGAGAAGTTGATCCTGCTTCTTTTCTTTATAGTTACCTTAGTGCGTGTGCGGACGCGCTAGACATTAAAGAAGAATTAGAAGCACGGGGGCTTAAAAAAGATGAAAAGAATTACTAGAGGGGAACAAGTTGAAATCGAAGATCCCCAAAAAGGGAACTTGAGTAGATTCCTAACATCTCAAAACCCAAAGGTACGAAACCATGTTGCTGCGATGCTTGGGTTAAAGATCTCAGGTATCGTGTATAAACAATTAGAATTTTATGTTGAGGAGATTCACGATCTTGAAAAGAAAAAGAAAAGAACTAGAACTTCCTTTAGAATAACTTTAATTAAGGAGGAGATTAAACTAAAAATTCTATTTACCGAAACCGGGGCGGAGACAGAAGTTTTTTTCTACTACCTTTTTGCTAAGGAATCGTTACCTTATATTGAACAAGCTAGTTCTCTGAAACTGCTTCTCCCAAAAATTAAAAGCATTTTCGATAAAGAAATCGATATTGCTGCCCTCAAACAAAAGATTACCAAAAGGCTTCTAAAAGAGGTGAACAATGCTAGGACGTCAAGACAGGCTTAACCGACTCAATAAGATTGTAGAATCCGGGGATACCCCATATAAAGATCAGTTCACAAGAACCCACAGCCTAGAAGAGGCAGGCACGTTAGAGGATGGATTGGAAAACGTAGCTCTGGCAGGCCGAGTTATCCTTAAGAGAAATCAAGGGAAGCTCTTGTTTGGGCAGATTCAAGATTTCTATGGCCGCATTCAATTTTCAATTAAGGCCAACACTCTTAGTAAAGAAGTTATTAAGGCTTTTGATAAGACTATTGATCTTGGGGATATTGTCGGCATTAGGGGAACGATGTGGACTACCCAGAGAGGCCAAAAGACTCTTGATGTCCACGACTATTCTCTTTTAACAAAGGCTATTAACCCTCAGCCTGAAAAGTGGCATGGCGTCCAAGACCAAGAACTTGCCTACCGTAAGCGGTATCTTGATCTTAGTGCTGCGGGTAATGATGAAAGCCGAAAACGTTTTAAGGTGGCTCTCGCTATCCCAAAGATAATCAGGGATAATCTAGAGCAGGCAGGGTTTATTGAAACGCCGACGCCAATCCTTGTCCCCATAGCAAGTGGCGCCGCAGCCAACCCATTTCAAACCCACCACGATAAACTGGATATTCCCCTATATTTACGAATCGCGCCGGAAACATATTTGAAAAGACTTTTGATTGCCGGCTTTCCAAAGGTTTATGAACTTGGGCGTTGCTTTAGAAATGAAGGAATGTCTACCGAGCATCTCCAAGAATTTCAAATGGTAGAAGTTTATGATGCGTATTCAAACTATAAGGACACAATGAGGTATGTAGAAAACCTTGTTAAAAATATAGTACTTAATGTTTGTAACTCTTATAAATTTACCTTCCGTGGGAAAGATTATAACTTGGAGGGTAAGTTTGAAGAGGTCGATTACGTTTCTGCGGTAGAAGAGGCTACTGGGATTAATGTTTTAGAATATGATAGCTTCCAAGAGCTTTGGGGAGCCATTTCCGAGAAGAAGGGGGAAAGTTTTGCTACGGAACTACATCCCCCAGAACATATTGTGGGACTGGGGACTTTAATTGACCTCTTATATAAGAAAACTGTTCGGCCTAACATCATGGGCCCTGCTTTTCTTATTGGTCACCCTGCTGCTGTTTCTCCCCTAGCAAGACAGAATGGCACTAATCCTAAAATTGCTGATCGCTACCAATTAATTATTGGTGGGATTGAAGTTATAAATGGTTATTCAGAGCTCGCAGACCCACAGGAACAAGCAGCAAAGTTTGAAGAACAAGCAAAAGTTTCCGCTACTGATAACGAAGCGATAAGCGCCGAAGATTCTTTTGTGGAAGCTTTGACCTATGGTATGCCTCCCGCTAGTGGCTGGGGGATGGGCATTGAACGCCTAGCGATGATTCTAACAGACGCTCCCAGTATTCGGGATGTGGTTTTGTTCCCTACAATGAAGCCGGAAGAAAAGGGTTAGAGACAATGCGAGAAATTATCATACTTTCCGGGTTACCTGCAAGTGGAAAATCAACCTGGGCAAAACATATGGTCAAGGAAAACCCAGGGGTCTATAAAAGGATTAATAAAGACGACCTCCGGAAAATGCTGGACTGCAGCAAATGGTCAAAAAAGAATGAGCAGTTTATATTAAAGACTCGGGACTTCCTGATCAAAGCCGCTTTAGAAGACGGTTGGAAAGTTCTCGTCGATGATACAAATTTCAGCAAAAAACATTTTAGAAGGATTGAGCAATTAGCCAAGTCCATTGATCGCAACATTCCGGTTACGGTCAAAACTTTTGATTGTTTGCCGACCGAAAGTATTAAAAGAGACGCAAACAGAGAAGCGAGTGTTGGCGAGAGCGTTATTAAAAGAATGCATCAACAATTTGTTGTCCCCAGCATACAAAAGTTAGAGCAGGACGAGACCTTAGATAAAGCGATTATTTCTGATATCGATGGGACGTTAGCAATTGTTACCGATCGCAGCCCATACGACACAGCATTATGTGGACAAGACAAATTAAACGTTGACGTTGCTACAATTTTAACAATATATAAAGCAGCCGGGTATAAGATTTTACTTGTTACGGGTAGAGAAGATAGATACCGCCCACAGACAGAAGAATGGCTAGAAAAACATAACATTGAATACGGTAATCTTTGGATGCGGAAAACAAGGGACCGTAGAAAAGATTACGACGTTAAGAAAGAAATCTACTATAGTCATATTAATGGTCGGTACTACGTCCAGTTTATTCTAGATGACCGAGACCAAGTTGTTGATTTCTGGAGAGCTACTGGCCTATCCTGCTTCCAAGTAAACTATGGATATTTCTAGGAATACCCATGAATAGGCACCTCTTAAAATATCTGACCTGTAACAGCCCTCTTTTAAGAAATTGGGTTAAAGAGAGAATTTATAGGGAAGATATTAGATTTGAAGTTATTGAAGGGGATATCGAATATGTCCCCGAAGAGACTCAATACGTTCGTGGAGAAATTGATATTACTGGTAGAAGACTTAAAAAGATAGATAGAAAAGTAATTTTTTGTGAGTTCCTGTTTTGTTGGAATAACCAATTGTCTGAGCTTCCGGAATTACCTGTTTGTAGGTTATTAATTTGTTCAAGCAACCGACTGACTCGACTTCCGGAATTGCCTGTTTGTGAAAGCTTGATTTGCCACCATAATCAATTAGCATCCCTTCCTCGGCTGCCCGTTTGTACACATTTGGATTGTTCAGATAATAGGTTACCTGCTGGGTTATCCTTTTCAAAAAATGAAAACAATTTATCGCGTTAGTCTGTACCAAGAACTGGATTTTAAGGCTAGGGAAACTTTCTTGTTTGAATGTTTGCCCGACCTTGATGAACTATTACTATTCCTCCTTGATTTCATTTCCAAGTCTTTCTTCTACAAAGCCGAATTTTTACAGCTTATTCGGTACAAAAAAGAATTTCACAGCTTGTCTGGGGTTGGACAAATCGAGATGGAAGTTTGGGTGGACCCTTTGGAAAAAGAAAAGAAACCTTGGCGTTGTTTAATCCGGGCTTCAATCTCAGAAGTATCTTTCACCCCCCTGGAAAGAAAAGAAACCTATTTAACTAACAAAAATTCAGAAGTAAGGTCATTAGCAAAAAACCTAAGTCAAAAGGCAGACCGCGATGAGGGATAAACATATAAATGCTTTACCGAATGGGCAATTCGAGCTTGCAGATGAATACGTTATCAACTTCGAAGCGGAAACCCATGCTTCGTATAAAAGGTTATCTCGTTGCCAACTTTATTTTGTTATCTTCGTTTTTATAAACCTCATGCTTGCATTAGTTTCCTATCTATTCGGTATCTTCTGGCTTGTTATGAGCACAATTACTTTATGTGTTTTCGAAAAAAAGGAGCGGGGACTTAAAAAAAGAAATGCAGACCGATTAAGAATGTTTGGGGATTCAGATTACGCCCTAACCCAAGCTTTACCTTCCCTCGGCTTAAAGTATAAAGAAGTAACAAAATCTTTATTAACGCATCCTAGTAAAGAAGTTAGAAAAACAGCAAAGAAAGTTTTAAGTTAAAATGATATTCTTTACCGCGGATTGTCATTTCTTCCACGCAAACATAATTAAATATTGTAAACGCCCATTCTCTTCCGTCGAAGAGATGAACAAAACGCTTATTGCGAATTGGAATTCAGTCGTTCGCCCCAGCGATTCAATCTATATCTTGGGCGACTTTGCATTTCAAGGACATACTAAAATTCTTCCTAAGTTAAATGGAACCAAATTCTTTATCTTTGGTAACCACGATAAGCGCAGGGAGGTTAGGAAAGCGCAGGATGAAAATTTATTGGAATGGGCACGGGAAAGTTATGGACTAAAGTGGGAAAATAAATTCTTTGAACTTTGCCATTACCCCATGAGATCTTGGAATAGGAAATTCCATGGGGCTATTCATCTCTATGGGCACACACATGCCACTCTCCCCCCTTACGATTTATCTTTTGATGTCGGAGTAGATGCGTGGGATTATTACCCAATTAGCATTACACAGGTCATACAAGTTGCAGATAAACTAGAAGAACACCTAAAGGCACAGCCCCGAAATGATGGTTTGCCTTCCCCAAGTTGGAGTGGGAATGAATTTTTAGATGGATAAGTTAAACGATTACTTTAAGAGCCTTCAACCCAAGGACATTGATTATTCCTTTGGAAAATTAGAACTAAGGGGGAAAGGCTTTGAAATTCCTTTCGATAATAATTTTCGAAACCACCTTGGCCCCCAGGCCAAAGAACGGGTATATGCTCTTGAACTTGTTTTCCCAGATTTTAAGTGGGAACGGGTATATGTGATAATCGAAACAAACAAAAAGAAATTTAACTGGAAAAAGCTTCGCGAAGATTCCCGAACATATTATAAATACGTTATAGTAGGGCAAACAAAACAGGGAGAGACCCTTCAATACGAAAAAACTAATCCATATTTTAGGCTTCTTAAAAATGGGGAGAGGGAAGCTAAGGATAAAACCTTTCTTTTAGTTCTCCCTGCCATAGAGGCTATTCGCCAAATTAAGGAGTTTGGCCATAAAAAAACAAAACTAAAACGTTGGCTAACCTCCAATAACAGATATCTTCGAATATTGGCTAAAAAGAAATTAGAAGGGGTTTGGCATGGAATCTGAATTAGCCCAACATCTCACCTCAGCCTGCCCACTTATACGGAAACTAGCGAAAAATGCGTCTCAAATAGATGGAATCAAGCATCTTTGTCTTGAAAATTATGCTTGTCGAATCCTATACCTTTTTGAGTATAAAGGGTATGAGTTCGAAACTTGGTATTTTGATCCTGCCGTTTATGGACGCTTTTCTTATTTGTACGAATTTAGACTTCGAAAAGCTGGTTCTCCCATTTCGGTGAGAACCGAAAAGACTAACGATAGTTCTAAAATGCTGAACGCTATCCTCCAGGCTATAGAATTTGTTAAGGAGAATCTAAGTGCCTAAAGAAATTATTCACATTATTTATAGCTGTAGTCAATGCCCCTATCTATTATCAAATCTTGAAGAGTTTGAATCCCAAGCACATATAAAAGTTAATTTCAGTTGTAAACTGACATCTAAATATTTAGCATCCCAGCTAGTTTTAGTGAAGCAGAAAGAAGGGGTTCCCAGTATCGAACCCGCAGGAGACCTTACAAATGGAACTCATCCCTCATGCCCCCTTCCAGACCATACTCCAGAACGAACCACAGAGAAAATAAGACTTTCGGCTGCTCCTACAGAAGCAGCCTTGGATATACCGAAGAGAAAAAATGAAAACAGTTGACTTTTATTTAGTCCCTTTAACCCACAAAGGACCAAATTCAAAGTATTTCCCAGAAACAAGGGTTTTGCATCCTGCCATTAGGGTAGACGACGCAATCTACGATCTTATTACTTTTAATTGGGGAAACCACGGTACGTCCGTAATTTCAGATGGGCTTCGTAAACTTCCCTCAAGGGAACCAGCTGATAGTCCGCTTTGGGATAGATATAAAGTTCCACCTTCTGTTTTTTTAACGAGTATTAGCCAATTTGCAAGACACCTAGCAAAGTCTTATTTAGCAGGAGATATTGACTGGGTTAGGATAGCAATTGAAATTGCTTATAGGGAACTAGGTAGGGAAATGGAATACTTTTTTCAAAAACTTCATGATAAAGGGGGATGCCTTCCATGATAAAGAAAAATTTACCGGTCTTAGCGTATCTAATTTTAGCAGCAACTGCGAACATTGTAACAACCAGAGGGTTTGAGCTTATCGGTCCCTACATCATGCCTATTGTGGCATTTATTTTCATTGGGGTTGATATAACTTTGCGGGATAAAATTCACGAACGGTGGGCCCGCAAAGGTCTCTGGTGGAAGATGGGATTTTTAATTTGTGGCGGTTCCTTGCTTTCTTGGGTCACCTACCCAGAAGCAGGTCAGGTAGCCTTAGCATCGGCCTTGGCATTTTGTGGTGCTGGAATTGTGGATACTTTTATCTACCATATAGTAAGAAAGAAATCCAGAAGAGCTGCAATTCATACAAGTAATGTTGGTTCTGCAGCAATTGATTCACTTATCTTTCCCTTTGTTGCCTTTGGAATTTTAGCCCTTCCGATTATTGCGATGCAATTCGCGGCGAAGGTAGCAGGGGGCTCAATCTTTGAAGTTGTTTGGCATAGGGTAACTAAGGATTCTTCAAAATGATAACCCTAGCTTCTCTTTTAACTATGGGGCGCGGCGAACATCTCTTTGCTAAAGAAATAATTCCCATTCTTGGAAAAAACTTCGAGGTTTTTGGGGTGGAAAAAAGGTCAAAGAGAAACTTTAGGGTTTATCTTACAAAATATTTTTGGGTTGATGTTTCCCCGCAAATTTACGTAGTTTGGAACCGCACTTTGCCCGAATTCCAATACTCTGTTATAACCTACAAGGAAGTTATATATAGGGTCAATAACCCTTTTGAACCAGAATATTCCTTTATTCGGGGTTTAGATGAGGTATTACGCGAAATCAAAAATGAATTTAAGTCTAAGTTAAAACGATTTTGGCATTCCTTTCATTTTAACAGACACCTTAAAAACTCTCTTTTTAATCGGAACCTTAAAAACCCACCTTTCGCTTCTTCCGCCTTATCCCCTTCGTTAAAATTTCTTGTTGAAAATCAGAGGAAATAGGTTTATACTAAAGCAAACCCAGAATATTCAATGGCAATGAAATTAGCAACTTTGTTAACCATGAAACGGCCTGTCGCCCTTTTCGCAAAGAAGGTAATTCCAATTCTTGGAAAGGATTTCAAGCTTTTTGCGGTAGAGAAGAACGATGAATGTTCACAATTTATCATTTGTTTCACCGAGTACTTTTGGGTTGAAATTTTCCCCCAATACTTGATATCCACCAACCCTAATTATATTCTACCGGAATATCAATATATTGTTAAGACTTATAAGGATATTAAGAATTATGGATATCTAAATTATTCATTGGTTAGAGACCTGGGTAGCGTGCTCCAGGAAATTAAAACAGAATTAAAACCAAAGCAAAAACGATTTTGGCATTGTTTTCGTTTTCTCTTTTTTGTTAAAAATTCTGTAAGATGGAAATACGCCAGGGAAGACAAAGTTGTTCCAACTAAGCGAAACCCTTAAAGTCCCTAAAAATGTCAGAAAACCCGAGAGGCTTATTAACGGGTAGGCCATCATCTATTTCAACTTGAAGAATTTTTCTAACCCGAGGATAAGTTTTTTTCCGGCGAATATACCGGGGTTTCACACTAAATGGGTGATCCAGTTGCATTAAAAATTGGTAAACTTCTTCTCCCGAATCAAAGAAAAGGCAAAACCGTTTTCTCTTTGCTTTTGGGTTCCCAGAAATGCAACCATATTTTTTGTAATCTCTAGATGTTGGTCTTAATTCTACTTCTATTTGTGGTCGTTTCATATATCACCTTTATTGTGCCTACCAATTATATACAATTGGATCCTTCGTTTTTCAAGGAAATATCCCTATATATTTTTTAACGGCAGGAATAAAAACAAAGGAGTTAAGATGACTTTCATGCCAAATTGTAGAGCCGCCGTTGCCGTACTAATACTACGGCCCTTAGACCAAACAACGGCGACTAATCAATACCTAGCAATCCGCAACGCTAAGCGGGATGTTTGGGAATGCCCTGGAGGAAAAATCGAACCGGGGGAAACCCCAACCCAAGCCGCAATCCGAGAAGTAGCAGAAGAAACGAACTTGCGGCTGAATCCTCAGAAATTACGACTTGAGAGAGTCTACGCCAACCCAACCGAGGATGGACAAACTTTTATAATGTTCTTTTTTCACTATAACATAGGGGAAGAGCTGCATCAATTAGATTATCTCAAATTAAGCGAGGAACACACTGACTTCTCTTGGAAGAAGTTAACAGACTTGCTAAATCTTAGCCCCGAGGATGCCGCACCCCGGTTTTTAGACTATATCCGAAGCCACTTTTACGTAAACCGTTCAACCCCGGATATCGATGTGACTCAAAAATCTTGGTATCCGGGCGAAGCCCCAACCGCCGGTTTTTCGAAAGGGAGCTAAAAATGATCACAAGCCTCCTCGACAACGATCTCTACAAATACACGATGCAACAAGCGGTGCTTGAACGCTACTACGGCGTTGAAGTTGAATACCGCTTCACAAATCGGGGGAAACAAAGATTCTCTCCAGAATTCCTTGAGATGTTGAAACAAGCGATCAAGGACATGGAGAAAATTAAACTCACCCCGCAAGAGTACGTCTGGTTGCGGGACAATGTTGCGTTCATCAAACCCCAGTATCTTGAGTACCTAAGAAGTTATCGCTTTAATGCCAACGAAGTGTCTCTTTCCCTTACGGAAGAGAATGATCTTGAGTTGACAATCAAGGGCCCGTGGCATTCAACAATTCTCTGGGAAGTTCCACTGCTTGCCTTAATTAGCGAATGCTACTTTAAGACCGTCGACACTTCTTGGGACGCGGAAGGCCAAACAGATAAAGCAAGAAACAAAGCTAAGCGTCTTAAAGACGCAGGATGCCTTTTCGCAGATTTCGGGACGCGGAGACGTCGCTCCAGGTGGAACCACGCAATTGTCTTGAAGGGACTTAATTCAACCGACGCTTTTGTTGGGACAAGCAACGTCCTCTTTGCTAAAAAATTGGGCTGTAAGCCAATTGGGACGATGGCACATGAGTTTTGCCAGGCAATGGCTGTGCTAGAAAGCCTAAACCACCCCAATAAGCATATGATGAAGAAATGGTACTCTGTCTATAACGGACGGCTAGGAATTGCCTTGACAGATACCTATGGGCTCGAAGCCTTCTTGGGAGACTTTAACCTAAAACTTGCTAAGCTCTTTGATGGGGTTCGGCACGACTCGGGATGCCCATTCAAGTTCACAGATCAAATCATTGCCCATTACGAGAGGCTGGGTATTGACCCTAAATCAAAAACAATTGTTTTTAGCGACGGCCTAAACGTGGACAAAGCCATTGAATTGAATGATTATTGTAAAGGAAGGATCAAATGCTCTTTCGGAATTGGTACTTTCTTCACCAACGATTTTGAAGAGAGCAAAGCATTAAATATTGTCATTAAACTTTATAAAGCCAATGGAAAGCCCGTTGTAAAATTAAGCGATGACCCAGGAAAGGCCATTGGCGAACCTGACGCCGTGCGCGTAATGAAGTGGCTTTTCTTTGGAGAAGCACTTTAACCGGAAAGAAGAAAAATGAATCTTGGTATTAAAGATATCAGAAAAGCCGATTAAGAAACGATACAGTCTGCTTCCTGGATTAGGCCCTAGCAGGAGAAAAACAATGAAAGTTAAGCTTGGCGAAATCAATACTACCCCTAACGACTTTGATGGGAACCGCGACAGTATTCTCACAGTCTTAGAAGAGGCGAAAAAAGAAAATGCAGACCTTACAGTTTTCCCCGAGCTTGCAATTTGTGGGTACCTTTCAAAGGACCTACTTTACCAAAAAGGGTTCATCCAGAGGAATCTAGAGGCACTGCGTCATATCCAAAATTGGAGTGCTGAAAACCACGGCATGGCTATTGTTGTTGGCTATGCTAGTTGGAATAACGGGGGAAAAGGCAAGCCCTTTGCTAACATGGCGGCAGTTGTCCGAGATGGAATGATTATTGGCACCTATCAAAAACACCTTTTACCGTTCTACGATGTTTTCGATGAAGGGAGATATTTTGAACCTGGGACCAATCTTTGTGTTGTAAATATCGCCGGGAAAAAATGTGGCATTACGATTTGCGAAGATGTATGGAACGACAAGGGTGCTGATGATTATTCTTACGAGGATAACCCCGTGGGAAGGTACCGCAAAGTTGGGGTTGAGGTGCTTATTAATATTAGCAGCTCTCCTTTCGCCCAAAGAAAATCGCGGAAAAGGTTTGGGGTGCTGTCTAAAATTCCAACATTAGAGCCAATTACTGCTCTAATTTATGTTAATCAGCTTGGCGGGCAAGATGAGCTTGTATTTGATGGAAAAAGCTGTATTATAACCCGGAATAGTTCTTTCGTCACAGAGGCGCCAGGCCGAAAAGTTGGTGGGGGGATCGAGAGTCAAAAAATTGCCCCAGCGCGGGCCTTAGAAAATATCAGCGGATGGCCGCTAAACGACTTTGACCGGCCGTACGAAGATATTTATAAAGCAATTATCCTAGGCTTGTCCGATTATGTAAAGAAATCAGGATTTAAGAAAGTTGTTCTTGGGAGTTCTGGGGGAGTTGATTCCGCCTTAGTTGCTGCTCTGGCAGCCCATGCGGTAGGACCCAAAAACGTTCATTGTATTATGATGCCGGGGCCACACTCAAGCGAAGGGTCAGTTAAGGACGCACAAAAGTTGCACCGAAATTTAGGATGTGTTGAGCATACGGTTCCAATTCGGGCGGAAGAGGAATTGGGGCATATCAACCAACAGATCAAACTAAAAAGCCCATATGACCCTATTGCGGATGAAAATATTCAGGCACGACTTCGGGGTCTTACCGTGATGCATTTCTCCAATGCCTATGGTGCTTTGCCTCTCTCCACCGGAAATAAAACGGAACTTGCAGTTGGGTATTGCACTCTGTATGGTGATATGAACGGGGGTTTTAACCCAATCGGGGACCTCTATAAGCTTCAGGTCTATCAAGTTGCAGACTTTATCAACGAATATTACAACGCTGGAAAGTATACCCCAGTTATTCCAAAGGAAATCCTACAGAAAGCACCAAGTGCTGAACTTGCGCCCGACCAAACAGACGAGAAAAGCCTACTCCCCTACGAAATTCTTGATTTTATCGCAATGGCTTATCTTGAATATTATATCGACGATTTCCAGGAATTCTTCAACTGGGTTGTGTTTGGAACGCTCCAAGAAAAGTATCCTGTCCTGGCTTCTTGGGAAAACCCATTCGTTAAAGTTCGTCTCTGGGTGGACGAAAAGGGATCCGAAGAAGAATTCTATAAGATCATTCGGCGTATCGATGCAGTAGAGTTTAAACGGCGCCAGGCAGCGCCCTGTATTAAACTAAGCAAAGTTTCTTTCGGAACGGGTCGGCGCCTCCCAATCGTCCAAAAGCTCCGTGACATCCCTCACGCGTAGAGGTAAGAAAGAAGGATAAAATGCAAAGCCGAATTGGAGTTTACGCAGGATCGTTTGACCCCATCACAAAAGGGCACCTTGCTTTAATTTCAGTAGGTTCATCTCTGTTTGATGAGCTTATTGTTTTAGTTGCGAATAACCCTAAGAAAAAATACTTATTCTCTACTACCCAACGCTTACTCCTCGTTAAAGACGCTATTAAGGAAATACAAGAACATATCTTAACAAATGTCCGGGTCGAGTTGATGGAAGTTGGGTCAACTGCACGACATGCGAAGGCATTGGGGGCAAACTTCTTATTACGAGGGATGCGCAACGGTAAAGATTTTGAGGAGGAGCGAGAGATAGATTTTATCAATAGGAAGCTTAACCCGGACCTTCAAACAATTTATCTTTTCACTTCGAAGGATCTTGGGGAAATCAGTTCTAGCTCTGTAAAAGCATTGATGTCCATTTCTGCTCGTGACGTTGTCGAAGAAATGGTAACGAGAAATGTATATAGAGCGCTCTTGGGGGAATTTGAATGTCAATAGCACTTTTTGGGGGTGCCTTTAACCCTGTAACGCTAGGACATCTCCAAACCGCGAAATTCATTCTAGAGCACTGCCCTAGCATCAGCGAAGTCTGGTTAACCCCTTGTTATAAACACCAATATGGAAAGGGCCTAGCCCCAGATAACCAAAGACTTGAGATGCTCACTTTAGCAACCGCGGAGGAAAAGCATATACAAGTCTTTGATTACGAAATCGCTTATACCTTGCCGGGGGATACCTATACCTTTTTATCCCGGCTTCTCGTTGATCGGGCCTATGGGGAATTCCAATTTTATATGGCAATTGGAATGGATAATGCTGCTACCTTTGCTCGATGGTATAGGGCGGAGGAGGTAAAGAAATTAGTTCCTTTCATAATTCTGCCACGAAAGGGGTATGAAGCCCCACAAAATCCTTGGTATAAGCATGGAGAAGGGAACTTCCACTTAGACTTAACTCGAAAACCCCATCCGCCTATGGAAGTTTCTTCAACACAGGTAAGAGAAGCTATCGCTAAGCAAGATATCTCATATCTTAAAACCTCGTTGGACTTTAAGGTATTGGATTATATTATAACAAATAAACTTTATGGGCATAACGATGGAATTTGATTTTTCAATTAGTTTTAGCGATGAAAAAATTCAAGAGGAAATCGCTTGGAACCTTTCAGAAGCCGCGTCCCTTGACGTCTATGAGGGAAAAACTCTTCCAGAAAAAAACAGATAAGGTTATAGGAGAAATACGTAAAATGCGTAAAATGCTCTACACGTTAGGACATACTAAAAGCTATCTCCAATATTTTGAAGAAGATTCGCAACCAATGAAAAAAGGAAGGGATCTCTCAGAAAATTATCCTGGAGGATCCGTTTGGAAAACATTTAAAGAAGCGGAAGCCCATGCTAAACTGGATCCTGATTTTAGCGTCTTCGGTGTTGATGCTGATTGGGAAAAAGATACAGAACCATCTAAAGAAAAGGATGCTAACTGGAACGATCTTCTATTTAATAAACCACTTATTAAATTAGAAATTTAAATGATTGAAAAATATTTAACGCATTCAAATCTAGAAGTACGAAAAGTTATTAAAAAATCCTAGAGGAAGATAGACCAGTGAACCTATAATGTCCGAGTTTCGAAAGGTATCCCTACCCAAAGGAAGAACTGAGATGAAGTCAACACACAAAGCATTTGTCGAGCCAATTATTCTAAAGGAGCATCCCAATGCGGATTCCCTTTCGCTTGTAACAATTAAGGAAGTCTGGAATGTAGTTGTTCGGACTGAAGATTGGCAAGGGGTTGACCGGGGGGTTTTCATCCAGCCGGATACCCTAGTTCCTGACACAGACCATTTTTCATTCCACTTCAAAAAAACTTACCGTCTAAAGTCTGATAAAAATACGAGGGTTGCCGCAAGAACAATAGAAGAAGCTTTAGAGCTCCTAACAGAACAAGGGATTACTGTAACGGAGAAAGACCTTGAGACAGTTCTCTCAAATTCTCGTTATACAATGATGCCTGACGGGACCTCTATAAAAAGGGAAGATGGCGCATACGCGCGTGTCACTGTTAAAAAATTCAGAGGAATTAAATCTTTTGGGCTCCTGGTTCCAGCCCCAGAAGGAGCCGAGATCGGGGATAATTTAGCAGAGGAGCTCGGGCTCCAACATTACGAAGCCGCAATTAGCGCAGTAGGGGGAGAAAGCGAACGGGGACCCTCAGGTGTAACAGCTCCAAAATATGACGTTGACGCACTAAAGAATAACATCAAAGCTTTTGAAGAAGGGGAATTAGTTTCGATTTCTGAAAAAATTCACGGAACTAACGCTCGGTTCTTTTATGGGAAAGACTCTGATGAAGTGGAGAGGATGTTTTGCTCTTCTCATTATCATTGGAAAAAGGATTCTCCCGCTTCTGTTTGGTGGCGAGCCCTCCGAGCACACCCCGAAGTTGAGCAATTTTGTAAAGAGAATCCTGACGTCGTAGTCTATGGGGAAGTCTACGGCAACCCGGTTCAAGGTTCTTACGATTATGGTCTTGACGACGCAGCCGTTGGTATCTTTGTCTTTGATCTTTTCCGGCTTCCAAAAGAAGGGGAGCCTCAAGGGCATTGGATCGATGTAAAGGAAGCCAGGGCAATTGGAAAAGATCTTCCTTGGGTTCCTTTGATCGCCCATGACGTCCCGTTTGACATGGAAAAAATCCTAGAGATGGCAGAAGGAAAGTCTACCGTTTCAGGAGTTCGGAAGGGGCATATCCGGGAAGGCGTTGTTGTTCGGCCAATGAAAGAGAGATCGATTACAGAATTAGGGCGGGTTTGTCTCAAAGTTGTTGGCTTCGGCTACTATGAGAAAAAACATAAAAAGAGAAACAAATGAATCTAGAATACCTCCTGGGTTTTGATGACCTTGAGGAGAATCGTTTCTATTACATCGTCGTAAACAAGGATTCTCTTAAGAATGGTATTCCAAATTTGTTAACCCATAAGAATGAGAAAATCCGGTGGTGGGTGAAAGTAGAACATAACAAAGTTAACTTCTCGGGGGAGTGGCAACGTCTCTATAAAGAAAAACAGCTTCGGGTTATTTTTGTCGGACACACCCCTGAGAACGAGAAATCTTTTCAACAGAAGATTACCGATTGTCTCCTTTTGCGGGTACTAAAAGATATGACCGATCGTCTTGAGGCTTAGAAATGTAATAGATAATCGCGATTAATTCTCATACCCTGGCCTTTCTTCCCCGACGCAAAAGGGTATAAAAAGAAAGGTTTTTTGGTATGAAGGATTAAAAGATGGAAATTAAATTCAAGGTAACAGAAAAAGATATTGGGGGTCTGTTACAGAAAGTTTTTGCGAGTAGGAAACCCAAAATACTTCGTTACTGGCGGCTTGAGAGCGAATCGCAATTTTTGATCCGGAACAATAAAATAATCGCTTCCTTCCCTTTAGCTTGTCAAGTGAATGAAAACTATTACATCTTTAAGCCTTTCCGGGTCATTTTAAGCGAGCCAGATTACCTTCCCCAAGATGCTACCTACGACAAATCGAAAAGGTCTATAAACCTGGCCCAGTTTTTAACGACAAAGGATGAGGTCGTTCGCAAAACTGCCCGATACGCTTTAAATAACCCTCCGATAACAGTTGATTGTAAATATGAAAGCCAGTATTTCCATAACGCCGCAGAGATTAAAAAGGCGATTTCGGGCTTTAGCGGGATTACAGTTAGGAAGAAACAAAAGCGGCGAGCGTTGTCCGACTTTAGAACAATTACTCTGAATTTTAGAAACAGGGTCTTTCTAAAGATTAATGTTGATATTAAGAGCACAACAAAGCAAGAACTTTTACAAAGGGTAAAGGAAACAAAAGAAAAAGCAGAGAAAATCTATCCGGTACTTTTGAACAAAGATGTTCTATTTGAAGAATCCCAGGTAAATGAGGGCCATTATTGGTATGACCTGGCTCCAACTTATTTTTCAAAAGAAGCTGAGATTAAAGGGGTTACACGAACAATAAGAACTTCTGTTTTCTTTGATTGTTATGAAATTGTTTTAGATGATATAGCGGGTATCGAATTTCTTTTACACCTACATGATTTAGTTCTACCAACACTTCAAGCTTTCTTTAAAAACCAGAAGCAAGAATTTACTCTTCTTCTTGGGAAGGAAGATCTTAGGGTCTCAGCAGTTGACCTTAAAACGCGTATTGTCCTGGGAACCTCTATTATAGATATATCCCAACCCGCAGACCTTGTTATCCAGGAATTGGAAGATCGCCTAAACGATTTAGAAACCGCATCTCTCCCGGTTTAATTCAGGAACGTGTGCTTCCTTGTTATTCAGAATTGCATAGAGGCGAGAGAGTGGAACTTCATCCTCTATTTCAATTTCTTTATTATACCCGCGTTTCTTTAGCCATGCCTCTGCTTCTTCTGGGGAAAACTTTTCGAATTTTAATCTCTGTAGAGCACGTCCATCCCGAAGAAACGCAGAATCAATATCATCGATATCATCATTTGTGGTAATAAGAAACATACACGAAAGCCCTTGGCCCAAGATCCCGTCTGTAAAGTTTAAGAGGCGGGCCATTCCATAAGTTTCATGGGATCCACGAGCTTCCTGTAAAACTGTTCTTGGGCTATCCTCAAGAATAATTAGATTTCCCTTCTTCTCCTCTGGGGGGCCTTTTTCCGAAGGCATGGGCATTAAGCCCCCCGTTTCATTTTCTAGCAAAACCTCTTGGAGATACATTGGGTCCTTAAAAAATGCTTCTGGATCTATAATAACGTGGGGAGTTACTTTCTTTCGCCATTCCTGAAGTAGTGCCCGCAAACAATAAGTCTTGCCTGTTCCTGGGGCTCCCATCCAGAAAATCATTTTTCCAACATCCCATGGAGTTTTTAAACCAAGGAGATGTTTTATCTCAGGCTCGACTGCTGGATAATTTGCACTAATCTCATCGAAAATGGGGCATTGGATCTTCCGGGTGTAGTATGTCGCACCATTTCTTCCACGGAACCAAAACTTAACATTAATAGTATCCGCGTCATTATTAACTTCATACTTTTCAAGTAGCTTTTTAACCTCAGTGGAAACCTTAAAAAGTAATTGCTTGTCTTCGCTGCTTATCTGGATACCAAAACCCATTTTACCACAGTCTAAGAAAAAACAAAACTTTTTATTTTCAATTTTTGTTTCCGCCATTTCATAAAAGGGGAGATCATCTTCAAAGCATAGAAAATGAATTTTATGATCGTAGTTGTATCTATCTTTTAAGAATTGAAAAATATCATCATAGTCTTTATTCTTAAATTCGCCCCTAACGTCAATTCTATTATGGAAACAAACTTTTGGGTTATCGATATAGAATTGTTTTCTGAAAACGTCGGTGAAATCTCCGTTTGCCGGTAACACTCTTGTTCTCATGGTTAAAACTCCTTTTTAATCTATTCTATTTATTATTACTTAGGAGATCCCTCGTAGAACTAAAAAATTCAACCATATATTAAATTAAGCTCGCCGGGTACCTATGGAGTACCGCATTCCATCCATGTTAAGGAGAAACCAAATGCGCATCGAACGTTGGACTGTTAAGGTTGTTGAGGAGCTGGAAGTTTTTGTCATGGTGCAGGATCGGGTCAAAGGAACTACCGACGAGAAGTGGATGACCCATATCGAATTCCGAGCATACGCCGGACTCCCCGAAGACCACAAAATACAGGAGAGGGAATCTCATACTATTAACGAAGAGATGCTCGAGAAGGGCGAGCGTGTCCTTAACGATGAGGAAAACGAAAGGGTCAAGGCGAGAAGAGAGGTTGAGAAGCTTCCCAAAGAAGCAATTGAGGCCTACCGAAACCTTTTCCGGGATTGCCGAGATGCCCACGATATCAAAGATACTTATGAGTCGGAGGCGTTTGCGGAACTTGTTAAGGAATATCCCCCATTCGGCGGATACAAGGACGTGCATCTTGAAGAGCTTGCTGATGACCTAAAGAAGGTTCGCCGTACCTTCGCAGATGACTTTGACCGCATACAAGTGGCATTGCTGCAAAAAGGAATTTCCGGAACGGCACGGAAAGCCCTAATTGATAATTTACGGCACTCTTGGACTCACCCCAGCATAAAAGATGCGGTTCTGGTGTATCCGGAGCTAACAGAACTCCTAGAACTCTTTGTCGCGGTGTTGGAAGATCCAGCGAAGCAGAAGGAAAATAAATGTGAGTGTGATTGTGGAGATGATGGGGAATGCCAAGAAGATTGTGCTTGCGCCGAAAAAGACAGCGCGCCGCAACCAAAGGATTTCTACTTTGCCACAAGGGAAAAGGACCAGAAACTTTTTATTACGTGGCGCCAGTATTTCCAAGACAACGAAAAGCCCGCTGAAGATGAGAACTTCGGGTATCCCGAAGACAAAGGGGATGTGATGGAGGCTCTAATTGATGAGCTGCATTTCCCCTTTAGCCTAACAATCGCAGGAGATGGCGTTTTTAAATGGGAAAAAGCCACAGAAGAGGAAGTCCGGGACTTTTTCCTGAAAGCAGGATTTATCCAGCAGAAGGACTTCGATGACAGGTGTGTTGAAGCCTAACCAACCATGCAGTGGGTTAAAAACCACTGCATTCTTTATGCAGTTGCATGGTCTGTGCTTAGACGAAGGACAAACGAATGAGCTTCCAAATCAAGAACCACGTTGCTTCCGTTATCGAAGACAAGGATTTTTACGAGTTCCTTGTTATAAAATTGCTCCGAGAAAGGGTTCACTACGATAAAAGTAAAGGCCATATGATCCAACTTTATGGTGTAAAGATTTCAAACTTTAATTTTGAAGTTAGGAATATCTTTCACCCCCGGATTATTTCTTATCTCTTAACATTTGATATTTCAAATATCGCTTATAAAATCAAAGCAGCATCCCGCAAAGATTTTAGGGAAGTCTATGTTCCCGAAATCAAATTAAAAGTAAGTTTCTCTATTGGGTTTGACGAGGAAGAGAAAACTCTTTCTTATAAGGAAATTGATTATTTTAGCGCAGAAAACCCAAGGAATACCGGGGCTAGTTGGGGTTTTGGACGATACGGGAGACAGAAAAAGGCAATTAAACCACTTAAAATTGATAGGAAAGCTGCTTTGACCGATAACGATGTCGGGAAAAGAGTGGTAGCGAAGAAACTAACATCGGCTGATATGCTTTACGAGCTAGTTTTCACGCGGGAACACACTATCAAAAAGAAGGAAGACTGGATTGTCTTTAATCAAAGAATTTTAGAAGAAATCAACGCCGATTTCCCAGAAGGGAAAATATTGACCCCGGAACAAGCGGAAAAAAATAATAGACATTATATGGGCCACTCCCCAGCTACCTTTATTTTCCAGAACAAGGGCAGAATTGTAGCAGAGATTAAATGCTATACGTTCAAGGGCATGCTAACGATCAAATTTAATTCCTATATGTCCGATACGAAAGCACATAACTTATATCTTTCCATGTTCGAGCCAAAGCAGGAAATGCAGCAAGCCGTTAGGAAATTCTACAAAACTCTCATAATTCCCCGGGTTATGGAAGCATAGGGAAAAAGGGGAAAAGCAGGAACTTATTTTAAGGAAGGGAACTAAGATGTCTCGGGGTACAGGGCCACGCCAAATCCAAAACGGCTCGCCCCAAAAACTAAATAAGAAGTATAAAGAATAAGCAATAACTCACTTTATAACAAAGGAAAATATAATGTTACAAAAATCCCCACCACGACAAAAGCGAACACATAACCTTGGGTTTGGCCGTGTTTCGTTCTTGCCGTGGAGGACCTAATGAATTTTAATTTCTTGGTACCAAAAGCCCAGAAGCTTTTAACAAAGAATGTCGAGAGCCGTTATCAGCATTTTACTTTTCTTCTGGGCAAGGGAAATAAAGTTGTTTGTGTGGGGTGGAACCAAAAAACAACCCACCCAATTGCGGATGCGTATGGGTACGAAAGAAGTATTCATTCTGAAGTTCACTGTATACTAAAATCAAGACATTTTATTGGAGCAGAGCTTCGAAAATATACAATGGTAAATGTTTTGCTTAGAAAGAAACGAATAAAGATTAGCAAACCCTGCCCCCTTTGTCAGAACTTTTTACAAGATTTTATGCCTAAAGCCATTTACTACTCTTTGGAGGGTGGCGGTTGGGGGAGATTTAACTAATGCAAGGAAAACTTGATTTAGCTAAAACGGTTGCTGCGGAAGAGGATGCCCTCTTACAAACAATATTAAAATTGATTTTGTATACTGATGTTGAAGTTGAGCGATTTTCCTTATTAGGTAATGGGAAATTTAGCTTCTTCTTAAAGACGAAAGCGGTCGTACTTCATTTTTCTCGAATTGAAGACGATAAATTCAAGATTAAAATAACTACTTCTTCCGGGATTACCCGAACGATACTATCAAGTGCGAATGATGTAATTCCAAAACTAAAATCCGTTCTAAACGAAATTAAGCAAACCAAAAATTCTTTCCAATGCCAGATATGCGATTGCCCCACAGTTACAATAAAATCGAAAGAAAAATATTATGAGGTAAAATGCCTACATTGTGAACATGTCTGGGACCTAGCCAAAAGTCTCTCATAGGAGCGATAAAATGGGACGGAAAGTAAAACGCGTACCTCTTGATTTTGATTGGCCACTAAATACCCGTTGGGATGGTTATGTGAATCCTTACGGGGAACCCTGTGTCGATTGTAAGGGTTATGGGTATACAAGAGGATATCAATTAATTGAGAAGCTCGCTCAAACCCTTTTATATGGGGCGAACACCTATGTACAAATAAAGGAAAATCCTGAAAAACCCGTTGAAGGGGTTCGGTTTTCGTTTGACCACCATTACCGAGCGAGTGATTATATTTGCGATGATTTCGAAGTAGCTGATAGAGGGGTTATGCTTTGGAAAGGGATTTTACATAAAACTGGGAAAACTAAGGAAGAGATTTTCCAGGAAGAAGTTATGGATGATACAACCCTTGAGTTCATCCAAGGTCTTGCCGGGGGGGACTTAAAACAAGATAGAGGAAGAATAGCACTACCCGCCGCAAAGGACGTTATCCACGTTATGTTAGTCTTTGCCAAGGCCGCCGGCATTATCGACTCCGTGGAAGAAGAGGATAAATTTACAGAGTGGGGAACATGCTCTACCTGTAAAGGAGAGGGCATTGCACCTGATTTTATCAAGGATTATGAAAGTTGGGCCCCAACGGCACCCCCAAAAGGGAAAGGGTACCAGATTTGGGAAACTGTGTCTGAAGGGTCTCCAATTTCTCCAGTTTTTGAAAAACCCGAGGACTTGGCACAATGGATGGTTTCTAACGATAGCCGGAAAGCAACTGCCGATATGACGTACGATAATTGGTTGGTTTTTATTACAAAAGGGCAGGTAGCGCCTACTGCCATTATTTGTAATGGAAAAATGACGTCGGGGACAAAAGCAGTAGCAGAGAAGAAAAAATAACTTTAGGTAATAGCATGGCTTACCGTGTAGTTCGCAAAGTATTGACTATTTGGGGTTGTGGCCACGGTTCATACGAGCGGGCTACCCTGAAAAAGTTTCTTAGAATATGGCTTCCGCATCCTGTTTTAGGCGATAGTCAACGGCAGCAGTTCCCTTTCCAGAGCCAAGTACGGATTTACAACGACTACATGCCGATAGCGGAATATGCTAAACTGATTAGCATGCCAGGGGCGGAATTAGGCTCTATGATCCGTCCCCATGCTTTCTGGGTTGGTCACTTGGACATTTATCCTGAAGACGCCTCAGATTTCCGGTGCCCTAAGTGCCGGACTTCGACGATCTGTAGCATGCTACTTAAAAATCGTTTGAAGCATGAGAGCTCGCTAAAAGCAGAGGCGAAAAAATAACATTCGTTTAATCTAGGGATTTCCCTATATATAAATATAGGGTAATTAGCAATCGCTTTTCACTTTTCCTGGGGAAAACCAATGCGTAACTTTTTGCTGATTTCGAATGGCGATTATTTTGGCAGCGATAAAGAAGTTTCAGCTGGGAAAGCAGAATCAGCTTGGGAATTTATCAAAGGAAGTTTCTTCGGGGAGGATAAGGACGCGGTTGAGGAGTTTCTGGAAGACTCGGGCAGGAAGGATAAAGAAATGAAAGGGATGAGTGATAAAGACCTCGCAAAAACCCTTGAAAACCTGTTTATGGGCGACGGAGAAGCAACCCGCACTCTTCTGGATATTACTGACCCGAATAACCCCAAAATCCTCGCATAAGCAATGAAACCAGAAACGATCTATGGTTTCCCCCGCTCTTTAATCACTTACCAAAAGGGGAGGATTAAGAAGAGCGCAGAGGGGGTCAACCTAACTTTTAAAAAAATTCGTCCTTACCTTTCCTTAAAAACCCAAAGTAACCTAGAGATCTTTACGAAGGTTAAACAAATTACGTGGAAAAAGGTATGGGTCTTTTTCGTAAAACGAAGACGACGAGAATATTCAAAAACAAAGGTTACGTATAAAGAATATGAAAGAGCCTCTATCCTCATTGAAGGAAAAGACGAAAAAGGAATCGTTTACCAATATTGGAGAAAAGAAACGGCCCACCCAGGAGCGGGACAGACTCTTTTATATACTGAAGGGCGGAAACCAAAGCAAGCAATGAATATCATTGGAAACTATGCTAACGCCCATATGAAAGTTAAGCGTGCGATTAAAAAGAACGAGCTAAAGTCTTTATTAACAGACGAAGATAAATTTGTGCGAACATTCGCAAAGGAAGCATTAGGAGAACAAGATGGCGACGAAATACCCGACTGACCCTACGAAACTGTCTCAGCAGGAAATCGAGGGATTCCTCCAGGAATGGAGCGATTCTTATTATAACACGGAAGACGCTAAATCCATTGCCCCAGATAATGTCTATGACCTATTCAAGGACTATTTGGAAGCGCAGTACCCAGACTCGACCTTCTTAAAGGTTGTCGGTGCCCCTGTTAAAGTTTCTGAATGGGAAAAGATGGAGCATGAAATCCCTATGGGGAGTCTTGATAAAGTCCACAACGTGGATGATATTAAGGCTTGGTCTAGTTCCATCGGCGCTAAAAATTTCTGGATCACTGAAAAGCTAGATGGCATTAGCATTGAACTTCTTTATGACGATGGAAACCTTACAGCAGCCATTACCCGAGGGAATGGTAAAGTAGGGGAAAATATCTTAGCTAATGTCCAGCGGATGAAGAACGTTAAGCGAAAATTGGCCATTCCTTTTAATGGGACAATCCGAGGCGAGATCATTCTAAGGAAAAGCGAGTTCGCTAAACTTAGCAGCGATGGGTATTCTAACCCACGAAACGCGGCAAGCGGTATCGCTCGGCGGTACGATGGGACCCAAGCAGAGCACCTTGAAATTCTTTACTATGATATTATTGCTTATGATACTGAGCATGAAGACCAGATTACCTCCGAAGCAAGCAAAATCAAATTTATAAAAGGGCTTGGGGTCAAAGCGCTCGAAGGGGAAGTAGTCGACCTTAAGAAAGCCGATAAAGTCTACGAAGACTATAAAGCAGCAAGACGAGCAAAACTTGATTATGAAATTGACGGCCTAGTTCTAAAAGTTAATGACCTAGACATTGCCAACAAGATTAACGATACCGCAACAAGCGATAACTCAAACCCGAAAGCCCAAAGGGCTTGGAAATTTGACCAACCAATGGGGATCTCCAAGCTAAAGAAAATTCTTTGGAGTACGGGAAAAGGTGGAAGTGTAACCCCCGTTGCGTTTTTCGAGCCCATTAGTTTAGCTGGGGCTTCTGTGCAAATGGCATCAATGCACAATTTAAGCATTGCTGAAGACTTAAACGTGAACACCGGCGATGAAATTATCGTCATTCGCGCGAATGATGTCATTCCACAGGTGCTTGGAATCCATAAAAAGCATAATAATAAGAAAATTGAAGTTCCTACTGTTTGTGGAGAATGTGGGAAAAACCTACATCTTGAAACTTCCCAGACAAAAGATCGGGTAATTAAGACGCTTCATTGCATTAACGAGGACTGCCCAAAATTGAAACTTGGGAAAATTATCCGGCTTATCGAGGTCTTTGAAATTAAGGATTTTAGCGAGTCTCGGATCCAGGCTTTATATGATGCTGGTTTTGTAAAAGATGCGGCCGATTTGTTTACATTTGACCGCGCCAAGGCAGCAAACCTCGAAGGCTTTGGAAAACGAATCTTTGATAAATTGGATAAACACCTAGAAGAAAAATCAAAGGTTTCGCTATCGCAGTTTCTTGCGGCTCTAGGAATTCGAACCCTTGGCCGCCGGCAATGGAAGAAAGTAGTTGATGCTGGGCATGACTCGTGGGATAAGATCGAGACCTTGATGCACCTCCCAGAACAAAATTTCGTAACGGAGCTTAGCAAAATCAAAGGGCTGGGGGAAGAAATTTGTAAAATGATGTACCAAGGCTTAGTAAAAAATAAAAGCTTTGCATCTAAACTTCTCCAACACCTAACGATTAAAAAATCTGGGACTGCTGATGGGAAACTCAGAGGGTTAAACCTTTGCTTTACGGGGTTGCGCAAATTCAACGGAGTTGACCTAGCAAAGCTTATTCAAAGCGAGGGTGGGGCAGTTCGGAACTCGGTTAGTAAAAACTTGGATATGCTAATCGTTGCAGATTTAAACTCCGGCAGCTCGAAGATGAAGAAGGCAAAGGATCAGGGAGTTAAGTGTATTGAAGTGGAAGACTTCTTTAAGCAGTTCGGATTTGAAGCTGAAAAACCCAAAGCAGACGAGGAAGAAGACATCATCTAGAATGACTAAAGAAAAAACAGAAGAACAAATATGTATTACTTGTGGGCAACCAATTCACCCATTGCGACTCAAAGCAATGCCAAACGCAAAGCAATGCGTCCAATGCGTACGCGGACTGGAAACTAGAAAAGGAGCCCCTCTTGGAGTTATGGTTTATGACCATAAAACCGGAGGACATATGCAAATTGTAAATTCTGACCAATTGCTTGAGATGAACCGTATGGACCGTCGAGGAATTCCCCGAAAGAAATTAGAAAGATAAATTTATAATGAAAGACCGAGCAACCGCAGAAGAATATTTAGAAAAGGTGCTCTCTAAAGTAACCTTGCCAGAGAAAGCAGATCTGAGAATTTACCAGGACCAGTCTGGGAATTATCGGCTCTCGATTTACTCTCGCCATAATACAATGGCTATTCAAAAACTCGCCCAAAAATTAGAGACGTTGTTGCCCGGAGGCACAGCAGATTATGACGTAGCAATCTATGGTAAGACTAGGGTTAAGAAAAAATGAAATTAACTTATTGGGGGATAGATGACGCTATCCGTTTTGTTGAGATAGATGATAAGTCTTATGTTATTTACAACACGTCGATTTGTCGGGTGCACTCCTTTCTAAAGGAAAGTTTTAAGACTTACGACCCAGAATACATCTTAACGATCCGAGCAACCCCAATGGCTCGCTTTTTGGCAGAGCTTGATATCCTTGGAGAAACGAGCTGGATTGAGCTTGTAGTTGAGATAAATGAAAGGAACGAGGCAAAGTGGCAATACGAAGAAGAACTCGCGATGATAGCATACGAAGCCTCAGCGTGGTTTGGTTCTAAGGGTCCCCCTTATTCCGATAGGGACCGTTTAATTGCTAAACGACCAAAAAGAAGTTAAGATGGCCTCAGATGGCCTCAAAAAAGCAAAAGAGAAAAAACCAATCTGGGGAATTAAGCCCAGAGAAGAGCGCAAGGCAGCTTGGTTTTGCGTCTTTTGCGGATTACCGTGAGTTTTGCCAGCGGCATCAAATCAAGCCAGGATTTTGGCCCGCCGATAGGATTAAGGCAATTCGAAAAGAAGAAGCACTAAAGAAGGCGGTCAAGCAAAAAAGAAAAGGCAGAAAAACAAAAAACGTTATCGAACAAATCTTTAGTGCTACAGCAACAAGCGAAATCGTTGACGCACATAAATTGAATACGGGGGCACTGCTTAAGTATAAGAAATCACTCGGGGCGCAGGCACAAAAAGACCTACTTGACTTTATCCTTTACCTTGATAAGAAGTCTAAGCTTGTTAACGAAGAGTATCTTCCCAGTCTTTTATTATTCTTTAAGTATAAGAAGTTTTGGATTTCTGAGTACGAGGGGTGGAAAGCGCCTTCTCATAATAAAGATAAGCAACTTAGCTCCCTAGCCCGGCACTTGTTTACAAAATATCCAATTCCCACTTTTATGGATAAAGCCTGGCAAGATGGGCTTAACTACTTCGACTTAAAGATAGAAAGCGAAGAATACCGAAAATATAGGGAATGGTTTATTGAGCTAGGAAATGGAAAGAATCTCAGAAAGCTTAACAACTTACCATTCCCAATAACGAAAAAAGTTGCCCACCACTTCCTTAAAGCTCCTTCCCACTTTCGGATTATGGATGCTTTCCGTTGGGGGCAAGTCCATGCTTTAGGAGGGGATGGGAGGTTGGTAGGGTATTTGTTAGGCTCCTCCTTAAGACAAAATTACGCTCACCACGAATTTTGGGAAACGGTAATTAAGTTCTTTATCGATAATCCAATGCTTGATTACTCCCATGTCGGGCCTATTATTGATTACATTAAAAATCAAAAGTTTGAACAACAACAGACCTACGTTAATGGGCAATGGCAAACAGAACCACCACCGCAACCAAATTTCTGTATGCGGGGCCGTAACCCAGAAACTTTATTGCGTCAAGTTGAGGGGTGGCACCGGGCCCTGCAGAAGTTAAAGGGCTCCCCAGACTCTTCTTGGGAACACTCTAACTTTAAGGACTATGAATATATAGAGAAAGCAGGAAAACAAAGAATTATCTGGAGAATTACTGAGTTATGTAATAAGAAAGAGCTTGCTGAAGAAGGGCGAAAAATGCACCACTGTGTTGGGTCCTACGCTTCTTCCTGTGCTAGACGCCGTGTCGGTATTTGGTCTCTCACGGGAGAAACGCGGGACTCAACCGAAATGCATGAAAATAAACCGCCAGCTCCAGATATAAGCAGAACTAAACGTTTCGCAACAATTGAAGTCGATTTAGAAAATAAAACGATTGTTCAAGCACGGGGTAAATATAATGAAAAGGTTTCGGGGAAAGCTCGGAATATTATGACAAGGTGGGCTGGAGTTGAAAAGTTAAAAGTTGGAAGATACTTCTAAAGAAATAAAAAACCAACGATAATCAAAGAGATTTCCCCATATAAAATAAAGGAGATAAAAAACCCCAAGGGAGGAGAATGCTTCGGATGGACGACGTATATGAATTACGGATTATCTTTCGGGAAGAAACTAGAGTTGTAGCATGTTATTATCTGAAAGAGATTCCATCCGAAACTGAAGTATTTGCGATGACCTTAAGTTTCATAAGCACTCTTTATTATGTGACCGAAATAAAGATGGGGATTAGCCGGGGCCTCTTTTCGGTTAAACGAAAAAGACAGGTGTTTAGTGAGGTCCCCGGCTGGTCTTTTTATCGGGTAGAAGGACGAAAGATAGCAGCACAGAGACATAAACAATTTTGTCCTATACCAAACCTAAAAGAATTCCTGACTCACAAAGCTCCGGCAGTACGAAACACTACCAAAAAATATTTAAATTTTTCTAAAAAATAGAACGGAAGAAAGGAGTATTACTAAGTATGAATGCCAGAGGACCTCCGATTGGTTATTAAAGACCGACAGGAAAAACTAATGATGGCTCGATATCGAGCGGTGATTTCCTTATGGTTATTTCCCCTGCGGTATCAGCACGAAGATCTTAAGGTTAGTTTGTAGCAACCTTGTTGACTACCTTAGGGCTGCGAAAACGCTACAAAAGGCAACAACTAAAATGGAGAGTTAGCGATGCCTTAGGAAAGACTAGAACGAAGACAAAGACAGAGGACAGTAAAAAATAATTGATGTGGCAAGGACGTGAAAACCTCGCTTGTTGCATACTAAATCTCGGGGTTCTTGAAGTATATAAGGGCCCGCCATATAAAGTAAGTGTATAAAAAGTAACGTTCGAAAAAACCGGCCTCACCTCATAGGGGTGGGGCCACTTGCCGGGGTGGCGAAATTGGCAGACGCGACAGATTTAAGATCTGTTTCCCTTTGGGAGTGAGGGTTCAAATCCCTCCCCCGGCATGTGAATAAGCACCCGTAGCTCAGCTGGATAGAGCGTCGGTCTTCTCAAATGGGGCCTTAATGCGGAAACGCATTAAGTGTAAGCTGTCAAATTCGGGGAAACCTAAGTCCAAGGATAAGGCAATCCCGAGCCAAGCCTAAGAAATTAGGAAGGTGTAGAGACTTGACGGCAGCCGCCTAAGTCCATTAGGATAGGGCGAAGAGAAAGTCCAAGGAGTCAGGAAACTGGCACAAACTTGAAACCGAGGGTCGTAGGTTCGAATCCTACCGGGTGTGCTTAAATTTATTTGGATTATGTTCTTCTCTATGGCAATTCCCACAAAGAAGAATACATTTTTCTAATTCTTTTCCCAACTTTGCTTTATTTTTATAATTACCAAGCAAGATGTTAATTTCTGAATCTTTTTCTCCATTATGGTGAAATTCTAAAATAGTTTTATTTACAGGCTTTAACCCACATTTGGAACATTTATTCCCAAGCTTGATTAAGGCTTCTTCTCTTATTTGTAACCTTCTAATTTTGCTTTGTAAATGAACTCTCTTATTATCTGTTTTTCTTTTACATTCTTTCGAACAAAATTTGCTTCTAGCTTTAGGAAGTTTTACACCACAACAAACACATTTACCTTTTTCTTGGAAATATAGAGAATTCAGTTCCTCCTTAAGAAGTGCCCCTAGTTTTCCGGAGTGTATATTTCGATGACAATTTACGCAAGCTAAAATACACTTCTCCAACTCCTTTAAGAGAATTTCTCTTTTTCTATCTAATTTATCTGCGGACAGATTGAATTTTTTGCCTCCCCCTTCTTTATGGTGAAATTCTAACGCAGCGTAATTTTTATCGTAACCACAAATAGAACATTTTCCCCCTAAAATGTTAATTAGCTCTATCCTTTTTTCCAAACGCCGCTTATTTTGATGGTCAACTATTTTTCTTAGGTTCCTTTTATTAGATAATTTCATCCGGCACTTTTCGGAGCAATATTTTCGTTGCTGCCCTTTTAGGGCTTTACCACAAACTAAGCAGTTTGTAGCTTTACAAAAATCACAAATTTTTCGATACGAGGTTTTCCACCCCTCGGTAATAAATATTTGATTACAAGAAGTACATTTTCTTTTATATTTTTTCATGATTCCCCTTCCTTCTAAAAAAGATAGAGTCATAAAATATTAACCGGAACATACCGGGTGTGCTTCGCGTACGTGTTTGCTCTCGGGAGTTTCCCGAAAAATCTCTTTTATAGACATACTTCGTAACTTTTACCCCTTGGGGTAAAAAATTGTGTGTCTATTATATTATTTTATCTATAAAAGATAAAATTGAGGAAACTTCGACGGCAAACACGTATAACAACTTTAGGTAGGCTATGATCAAGCTTCCTTCTACAATCTTTAAATGACTTTAGCTTGGTCGCTTCCCTACCCATAAACCTATCATTTTTAAGTGCAGGCTATGAGTGGTCTTCCTTCTAAATTTCACTCAATGAAGAAAATTAGGCCATTCGCTTTCCTGCACTTTTCAATTTTCGAGGGCTATGGATAAGCTTCCTTCTACTACTTAACTCAGCCGCAAGGCTGAATTCATACTTAGCTTTCCGCTTTCCCTCAACAAAAAAACCCAAGAGGAGTTAATGATGTTGAAGCAAATTATCAAAAAGACTTTTCGTGTTCCTGTTACTACAAACTCCCCAGGCAAAGGATCAACGTTGGCGAGACAACTTGATGTTGCCTTGATGGGAAACGGCTTTAAACTCTCTGGACAACTCCTTGAATATTTAAGCGACCTACATCCCTCTTCCGTAAAAGGGATTGCAAAGTATATCCTCGACGCAGCAAAAGAATTAGTTGGAGGACATGTTAAGCACAATTCTTATTTTAAGTCTTTCCCCAATAATATTCCGGATACAGAACAATTCTGGTTGGAGTGCATTATTAATGCTCTCTATACCCCGGAAAGCGCCGCCAAGGTTTCTTTTCAGCTAGAAACTGGGGTAGTTAATCTTCTTGATCTACCAACGTATGGACGCTACCAGCATACCTACGAGGAAATGTTGGAAGCACACGAGCAATTAATCGATTCTGCAAAAAATAAAATAAAGGTTCTCCATTTAGGGAAAGAATTAGCGGAGGAAACGGTTGCTCTATATCACTCGCTTGCGGGAAGCCGAATCCCATTAAATGAGGAAGATCGCGCTTTGTTAGCAGAGCTAGCTGAATGTTGTATCGATGATGAACAGCCAGAACAAATCCCGATTCGGGAAAACAAGGCGATTGTTAATAAAATTCGTATTGAGAATGCCCACGCAATTCTAGCAGACACTCCAACTGATGTTCTTCGTCTGGCGAGTTATTTGTCGGGGAATGATTCCACCTTGGATACAAAGCCTCGCTTTATTTCATTCCCAAAGAAAACGCGGCGGGTTCTTTTGGCGGCACTAAATCAGATTGTCGACGAAAACCCAGCTAAGCTAGAAGAAGTCGTTCGTTATTCCGGGTATTGGAAACGGCTCGGAGAATTTCTCCACCCACGGGAATACGCAAACCGCTACGACAAGGCACAAGATATTTTTGCGATTGCTCGAGGGGATAAAAGGGTAAAGACCCACGCGGCGAAGGTAGAACTCGCTTTCATTAATAACGAGATTGCAAAAGCAGTTAAGTTATTAGAGCAAAAGCCGGGCGTATTTATCCGTAGCCTTGATCGGATCCTAAGGTCTGGGAAAGCACCAATTGTTCTGGGGAATAGCCTTACCTCTAGTATTGAACGGGTTTCTACCCGCGTAATTCTCTCTGTTCGGGAGCATCTAGCTAACCGGATTAAGGGAAATGTATCAAAACGCATTTTTGCGAATAGCAAAGGAACTGCCTGGACCGTCGCGGAAGACCGTGAACCCCTTCCAAAGATTGCGACGAAAAAGGTTATCGATATTCTCGATAAAGAAATTGTGCGGCGGATGCCAGTTCACAAGCACTTAGTTGTTGATGAAAAGGTGCTTAACCTAGCAATTCCGCTTAGCGATAAAGCAAAATCTACAGGATTTAATATCTTGCCCCGTGGGTCTTTAATGCCCGCTCCGGAAGAAATCCTGCGCTTTTTCATCTATTGGAAGCAAAAGCAACACAGAACGGATTTTGATCTTTCAGCTATTGCGTTGGATGAGAATTTCAATAGTTGCTTCCATCTCTCGTATACACATCTTTCGCATGGGGAACACGTCCATAGTGGCGACATTACGGAAGCACCAAGAGGGGCGTCCGAATTTATTGATGTCAAGTTGCCCTCGCTTTCAGCACAGTGCAAATATATTGTGCCACAAATTTATGTCTACTCCGGAGAGGGGTTCGATGAAGTAGAAGAATCCTTCTTTGGGTACATGGCCCGAACCCAAGCTGAGATGGGCAGGCCATTTGAAGCAAAAACAGTTCAGGCTAAGTCCGATTTACGTGGACCCAACAAGGTTGCAATCCCATTGATCTTCGTTAAGAACGAGGATGGTTCCTGGGAAGCCAAGTGGGCTCATCTCTTTATCAAAGGACATGCTCGCTTTAATCGCGTAGAAGAAAATAAGGATACGGTTGGGAGCTTCGTACAAGCCATTGTCGAAAAAGAATACCTCAAGGTTGGGTATCTCTTTGATCTTGCAGCTAGTGCTAAGGCAGAGAAGTACTCTAAGTATCAAAAAGGTAAGGTTTACGAAGAGCCCATTACTTTTGTAGGTATAGAGGCCCCTGAAAACCTCCCGGAAGGTTCTAAAATAATTACGCTATCTAACCTTCATGAGTTCCTTCCGGAGGAATAAATAATGGGGTATGAACTAAATCTCTACGTTGGGGAATTTTCCCTTGATTACCTAAAGACCCCAGCCCTTCTCTGCCGACCTTTTGGTTTAATAGACCTTTGCAAAATTGGAATGTCGGAAATCTCGAAGCTCAATAATCTTCGTAAGGAAAAACCTCTAACCCAGCTTCAAGCATTTCTGTATGCTGAAGACGGGAATACGAAAATATTCGAAGATCCTATTGGAGAACCTCTTCGGGTTTGTACTTTCACTGAAACTCTTGCAGCACTAAAGACAGATGCTTCGCGTTCCAGCTATAGACGGTTCTCATGGGCTTTGGATTTATTAAGAGGAATTGAAAAAACAGAATTCGTCCCAGCCCTAACGTCCCAGCAACCCGAAATCAGAGCTTACGCAAAAAAACATTTCGAATTGCTTAAAAAGCTTGAACGAGATGGCGTGCGTTCAACCGCAATTCGGGAATTCCCTGCAGACAAAGAAAAATATATATTTGATATTCGTTGCGTTGGAGTGCTCCTTTTTGGGCACTAGTTATTTCGTTTCCGGATTGGAGAAAACAAATGGATACGACAACCTCGATTTCGCATGAAGAGTATCTTGAGATGGCCAGCCTTTTCCGCACACGCTTGCGTAATTGGGATAAAACCCAACGCGAGTTGAAGCGGAAAGGGAATTCTGCCCGTTCAGAATTGTTTCAGAACCGGTATCGAATCTCTGCTCTGCTCAACTATTACCTCGCTTGGCGTGGGGTTGAGCCGAAACATGGGGTGCGTGAGAACTATTTCGCGTGCTGGATTTACCGGGAAGAGACAGAGAAACTAATGAAGGAATTCGGCGAGCCGAAGCCGAAGACCAGGGATTCCTAAATCCTGGTTGGGGGACTAGCTCAATTGGTAGAGCAGCGGGTTTATGCCCCGTGTTAGTGTCTGATAAACACAAGGTTCTGGGTTCGAGTCCCAGGTCCCTCATAAGAAAAAGAAAAATGGAAGCGGTCTGGATGGCGGAGCTAGAAGCTACTGGGAAATTTAAGATCTCCCGTATGCGGCATTTTAAGAAAGATCCCTCCATGCGCGAACTAGCTCTTTGGGCACTTCAAGAAGTCGAAAGATCTATACAGCATGACAAAATTTTAGACGTCTTTAATTTCCGAATACACCGCGATGTAAATAGCTATAAACCATTCTGTACAGATTTTTACATCGCCACGTCTGTTGGTTATGTTGAAGTCTCCGTAAAGAAAAAGAAATGGGAAGTATTTGATAACCTGCCTTGTGAAGCTTATCTCACCGGCGAGGGCCAACAAACAAGAGGGATCGCAAAGAAAATTAGGGAGAAGAAAATCCTTAACATTTCAAACGAACAATTAGAAGGATAGCTCCATGTCTGTGGAATTAATCAGGATTAGCGTTAATGCAGGAAGGGAACTTGAGCAAAAAATTGAAGCTCTAGTTTCAATGACTGCCTTTTCTTTATTAGAAGAATATGGGGATTCTCTTCCAGAGGGTGCGCACAGTTCTCTTATTGAGACTTTTTCAAACTTAAAAGCCGAAGTGAATGACGCCGTTGATCACCAACTTCGGGAACAGAGACAACAGCTTGAAGAGTTATGGAAAACCCAGATAAAGAAAGAGGATTAAAGGTGTCTTTAACAATCAAAGACCTAATAAAGGCGTTTGAGAAGGGGTGGTCAGCCCACGTAGAAAGCCAGCAAACTAGTTATTATGGAGTTACGCCTCCACACCCAAGCGATTTAGCATCAGATGTATTCGACCGATTTATCCGAGACAAATATCCAGATTTAGTAGCTGAATGGGAAAAAACCGTAAGAGAAGAATAATTTCACTTTTTGAAAAGGCGAAAGCACATGTTTAGTTTTAAAGTTTTGGGGAACAGAGTTAGTCTTGGCGACCATTTTTCGTTTTCAATTGAACGTACCCTACGTATTCCAGATGATGGTAAAGTTTATCCCCTTCCCCCAAGTTGCGGATCTTTCCCTATTTTTAAGGTTGAAGATTACCAAGATAGGGTACCCGCACATTGGGTAGAGCACGGTGGGATTTTCTTTCCGATGTACCAGCGAGAAGCTGCCTGGTTAAGTTTTAATGGAAGCTACGAAGTTCCTGTTGCAGTAATAGTTGCAGCGGGCAAGGTTTGTGCTGTCTCTGGTAAGCCTTGGTCCGGGGAACTTAATGCCGATCCGCAAAATTATTGTGTGGCAGGGGGGACCGACCCACAACATTGGATCGATGGCTTTAAAACAGAAGATGGTTCGGTTTCTCAATTTGCAGCAATGCCCCTAGGAATGGGGTATACCGTCGAGAAGCAGATTACCGGGGAAGAAAAACACGGCGGGATGCAGCTTCAGGTTTTTGAAATTAAAGAGGAGCACCGCAGGAAGCGCCCTATAACTCGTTCAAGAGGGCTAAGACTTGAAAGCGAAGGACTTGAAAGCTTTGGGGGTCAAATGCTTGCCTGTTGTGCGGCTTCTTTTGGAAGCCCAGAGGCTAGTCTAAGTAGCGCCGGAGCTGAAATGGGCCTTGGGGCAGGAGGCTCAATCGAACAAGCAATCAAAAAAGATCCCTATGGGGTCGACAAGTTCGACACAACCAAAACTGGAAAACTTTTTATCCATATCGTAAACTCTGTAATGTTCAAACAAATTACCGGACAGGCTCCACCAGACACTCCAATTGATGCTGCTTCTTATACTCGTCAAGGGTATCCTTGGTTCTCAACATACGAAGAGGACGCAGGAAAAGATATTAAACCACAGGAGGAGCTAGCCGAAATAAAGACGATTGCTGAAATTGATCAGCTAAAAGAAATTACTGGCCAGCAAAACGACTCAACGATCCCGATTCACGGAAACCAGGTCAAGCAAATTGGGAAAGACCCCAAAGGTGGAGAATGCTAAATGAAGAAGGAACAGGGGAACTTTCAAGCTCGGGACGAAGAAGGAGGTCTAAGTTACTTTGACACTTTCAGGGAAGCTTACGATTTCGCGAAAAAAAATCCTGAGGTTTGGAAAATTAGTTTTGTCATCGGGCCCGATCGCATTCGTCTTGTCCGGGGAGTAAACGAACAATTTGTCCTCGAACAATTCTCAGATATGTTAGCGGAGATGGACTCTGAGAAGCAAATCAGCTAAGGAAACAACAGCGAAAAGCAGGCCCCGATTTAGGGGTCTTCTTTTTTAGTTCAAAAAAAATAAAGTCTAATTCAATCGTTTATCATATAAAATTCATTTTATATTTAAAAGCAGTCCATGGCAAGCAGTTTTATACGCACAAGGAAGAACCAATGAAACCTGAAAAAAAGCTAAAGACGATTGCAAAAAGAATTAAAAGCAGTAAATCGCCATTTCTGCCAAAGGAACGGGTGTTAAGATGCCCTGAAGATAATTTCTATTTAGGCTTGTCCGTCGATACACCGCAAAAGGCATGGGAAAGAGCAAGAGAAATTGCTCGGGAGAAAGGGGACATTGAAAGCAGTGAGTATCTCAAAGACCGGGGGGAATTTCATATCACAGTTCTTTCCCCAAAGGAACTACGCAAAGTTCTAAAGGACCACCCCGAGCTTAAAGAAGAGCCTGTTAAAATAACAACCACAGGTAAAAACGGGGTTAAGTATTTAGGGATTGGGCGGGCCGAGAAAAATGGTAATGTAGCATATTTCATTGTTGTCGATTGGCCCGCAGCAAGAAAACTCAGAGCAAAATATCTTGGGGAAGAAGAGGCTAACAAGCAAGAATTCCATATCACGTTAGGATTTAAGGAAAAGGATGTTTTTGGCGACCCACCGTTAAAAGGCCCAGAATCCCTCGTGGAAAAGTGGTAGCTTTTTTCGGGTGTGCAATGCCTGATATTATCATAAATAAGCCGACAGAAGAGGATCTCAAATCGCTCCCGGAATTCTGCAATATCGCAGTAATTAATGGAGCCCACACAAAGTGGCTGCTCAGAGAATTCCAGGACGAAATTGGTTCTTTCTCTGTGGGTATCACGTTTATGCTAAATACTATTATCTAGACAACTACGCTTTAGTAGAAAATAATATAGAAGTCGAAGCGCGCTGTCTTGGGATACACGTATAGTAAGAATAAACCCCTCTTCCGTGATAAGAATCGCTGACTGGTTACCAGACCATATTCAAGCTATCCAATCAAATCCGCGGAGGTATTTAACCGGGGAAAGTGCAGTTACCCGAACCTTAGCTAAAACCTATTTAAAGCAAAATGAATTACAACTGGACAAAAAGCAAAGAGCGAATCCTTCTTTCTAAGCTCTTGACTTCTCAAAAATTTAATCATGGAGTTACCTGCTTTTTTGTTCCCCTAACAAAAGTAATTGGGGCTAAGTTATTTGAACACTCTAAAGAACGAAACCAAGCTTTAACATTACAAAAGAAAGCCGCCAAGCATGGCCTAGCACCGAAGGCAGGGGAAAAGTTTTCTTTTTCTTGGAGAGTCTTTCCTTGGGATCTTTTTGAGGATGAACCCCAAGTTATAAAAATTTATGGGTATCTAACACAAATAGCAGAAACCCCCATTACTTTATCCCCGAAGGAAGAGGAAGAGCTGGAAAAACGTCTTAGGGATATTGGAATTAGTGCTTTTGATTTACACGAAGATAATATTGGTAAAATCGGTAAAAATATTCTATGTATAGACTTCGACCACGAAAGCGTTGAAGCTATTTGAAAAGGAAAATCAATGGATTTGATTTTGGATGCGAATAATCTAGAATACCGTAGTTTTTGGATTGGGAAAACTTTTGGGAAAAAGAATCCCAAGGAAGCAGAAGAGATCGAGATTTCCGAGGATGGAGAAAAGAAACCGGGATTCGGGGGTATTTATATCTTCCTTGGCACTTTGCGTAAACTAGTCGAAGAGTTTCGCCCCGAAAGGGTTTGGGCATGTTGGGATAAGAAATTAATCTGGCCTTCGTCTAATTTTAGAAAAGATATGCTGAAGGGAGAATATAAGGCAACAAGAGATAATGAAGCCGCATTCTCCGAGATGTATAGCCAAGAAGATCTCTTGATAGAGGTTTTAAAAGTTTTGGGCTGTATTAACATGCATCCCAGGGTTCTTGAGGCCGATGACGTTATTAGTTGGTTAAGCCGCAAGGCTCCAGCAGACAACATGGTTGTTAGTACTGATAATGACCTTTACCAGCTGATTTCTGAAAGAACTAGCTTCTATAACCTGAATAAGAAAAGTGTTATCTGTTTAGCGAATTTTGAGAGTGAAATTGGGATTGAGCCAGAACACTTTGTTAAGTGGAAATCGATCCAAGGCGACAAGTCCGATAATATTTCGGGATTAAAAGGTTTTGGGAAAAAGAAAGCAGCAAAGCTTGCGCGTGCCTGGGATACGGAAGCGGCTAAGCTTTCTCCAGAACAACAAGAACTTGTGGATAGAAATATTACCGTTATTGATTTAAGCAAAAGTTGGGAAATGGAAGACGGGGAGGAAGATTTTTATGACCTCCAGTTCGAGGACGCGAGATGCCAACAAGACCTGAGCGTTTTCAAAGGAATCTGTGAAAAAATGAACTTCCAAAGATTCCTGAAAAACTTCGATAAATGGGTGAGACCCTTTAAAAGTCTTACCGAAGCCCCCCAACCACTAGAAGTGGAAGACGACTTGCTTTAGGAGAGTAAGACATGCCAGACAAAGAGATTAAATTCTACGGCCCTACTGACGAATACGGGTTCTTCTCAAACTTCTCCGCCCATCCGATTAGCCTAAAAGGAAAGGTCTGGCCTACCTCCGAGCATTACTACCAAGCACAGAAATTTGCGGGCACGGAAATCGAAGAAAAGATTCGATGGCTACCCGCTCCTGGAAAAGCCTTTCGGGAAGCTCGAAAACATAAATTGAGGGAGGACTGGGAAGAAGTAAAAGTTGATGTAATGCGCGATGCATTGCTTGCGAAATTCACCCAACACGGGGACCTTAGACGAATTCTTTTAGGGACTAAGGATGCCCTTTTAATCGAGCACACTCCCCGCGATTCTTTTTGGGGGGATGGCGGGGATGGTAGTGGAAAAAATATGCTCGGAACTCTTCTTATGGAACTGAGAGAAAAGCTAAGGGGACAATAAATGGAATTGCCTTTGAAGGTTATCCTAGACCTTAACCCGTTAGCAGCAGAACTGTATGAAGAGTTAAAGTTCCCAACGGAGATTAGGGTTTGGCCTGATATGCAAAGAGTTTTTTCGGGCGAACAAAAACTTGCTTCCATGAAAGGAGGTTTGGGATTTGCAAAACTTCCCGTAATCATTCAAGCAGATTTTGCATATCAAGTTTCCAGAACTATTTTTATGGATGTCCCTTTAGAGATTAGAGGGGCGAACACGAGCGAGATAGTACTAAAACCCCGTAAAGTTTGTGGAGTCACGCGAAGTTTCATTGGGAAAATCCATGAAAATCTGACTTCAAATATTCCAGAAATTCGAACACAAGTAAAACGCGCAGTTAAAACAGAGCCACAAATTTTCAGATTTCCTGAAGGGGAAGAGCATCTTCCAACACTCAAAATCTGCGAGAAATTAAACGACAAGCTACAACACTTTACTTTAGAGCCCCGGGAAGCGGTGGATCGAGAAACGGACGTAGATATTGTTTGTACTCTAGCTCCAGTTAACGTAACTGTGAGTGCTAAATCTCTCGGGACCCTCCGCGAAATTAAATTTTCAAAGATCTTAGAATTCTTCACCTCTCTTGATTGTTATTGTGCTCAGCTCGCGCAAACAACCCTAAATTACAAAATTACTGAGTTTGACCTTAGCTGCTGTATCTCTTATGAGCAGGAAGAGTTTACTGCCCATTGGACTGTAGACCCAATTTTTGGGGTAAGCACTTACGGCCAAATGTTTAGAACAATATCTAACACTTTTGGAAATATCGATTTACTTGTAAGAGTGGAGAAAAACCCGGGGTTTGAGACTGGTTCTGATTTGGCGACGTACCTTATAACCCTTGAAATGTTTATTGCAGCCCTAAGCTCCCTCTGGGTGTCTAACCCATGTAGTATACATAAATTTATTGCAATTAAATTTTCGCCCGGCAATGGGGAAGAATTAGAAGTATCCCTTATATCTCTAGCAATCTCGGTTGACCCCTGTAGTGGTTATAGTAATAATCCCTATAACTATCACGACACGCTTCAGAGGTTGCTTGGGGATGAAAAAACGGGGAAGCGTCGGATGTCTCTTTATGCTTTTAATGATATGATTAGCGAAATAATCAATTAATCTTATTTTCCTTAAAAAGGAAATAAGGACTATGCTTTCTAAAAATATTCAAAAAATAGCTTTCGATTTAATCGCGAAATCCCAAAAAAGATGCGAATCGGCAGGGCTTTTCTTGCCCCTCCCGAAACATATTGCAAAGCATTTTCCCCATAAACCAGAAGATACATCTCCTCCCCATGTGACGCTACTTTATATTGGGGATGTCCCCGAAGTAGATGCCATTCTTTATAAAAAGATAGCAGAAGTTGCTGCAGCAAAAAATCCCGTTGGGAAGATGAAACTAAAGGACCCTTCCTTCTTCAAAAATCAGCATGATCAATGGATAGCGCACAACCCAATCGAATGCCCAGGGCTAGAGGACCTACGCAAAGCAATCTGGGATGCTTGTGATAAAATTGGATTAGAAGTCCAAGATAGTTTCAAAAAGTTTAAGCCTCATGCCACATTAGCTTACCTTGATAAAAAGAAGTATGACGGAGATTTCTTTATTGGGGACTTCCAACCCACATCTGTCGAACTATGGGGCTTTGGAAAGAAACATAAAATCCCCTTAATCCCTAACTAATTATAATCTAAAAATCCAACGAGGTACGAAGCAACCTCATTATATATTTAAGGTAACCTACCCCAACTAAGGAAGTTCCCTTAAAAAATGGATTATCAAAATCTCTATACAGAGCTGAGAAATGGGACCCTAACCGAGGAAACACTCGAGGAGTTCCAAGGCTTGCTGGAGCTTCGGCTTCGCCAGAAGTACAAAAATGTTGCTCTCCTCGCATCTATTTTTGGTATGAGCCCACCTGATCTTATTCAGGAACTTTTAATTAAGGCGCTGCTCGCTGCTCGAACTTTCGATGAAGAAAAAACAGTTTTCACTACTTATCTCTACCGCTGTATAGATAACGAAATTTATAGTCGGCATCAAAGTTTTAGGCGAAACCTTAACAAAGGGGCTTTAGTCCAAAGGGAAGACGAAGACGTTCCTATTACCGAACAAGGGTTTAATGAAATCGACAGTAAAGAGGAGTTAACTTTTCTTTTACAAAATCTCCCCAGACTTCCTGAGCGGGAGGAAATAATTCTCAGTTTAAGGTTGGTGGGCTTTACGTTTGAAAAGATTGGGAAAACGTTCGGCATATCTCGGGAAGCCGTGCATCAACGCTTCCATAAAAGCATCCTCCCGAAATTGAGAGGCATCTTAAATGGGCGAATATAAAATAGAAGAAATTAAGCAAGTAAGTTTTATTTTCACAGACGGCCTCCCTTTATGGGATTCGAATCTTACTTCTTTTCTTCTTACCGAAGATATAACAGTAAAAAGGCTTGGGCAAGCCTTGCTTTATTGCCTACAAGCAATGCCACCCCGCAAAGACCCTTCCAAGCTTAAAATTACCGAAATAATAGCAGGAAAGCTTTATAACCTTAGTTATTCTGTGGTTGATAAACTTTGTGGAGAACAGATAGAATATAGCAGCTCTTATGCTATCAAGGTTAGCCCTTTTCTCCTCTCCCACTTTGTAAACACAACCACACTAAAAATCGCTCATGCAACTTCGCTGACATCGGAGATGATTGGGGCCCGGACATTCGCCAAGGCGCTAAACAATGATTAAAGTTCTTTTCAGGCATTTTAAGGGCTATTACATCTCTTCCCCAGCATCCGTATTCTCTAAAATACTGGAAGTGCAGGATATCGAGGAGTCCACAATACGAGCCCTTGTGCTCAAAATGTTTGAACAAGAAATAGAAGAATTAGACGAACTTAAACTTATTCCGCCTTCTGCCTTAACTCTTGATGAATTAGCTCATTTTTCTACGGAAGAACAGAAAACCTTACGGGAGAGTGCTTTCCTTGTAAGAGCTAAGCTCTTGACCCCATCTGGAGAATCCCAATATATAATTCAGTACCCAGAGGTTGAAGTATATATACCAGATTTCGCTGCAGTGAAATCTTTGCTTACCCATTCGCACCCAGGAATTAGAAATTTTGCCAAAGAAACGTTGGGAGATTCTAATGACGACTGACACCGACATTGAAGAACTTATCGATATAGAAACCGATACGGAGAACCCTTGGAAAGTTTTGCTTTTCAATGACGAAGACCATAGCTTTGATGAGGTAATTCTCCAGGTGCAAAAAGCCAAGGGCTGTACTCTTGAAGAAGCAATTGAGATTACACTAACAGCACACAGCTCAGGCCAAGCGATAGTTAAAGTAGATACAATGGAAGAATGTGAAAGGGTAGCGGGTGTGTTGCAACAAATTCAACTCCGTACTTGTATCGAGCGTGCTTAAAAGGAGAAAAATGATGAATTGGCCACTAGTTCCCCATCGCCGCCCTGGTTTCCTTGACTTCGATCTGGAAGAAGACCTAGAAGAAGCATCCCACGCTGATATTTTGGCAGAATTTTTGAGGCTTGAGAAAAAAGCCGAGGACTTAAAGTTTAAGTTAAAGCAACAGTTTGGCATTAAGAGGGAAGAGTTTTCCCTTGAGCCGGAGACAACAAAAACCCCGTGTTTTAGAACAACAAGTTTAGTCGATGTGGATTCTTTTCTTGCTGGGGTCGCTGCCCAGAAAAAAGCAACTCAAGATGAAGCGCGGTTAAAGGAAGCAAGCAAGCGCAGAGAAGAACAAGAGGAGCAATTGCGGGCACAAAAAATAAAAGCTCTTGGAGAACTTAAGGAGTGGTTAGAGAACTCAAAATTCGAGAAGCACGAAAAAGCATTAGCCACGGTACTATATAATGAATTCTTCGAAGGATCAGAGGGGTTTGTGGCGTGGTCGCTGACCAGTACTGATGTGCCACATGACGCAGCTCAATTCGACAGTTGCAATAAAATGCTCGTTAAAGCTCGTAATATCGATTTAGATAAGGCTAAAACAGCATTAGCTAAGTTAACCCCTGTTTCTTTACAGTGGGCAGCAATTGTCTCAAAGTGGGATGAGATCAAGTGGGTTTATAACTCTTCAAATAGAAACAGAAAAATCCAAGCTATTCTCAAAAAGGCAAAACGCCAGAAGAAATAATCCTACCTCACAAGGTTAAATTACTTCCAGCTGAACAATTCTGGATAAGAGACTAGCTAATTCAGGAGAACCAATGAGCCGGATTATTGATAAAGCTGTGGCTGATAATAAATTGCTGCTAATTGAAGTAGATGAGTGGGATACCTACCTAGTAGACCCCTCAGAAATTGTAGTAGACGCTGAAACTCAAATGTTTCTAATTGCTACAGGAAGAATGCAGGCATTTGATTGTGATATGTATACAGTCGCTAAGCACTACAAAACTGTAGAGTATATCACTATCCCATGTGCCGAGTGCAGGATTCAACTCCTAGACCGTCCTCCGCACTGGTCCTACGTGACTGTGGAAGAGGCTAAGCTTAGAGCAAGGCGTATGCGCTTTGTGAGGAAGCATAAGCCCTCTAATCCCATTCGGTGGATTAGTAAGAAGCTCATAAAGTTGTATCGCAGTATTGGTAAAAAATAAACAAGGTTAAATTTATGATTTCCCTACCTTATATTATAGGGCATTATACCACGAAATTAGGAGGTCCGCCTGCCAGAGCAGAAATGAAAAAATTGACAGCTTAGAAGGAAAGGAGTTTGGTAGCAAGAGATTTTTGAGTATCACAGATTCCCCCTATCCATTCAAAGGAGATTCGCATGATCCGCACACTGACCCTTCTCGCTTTTGTTGTCGTATTGTTTCTCGGTTGCACGAACGAGGAAACTCCTTCCCCTGAAGAGAGTGGGACCGTTGCTGAGGGAGAGGCCACTCTTGCAATTGATATTTACGAAGAATGCCTTCAAACAGCAACAGAAGTTAAGGGAGATAATCCCCAACTTGAGGAATGCTACGAACTTCTTCAGCGTGGGAAGTCGTATCTGGAGCAAGACCCCCCACGCTACATGCAAGCTTCCGAAATTCTAAACCTCATCTACAACTCGAACGAAACCAACGCAAAAAGCGTTGGCGAAACCGGCGAGTTCTTCCAGTTGGTTTATGTCCGCGGCGAAGAACTTCACGAAGAAGTGTTACAAAACCTCAACTCCTGGGTGGAGCGCCTTAACGGCTTAGAGGAGGGACAAGCCGAATTTTATCGGGAAGAGATCTTCCCCCGTTTCGCTGGTCAAAGTAATTGTGCTCGTGGCATAATGATTGAGCTGGCGACCCTTGTGGAAGAAGAAGACTTTTGTGCCGCGAACATCGAAACCCTGTACACTGACTGAAAGGAAAGGTAACCCAATGGGCAGGACGAAAAAGAAAAAATCAAAACCCCCAATTCCGAAGGAGCCTGAAATGCCCGCATCATCCGACGAAGTGCCGAAGAAGCTAATCGCCTTGCTTATCCTCGGTTTCCTTTCCCTGGTTATCTTGCTTAACAGCTTCTCCTGCGTTGAGTCTGGGCACGTTAGGGTCGTGACTCAGTTTGACGCGGTACTGGATGATAATACCCTCTCAGAAGGGGCGAACTTCATCTGGTTCTGGCGAGGAACTGTTGATGTGAATTGCCAGGCGCAAAACGAAAGCGTTGGGGCGACCTGGAGCGATCAAAAGGCAGCCGTCAGCCGCGATACTCAATCGCTTGGGTTCCAGCTGGACATTGGGTGGTGTGTAAACAAACCCGCCGCGCCACATCTTGTTCGGCACTACTCGGCCTCAACGGAGACCTGGAGCGAAACAATCATTATTCACTGTATGTGGCAAGCAGTGAAAAATGTGATGTCGAACTACTCCGTCGTTGAAGTTACGCAGCAGCGGGAAACGGTGAAGAACGAGATCGAGGAACAGCTCGTGTTGCTTATTAATGAGCGGCTTGTTAATAAAGACCCGGTGCTGGAAAATGCGGTCACTATTACTCAGGTAAACCTTTCGAATATTGAGTATAGTGACGGGTATGAGCAAGCCATTGAAGCAAAGCAAGTCTTGGAGCAAGAGGTGCAACGAGAGGAACGCGAATTAGAGCGTATCCGAATCAACGCACAACAGCAAGTTGCCCAGGCTGAGGCTGAGCGAGATGCTATGGTACAGCGGGCTAATGGTGAAGCCCTTTCACGGATTGTCCGGGCAGAGGCTGAAGTAAAAGCTTACCTTTGGCTTCTCCAAGTGGGCGTTGACCCTATGACAAACCGTTTTTATGATACTTGGGACGGAGTTGTTCCTACCGTTTGGGGTGGTGGGGGTGGGTCAATTGAGATGTTAATCCCGGCCTCCTGCGGGGAGAGCGGAATCTCCGCAGAAAACCTACAATTGCTGCTCCGCTCAATGCAAGAAGAACGTGAGGCTATTGAAGAACGCATGACGCAGACCCAGGAGGATGAAGCAAACGCCCGGGAAACGCCTAACGCGGAGCCTCGTGAGGAGGAAGAAGAAACTCAGACCCAACCCGATGAGGAGTAAAACGCGGCTAAAAAGTTAGCCGAAGGTTGAGTAAAAAAGGGGGTGCCACAGACGTGGCACCCCCTTTTTTTATGAAGGGATTTACCATAAAGCAGGGTGAGCTGAAAAATGAAAAAAGTATTAACCTTTATGGACGAAGATGCACACATGCATGTCTATGATGTTTCAACCGACGCAAAACTTGAAAATGTTATTTTCGCTATTCTCCAAACTCACCTTGAGGGAAATTATATCCGGGGGGAGGATGCGAAAAGGGCGAAGGAAGCAATTAAGGAAAAAGACGTAGACTCCGCAATTGATTTAATTGACGATTCGGATGGGGTTGGGTTTGAACGTAGCCGTGGCGGTAGAATGTATATTGTAGATGTTAAGTCCAACTGGGACCAAAAAGCAGGATATTAAAAAAATGGATTATGTGATTCTATTTGGAATTGATAAAAATGTTAACCGGTGTGGTGTTATTTACAAAAAATTAGAAAATGCAATAGCTCAAGCAACAGGAACAGATAAGATTGTTAAAACACTAAATGGAGCAAAAATCTTAGACGCGTATGAACCCTTAAGAGATGTCCTCTTGGAGAAAGTACCCGAGCGGTACCAGACATCAGAGGCAATGACAAGAGTCTGGGAAAAGGACCAACAATGGAAAGTTAGTGTACTACAGGAACAGCTGGATCTTTTAATTGCGGAAGGTGGCACAGAGATTGTTGAGGTTAAAGTTTAATGTTGAGGATGAAAAAGATAGAAGAGGGATGGCCCACGGTGGAAGCTACACGGACATCATTATCCCTACTAAAATCCTCTCCGCCCTTATATTTGCACAAGAAAATGCCCCAAAACATTAGTTTACATTTGGGTCAAAGAAAATATAATATAATGGCCCCCTAAAACCCTTGAAGCCAATGTAAATAAAAAACTAAAGTTGTTTTTATTTTACATTTAAGTTAGCCCCTTTAACCCCTGGCCAAAGGAGCCCAAAATGAGCCCGATCCTTGTTCTTGCTTATTCCATGATTGCAGTTTCCCTCACCGCCGTCGCGATTTGCGGCGTTGTTTTCCTGAAAATCCAAGCACGGGATAAGAAAAAGTTAGCAGAGCTTCAAGAAGCAGACACCTGGATTGGCGAACTCGATTCGGAGGCAAAAGAACTTTTACAAGGAAATTAGTATGAACAAAGCGATAGAGGAAGTCTTAAATTGTAAACAGAGTATTGTAAATCTCACAGCTCAACATTTCTCTTACTCCTTGGAAGAAAAGAGGACACTAAAAAAATACAAGGAATTCTACGAGTATCTTGAAAATGCGTGTTGTGGTGTGGAGTTAGAGGCTCTTACGGAAGAAGATCTTTCGCGCCTAGGGTGGGGGAAGTGGGACGACGATGGGTTGATGTTAGCCCCGCTCTATTGGTATAAAGCCTTGCTTAGGAAAGAACGGCTAATTTTGACGAGCATTAGTGGGGAGGATCGCGTTATTGGGATCGACGAGATAGACAAGGATTCTCGTTTTGGTTGCCTAGCTTACGGAATTTTTCCAGGAAAGGTTAAATACGCTCCAGTCTTCCATGCCAAGGAGACAGGATAAAATGGGCTTAATTAAGAAGATAAGAGGGTTTTTCAAGAACCGGGCGATGGATATTGCAGCCGAAGATTTATCTGGCTTATTAGGCTCACTGGGGTATAACGTAATTGAAGTGAATGCGCTTTACGAAGAAGAAAAACTAGAAGCGTTACTACAAAACCCTATCCTAGATAGAGTAAGAGCGTTATATCCTGTATATAGAGGGTATGAAGTAGTTTATGTCGCAGTTTCTGAGCCCATCTAAAAAGACCTTAAAAAGAAAAAACCTCTCCATTTTCGGAGAGGTTTTTTCTTCGTTTTTATTTTTAACGGTCTAAAACATAAAATGTATAAGTTTTTTGATCCGTATTACTAAGCAAATCGCTCGCGCCAATTGTTAGCGATACCCCAGATAAGAGATTTGATGTTGAAGTTCCGCTAATAACCCCACCGGAACTAAAGTTAAACCCAAAACCTGAAATTGACCCAGATACAATACTCCAAGAAACATCTCCATAAGCATTTATCGAAGTTAGCTGGTAAGTATAAGGCTCGTTCGTAATAGCACCCGGCAAAACTTCTGTAGTGATCTGAAAGCTATTATCGGCAGGGCTATAGAAAGCATTAAAAGGATACAGCGAATCTTTATTATGGAATAAAGGGCTACTTCCTCGCCGGGGGTGGGCGGCAGAATATTTTGATGCGGCAGCAGCAAGGTCTCGCAGACTCTCGCCAATTAAACCATTACCTAAGGCCCCTCTTTCTTTTCTTAGGGCTTTTTCTCCTGGGTCTAATGTCATTTTAAACCTCTTTTAGTTCCTTGAAAATATTATGAAGTTCTTGTAAAGAGTTTACTAAATCTTTGTTATTTTTAGCCTCTATCGCTCGATTATCAAACTCTCTTAAGGTCGGATGAATCCCAGTCCCAGGGAGCATCCCCAAAACTTCGCTTTTCTTATATAAGATATCTCTGATTTCCTTAAATAAGATATCAGCCTGCTCTTCGATAACTTTTAACACTCTTGGGTCATATTCTTCGATTATAGGAGGGACTTCTAAAACTTCTCTAAAGTTTTCCCACCTCAAAAGAATTTTTTCGAACGGGCGAGGCATCGGATCAAAAATATCTTGATTCTTAAAATAGAGATCTGCTAAAGCTCCCTCATTCCCATCAGAAAAGGCACTATACAAGGCAGCTGCAAGATCCACATGTTCTGGCAAGACCTTTCCAGGTTTATCTGATTTTTCCAGTAGTTTCCCTCGTAATAAATTATAAGCGAGACCGAAAATTGGAAAATCCGCTGCAAGAACCAAAGCTTTAGCCAGTTTTGTTAGTTTTGTTGATAGTTTCATTAGCATAGCATACCTCTTTTTAAAAGAAGGATTAACACAATATTAAGGAAAAAGTGATGAATCTAGAGAAATTCGAGCCAGTTGCATATTATGATTATGGCACTATTTCTTATGGCCTTTATGCTGAAGGTTGGGGCTATTACGCAGATGCTATATTTATGTTGTTGTGCTTTACTAAAAAGTGTAGGCTTCCACAACTCTTAACGAAAGATACGAATCAAATAGAAATATCAACACGGCCAGAAAAATTTAAGGGACTAAGGGAAGAATGTGTTGGGAAGCAGCAATTTTTTAGGTGGGAACCTTCCCCAGCAGAATATAAACTAATTATTCATGAACTAGTTAGGGAGGTTACTGCTACAACAAGCGCAGAGCGGAGAAAAAAATATAAGGAGGGGCTAAATTGCTTACAAAAGAACAGAAAAAATAAAAGTAGGGAGGCATTCTCCTTAAAAGAGATTTATAATAAGGTACGTCAAAAACTTTACGAAGAGCGTCTAATTCTTATGGGAAGTTCAACGGGAGTTGGCACTACTTATATCATTTGCGACACGACTAATAGCACGGTGGGCTAAAATTTGTAAACTGCGACGCTTGCTAGTTAGGTGAGCCGGGTCGGTTTGTAACTTTCTTAGGTGGTCTAAACAAGTTCCCGAGAAGAGACCATTTTTTGTGTCCCAAGGTAGAATCTTTATGTCGGCGCTATCCCGACGAAGTGTATACAAAGCCTTAGTAGATTTTACCTGAAAATAGGTGACTCTATCTTCGGAAACCTCTTCCACAACTCCATAGATAAAATGAGGGAGATCGTACGTTTCCATAATAACAAGGATGGGATCTCCCACTTTGAAAGTCATTTCATTTTCTCCTAATAATTATACAAAAGCCTACGAAGGTTCAAACGTAGTTCTAAAAAAATTCAAAATATAAATAATAACAGGGTGAATTGCCTAACGTAGGAGTATATAATGCTGGAGAAGAAGGACCCCGAAGCTTGCCTTAATACGTTATTTTGGGTGAAAGAAAAGGGCTTTCCTCCCAAGTATTGGTATCTAACTGAAAAGCATTTTATCGTTTTAAAAGAAAACGAAATCCCCGATAACCAGATTAAAGCGTATAAAAAAGGGACAGCCGCGTATACGCAACACATAGAGATTATCTCTGGCAAAAAAGTCGACCTTGAGATAGAAATAAAAAAAGATACGATTAAAACATTACTGAGGTCCCCTTCGCGGTTAATCCGCCTCTGGGCTAATCAGGAAAGATATATTTAATGCAAGTAACAGCAAAGACACTAGAAAAGTTAGGGTTTCGTAAAATCCCCTGGAAGGAACAGGGTAAACGAGAAATAGCGTACCAGTACAAAACCGTAACCTTAACCCAATACACTTTTCGAGAAGGCTTCTTTTATTCCTCTTGTGGCGAAGATACGCCGATCAGCTCCGAAGAACACTTACTAGCCGTTGTAGAAACCCTTCACGGAGAATCGTTAAATGCCTCTGGCGACTTACCTAAATGAGAACTTCCCTTCTAGCGATGGAATTGAAGAACATTTCATGGAAAAGTTTGGCGTAAAGGTCAAACAAGAAAATGATTTGTTTCTCTTTCAATATGATATGTTAGCCGCGAAGTGGTTAGAACCAATTACCCATGTATGCCGAGGCACGATCCTTCGGCTTAGTGGTGGGTCTTGGGAAGTCCTTTCTCGCCCCTTTGATAAGTTCTTCAATCAAGGCGAAGGGCATTGCAAGCTTTTTGAGACTTCTGCGTTTGAAGCAGCAATAGGCTCTCTTGCTTTTATCGAAAAAGCAGATGGAACTTGCATCCAAGTCTGGTTCGACGATATTAAGGAAGAGTGGAGAATCTCTACGCTGGGGACGATAACAACCTGGTATGCTGGGGATTCCAATTTGACCTTCGATCAGCTCTTCTTCCATGTTCTCGGGAAGGGCGAGCTTGAAATACCAAACGAGCTCCGGGGGCATACTTTGCTATTCGAGCTTTGCAGCATTGAGAACCGCATAGTCACCCAGTACGAAAAAGATACGATCTTCCTGCTAGCAATTCGAAACATTAAAACTGGGGATTATGTAGACCGGGAACAGCTGAAGGGTGTTGCAGATACCCTAGGAGTTCGTGTACCCGCACAAGAAAAACTAACTTCCTTAGGCATTCAAACTCTCAAGGAAGCTGTCGCCTACGTCGAAAAAGAGAGCGAAAAGCATGAAAAATACGGGAATTACCCCGAGGGAATGGTAATTTATAAAGAAGGCGTGCCGGTCTGTAAAATGAAGAATGAGCGGTATGTCCAACTTCACCACGCAGTTGGTGCGGGGGATTTGCTTTGCACCCGGAATAAAATTATCGAAGCATACTTTTCCGGAAACATCGACGATCTTATGCCCGTGTTAATACCAACGATGGTGAAGTTTGCCGAGACAGTAAGAAGTTGGTGGGCATCCCAACTTGCCAAACTGTTACCCATTGTAGCGGAGTTGGCAGCGGATGAATACGAAACACAGAAAGACTACGCACTTAAGGTACAAGCGATAGTCCCTAAACAGTATATGGGATTTTTCTTCGTCAATAAGGAAAAAATACTAGCACATGAAATAGATTCCGATTCCTTTGCTGCCTGGATGAAGCAAAACTCTCGGAAATTTGAGAAAGAGATAAAGGAGCTCTATCGCCCGGCAAATTCGGAAACTCCCAACAACAAGTAAAATGAAAACCACGGTATTTTTCAAACAAGTAAAGAATCCTGGAGTTTTAGGAACTCTTTTCAACTATATCCGAAAGTCTCTAACCCGGAATAAGGAAACAGCCGAAGATCTTATTCAAGAGGCGTTTTTTAGTGCTTGGAAAAACCGGGAGAAATTAGAAGAGAAGAAACTTCTCTCATGGTTAAGGGTTGTAATAAAGAATCGGTTTATTGACCTTACTCGAAGAAAATGTGAAAAGGTTCCTAGAGATACTAGTTTCGATCTTTCGGATGACCCAAGAAGACACCCCGCCACAAAGGACCCCGCTTATGTAATAACCACAACGATGGCAGTGCTTTACGATCAAGATAAAATATTCGAAACGCTTGATGATGCTTTAGTTACCGCTATCAAGAGGCTAAATTCTCGCCGACGAGAAATTTTCTTATTGAGAACATTAGTAGAGCTTGATTACGAAATGCTTGCTAGCCGATATAAGCTCTCGGTGGGAGCAGTTAAAAAAGAAGTGTTTTATGCGAAAAAAGAAATTAAAGAAACGCTTGGGGAGCCTAGTTAAAGATAGGCAAGTATTTCTTTGCCCAGAAACGAACGGCCCCATGTTTATGTGTTAGCAAGGTATAGGGGTCAATAACATTTATATTATGATGCAGAGTTAGCATTGTAAAGGTTGAGCCATATATAACATCTTTTTGATTTCCTCTAAGAAACCCAACTTTTTCAGGAATATCAAAGAGGTAACCAACCTGGACAAAATATTTCTTTGTTAGATAGATGAAATCTTCGCCCTTGACAAAGGGGGACGATAGCAAATGATATATTTTGCCAAACTCTATTATAATATTACAGTTCTCATTTAAGCTCTTCATTTTTCTTGAGGGGCTGAGTTTTACTCTTACAGAATAAGTTACACTTTATTCAATCAAAAGGAAACGGAAAAATGAAACTCGGAACGCTAGTTGCAGTGAATCTCAACCACCTGGAAAAGGTACTCGGCAAAGTTGTTGAAAGAGGGATTTCTGAGGAAGAGCTTATTATAGCAACCCCAAGTGGGGTAAAGACAAAAGCTCTAAGGAGCCAACTTGAAGCTTTAGATAAAGATAAAAACCAGGAAGAGTTGAATCAATTAAGAATGCACGAACAGGATATTATACTAAAAGGTATTTTCCCTCTTTATGGGCGGAATCTAGTTTTGGATGAAGGTTTCTACCCAGACAACTACATGGAGTAACCCAATGAAGCTTGCTATTATCATGCGTGGTTTGCCCGGTTCGGGAAAAAGCACTTTGGCCCAGGAACTGGCGACCAAAGCCGAAACTTCAGCAATTTGTTCGGCAGACGACTTCTTTGTTGTTGCGGGGGAATACAAATTCAACCCCAATTGGCTACCGAGAGCACACCAGACCTGTAAAGATAAGTTTAAGTCCCACCTTCGAAAAGGGACTGAAATAGTTATCGTTGATAACACCAATACCCGAAAGTGGGAATTTGCCGAGTACGTGAAGATGGCTAAGGCCCACAACTATAAGGTGGAAATCAAAACACCTCAAACCGACTGGGCTTTTGACCCGGAAGAATGTGCAAAGAAAAATTCCCACGGGGTTCCCGCAGAAGCGATCCAGCGGATGAAAGATCGCTGGGAAGACTAAGTACAAAAGCCTGTGTCTCTCTTAACCCAACCTGGAGATGAAATAATGTCAGACCAATACGATCCTCTTGGAATTGAATTGCTTCATGCTAACGCTTTGGAAAAGTTTAAGGAACACCAACAAAAAGAATCCGGGATTGAGGCTTTGCAATCGCTAAGAGACTCTTATCTCTGGCTCGTAGAGCAACTTTTTTCTCTTCAAACCGCTTTAGCAAAGAGAGTTGATAAAACAGCGATAATGAAAGAAATCCTGGAGAGGTTTAGTAACGGTTTAGACGCCGAGCAGTTTGACGCAGACGAATGGGGCCCAACGCTTGAAGCGATTGAGAATATTTTTAAGAGCTATTAATCCTTAACCTTAATATCCCGCATACAACGGAATTTTTCATCTAGGTCCATTCCATAACCCAAAACAAAACGATCCGGGATTTCAAACCCGACAAAATCAGGGGTAAATGGAATAACTCGTCTAGATGGTTTACTCAGTAAAACCGCTGTTAAAATTTCTTTAGCTCCCGCTTCCCTCAACTTTCGGGCTAGAGTTGAAAGGGTTAGACCCGTATCGATAATATCATCGAGCAACAAAATGGTCTTTTGAGAAACATCTGGGAATTCCCCAATTTGGATATCGCCCGTAGATTCTTCTCCTTCATAAGACCTAGCTTTGATAAACTCTAACTCGTAGTCTTCCATGTTAAGTTCTTGCATTAAGTCAGAGCAAAAGAACGCAGCTCCTTTTAGAAGGGCTAAAACCAACACGTCCTTATCTTGCAACTTAGGTAATATTCGCCTAGCAAGGCTTCTGATTCGAGCTTTTATATCATCATTACTAATAAATGTTCTCATAAGTAAATCCCCACAGTAAATTTAAGTATATAACTATTACTACCGAAGAGGAGAAAGCATGAATAAGAACCGAGAAAAAAGTAAGAAAGTGGCTTGTGACTTCTCTTCGAGAAGTTCCCCCCTTTTTCTTAAAACCAAGATGTTTAAAGCAGCAAACTATATCTTTGAAAAGTTAAATGCTGCTGGGCACTCCACTTATTTCGCGGGTGGTTGTGTGCGGGATTCAATCCTAAAACTATCTATTAATGATATCGATATTGCCACTTCAGCAACCCCAGACGAAGTCCAAAAGCTTTTCAGGAAGTCTAAGGCGGTAGGGGCATCCTTCGGGGTTGTGCTTATTGATATTGATTCCATTCCGTTTGAAGTTGCTACTTTTAGGACTGATAGCTCTTATTCTGACGGGAGGCACCCCGATAAAGTAGAATACAGCAATGATCCCAAGATAGATATCCAACGTAGGGACTTCACAATCAACGGTCTTTTCTATGATGCTAAAACCGACGAAGTCCTTGATGTTGTGGGGGGTGTTAAAGACCTGGAAGCCGGAAAGGTGCGAGCAATTGGTAACCCGGAAGAAAGGTTTGCAGAAGATTACCTCCGGATGTTACGTGCTGTTCGGTTTGCTGCACGGTTTGGATTTGATATTGAGGACGAAACTCTGTTAGCAATTCGAGGGAATGCCCATAAAATAAATGACTTAGCCGCCGAAAGGGTTAAAGCGGAGCTTACTAAAATTTGGGCCGGACCCAACCCTCACTATGCTCTAGATCTACTTCGGACAACTGGGCTTCTCCAAGAAATATTACCGGAAGTCGCAGCTCTAGAGGGGGTGGAGCAGCCAAAGAAATTCCACCCCGAGGGTGATGTTTATAATCATACATACTTTGCATTGAAAGCCATGTGGGAGGATTTGGGAGCTGATGTTTCTCCCACCCTTGCCTGGGGAGTTTTACTCCACGACATTGGCAAACCACGGACTGCTAAGATAAATAGGAGTGGCCGGGTCAGTTTTAATGGGCATGACCACGTTGGTGCGAAAATGGCAGAAAGGGTTTGTGAGCGTTTGAAATTTTCAAATGAAGAACGAGATTTAATTATTACCTTAGTCCGCAACCATATGAAATTCTTGGTTGCCCGTAATATGAAAACCGTAACTCTTAAGAAGTTTTTACGAACTGAGGGTTTTGATCAACTCTTACAATTACATAAATATGATTCACTGTCGGGAATCGGGGACCTTTCAAACTATGAATATACTCAACAAAAACTCGATGCTTTTGAAGCAGGCACCCTCCAAGACGGCCTCAGGCCGAAAATTCTCTTAAATGGCGAAAATTTGAAGGAATTGGGGTACGAACCGGGGCCCATGTTTGGCAAGTTCATTCGTGCTTTAGAGGACAAACAACTAAACGAAGAGATTAAGACTAAAGAAGAAGCAATTGGTTTTGCGCGAGTATACCTTGGGAAGGGTAAGAAGAATGTATAAATTGCGAACCATCGCTGGGGATGAAGTAGCACTCTCTCTAGACAACCCCCTAAACCTTCTCGCTGAAATAAATAACGAATTGCGGGAAGAGGATATTCTTAAATGGGCTAAGCAAAATGATAAAAGTTTGCAACTCGCGAGATGTTTAGGAAAATTAGGCACTACCAAATTCTACCTCACCTCCCTTAGAACTGGTATGGCGGTCGATTTGCTTCTCCCTCTTTTATCGGAAAAACTTCCTGCTAAGGTCATAGCAAAACTTCTAAAAGTTTGTGCCTTCTGCTCCGTAAACGATTCAAGGGTATTAAATCAGAGAATTAGAAGGTTTGCGACAAAATACTTGGGGAAAGAGGATGCGGCCTACGACTTTGTTCTTCAAAAAAAGAGAAAAACTATTTCTCCCGACCTTTTCCTTGAAACTTTTAAGGACATTTCAAAGGAATTCCGGGAATTCCTTCGATCCTACCCCTATCTCTTTGAAGGTTATCTTGAAAGGTTAACTACTGCATCAGAAAAAGAAACAAATTCTATTGTTGGGGCACTGGAAAATATTTTTGAGGAAGGAATCAAAGAAAGTTACCCGAATACACTTACTATCGGCGTTTTAATTAAAAATAAGCGAGTCGTTCTAACGAAAAAAACGGTGGAGTTAAGGCTTAAGGCTCTTTTAAATGGAAAATGGATAGCGTACTGTCATAAATTTCTTGATGCCTATTTACGACAATATCGTCCAGAGTTCGTAAAAAAGAACATGGACTATGTTGATAAAATTACTGTTCAGGTAATTCAAAAAGGCGATAAGAAAAATAAGGCGGCGATTCAATCAGCAGTCAAGAGGGTGAATAACCCTCGTACCCTAGTTAGCTTATTCACCCATACGGATCAAGTAATCCGAAAGATTGCGAAGCAAACAATTAAAAAGGGTAAAGCAGAGTTTATATATGAAGCCCTTAAGCAAAGAGTTAAAGAAGAGGTAGATCTCAATTGGGAAGAAATCCTTTCAACTGAAATTTACGAGCTTTTAACCTCTAAAGAGTTTTAGCATCAAACGAAGAACAAAAAAAATTCAATATATATAAATAACTAAAGGGTAACCGCTTGCCATTCTCTTTTAAATGGAGGCAAGTTATGACGTACCGAGAAGAAGAATTACGAACAAGGATAGACGGAATTCAAAGGCTTGAGGCGAAAGCTAAATGCCCAGAATACCGACGGATTCTCCAAGAACGGAGGTACCGGGTTGAGCGCTCGCTTAATTCCGAGCGCAGACGAGCTATCTTTTTAGTAAAGGATACAGAATGCCAAATTTTGAATAAAGTGATTCTTGCAATGGTATTTTTAGGGGTTTGTTTTCTGTTATTCTATTTTGGGAAATAACCACAATGAAAAGTATCTACTACCGGAAGGGGTGGTGGGAAAAACTTTCTGGCACATCTCGCAAACAAATCCGAGATTTATCCTTCCGCTCTGAGGGCGACTTTTGTGCCTCGATTATGGAAGACCCGCCTTATATTATAAGGCTATTTAACCAGTCAAAACTAATTGGCTGGGTGGCGTATTTTCCCAACCTCAACGAAATTAATACATATATTCGCAAGTCCGAAAGGCGCAAAGGACATGGACGGCGTCTTATGAAAAGGATGGCGGCGTTTTTGGAAGAAAGAAACAAGAGAAACAAGAAAGGGTTACCAATCGTTTGGAATTGGGATGCTACAAGTGGCCCGTTCTTCCACACCTTGAGCCAGGAACTGGGAAACCAAAAAACCTTCCTAATTCGAAATGCGGACCCTTTCCCCTAGTGCGTTCCCTGCATGGTGCTATGAAGTGCCGATCTTTAAGGAGAGATGACTCATGAGTTGGAAATCGCTTGAGACCGCTGCTGAGCGTGGCCCGATCCGGTTAGGGTGTGCGATCATTGTTGTTGTGGCGGTGTTGGGAGGCATCGTCGGCATCCTTGGGTATGGGTGTGGCCTTTTTGGGGAAGCGGCGAGTGTGACCCAAGAGGAATTCGGGCCGAGAGCACTGCTCGAAAAGTACGAGCTTTTCAAAGATATGCATGCCCAGCTCGACAGCAAACTCGCCTCTATTGAGGTCTACCGCCAGAGGGTAACTCGGTTTGAGGAAGATTTTGCAGATGTCCCTCGGCCCGAGTGGGATCGGCATGCTCGGTCTGAGTACGATTTGCTTACGGCGGAATTGACAGGAATGGTCGCCGCATATAACAGCCTTGCAGCCGAGTACAACGCAGCAATGGCAAAGTTTAACTACCGTTTCTGTAACACAGGAACTTTACCGGAGGGAGCTACCCAAACATTGCCAAGGGAAGTTGCGCCGTACGAATACGGGTATTAAACACGCCCGTTGTCCTGCTACCCGTTTTATCTTTCCCAAAAGGAAATCCCAATGCGCACCTCAACTTTCTTTTTCCTCCTAGCCCTCGTCTGTTCCTTGTTTATGCTCAGCTGCGACGAAGGGTCTAAGGATGGGCCTGTTTCGCGAACAAACGTTTCTCAGGCCACTGCGAACATCCCGGTCGGGTCCGATGGGCTGACGACCGAACAACGAAATATTCGACAGCGCCTAGAGATGGACAACACGCCTGGCAGTATCAAACATCTTTATATCATCAGCGCAATGTCTGGGCAGGTAATCCTTTACAGCACTGTTGCTGGGAAAGTTACTTCGTCTGGCAAGCGCCTCAGCCCATACGGGGTTGTTGCTACTGATGGACAGCACGTCGATAGCGAGCACCAGGGAATCCCAGTTAGTATTGGAGGCGAGACCCACCACACGTCTGAAGTTCTTCAAGACGATGGGACCTATGGGCACAGCATTCCTTATCTCTATTGGTGGGACCAGCGGGGTGTTTATCATCAACATTATGTTACCGGCGGGCAGATCGTGCACATTGGAAACGAACCGCTACGAGTCGGAGAAATCATCATCAATATCGAAGAGATGGCGAGCGAATAATTCTCGCTTTCCATCAAAAACCCTGACCAGTCTTGGGTATTAAAGACTGGAGCTATGATCCCTAACCGGAGGAGCTGAAAATGGCACAACAACCGCAAGAAACGAAGTCGAAGGGCCGGCCTGACCCCAATCTTTGGAGTCCAGTGAAGGAGCTTCTGTCGCCCCCTCTTCCCAAAACCCCCAAGTGGAGCAAATTGTCCGTTAAGGACAAGCTCGCCTACTGGAACACGCGTCTGAAGGTGATCGCGAAACGAGAATCCGCAGGGATGTCTTGCACCCGCGAAAAGGCGCGGGTTAACAAGCGCATCGACGAACTAAAAGGCGCGGGGAAGCGTGAAAAGAAGGTGGAAGAAGAGGCGCAGGAATAGAAAGATTTGACAACGTAGTTTTCATCTCGATATACTTCTAAGATTCTTTCTCTACGTTGTCGGTTAAGCCGGTAGCTCAATTGGTTAGAGCGTCTGTCTTCCGGCGGATGATATGGGTTCGAACCCCACCCGGCTTATTTCAAAAAATTCCGGTTCACCTAACTTGGGTTTCTTAGGGTTAAAACAAATGAAGCACTCAACGATCTGGCATGAAATTCCTCCGGAAGACACGGGCGCGATGAAGTGGCATACATTTCCGAAGTGGCTGGAAAAGGCACTCCGGAAATGGGCACGAAAAAATCTCGGTTTCTTCAAAAGCTTGTGGAGCACCCCCCAAGGCTTATTCGATCAACTGATTTTGGGTATCAACCACGAACACGGGATACCCGAATTTCATTGGCTTGATCATTGGGGAGCATCCATCGCTGAAATCGATGGGGAAGTGTTAGACGTACTTTCTACCGAACCTTATACCCATTCCGATACCGAAGCAGGGTATAAGGCTTTTGCGGAAAGGCTTGAACTTGAATACCGAGAAGTTTCTCCTGGGATTTACTTCCCGGGAGGAAAGAGATGTGTCTTTTATGAAAAACGTAGTTTAACTATCGCTTTTTAGTTAACCCTCTACCATTTAACCTATTCCTTAAAGGAAAAGAAAATGCGTTTATCTTTCCGTATAGCGATTGAAGAAGAAGTAGATGGGGTCGTTCACGCAAAGTGCGTGAATTTAAAAGAAGCGTTTGTGGAAGAAGCCGATTTTAAAACAGCCCTCTCCAAAATGCAAGAAACAATCGTAGAAAAGGCACAAGCATATATCCAGGCAGGTGAAAAGGTGCCTTGGGAAAGACCTAAAAAACGAGGGTCGCGTGGAAGTGATGGCGCAAACCAAGTCCTTTGGGCTGACCTTGATAATATAGAAGAGGATAACCTTCCCCCTGGAAATGTTATTGTAACTTGTATTTCGTGTGGAAAAAAACTCCACTGTGAGGACGTAGAGGATGATAATGTCCCAACAATCGTCCATGACGGGATAATCTGCCAGTCTCATGGAAACTATGGCAGCACTCAATACGATTTAGATGATGGAGAATTAGTCATTTATCTTTGTGACGACTGCTTAGTTAAGAAGGCTGATATAGTTCGGCATGTCTTATGGAAACAAACTAAAACCGCAGGCCAAGTTCGAACATTCCGGGAACTTAAAACAAGGTAAGAAAATGGCGAAAAAGAAAGAGGATAGCTGGCTCAGCGAAATACACGGAAGCCTTGAACAGGATAGAAAAAAAAGGGACCAAGACCGCAAGGAATTTAACGAGAAGTTAGGGAATCCCGATCTTTTTATTTTAGATAATGAAGACCCCTTTGGCGATGAACGCGGGGTAGGGTACTGGCGGGTCGAGGAAGGTATCCTAACCGTTCGACGCCCGAATATAAAATATGGATTCGACCCCAATACCCAAGAACTTTTGGATGAGGGGTGGATTCTAAAAATGGAAAAGCTTCTAGCGAAAAAACCCCGGTCGTTTGAATAACCCCTCGGAACCCTAAAAGGAGATTAACATGTCTGGAACTGGCGAATACGAAAAAGTCCTTGACAAAACTGCCGAGCTATGTGACACTGCTAAACGGTTGATCGCCGCTGGGTATTTCGGCATTTCAATTCATTCTGCTGATGGGCATCGTTGGATTGAAGTTAACGAAGAAGTCGAAACGAATCTCCAGGAGATGCTATCGCAAGCACAATTAACCCCAATTAGAAGTAAAGTTTACGGCTCTATCCTGGATGCTCTCGACCGGGTTGATGGTGCCCTGAAAACTTTGGGACAACTCTCTCTACTCGAGACTTTCGAGAGTTATGATGAATGGGATGCGTGGGGATTAGCTCCCGCTGAAACGGGCCCTGAAAACTAGGCCCATTAACAATCTACAGCCTAAAAAGAAAAAGGAGCCAGTTTCGGCTCCTTTTTCTTTGCTTTAATTTTTGCAAGGCCATGAAATTCAAAGGTAATTTTGGGGGCAAGCCATTAAAATAGTTCTTTTTTGTTTGCCCCTTGTTTTTTATTTACATTTAAGACAAAGCCAAAAAAGGCCCCCAGCTAGGGGCCTTTTTTGTTACCAATGTAACCCAATGTAATTAAATTTTTTCAAGAAAATTGAGAGCAATTTTCTTAGCGCCAAACGCAGCAAAGGAAACTATTGCTGTGGGGGTCTCCCCCTCTATTATTTTCTGAACAAACCCTTCCCCGAATTTGGAATGCCTAACTGGGTCTCCTTCAGAAATAGTTTCTTTAATAGTTTTCTCAATATACTCTGGTTCTATTTCTGTTCCCCAGTCTAAACCCCTTATAACCCCTTCTACCTCGCTTGCTATGAAGGAGCAGATCTCCTTGGATATCCCAGGATAGTGAACCTCGCCTTTAAGTTTTGGAAATTTGAAAGGAGCTGGCGCACCAAGGTTAACGCGATTGAATTGCTTTTGAACATTTTCTAAAATTCTCAATGCTTCCTGTTTAAGGGCGAAACTTTTTATCTCCGAGTCGATAAATTCAGCAAGTTTTAGGGACAGTTCCCCTACGGGGAATTCATCCGGGTCGTCCCCTATTTCATCTGTTACCTCCGTTATTGCATCTCTAACGGCTAGAACAAAGTTAGAAAGAATTTTCATCTCTTTATCTGTAAGAACAGCCCGCTCTATTTTAGTTGTCTGGCTTTTTGTATATTGTTTACGTGTTTCCCCCCGAACATCAGCTGGCTTTTCATCTAAAAGGATTAAGTTAGTTTCTGTTGGGATTTTTGCAACATTTCTTGCCGTCTGTTTAATCTCGCTTAGAGTTGCAGCGGGAGTATGTTCAATTGCTGAATGCCCCCCTGTTGCGAAATCGACTACAAAGCTAAAACCTGTTTCGGTTGGCCAGCATCTAATGCCTTTTGCTTGTGGCCGGTCATCCCCCCGCTGCCTTCGCTGGGAAGCAAGCTTTTCAATCTCAAGAATAATTCGGTATAACTGTTTAGAAAAAGCTCGTTTATCCATTTAAGTCAAGTCCTTTATTTTCTTCTTATACTTTGAGATTCTTTTCTCAAGCATCTTTACCCAGCCCCCGTTATTTGTTGCTTTTGCCCGCTCCATATGCTTATATGCCGTCTTTTTCTTTTCTCGCCAGTATTTCAATTCTTCTGTCATAGTTTCAAATTTTTTGGCTAACTTTGCTAGCCCATCAGCGACTTTATATAATTGAGAAGCATAAGCTTTCTTATTCATTGTATTTCTTTTCTAAGTCACTAGCAACCCGGTAAAGAAGTTTTGCTAGGTGTGTTTTCTTTTCTATCCCGTCTTCTTCTGCCTTTGGCTCTGGAGCCTTACTCGGCTTAGGTGGCTGGAATGGATTCCTTTTGGGCTCTCGCTTGGGGGGATCTGTTTTCGGGTCTGTTTTCGGTTTCGTTGGGGCAGATGGTGCGGGTGATGTTGCAAGTTTTTTCTGAGCTGCCTGTTTATTCTCGGATGTATTTTTTCTTAACATCTCTTTCATCTCCTCTGGATTATCGATGATTCGACTAATGGTCGTATGCAATTCATCCGGCTCTAGTAAGGCCAAAAACATAATCGCTTCTGCTTTTTCTTTAGGGTTTGTGGGCAGAACTTTCAAAAGTTTTCGCCACAAGGCAGGTCCAGTATGAAAATGGTAAATCTCGTGTTCTAATTTATCTGCGTACTCATAAACTTTTGCTAATTCCGTAGGGTTTTCTGGAAGGCCGTGTGCTGTTAAAACTTCCATAACGCCTTTTGATAGTTCCTGTAAAAGGACTGGGAAGATGATCCCATGTGCCTTAACAATTACTTTCTCCTCGCCGTCCGCTTCCTGCCACTCAATTTCTTCACTGCCCGCTTTTTGTCCTAACTGTGTTGGGTTAGGGAGGGGAATGAACCAAACACTATAGGCCATCCCGGCGATATTCTGGTCATATAATTTAAGCAAATTCTCGTCGATTTGCCTTAGCTTCTCCCCTGCCAGATGATGCAATGTTTTCATCGCATTAATCGCAGAGCCCTGTGTTAGATTATTTAAGGTGATTCGTTTATCAATAAGCTTTTTGATATTTTCGGGGATCTCTCCTTCGAAAATTTTGTCTGCATCAAAATCAATTTCATCAGCACGCTGATCTGCTCCTTGTACTCACCCACCTCCTGGGCCTAAGCATGCTTGAAATTCTATTTCATCTGTTATTCCCCATAATTCTTTTGTAATTTGGATTGCTAAATCCTCAAGTTTCTTTCTATGCGGGGTTTCTATCTCAATTGCTTGTGGGACTAACGGCATCAAACTTGATGGGTTAAATTGAGTATGGCCATGAACTTTTTCGTGGTGAGCCTTTGCGTGCTCAAACTCCCCTTCTTCCCCGACAGCTAAATCCTCTCCATGGATCCTGAAAATAGGATGTTTCTTAAAAGGATGCGTTGCGTCTTCATATGTTCTTTTTACGCTGGGGTGCATTTTTTATTCCTATACCAATAGCAAAGTTAAAGTAAGCTTATAAATTGAAAATCTATTAACGGATTATTTCAATTAGGCAATTTTAAAATTGCCCCTTATATTTGTTTTAATTTTACACTAGTTGTAGCCCTTTTTGTACCTATAACAAATAGTTTAGGGTAGCCCTGGCCCCAAACCAAATTGATTCCCAAGCTAATTAAAAACAATAGGTTGTGAAAAAATAAACTCTAACGTTAAACAAAGGGAAGTCGTTATATTTTAAATAGGAAGCCCACCAGGGGTAGCTGTTCTTTTAGGCCGAAACCGGGGATAAACCATGCAAGTCACTGTTAACGTTAACGAAGAACGTGGGGGGGTTGAACTTGTTTTCGATACGAAGCCTGGCAAAGCGGTGCGGAAAGCTCTGCTGGATGAAAACTTCCGATGGCACCCCAAGAAAAAGCTCTGGTACATCAAGCAAAGCTACCTCGAGCGAGATATCAGCGACATTGTCGAGGACCTACATCAAATCGCGGAGGACGCAACCGATTAACCAAAAAATAAGAACAAAAAGAAAAGGGCGCTTTCCAGCGCCCTTTTCTTTTACGTAAAAATCTATAGGGTCATGAATTATCTTCGATGAATTCGTCTAAAGCCTCTTCAATATCCTTACCCCCATCGGAATATTCTTTGGAAGCTTTCGCAAACTCTTCTGGGTAGTTTTCAGAAAGCCATTGCATTATCTCATTTACCGGAAGTTGTGGGGGTTGGGAGTTTGGTTTTAAAAGTTCCCGGAGAAGTTTTGCAGCTTCAACCTTAATTTCTTCTCTACAACAAGTTCCTTCTGTTGCATAGCCCATTAACCTTCTTAAAATAATGGATGTCTCGTTACAATGCATTTTTTTAACCTTTCAATTTAATAAGATAATCTTATGCTATTTATACGAATCTCTCATATACTGAAGGCAAAAAGAAAAGAAAAAGTTAATCTTTTTCTGGGACCCAATAGATAAATTCCCCATTCTCATTGCAGGTCATCTCTAAGTAGTTAAGTTGCGTCCAAACCTTAATTGCTTTATTTGTGAAAATCTTCGCCGCATAATCTGGGAGATGTAACTTTTCTTGGGCTACCCGCACCATATCGTTAAAGGTGAAGGAGTCTCTCGACACTAGGTCTTGGACAACCCCAAACTCTGGAGCTTTTTGGATCGATTCTTCTAAAACTCTTCCTCTTAGATTAAAGAAACCCCGCATAAGATTAAAGTAATATTCTCGAACATCCTCAGGAAGGTTATGTACGTTTTCAATAGACACTTCATAAATCTTAATCTCTGCTTCTTTTATACTCTGCCCATAAAGATTCTCTGCCATCTCTAAGATTTCTGTATCTTGAGGCAGCTTAACCTTTACGAAATGGAACAAGATTTTTTTGGGAAGTCGTTTTTCGGTTTCCTCCGGGGTACTCCACTGAATATTTGATATCTTTGCTATGATCATCTATCTTTGTCCTTCGTTCCCTAGTAGGATTATAAAACATAATCCGCATAGTATGCTTCAAAATCCTTTTTGATTCGGAGAAAGCAAGCCTCACAGATTACCGGATATCGTTCTCCGTCAACATTTAGGGTTTCATCGTCGCTACCAACATCAGGTTGGTCTAGTACTTCCCCCAACAGATTCTCAGGGTCCTCAATTTCAGCTAACCAAGCTCTAAAGCTTTCTATAATTTCAAGTGCGATGATTCCATTAAGTCTCTTTTCACAGCTTGGGCATTGTTTCAAAACATCAACCATGATTACACCTCAACGTTTTTGGTTTTCCAAGTTATAATACTATATATAATTGAACTAAAAGGTACTACGAATGTCCTTTGTTTTTTGACATTGATGAAAAATCTCCACACCAATCATTCTTTGATGTTTCGGGCCACCTCGCCTTTAGTGGTTGGCCGTCGCAATAATCCGGGGCGGGGGACTTAACTCTGCATAAACCAACTTCAGTTCCCGCCGGACCCTGCCTATCCCAAAACTTACAATTGTAACAAGTATCCCTTCTTCTCATCCTAAAACTCCCTCTAACCTTAAAAAAGCGATTTCAAAGTTCTGTTTGATACATATTTTTAACTCTTCGATCCTATCTTTTTCCCCTAAAACGTAGATGACGTTTGTTGTCCGCCTTCTCTGGAAAAAACCGTGCTTTTTTGATTGGAGCACCCCATTTTTAAAGTTTCCGAAAAAGACTTAGAGAAAATCTGACGTAGATTCAAAATCTAAATATGTAAACTAAACGATCTAAAAACAATCTTTTATCTTATTTATACAGATGCTTTTCGGACTATATACAAAAGTTTTAATTGTTGCCCTCGTTTACTTTTGATGGCATGCTATGATAGGTTTCGTAAGTTTGGATAAGTTTTTGATCGGTCTAAAAAATTTTATTCATATAGCCCTTGGCAAAATTCCGAACGGTTTTATTTTCATGGGTAAGGAGGGATTCTGCCCGTACCTCTTTATAATCATAAGCTTTAAGGGAGGAACCATTAGAGAGGGTCACAAGATTATAGAAGAATTGATAAAATTCAGAACCCCTAACTAGGATATCGAAAAAATAGGATTTTTCATTGAAAGTATAGGTTACGTAAACTCGTTCGTCCTTAACGAAAGAAAAGACAACAAGAAAAAACGAGGTCTGGTTTCCTCTGCTTTGATATAGTTGCGAGTACATTCTTATTTTTTGCTTTCAAGATGTAAAATACACCGGTGTAAATCTATACACCGGTGTATTTTAGGGTCATTCCTGGTATTCCCGCACAAAATCCCGAACAGCTTTATTTTCGTGCGTTAAAAGACTTTGAATATTTGGAGCTTCGATTTTTTCACGTTCTATAACCTTGAAAACAATCTGTTCCTTTACGAGAAACGGTTTTCCTTTATGTTCTGCAACAAATTGTAGGTGAGCCTGGGCGGAAGGGGGGTGCCCAAAAAGCTTCTCGTAAAAAGTAACGGGGGGCTTAAGAGCAAGTTTATCAAAGGTAAAGTATAGAATTTTTGTTACGTTAGCATATCTCTGTGTTACTAATTTTGTAAGCACTATATAGGCTAATTGTTCCTTTGTAACAGAGTCAGAATCCGTTTCTAAAAGATAAGATTGTTTTTCTCTCCGGGGCGAATCAAAGCCCCCTAGCTTTTCCTGGGAGTTTCCTTCCTGGTCATTTCTTGAAAAAGTTGTAACCCTAACTATAACCTGAAAGTATGTCATGCATTTTCTCCGTTATATAAGATAAGGGTTATCTAAAATCTCCCTTAACAATTATACAAACCGCAAAAAAGAAATCCAGAGACGAACGAAAACAAAATCATATCTTAAATTATGGTTAAATCGATGTATAATCTAGAAAAGGATAAATACCATGCTAAACAAAACTGAACTTGAAGATGCTTTCGCACACTCATCAACCTTAATCTTAGAGCCCAATGCTGATAGTCTTAAAGCCGTGCAACAGCTTGCTGACGCATTAAATGTTGATTTTGATTTTGATGAGGAAACTGGAGGTTTAATAGTTGTTGAAGCTCTTGATATGATAGATTCTATAGACGAATTAGAGCTCGCAGTAAATTGTATTAACCCTTATATTTTGAAAGAGGGATACATTTCATTAATAAACGGGGCTACCTTCGCTGCAGTTATTTATTTCATTCCGGGAGAGACCCCACAATTAATTACTCCTTGCTCTGTTAAAGCAAAGTTTGAAGCGCCCAATGGAAAACTGGAAGTAAGTCTATACGACGAACAAGATGATGTTTAACCTTGAAAACGTCTATATCTTCGAAGAGGTTAAGGGAAGGCTTCAAAAGAATGTGAAGTTTTTCATGGGACTGGAGGACGAAGAACTCTACTATGATTCCTTAGTTGATTTTTCCCGGAGTTGGAATCTTGATTTTTCTTGTTTCTTAGTTAAAAATAAACAAGAATATGCCGAACTCATACAAATCTTTTCCAAGATTAAGACGTTAACAAGGGGGGAAAGTTTTATTTGTACGAGGGTTTATCCGGAACCTTTTCCTTTATTTTTCTTTATACGTGACTTTGAAGAGGATGACGTAATAGTCCGAGAAAAGTCGGTACCTAAGATTTTAAGCGAGACCGCACTGTTACTTAAAGCAATCCAGGATAGCGATGTGTGTATGAAAGAATACCTTACCCATGAAGATCCCTCAACCCGATCAGCAGCGAAATACCATATAGACTTACGCAAATCCTAAAAAAACCCTAATATATATAAGGTAGGCGCACCAAAGGGTGGCTTGAAAAATGCTGTCTCTAAAAAAGGGGAAAGTATGAGTCTTGTGTCTTACCTAGTACAACGGTGTAGCTCGTATAATCTTGATGCTCTTGCGGAGAAAAAAACCCTCTTAGCAATAGAGGAAAGCCGCACTCCTACAATTTACGAGCTACTGGCTTTCGACTATATGGGTTCTTCCGAGTTTGAGTGGGGGGCAATTCCTAAAGCTGTCAGGACCTTAGAATCCCAAAAAGATTTCGCTATCAAACAAATCCCGGAGTTAAAGAATTTCGCAGGAGATCCTGTTTTTGTTTACTGCTCCTCCCAACACTTTGACGAGATTATTGAATTTATCGAATCTCTCTCAAAGATGGACTACAGGCTAAAGGAACCCACCTACTTCGATCACTATTTCGCTGGCCTAAGGAAATGGCATCGAATTGACTTTTGGTTTGCGATAGACGGTGTCGGCGGGGGTTTCGTTTGGTCCTTTGACGAAAGCCTTTTACAAGAATTTGTTAAGGGCCTTCCTGCCACGATCTCTTACCTAAACGCAAAGAAAGCCGCCGGGAAATAAAACAATGCCGATGTTCCAAAAAGACCAGTATCTAACCCTTCTCACTCCTAACGACGAGATTCTTGAACAAATCTCTTTCCAAGGTACCCTTTCAACCCCGGACCTTCTCTCGCTAAGAGGGATGTTCAGAAGAGCCTTCCCTGAAATGCCCGAGTTCCGGCTTAAGATTCTTACGTCCGGCGAAACCCGGCGATACCTTGATGAGGGCGAACGAAAAAAAATGCATGAAAGGCAAGAAGCGGAACGCTCCAGAATGCGGGAAGAAATTAAGAAGAGGCGTAAAGAACAAGACTAACACCCCAATTTCTCTCCAAAATAGAAAAGAACAATGGATCTAACCTCTGACATGCTGATACGTGGGCTGACCCTTGCTTCCACTATTATAGAAAATGGGGAGAAGCTTCCAAGCGAATGCCTTGAAACAGCTTTCATCTTGGAATTCACAGACGCAGAAACTGCTAAAGAATTCATTGGGAAAGACCCCACAAAAATCGAAGACTTTGTTGTCCGCCTTGTAACTCGGGCCTGTAAGACCTATAACCTTTTTGATCGGGTCCGCGCTTTTGATCCCCTAAAACTCAGCGAGGAACTTGCTCAAGACGAAGCCGATGTTAACATACTAGGATTAGGTTTCGTTATGCTCAAAAGCCGCACTATGAAACAAATTATGGATGATCGAAACGACTCGGAATTTGGGTGTTCGGTTGGGAAATATCTAGGCATTCTCGAAGACCTTAAATTCGAGCTTGTTATGGAACTCCCCATTAAAGATAAGGATAAGTTTTACGTCTTCTACCGCCCAGATGGGCTTCTCCTTCGCTTTGATACATACCAAGGTAAAAGCGTCAACAGCGCAACGGTTTATTATAATTGGAAGCCGAATCCAGGATATTGGGACCAAAAGCTTTACTGCCCTACTGGAAGTGGGGGCTGGGAACATCCGGACGATAAGAAACCTGAAGACCTGCGTATAGAGCGGCGAAGGGAAGAACTTATCCGGGTTGGGTCCTTCGATGCCCGTGAAGGTATTCGCGGAACAATCCAAGAGCTTGAAAAGCATGGGAGGTTTCTTGCGAAATGGATAAAGCACCCTTCGCTGTGGCTTTGCCACTATGGGGACACGGAAAAGAAGCCACACAATTATACTTATTACGACGAAGTAAAGGAAACGCGGAAAAAGATGTTACCCCAACGCGTTCAAGAGATGATTGGGGACGATTAAAAGCCTCTATCAAAAATCAATAAGAAACTCCCAATATATATAAGGTAGGCAGACACCTGGAGAAGGATCTATGCTTCCCAAACACGTAGAAGACGCAATCTATCGCTGGACTGAAAATAGGGATGTTCGCTATAAGTGGGAACAATCCTACCTCCAAGCCGATCGGCTTGGGCGTGCCCGAATCACTTATATTCTTAATCGAGTTTCCCTCCCCACCTTCTTTGATTTCTACTACAAAGGGGAATTGCGGGAATTAATCCTGATTAAGGTATTTGCCGAACATGGCAATGTTTATCTTTGCGGTTTGGACGGAAATAAAAATGGGGAATGGCGTAAATTCAGGTTAGACCGGATTTCTCGGCTCCCCAAGATTTATACGATACAAGAGTCCTGGGCGCAAGAAATTCGACGTCGAAAATTACGAAGGGATCAAGTAGACCCTTCATTCCTGCCGAGGGAAGTTGATATTAACGCGCTTCCTTTTGTTTCTGAGATAGGAGAAAGCCAATGTTCGTAAGACCACGTGAAGAAACACTTCAAAATCTTCGGAAAATGCAACAGGCGGCTTGTGTTTACAACAACACTCCCTGTGATTGTAAATATGGCGCATCTGGGGGGGAACAAACCGGCTGTCCGGAATTGCGTACAGCTATCCTGCTGCTGGAAAACATGAGCGACGAACAGTACGCTGAGTTGACCAGTAGCCGCCGAGAACAACCCAAACTGACATTGCCCCAACTCTATACCCTTAAATGCACCTGTTCTTGTCCGAGGGCGGTTCATGCCCATGTTGGGTGTATGGGGATGGGCTGTAATTGCCAACATGGCATTCCAGCAGTGAAAGAGCATTTGCTTCTCGGGTTCTCAGAAGAAGAGATTGAACCGTGGGACAAGAAAAAATTTGGGGACGGTTGGAAAGCTGACAACCCTGAAATGTCTGCGGAAGAATGGGCCCGGAAAGAATTCGCAGAACTCAAAAAACTATTAAAAGATGGTTAAGTTTTATAAGATTGATACGAAGATGCCTACTAATATTCAATTAGGGGTATCTCTACAGTCCGGGGGAGATCGGGTTCTCGTAAAATATCTAGGGTACTATAATGCTTTCCCGGATACTTTCAACAAAAAAAATACACTCCTCGGGCCACTCGTCCCAATCCACCCATCCCTTGTTTGGGAAGGGGGTTTTGTGCTTGCAGGATGTGGGATCTTTAAAGAAGTTCCGTATCAGTTCTTCTTAACATCCCCTGATCCTCTAATTAGAAGCCTCTCACGACGATATAGGCAGGACCCACAAAGCTTTATCTTGGAGGCGAGGGGGTTTAAAAAGTATAGGGAGGGCCAGAAACCTTAAAGGAAAGACCATAGAGGCCAGAAACATATAACTTTCACAAGGAGGAAATAATGCGTATTTTTGCTAACGTTGTGCTTGGTCTAATTTCTGCCATACTAACTGCCTTAGTAGTTGGTGTTTTAGTTATGTTCCTCTGGAATGCATGCCTAGTTGGAACCGTCGCAGGAATTAAGATTATTGGTTTCTGGAAAGCATTCGGAATCAGCCTTCTGTGTAATCTACTTTTCAAAAATAGTCTTTCAGTGCGGGCAAGTTCCAAGGAAAGGCACGGCTAAAAAGAAAATAAATTTCGAACATTTTTCCCAAGATTTCTTTTATATATTAGGTACCAAAGGGGGGCAGCAAACGCCCACCAGTAATACCCGGTAGCCGGGATTAAAACTGAGGCATTGCTTGTTACGGCCATGTGCCGTACGGCACTTTCTGGAGCCCAAAAGCTCCTGCCTCAGATGGGTGCGTCGCTCAGTTCGGCCGAGAGCACTGGCCTTTTAAGCCAGCGGAGTAATCCCACGTAGGTTCGAATCCTACCGCACCCATGAGCGATAGTTTAATAGGTTGTGGTTCTAGCTTAACCAAAGCATTCGGCTTAATCCCGAAAGATTTGGGTTAGAGTCCCAAGACCACAGTCCGCAAAATACCAGGCACTCGCCAGCCTGGAGATGCAGGTTCAAATCCTGCTCGCTCAAGTGGTTGGGGGAGTGGTGGAATGGCAGACACTGGGGCCTTAAAAGCCCTTGACCGTACGGTCGTGTGGGTTCGAATCCCACCTCCCCTACTTCTTTGAGAGGTTACGGGACCAGGCTAAGAACCCGTTAACCGGCCGTAGTATTTTCGTCTGGGAGAATGCTACTGGGTCTGGCCCAGCCGAGAATGGGCTATCAAAATTTGATCTGCTGCGGTGGTCCCTACCACTGTCGGTTTGGGTGGTCACTACCACTTGGTTGCTACCTCTAGGTTGGAAAGGGTAGAGCAGTTCAATGAAACGCGGTGGCCTGCTTACGGAGTGCCAAACGTCGATGGCAATGACGTAAAAAACACCATTATAGCGAGACTGGGCCTAAGCTGGATAATGAGGTCGCTATAACGTGGGTACTACGTGAGTGTACCTAGGACCAATGGTTCCCGACATTGGACACCGAAACAAGCGGGAAAGGGCCGGTAGCTCAATGGTTAGAGCAGTTGACTCATAATCAATTGGCTGGGGGTTCGAATCCCTCTCGGCCCATCGCGCCTGTGGACTGCTGGAAGTCCTTGCCGCTGTCTCGCGCAAAGGCAGCGGACAAACTAGAAATCAATGGATTATCGCGCTTTCCTTAGGTTTCTGGGGGAAACTTACAATAGTAGGTTGGCGCAGGTTCAATTCCTGCCTGGCGCGCTTGAAAAGGGAGGAGCTAATCGCGGCTCCTCCCTTTTTTTCACTAAAAAACATAATGTCAAAATACGAAGTTTCTAAAAATCTATCGAAATTCTATAAAAATTCCCAATATAATTAAGGTAGGAACGCTTATTTTTCCTCCACACAAAGGAAATCAAATGAACACCAACCGCACAATTTACCACGGGAACTGGGGGATTACTTTTCTTAAAGACGGGAACCGGGTAGGTACCTTCTATTTTCCTGTTGGCCCACAAGGACCTGTAGATCCTTCGTATAATGAAGTAAGGACGATGCGTAATTGTTGGCTGTTTAATGGGGAATTGCCCGATGACGTTGTTTTACATGAAACATTGGAGATAAATAATGGATGAGGCAGCAATCGCAAAAAAGTTGGTTGATACATTAAAGAAACTGGGATATACGGTTTCCTGTGCTGAATCCTGTACAGGGGGACTTGTTACCCATCTCATTACCAGGGTTTCTGGGGCTTCTGACTGCCTAAATGAAAGTATCATAACTTATAGCAACTTGGCAAAGGCCAAGTATTTAGACATCCCTCTGAAAGTTATCGAAGAATCTGGGGCTGTTTCCCAGACTGTGGCAGTTAAAATGGCCGAGGGCATTTGCAAAATCTCCAAAGCCAATGTAGGAATTGCTATAACTGGAATAGCTGGTCCAGGGGGAGGAACGGCCCTGAAGCCTGTGGGTACAGTTTGGTTAGGGGTTTGTGTTAACGGCAAAACCTTGACAGCACTAGTACCCCCCGAACAGGGCTCAACGTACATACCGACAACTATTGATATGGAGGGCCAAAAGAAGACATCGGGGGTATTTCAACCCATAAAGAAAGGCATGGGGCGCACTGCTATCCAGAAGGCATCCGCATATAACGCTTTGTCTCTGGCCCTTCTCGCACTATCTGAAGAAAACCTAAATAAAGGAGAAACATGTTCAAACTAATACAATCCCTCTTTCGGAAGAACCAAAGCAAAAAGAATAAGGTTAGGTACACTATTTTTTCCTTTATCGAGGATGGCAGAAAAAGAACATTCGGCCTCACTCGGATACATGGGATGTCCCGCAAAGACACTTTGATTGAGGTTGAAGCAGCAGGCTTTCCACATATGCTCCACCTAAAGCCTGACGACCCTAAGGACATCGAACGTATTTGGGAAATTCTACACCGGCCCAAAAGCTAAGGTATTTTCAATATCGGGAGGGAACTATGTCTTTTGAGGGGTATGATCAAATCCTATGCGTGAATGGGCATTATCACACGCAGGATGTTTATTGTTCTGGGGATCTCAGCAAATGGACCTGCTTTTGCGGGGGAAGGTGTGCTTGGTATAACGTAGTCGACGAAACAAACGGAACACATGACCCCGATACGGGGGAACGGATTGACAATTATATCGAATTAGAAGCCCAGGAGAAAAGCCGCCCGTGCAATAGCCTCGCCGAGAAAACACAGAAACAGCTTAGCAGCTTACCTGTGGGAGTTCTTAGTGTTGATGTTGCGCAGTTTCTCAAAGACCTCATACAACCTTTGCTTCTCTCCACCTACGAGGAGGACTCGGAAAAGCCACAAGTTTTCAAGATACCCACGGGCAAAGGCCATAGAATAAGCGAACCATCCTTGAGATGGCCTTCTTCCCCCTAACGAAGAGGTAAGCCATGCACCGGAATTGCACACACGATTTCGCCTTTTTTGCCGCGCTCAAGCAGTACCTTGATTCCAGCCACTGGTTCGAAGGAATGTTGGGCAACGGATGCCTTTCGGAAGGGAAGAAGAAAATTATTCGGGCACAGCTATTCCATTGGCTGGGTTTCGATAGCTCCTGGCTGGAGCTTGTTGCTGATACCCATCTCGGCTTAATTATTATCAAACAAGACGAAGAAGTACCCGACCATCTTCTTCTGCGCCTAAGTGCTCACTCAAGTCTGGAAGAAAACCCGGTGTGGCAGGAAGCATGGGAGGCCCTAAAGAGTGAGCTTGGGGCTCTTTTCCCTTATATGGAGGCCTCGATCCAAGATTTTAATCCGCTAGAACATGACTTCGAGACATATTGCGAAAAAGCGAGGAAGTTAACAAAAGGATGTCCGGCTAAGCAACAATAACTGGTATTCCGGGCAAAAGAAAAGAGGGCAACTGCTGCCCTCTTTTCTTTTTGTTACATCTCAATAAAGTCATGAAAATCAAAGTATTAGAAGAAGAAAGTTTTATCTTTTCAGGAGAAAAAAATGGGCTGTATTGAAAAAATCTATAGTGTTTCTGCTCTTACAGGGAATGGGGCTTGTAACGCAAATTGTGCGTTTTGTGCCGGGAAGTATTTGAGGGAAGAAGCAAAAGCAAGCGATAAAAACTCTTATGATCGCCTGTTGGAAGCATCCATTAAACTTTCTGCGCGGTACGGTGGATGGTCTCTTTCCTTTACTTCAAGCGGCGAGCCTACCTGTGACCCAGAGGCTGTTACTTCTGCTTTACAAATCTATTCTAAGTGCGCAAAGGAAGGGGCATATTTCCCAAACGTTAATCTGTTCACAAATGGTATTCTTTTCGGGGATACTCCTTTCTGCACGAAATACCTACCGCTTTGGAAAGAATTAGGGTTAAGCAATATTGTAGTTTCTGTTTTTGACGAAGACGAGAAAAACCAAGCAAAAGCGTATGGCTTAAAAACATACCCTGATTATACAAAGATTGTCGAAAACGCCCGAAAACATGGAATAGGAGTAAGAGCAACTTTATTGCTTGGAAAAGGTGGGGTTGAGAATGGTAAGAAGTACGAGCAAGCAGTAACCACTCTTATCTCAAAAGGAATTAAGAATATTACATCCTGGCCAGTTGGAAATCCCGATGGATCAAGGAATGAATTTACCCCATCCCGACTAGGGCTTCTAAGTATTCGATGGTGGCTTTTTAGAAATGCAAAGAAATGTCATGGACATGTTTGGGGTGGTGGGGTTTATGATTATAAGGGTAGCATTTTAAGATATACAGATTATGTAACAAAGCATGACCCTAAGAAGGATTTTGTGCGCCAGCTTGTTGTTTTTCAAAATGATGTTGTGGCATATTCATGGATCAGGGAAGGCGCTCTATGTCTAAAGTAACTAGCTTATCCCTTTTTGTAGGGACAGGAAAATGTAATGCGAAGTGTAAACACTGTGCCGGAGTGCCCCTTCGAGAATATGCTCCTAAGACAGATGGTGACGTTGACCTAGAACATCTTTTTCAAGTCCTACAAGAATGCGCCGCAAAAGGCGCTCACTATCTCTCAATAACTAGCAGTGGGGAACCGACGCTCTCCCCGGAGTCGTTAACTAAGGTTCTACAATTTATTAAAGATAAGAAATTTAGGTTTTCGCCTATTAACCTTTACACTAATGGAATTCGAATCGGAGAAGACCTAGAATTTAGTAACCGTTTTCTACCTTTATGGGCAAGTCTTGGGTTAACATCCCTATATGTCACCATTCACAGTATAGATGAAAAAGTGAATGCAAAAACATATGGGGTTGGGCAATACCCTCCCTTAAAACTTATCTTAGAAAGAATACACCGAGCGGGATTATTGATGAGAGCGAATATTATGTTGCATAAAGCTGGGATTTTTTCTTTACAAGATTTTCAATTAACTACCCAGCACCTACTTGCTCTTGGGGTTGACAAGATTTCTGCTTGGCCCATCAGGAATCTTAAGGATAAAGTTGACTTAGACTTAGCCCCTTCTATAAAGGTATTAGGCTCCATTGAATCCTGGATAAAGAAGCAGGATTTAGATGAAAGGATAAAACTTACCCAAGCAAAGGGAAAGAAGTCAAAGGTTGGGGGGAAACTTACTTTGTTTCCAAACGGAAAGCTTTCCAGTTCCTGGTGTAATTAGTCTAAAGGTCCTTCGAATATCCGGGGGGATTCTTTATATTTTAGGTATATAAACAGCGAAATTTATTATTTAAGGGGGTTCATGCTGAGTTGAGCAGCAGGCTCTCCCCCATTCGGACAGGAGGACTCAAAATGAAAGTGACAGAGGAACAAATAAATAAATTAGATAAGCTTCAGGCACAAGAAAACGACGGGAGAGGGGTTAGCTGTGTTAGGTCAATTATATCTTGTCTTCGAAGGGGTCAATATAATGACGGATTAGCAGGCTGTATTAATGAAAGCGATAAGATCCGAAGCTATCCGGAAATCTACGCCTTTATGGAAGAAATTTTTCCTGAATTCAAACAATTTAACGATCGTTTGCGGACCCTCTTTGGTTAGGAGCCTTCACTTTGGATAATAGTTTACAGAAATCGTTCAATTTTAGTTTTTCTTTAGAAGAAATTGCAGAGCTTTTAAAGATTAAGTTTTTCGCGAAAAAACCAAAGAAAATCCACCTTTGGACCTTCCAGGAAAACCTTGAATTTTCTGCTCATGGAAATAGCTATACTGAAAATTCAGAGATACTTGCAACGTTTCCAGCTATTGTTAAGATTGAGTTTGCCCGAAAAACGGATATTTGGTATTACCCGAATTTTACAGTCTACTGGGAATTAAACAAGGATCAAATAAAGATATCCAAATTTTATGAAGGGAATGGAGGAAAGCAAGGGAAAGAAAAACTTGCAAATTTTTTAACAGCGGGGGCTGAAGTCCGAGCTAGGACTAAGGAAGCCTTAGAAGAAAAGCCTTTTATTCTTGAGTGTAAAGAAGATGATTCTCTTCTTAGGAATAAAGACCAGTTCGTAACTGAGATGCGAGCACATTACCCCGACCTAGAGTTTGACCTATATAAAGGAAATCTTGTAATTTCGGGCAAAGGGTTTTCTTTTGAAGACCGCTTCCGGTTAACTCGGAAGACTAGGATCAAGGCGGTAGCCGTAGAAAAATTTAAGGTGAAAATTAAGGTTGCAAGAGTTTTAGGAAATCTTGTTCCGGACGGCTACGCCTTAAACCTTACTTCGCCTTTAGAGAGGGACGGGGGCGTTATTTTCTTTGGATTGAGGCTAGCCCTGGGCGAAAAATACAAGATACCAATGTATTTAACAGTGGCACAAATTCGGGATGCCGCACTTTTCCCACATTATGTTTCAGAAAAGATTAAAGAAATAAAGAAAAGCATCCAAGTGCTTGATGAGATCGAGAATTACTTTAAGATTAGGGTAGCTCCTGGAGAGGGTTACCAAACAATAGAAATTGTATTTGTAATTTCGGGCCAAGAGGTTTTATTCAATCTTTCTCCCGAAGACTTTTTACCTTGCCTTGAAGACATAAGAGATAGACTCAAAGGAGGAGAAAGTGTATCAGGTATCTTACAACATTACACCCAATAATCTTGTGTGCTTTGGAATTATGGTTAAAAACTCGATCATTGTTGAGACCGCCCCGATTGGGAAATGGATGCGGGGGAAAAACATTGAGGGAATAAAGGGATGGGTTAAGAAAAAAGGTGGACATCTTATAAAGGTATTTTAAGATGGATTTACGATTACATACCTTATATAGTGTTGGGGTTGAGAGTGAAGATGTATATTTTCCTTTCAACTTTTTCTATTTTCTAGACCTCGATCCCTTTGCAGAGTACAGAAAACATGGGGTTGTGCTTTTTTCTGAAGGAAGCTTTTTTATCTCAGATGCTGTTAAATACTACTACGGCGCCTTGAAAAATCCCTATCCTCATATACCATCGGCGAAGGTAAAGATAAAAGAAGTTCCTCTTGAAACATTACTCACTCACGAAGAACCGGGGTACAGGAAAAAAGGGAAAGAGCTTTTAACTATGAAAAGGTCGCAACGACCCATAATAACTGTTAAAAAATGACATAGAATTTATTTCTCACGGTGTTCCTTTGGTTTTCCCCATATTTTAAATATAGGTACGACCAATGCCCAAACAGCAAGGAAAGAAAGACTCATGGGAAGCCTATTCTATAACATTGCAACAGCAAACCTTGAAGAAATCAAAGGTCTCCTAAAAGACTGTGGTGGGGAACAAGCCACCAAAGGAAAAATAGATCAAATGATTCAGCAGTTTTCTATCTCAAGAAAACTCATTCAAAAAGGAATAACTGTTGAGCGGCTAACCGAAATAATTGCAGCGTTGCGTTATATTCAAGCTGAAAGCCCTCTTTCGGCGAAAAAGAAAAAGAAGAAAGGGTCAAAGAGCCCTTATAAGCGTTTGAGGCGGCTTACTATAGAAGAGGTCCTTCCCCACATTGGGCAAGAGGGGAAAGTTGACTTTGAGGGGCATCTCGTTAAATGTAATTCGCGTAGGCTTGTAATATTCAAGGAATCCCTTGCTTGTACTACTTGCGGCTTAAAAGGGAGTTTCTTTGCTGTGGAGACTTTTAGAAGAGGCAATCAGCAGACGCCTCATTTGAACCTTTACGCTCTTAATGACAAGGGCAACGAAGTTTTGATGACAATCGATCATATAAAGCCGAAATCTCTGGGGGGCGGCGACGAGTTTGAAAACCTACAAACCATGTGCGCTCCTTGCAATTCGGCTAAAGGGTCGATTCCAGGGTAACAGCAAGTAAGAGAGACCATCATGGGAAAATACCATAACCGGCGGAACCTCTGGGCGAATGATAGGGCACTCGTAGCTGCCGTGAAGGCTGGAACAGCTGGCGCTGCCGAAACTTTTGTTGCTCGGTTTCAATCATTGCTGTTCGCTGCTACACTTCGACAGCCCACCCTCTCAGGCCAAGCAGAGGATCTAGTACAAAAAACCTTTCTAACCGCTTTTGCTTCCTTAGGAAAGCTGCGGAAGACCACTTCAGTGTGTACGTGGATACTTGGAATCCTACGGAATCACATTCGCGCCACCCGAAAAGGGGGACCCAAGGAAACTGGAACAATAGCACGTATACTCTGCAACTTGCCCGACCCACACCGAAGCGTCCTCACATTGCGGTATCTGTGGGGGCTCGGAAATCTGGAGATTTCCCGAGAGGTGGGGTTGAAGGTTAAAGCAGTTGAGACAATCATACACCGAACCCGAAAGGTATTTGGGCAAACTGCCGAACCAAAGCTCAAGGATCTTTTGGATTCGTTTCCTACCCTATCAAAGCGGGATATAATTTAAAAGAGGCCATCATGGGAAAATACCATTTTAAGGACTTCCCAGAAAAAGGCAAATCGGGATTTATGGTTGGCACGGCCTTAGAGTGTGCCAAAGCAATTTTTCGGGCAGAAGGGTTTTCAAATGGCGCAGTCAGGCAATTAGAAGGCCCATATAATGAAATATTAGGTACTTGGGTGTTTGGGTACTATGAGGAAAAACACCCCCGAGCTAATAAACTAACTAAAGTTGGTAGCGATTTGGTAATTACGTTTGATTAGCCCCAGGAGCAAAACAAATGGCATCACAAAATTCAAGTTCCGACCGTTGGGAAAAGGATATTGCAGCAGCAGAGGAACTCAAAGTTGCAACCGAGCTCGCAGAAGAAATGCGAAGGAATAACGTCAACACCTATGCTGAGCTAGTAATTGCGCGAGCGAAGGGGATAGAGGAGAAACCTTCTATACCAACAGGCCCAATTGCTATCAGCCAATGCGATCACCACGCTTATGGGTGCCCTTATTGTGGGTACCGCTCTGGTAGTTGTTCTATTTCAGGCGGTGGTGTCGGCGCTTGGAGCTGTGGCGAATGCCAAAAAACAAGCTTTATTCTAGCTGCGGGGTTAACCGTATCCCCGATGGGTATCGGAGGAAAAGACCAAGAAACAATTTATCCCAAGCTTCAAAAACACCCACGCAAAGGTATTCCGAAGCATGGGAAGCCTGACAAACGCCCCGAAAATGGTGGCGAGTTCTTTTATTCCCGTGGGGTTGGCGTCGACTCGTTCCCCGGGTGTTTTGTTTGTGGGGAAGAAACCTTCGGCTCAAATATCGCAGCATTTGTTCAATGCAAAGCAGCGGGGGAACGAGTCGTTGAGATGTTTGATGGCCACTGTCGCCTCGACTATCGAGAGTACTCCCCAGACCGGGTACAAGTAAAACTTGGTTGCTGCAAAAAACATCTCTGCGCCTTGGAGTACCTCGCCCAACTCGTGCGCGATCATATCCTCACAGTCGAAAAGATTGAGGAAGCAAAGAAGTATAATAGTAGGGCCCACAGAATCTACGGGATACTTTATCAAGCTGTTTCTAAAATTATACGGCCTGATAAAGAAGAGGATGATGGGGTAGAAAGAGAAGAGTATTTCCCCGAAGAAGAAGTTTTCCGTTTAATTGATGCGGGGGAAATCACAATTGATCGAATCTCTAAAGACTTTGCAGAGATTCTAGGCCGGAAGTATAATGACTGGCTACGGCACGAGCACTGGAAGAAAGAAAGAGATGAAAAAAGGAAAACATAATGGAAGACTGGAAATACCGAAAAGCTGATTTACATGAATTTTCGAGAAGGAATATAGTTAGAAAACTGCTAGAGTCCTTCTTCTATGATTCTACCCTAGAAATGGGGGATATCTATTCCTCCATTCAAGATTTTCCACAAGAGGAGGAAGTAGCCCTAGAAACTTGGGTACAGTTTATTGGAATTCGGGCACACGCCTTTGTCGAGGCACTTTCGGCTTTCAGAACACTTGGATGCCACGTAAAGGAACAGCCGGAAAAAGTAATGAAAATTCTTATGGCGTTGACCTCCAAAAACTATCCGGAGCTGAAAACAAATAAAATCCCGGAAAAGGTCATTGATGAAATCCTAGAGCTTCTTATTGAGCCAGAACCCTAACCTTATTTCTTTCATTGTACAAGGCGATTTCATTATATAAAGGTTACCTACCGGAAAGGCTTAGGTTCTTAAAACTCCAAAAGGGAAAAACCATGGCAAACGTCAAGCAAGTACACCTTACAGCTCGCGTCCCTTATAATATCTCCGAATACAAGGAGATGCAACCCTTCTTGGCTCAATTTTCTGGTCCGGCCTTCGGGTTACGAATCAATTATTCGCCTGGGGGAAGCCAGGAAAATGAAAACGGAGGCAAAACATCGTTTTTTTTCGCTGAGATTTCTGGGGCAGAAGCCGTCTCCTACAAATGGGTGGATGCTCTCAAAGAAGCAATTGAGGCTTCTGGGGGTCAAGTGATTTCTGACCATATGGTTGACCTTGAGGCTTAGCCATCCTTCTGAATAAAAGAGGATATAATGAAAATTGGTTTTGTGGGCGACACCCACGGCAACTGGCTTGATCTCTACCGAGCAATGGACTTGCTTTCATCTGTCGGGGTTGAGAGAATCGTCCAAGTTGGAGATTTTGGTTTTTGGAAACAGAATCTAAGGTCTCTTAAACTTGAGATTCCTGTTTATTTTATTGATGGGAACCACGAGGAGTTTCCACTTTTACTAGATAGGGTAAGTTCTAATAGGCTAACCCCACAAGAAGTTTTAGGAAATCTCTTTTATATCCCTCGCGGGACTGTTTTGAATTGGGGAGATACTATTTTCGGATTCCTGGGGGGAGGCTTTTCAGTCGACTATAAACTTCGGAAAGATGGAGTTTCCTGGTTTTCAAAGGAAGAAACCCCAAAAGAGGAAGAAGCCCGAAAACTAATTAACCACCAAGCCGAATTTATCGTAACGCACGATGCTCCTTCTGAGGCGGTTGCTTATATGCCAAAACCTCTTCGGCATACCGATACAAGGGATACCCAGTGTAGAATGATTCTTCAAGGAATCTTGAATGAGGCCAAACCAGCACACTGGGTACATGGGCATTACCATATGCGGTATTCAACAAGAATCCAGGATTGTAAAATTGTGGGGCTAGATTGTGCCCCGGATATAGTCGTTTTTGATACGAACGAAAAAAGATTCCTTTATTGACGATGAAGTATTATCTATTCGATCTCCATCGGCAGTCCTCAGGGAATGTTTTCGAGCGCTATTACTGCTGCTTTGAGGGAGGCCGTCTCCTCTGGGTCTTTTCAAGGCTCTTTAAAAGTTTTATGAGCACCGACCCCGCTGTTTTTAGATTCTTCCAAGAAGTTATTGGGCGAGGCGGAGAATATCTTCTTTGCGAAGATAATGAAGGCGGCGCTTTTTTCTATACGGCGAAAGAAACCATTCCAGAACTTTTTCTAGAAGAGTCGGAAATTCCATTCGGTGTGTTATTCACAATTGCTAACGAAAAAATTCGTTACTGGGCAAAAGCTTACGCAAAAAACAAATGAGCCTTTGGTATCACGGGACAGGCTTCGGCAATGAGATCCGGGAATCTGGGACCTTTAAGGTTTCGGGTTCTGGTGGGGGTAATAGAGGGCTTAGAGGGGCGTGGTTCACCCAAGACAAGTCTTACGCAAAAGTATACGCTAATGCGTTGCGGGAAAAAAGCGGCGATCCGGAAATACTAGTGGTTGAAATCGCTGACGACTTAAAGCTGATGGATTTCCGAGAAGCGGAGGCATCCGTCACGGGACACATGGAACTATTGGCGGCACAATGGATGCTTGTTGGGGTTGACATTTACGACGCTGAAGTTTTTGGCCCGATTCGAGCAACACAACCTTTTGCTTTAACAAAGGTACTCGTCAAAAAAAGGTATCACGGGGCAATTATTCCAAATACGGTAGAAAAAGGCGATGATGCTTCGCCAGAATTAGTTATATTCAACCCACAAAATATTAATATTATCGGGAGCGAATCAATAGACTAAATAACCTACGTTTTACTAGGGGATACCCTTATATAATAGGTAGGCAAGGGTGGCCTACCAGGAGTAGGCAGCGATTATTTCAGTCCTAATTTCCAGGGAGGAAACGGACATTGGGTAGAGGCTAGTTTTATGAATATTTCCACTAACCAACCAAAACTTATCATGACCTGGTGGGTCCAACCATCCCTCGTTGCTGAGGCTTTTGGTTATAGGGGGCCACTTCCTCTCCGCGATTGGGTCAGTATCAAAAAATGGCCGTGGGGAGAAATGGGGTATAAGCACGAAGACGGCATTAAATTTATAACGGATCTCACAAAAATCGCCCTCAGAGAGGTTCTCACAATTGTTGCTGATTTTCATCGGCAGCATGGGATACCCTATACTTTTTCAAGTCCTGGTCTCGCGGGTCAACCCTATTTCGAAGCCCAGGCTTCGGACAACCAGGATATTAAGATTCTGTGCGAGGGTACTCCCCTTCGCCGGAATAAAGTTTTTGGTATTGTGTACGAACTCGTGTAGGAGGGTATTATGCGTGGCCGTCCTATTAGCTTTCAACGACGACGGGGACTTCCGCTGGCTTCCAAGTCGGATGTTTCCCCTGTTGCAGCACCTAAGAAAAAAATTCTGAGTCCGAAAGAGCTATCGAAAGAGATGCTCATTTCCTGGGCACGGCTCCAAATCAAAGCGATTGATGACTGGTATCGCAGTAACGGGCAGTTTTACGACGGCCCCGTTTTTGAAAAGGAGGCTTAAACATAGGGGGTTTAACTAACGTGGATAGGTTCTAGGTTACGACACACAAACCGAAGGAGAAGGTACATATGAAAAACTTCCCGAAGACTTTCCAGCATGGCATACTCTTTACTGGGATTTTTATCATTCTGCTTCTCTGTATCCTATTTTCCCTTGGGATAGGAACCGTAACCCCCAAACCCGACCATTTAATTGTAGTCGATTTTGATGATAATGACTATTTCGACCGAACTATCACGTTTGGGAACTCCCAATTTGCCCCTTTCGCCAAAACGGTTGATCTTGGAAAAATTTTCCCTCTCTTTAATAAGAGGGAGATAGAGGTTCTGGCAATGACTAAGGACGGCGTAACGCTTGAGATCGAGATTCTCTTTTATTGGGGTTTCAAGGTAGATCAGGCGCATGAACTAGTCAATCGGGTTGGCACGGATATAAACGAGTGGGCACGCCTCCACGTCGATCGCCCCCTAACACAAAATATACAGGTGGTTGCTTCCAACCTCACCCTTCGTGAAATAGTTACTGACCGGGCACAGGTTCTTCAAACAATTGGGCACGCCCAATGTTCCGATCCTCGATTTTCGCTTACAGCGGTACGGGCGCTTAATATTGGAGGGTATACTGAAGAGGACATAGCAAATACAAGTGATTAGTGTCCCATAACAACGGGAGAGGAAAATGCAAATCGACCTTCTTATGCTCTACCTAGCAAAGTATGAAGGGGTAGCGCGCTTACCCAAACCCCATCTTGACCCCTTGGTCGACTTGCAGTATGCTATAGGGATTGAGGATATCGACGACGACGGCCAAGCCGTCTATGTCTATAAAATCACGGGGCATGGGGTTGCCTTCCTGGCTGCGGTTCTTCGGCGTTACCCACAATTCATAGTGGAAGAATGCTTTCAAGTTGACCTAGCAAAAATTGAGCCTGGAGAAACCCCGAAACGTCGAATCAAGATAGATCCCGATCTCCTATTATAATTTTCTGGAAGGCAAAGAGATGACATTTAAAAAATTCTGTGCATTCGTTTCCTTTGGTTCCCTTATTGTTGGTTTAAGTTTCTTCCTCCTCCTTTGTCTCCTGAACTCCTGTTCCTAGGAGGGGATTCTATGGTAGAATCGATGGAAAACCCGGCAGGAAAACTTTTCAGTTACAGGCATAGGTATGCCCATCGTTTGAGTTTCACACCGCATGGGAATGTTTGTTATTGGATCTTTTTTCATGAAACTTATGAAGAGGTTCTCGTAAGACACAGCGAAGCCTTTGAAGTGAAAACCTATAGGTCTAGTAAATGGAGAGAACGCTTTAAACAGGATAGGAATGATTTTCATGAAATTTGTATACCAGAACAACTAACAAATGGTGAGTTTCAACGGGGACCTAAACAGATTATTCGAAGATGGCTAGTTAATCTTTTAAACAAATGAAGTACCTCTATACCTTTTACAAGGCAACCTTCTTATCCTCGGATGAAATAGTCTTTGTCCTGGTGGAAAATTCGAAAGGGCAGTTGTGCAGCTATTGTGCCGAGGTAGATTCTTCCCCACTAAATTTTCGGGTTGAGGGAACAGTGGAGGAATGGCTTGGCGGGCTTGTTTCATATTATGAGTTAGGAGCAGACCCCTGCGGTTATACCTATCAAAAGCTACACCCAGAACCTTTCTTGACCCATACGAACCGGACTGTTCGGAATGCCGCAAAGATAGCGACTAAAAATGAAGCTACTGAAACTTAACAATCTCCCCAAAAAGCCTAAGATGCTTCTTGGCATAGAATACGAAGATCAATATTTTATCTTGGAACATTGGGACCATAAGGATCTTTATTTCTTTGCACATCTCGATAAGCAAGACCTGTTACGCTGGAAAGACGGGGAAATTTCCGAGAAAGACTTGGTTTCGGTTCGAGGCCGTAAACAGGTTCCAGGTTTTATAAAGATTTTCAAGCAACTTATTCTTAAAGAAATCTCTGGGAAAGAATTTCTAACCCACGATTCCCCTGTTGTTCGTCATATTGCTAGGGCATACCTTGAAAAAGATTTTGATTGGATCTATATATTTAAGCAGCTAGTGAACCTAACAGGGAAGAAGAGGATTGGCAAGAAAATGTTTCAAGACTTAAGCCGGAGACCAAGATATCAAAAAGGGAAATCTTTAAGGGTATGGCATGTCTAGAATACATATACTTTACGTTGCCGCTTCAAACGACTGTATCCTGGGGATTGAAAAACCAAAAATCGGGGAAGGCGTCGCAGCACTATTAACAGTCTTCGAGTCCCATTACGATGATCTTAGATTTAGAATCGCCGAAATCGCCCTAAAACACTTCGATTTAGACCCAGGGGTAGTAAATACCACCCAATTTAGACTAAGTCTCCCTGATGGAAAATTAGCAGGGAATTATACCCTATCTTTTTGGATTGCGGAAACAGAAGAGGAGCTGATAAAAAAGGATAGCAGACTTCTCCAAACCAAAAAGCTAGAATCCTACTTAACATCTCAGCACCCGGGAATTCGAATCCTAGCGAAGGCCTACCTCTAATGTTTAAACACTTGAAAACCGGGGTCCCATATAAGTTTACTGCTACAACAAACAAAGGGACTAAAACGGGGTTATTCGTTTTTGATAAACATGGGGAACTAAAAATCTGTGGTAGGTGTAGTTATATAGAAACAATAGGCAAAGAGTCTTCCTCAACATGGGCACAACTTATCGAAGGGTACTTCGAAGAAAATGAAGGGGATTTAGTAATTAAGTGCTTCTCCTATACCTTTTCTCGGGTATCAATAGAAGAACTTTTAACTGATGAAAATCTTCATGTAAGAGCTTGGGCGAAGGAACAGGCAGCTAAATGAGCCAGCTTATTATCATCTCCGGTCCGTCGGGTGTTGGCAAAACAACAATTTGCAAAGCGTTATGTTTAGAAGAAGGCTTTGTTGAATCCGTTTCAACAACAACCCGGCCGAAGCGGTCAACAGAAGAGTATGGAAAAGATTACTATTTTATCTCCGAAAAAAGTTTCGATGGCCTTGTAAATCATAATGCTTTTCTTGAGTGGCAGCAATTCGCGGGGTTCCGTTATGGGACAACGAAAACAGAATTGGATGAGAAATTAAGAAAAAACAATTTCATTTTTGTAGTGGTAGAACAAGAAGGCGCGGCTAATATTAGAAAAACTTATCCTAATGCGATATCTATTTTTATAGCCCCTCCGAACAAGGAAGAGTTAATACGGAGGTTATCAGGCCGAGGAGATACTCCGGACTTAAAAGAAAGATTAGCTTTAGTTAAGCAGACTTTAGAGCTCGCTAAATGTCACGATCATATTATAGAAGCACACTCGGTAGAAGATTGTATCGCTGAAATTAAAAATATTCTAGGACTTTCCTAGTACAAAAAAATATCATAATATATAAGTTACCTTTGGGCGCAAAAAACGCGCCTTTTCACCGCAGAGGAGACCAAACCGATGGCAGGACCTTCAAAAGGCAGCGGCAGTAGTCTTGGAAAAAACCGGAAACACGACCAGGACAAAAACAGGCGGGCGCGGAAGGCCCGGAAAATCCAGAAGAGGAACGGGAACGGAAAACCCCCGAAAAAATAATTTCCTTCTGGGATCAAAGGCAATTCATCCTATAAATAATACCTTTGGGGGCGCCATTGGCCATTTGCAGCCGCCCCCGGTGCGCGCGTAGGGCGAAAAGCCCGCTGAAGCAAGCCTGCCGGACACGCTGCCGGATGGGCAAACCATTTCGGAGGTTCAACATGCATCTGATCCGAGACGGCCCTTAAGAAGGAATCGATTGGCGGGGACCCTAAAGAAGCTTGAGTCCGGTTGCCCGCAAGCAGACCCACAAAGAAAAAAGCAAGAGAAACAAAGCATCGCCTGATCCCAATAACAATAGGAAAGGTGGACAATGCTGCAATCTTGAGCGGGGTAGTTTTCCTCTGCAGGTGAGGCCTATCTCGCGATGACAGAAAAAAGTTGAGCCTGCACCTTAAAAACGGGAAGAGGGGTCGTCGCAGACACTCAACCGCTTGCACTGGCCAGGAGCCCCAAGAAGAGACCGAATTGCGGGGGCGGCCTGATGCCGGGGAAGCGGTCATGCTGGGAAAAAGTCCGGACACGCAAGCAACCCAGCAACTCACCTCACGCGACAACCCCTTTTTCCTTCGTTTTAAATCGGTAGGTCATGTTAATGGAACTTTTAGAAAACCTTCGAAGTTCTGGGCAGTAACATTATATATCTATTATAGTTTTCGCTTGGTATCTGATGAAAGGCGTGACTATGCAACGGAAACAAAAATGGGGGAAACCTCTTCTCAAAGAAGAAATCGATGATTTAGTCGCCCGAGTGGGTGTTTTTGAATGGGGGAGCTGTCAGTATCAAACCGCCGCAGGGTTTTTCTACTTAATCCGTGAGATGCGAGAAGATGGGATTCCTTGGGAGCAATGCCTGTCCCTTTTAGGGATAGAGTGCAACTTTAGTAAGATTGAGAATAATTTCAAAAACTTCGGGGGCGAGGAGATTGCTGGAGGATTCGACAAGAAAGAGTATGAAGCGCTCTTCAAAATGCCATACCCCCCACCAGACCCACCCTCGGCAGAGGCGGCTTTTGAAATGACAAAAGACAGGGCTTGGGATTTGTGGGGGGCAGCTCCCACAATTGCTGAGTGGTGTTTTAAGGACTTAAAAATTGAAGCTCCCCAAAGCCCCGGATTCGGGCCGTCAGGGAATGTGCTGGTACAAAACACGAATTATATAGTCGGTCTCTGTTGTGCCCTGCTTTACGAATATGGTTTAGTAAAAGATATTGAATGCTTTAAGGATTACGACACGTAGGATGAAATATTTTCTAAATATTAGAATAAGAGGCTCTTAAAATGTTAGCCCTCTTTCTTGATATTGATGGGGTCTTATGCTTTGGGCGGAAGCATGCGTGCCACCTTGAGAAGAGAAAACTAAAATTTCTCAAGAAGATACAAGCTAAAACGGGCGCACGGATAATCTTAATCTCAGTCTGGCGCAAATCCGATTGGAATCTCAAATACTTAATGCCAGCATTCAAAAAATATAAAATTGAATGGGACCCAGCAGATAAGACAGGGTCTATTCTATACCGAGAGGGCAATGAACGCCCCTTTGAGATTAGGGATTTTCTAGAGAAGCATCCTGAAATAACAAACTTCGCGGTGCTAGACGATGAAAACCATAAATCGTTTGGTCACCATATGTTTCATGCCGACTTAATGAGAAAACCTCCTGGCATAATTATTAAAGAAGGATTAATCCACAAAGTCGGCCTAACTAAAGATTTGGCTGAGGCGATTATTACATATCTTAATCGGCCTAAACCGGAGTTTCCCTATGGGTAAAATTTACTACCGAAATTTTTACGATAAAGTATGCTACAGCGAAAGGGATTATACTTGGAGTTATGTTATAAGCGGGGAAAGAAAATATAGAACAAGAGCCCTGGATATTGAAATAACTCCTTGGGAGATGATCCATTTTGGGAAGTGGGTAACTGTAGCTTCCGGGTTTACTTCAGACGAAGTAGTCCCTCGGGAGGACACTCCCTTTACCTGGGTAAAAAGAAAAACAACGCTGACCCAAATTAAAAACTTCTCTTGGTTTGCAAAATGGGGGGCTAAGATTGCTTTCCTTTTTAAGAGAAAGAAATATCGGGAAATTTGTGCCTCTCAAATGAATGATCTTCGGAGGGGTTTAACGGCAAACGAAAATTTCGTGAGGTTGTTTTCAAAAGCATGCCTTACTAAATCTGCCACACAGCATAAAATTGCGGTGGAGTCGAAATTAAATGTTATCGAATATTGAAATCTACCGATACCGATACGGGCTATACGAACAATACGACTTTAAGAGGCAACTCACTTTAAGCGAGCAGCTTGGTTTTATCTTATCTTGGTCGTTTTATAACGAAGCAATTCTTTTCTGCCGAGTACTCTCGATCGACATTACAACATGTGTGGTGAAGCTGCTTCCTTATAAATATCACTACGATAAGGAAGAGGGGGAAATTATAAAAAGATGTGACCAAATACGAGTTTATGGATGGAAATATATTGCTGAAGGTTGGAAAAGAAATCAACAGGATAAACCCATTATTCGTCTTGAGGAGTTTTTAACCTCTCCAAGCAGAAGACAGCGGGTTTTGGCAAAAGCAATTTCGAAGAGTTTGAAGTAAGTTTTTTTGACTTAAAAGTTTAAAGGCACAGAAAAAGGGAGCAGTGATGCTCCCTTTTTCCGTAGCGGCGTTGTGAGGCTCGTCTAGAGCTTGGCGTCGACCTTCGCCGTCTCGAACAGCCAAGCGATGTTTTCGACCGCCCACGCCTTGCGGACGTACCACCGGCGGTTGCGCATGTACGCACCGGCGGCGTTGATGTCGTCCTCGGAGACGGGCTTGTGCGCGATCTCGCGCTCGCCGTTGTTGGTCCGCAGGGCCTTCCGGAGCTTGAAGCTCGCGGTGAACCCGGGGTCCGGGGACTGGGCGGAGGGGTCGAAATCGATCGACTTCTGCTCCTTGAGGCCCTTGAGAACCTCCATGAGCTTCATCGTCTCCTTCTCCCCGAACACCTTCTCGATCACAGTTTGCTTCGGCATGGCTCAACTCCTTGCAGGGATTGCCGAACAGAACAGTGGGGAAACTAACGCCCAGCCCAACTAGGGTGGGCGCCTAACCCCTTTGGTATTGGGTATATTGCTGAAACCAAAAGAGCCACGTATGAATTTATTTTTTAACGTAGCGTTTTTGGGATCACCTTTAACCCCTAATGCTAACCTATATATGATTGTATTCCGGCGTAAAACCGGTGTAAATATTTTTTTTGGTTTGTATTTTGGGGTTCAGCTCTATAGTTTCAATAGAAAGCCCCCTATTATTAGGGGGCCAATTTGAAATTAGGCTACTTCCTTTTGTTTGCCCTTTTGTAGCTTTAATAAAATAATAAAGGGCCCCATTAATAGGGGGCCTATGTTCCCAAAGGTAAATTAAAAACAATTAGCCAAAAATTCTCTAAGGAACCTACGAGGATCCTTATGAAATCTTTATATAAACCTTAGCAGGTTGCCCATTGGGGGTTCTGCTTTTTGGTGCTTGATTGCGCCACATCTTGGGCTAGGAATAGCCCGTCAGACAAGGAGACATGGAAATGTCGTCACTTATCTCTCCCCACGCCCGCGCAGTTTTCACGGCACTTGCCACTCAGATGTCGAATACCGCAGACATCTCAAACGAGAAGATTGCCGAAGTCAATACTTTGCTTCGGAAGTCAGGGTACCCTGAGACCTTCATGGAACCCAACCCAATCTTCCTTTACAAGGACAAGGACGATACTTGCGCAATCTTCCTCGTAGTGCAGAGTAAGGAACTAAAAACCGTCCCGGCGGTGATGTCCAAGTTTGATCAGAGATGGATCTATAATTGGGGGGCTATCTCCAGCTTGACTGGACAATGTCGGGGAATTCGCCTTGCAGCAGCACAAGTGCTTGAACACTTACTTGATACGGTGGCAGTCAAAGCCCGAGACTGGTTCGAGCAATCTTTCAACTTTGACTTGTCGGCACTAGATAATGAAATCTCCCAAATCTCGGACTATGAGAAACAGATAGCACAACAGCTCTCGGAAAACTCCAGCAAAGACTAGGAAAACTGGGGATTAAAATAAAACTGAGAAAAGGAGGGTTACACAGCCCTCCTTTTCTTTTGGTTTTAAAACCCCAGGTCAAACGTAGGTCCAAAAGAAAACGCCATATATTTAAAATGTCCAGAACCCCCTTTTAATTTCCGGAGGATTGAAAGCAATGAAAATTTTAAAGGAAAGCGAAACCAAAACTTTCACGGAGTTTTCCCTTTTCTTTGTCTGGGAGGACGACCCGAATGCGGGGTTCAGTTTCCCTTGCGATGAAGACGGCAATCTTCTCGATGATGGTATGTCAGAATTAGGGAAAGAAAATTTTCGGAAATGCCAGGATGGGACTTTCGATGTTCGGTCTGAGGGCATCCAAAAAAGAGAGGATACCTACCAGGAACCCGCTATTGGAGAATGTGCTTGTGGAGAAAAGATTGTTTTGGGATCGTTCACAAATACGTGTGAGCGGTGTGGCCGCGATTATAACTGGAGCGGGCAAGAGCTAGCACCCCGTTGCCAGTGGGGGGAAGAGACTGGGGAAACCGCAACCGACATTTTAATGGGCGGCAATCCTTTTTCAGAGTAATAATAGTATGAAAATCTGGCTTGACGATATAAGACCAATGCCGGAAGGGTATGATATTCATGCCTATACGGCAGCTGAAGCGATTAAGCTTTTAGAGTCCGGCAAAGTAACAAGGATTAGCCTTGATCATGATCTAGCAGACCCTATCCGGGATGGGTATGAGGTGGCTTGTTGGATCGAAGCTCATGCCTACGATGGCACTCTTCCAAAACTCAAATGGAGCCTTCATTCTGCTAACCCTGTTGGGGTTTCGCGAATGAAGGCAGCTCTAGAACAAGCTAACAAATGGTGGAAAAAGAATGGCTAAAACACACCGCTTGTCCTTTGAAGGAAGTCTGAAAGAGGTCTCTACCATACTGGAGGGGCTGCACGAGCTCATCTGCTCAACTACGGAAGCTAAAGTAGATGTTGTTGCAGGAAACAAAGGCACTTGGAAAGGAAAAGAAGCGGAAAAATTCTGGCTTGATTCGCATCTCAGGTACTTAGAGAAGATTAAGAAAAGTATTCGGGTAGAGGTTATCGATGATTAAAGCCTTACTAACCCGACCGGAGCCTTCATTACGAATGTTGGCGAAAGATCTTTTAAAACGTGAGATCGATAATTTTTGTGAAATTATTTGTCTTCAGGATGAGGGCTTTAACGCCTGGTCTTTCACCCTTCTTCATATTACAGAATCATGGTGCATGGCTAAAATTTCCTATTCTCCTCGGAAAAATAGACCCTTCTATTTTCGATTTGAAAATACAAATCTATTCTTCGAAGATTCAGAAAGTCTTTCACAAATAATACGCCTTTGGGCAAGGAATCCGGATTCTTTTGATGTATAGAATAGTAATCTCTACCTACAATTTCACCTTTTGTAAGGAACTTAAATCTTTCCCAAAACGGGAAAATATTGTTTCTGCCTTATTAGGGTTGGCCGACGCCGCTTATACGGACTTATACAAAGGCAACCTGCTAGAGATTAAAATTGATTTTAAGAGAAAAGAGTTTAATCTTATTGATAATGAAAAAGAGGGAGACCAGTTTAATATGCAACACTATTGGGAAATAGTTGAGAAGGGAAAGAAGGTTCCCGTACTGGCGCCAATTCTGAATTCGATCCGAAAACAGTTTCAAATGCTTCCCTTGAAAGCTTATTTCACACATAGTGCCCCCCTCTTTCGAATGATCGCAAAGGCAGACCTTAATTCTGATTTCATTTGCGCAAAATCTAATGATTCTTAATCTAAAACAGGCACTAACAAATAGAAGTCTGCTGGTACGCCAGGCGGCAAAAAAGCTGAGTATGCTGTGCCCAGAAAAGCCTATTGCTTTCTATATACATTATCCTTCTCTTGAAATCGCGTTAAAAGAAGATAAGCATCGTTTCTTTTGTATTAAGAAAATGGATTCATCGTTTTACGACGTAATGGAAGTAAGAATGATTATTTATTGGGGATATGGAGCAGCGGGGCTTCCAGAACAAGGTAAATTCTTCTCAAGGGGCTGCAAAGATTTAACCGAACTTCTTTCTTTATTAGAAAAGTGGTATTATAAAGAAGGGAACTTTGCTTAAATTTTATGAAAATAACTGTATTCAAACCTTTAGTTGTGCGCTCCGATGATTATATTGTTTTTGTAGAATACGCAGAAGGGTGGCCCGATTTATTTTTCCTAAAAAAAGGGAAGGTCCTCCACGATATACGGGATTACACTATGTATCATGATATTATGTATCGCCCAAACGAAGTGCTTGGCGTAAAATATGCAGAAAGCTTTTTTCCTACAAACGGAACAAATTGTAGTGTTATCCCTGCGGAAGTATTATTAACTGAGAAAAAAGCAAGCTATCGAACATTTATGAAAAATCTTCTAGAATATAGCAAGGAAAGAAAATGAAAGTTTCAATATCTTTATTTGAATTAGAACAAGCTATTCGAGAATACGTGAGAAAGAAAGGGATCCAAGTCGACGACAATGCAAAGGTCGAAATGGAATATACTAAAGATTATGATGAAACTTATTTAGAAGGAGCTTCTATCCAAATTAAAGAGAAGCAAACTTAAATTATGAATTTTTATCACACAACTGTGGACGGGCTACATTCCCGCTATAGCATAATCCTTACTTCGTTACCGACAGTAAACGAGCTACTTCTCTGGGCAGCTGAAATCCTTATCGAGAAGGAAGATATCGGCAGAGTTTCTGGTAAGGCCGCACTACATAATAATAAAGTATTTAGTAGAAAAGATTCTATTTCGATAAGTTTTTCAACTGAAAGAAACCGACTTTTCAATTTTCACGCGGCATCTTCAAAAATTGACTTAGAGGATGTGAAAACTTTGGAGTCCTACCTAACTCACGCGGAACCTGTGATACGGCGGCTTGCAAAACAGAGGATGGAAATCCCTGAATGAAATGCTTCGTCGCCTTGTTTGAAACCAGTAGGAGCACGGCAAGATGAAATTCCTTAACCTCGGCGTTGTTGATGGGGCGAGACTTTCATGCTCAAGAACTCCAATTCGCCACGACAACTCATCCCTTGTTTTTGCCCTAGTCTTAAAAGAAATTGAGTCTACCCTTAAAAGGTTAAAAATCGAAATAGATTACCCCTATGATATTATTCGATTAGAAACCTCAACTTTCAAGGCCTTCAAATTCAAATTAAAGGAGTTAAGAGCTTCTTGGATGTGGGAACGGTCTTCCTTAGGAAATTTTCTTCGTACTATTCGAGGTTTCCTTCTAGACTTTAGGGATCAATGTTTTCAAATGGATCTTAATGAGGAGGATATGGAGAATGAGGAATTTATTTTCCTCCAAGCAAGAGAAAAAGAACTGTCTAAAAATAACTATCTTTATTTTTTCTTTTGGCACGTAGACGAGCAAGGGGAAGAAGAAGGAAAGCTTGAAACCTTCTTGACCGCCAGCCATAAGGAGGTTCGGGATTTGGCCGTGACGTTTCTCAGGAAGAAAAAATGAAAATAACCAATAAAGTTTTTCAGATAGAACGTCATCTCTATTGGGTCTTAAGTACTAATGAAATCCTTGCCATCTGCCTACCAGAGAAGTTGAAGTTTCAGTATCCGCCGCACCTCGTTAAATCAAACCACCCCAATTGGTATGTTCTAATTGAAAGATTCAGTAGACAGATAGAGGGGCATCCAAAAAAAGATAGCGAATTTGAAGTTAAGGAGCTCCCGCTCCATAACCTTTTAACTGTCGACGATCCACGGGTTCGCGCTTTAGCGAAAAAGGAGCTTCAAAAACTCAAACGTTAAACTTGGGGATACAATTATATTTTAAATATAGGAAGGTACCATTTAAGGGGTGCCAACGCGGAAACCCCAACGAAAGGCATTTGAAATGAGCTCCCGAAAATACTCCATGTTCCGCGCTTGGAAAATCCGCCGGAAACTGAAGAAGCTCGCGAAACTTCTCGCCGATCTCTCTCAAACCAAAACAAAAGATTTTGTTGAGGAATGGGCGATGTATGACACGTTCCTCGACTTCATGGAGAATCATCTCCTTGATGACCTGCCTGCCTATGACCGTGCTGCACACTTCATTGCAGCATTACGGTCGTACGTGCAAGAGCGGAGGGAAGATAACGAGGCAGAGCTCCAGCACCGCGATCCCCGTTAAAACCCCTTTCCAAAAAACCAAACTAAGTTTGCTTAAACCCAAGGAGAATACCATGAGCCGTATGGTTGATTTCCGGTGCCCCCTCTGCAACCAACTTCTTCAAGGGAAAGAACAGGTTGCGCTTTTGGATGAAGAGCCGCCCAAGAAAATTCTTTGCACAAATCCGGACTGTGGGTGTGAAGCACACCTAGAACACGAGGATGACGTGTATACGGGTCGTATCTACTTCTACAACGTGGGGTAGTCCTGCGGCCAAACAGGGTAAGCTAGAAAAAGGGAGCATCGGCTCCCTTTTTCTTTTCTTTCATCTTTTAAGGTCGAAGTTTCTTTCGTATTACTTTTGTGCTTCTTTATATATAAACCGTAGGGCAAGTCTGCTTTTAAATACGCGAAAAAACAGGGAAACGATTTCAATGCTTTGTTTTTATAGAGGAAAATTTCAACCTTCGAGTCCTGGGGGATACTATTATAGCAGCGAAATAGATTTATGCCGAAAACCAACCTCACATGAACGGGCGGCACTAGCTTTAGAGTTATTATTAGAGAAAATAGAAAAATGGAACCTTGAATTTATCGAGCTCCATTGCTTTTTAACGAAAAAAGGTTGTCTTATTAAGGGGACTACAAACCCAGACAACTACAGGGTGCCAAATGGTTTCCGTTTAACCCTGGAAAGAAAAATTTCAAAAAAAAGAAACTTAAAATTAGACTTGAAAACCCCGCCCGACCTAAAAACCTTCCTCACACACGAGTTGCCTGTAATTCGAAAATGTGCGAAAGCAGTTATCCAAAATGATGGGGAGGTTTGACCTCCCTTGGTCTGCAGTTTGCTTAAGGATTAAAGATGGAACTAAATTTAACGTTTGAGCTTAAAGACGCCCATATAGTAGAGGCAATTCGGATAGAAGAAAATAGGCTAGGCCCTAAAAAGATAAAATTCTGGGCATCCCCGTGCCTTGCAAAACTTTCGTTAACATCCGACGGTAATATAAAAGCAGGAATTCCAATCATCTACCAAGTTAATCGGGCATATTACCGGGCTGCTACTCTTGAAACCTTTTTTCTATTGCCGGAACAAGAAGATTCCCGCCTAGACAGCATCCGTCTTCGGGGGGTAAGAAAAACAAAAAGGGTAGAGGCTTTTCTTACTTCAAAAGACCGAGAGTTAGCTACACTTGTTAAACAAATATCTAGTAACGAAATTCAGCCCAAAACGGCAACACCCGATCCTTCTAAATATTTTAGGTCGGTGGGTCAAATGGCAGCAGAGCTTAAGAGCCATATAGATCAAGCTTTTATTGTTGCTTCAGCGGAAACAGAAGCCTGGGGGGAATTTGAAATGCAGCTTGCGTGGGAACTACCATCTATTAAGCTCGGGATGCAGTTCCGCCTCCCGCTAGACCCGATAAAAGAATCAGTAAAGCTTGTGAAAACTGCAAATAGGGCCTTCAAAGACCTCTTAAAAGATTTGAAACCGGTAGCAGACAAGGTAGAGACTTATTTAGATTTAGAGATGCTGCCAGACGAAGAAGAAACAAGTTTTCTAATTTCAATTGTTCCAAAAGGGCTCAACTGGTACGCTGTTATCAGAAAGCCCAGTTGGAATGAAGTTCTGGTGCGATATAGAAAAGCTCTCCCCGTGATTATTGAAGTTTGTTCACGAAAAAAACGTGCCAGCGCCCTGCAGGGAGTAGTTGAATTTAACCTTGACACAAACAATGGGTTGGAAGGTCTTAAGAAACTTATATCATGATAAAAATTACCGCTAAACAATATAATCTTGGGTTGGAGGCTGCTAGTAGAAGCCCAATACAAGAAACAGTGGGGTATTTTTTGATAAAGCGAGAGGAATTCCAATCATATGGAGCCGGGTTTGTAATCTCCATTCTTGAGGAGACAATCTCCAACTGCTCAGCGACTTTTGAATTAACTTCGATAAACCTATCTGAGATCTATTTAAGTGGTATGCGTTTCGTCACCCAAATTATAGGAAATTTTATATATGATATGTATGATAACTATAAGCTTCCCACAACAACGTTTTTCATTGTTGAAGGGGAAGAAATCCATTGGAATAGATCTCAAAAGCTTGAGCACTTTTTAACCGACGAAGATCCCGATTTAAGGCACACAGCAAAGCAGTTCCAGCAAGCTTTCAAAAATGGACCCCGAGAAAGGAACGTATGATGGACCTGACCAAACTATACCAACTCATTCGTGACAGGAAGGTAGATGAAGCGTTAGACGTTATCTACGCCCAGATGGACGAGCTTTTCAAAACAGGAAAATTTAACCAGGTCGACACCATTCTCGAAAATGTGGATTTCGGGCAATTAGATCTTGACACTCAATTAGGGTTTCTCACAGCTACATTGGCTGCGAAAGAATATCTTAAGAAGCGCGAAGCTTTCTTTCAAAAAGTAAAACGATTTGTTGAAACAACGGAACCCAGAGAGACGCAAAAAGGGCTCTTAGATGGTCTAAGGTAGGAGAGGGATGCTGATGGTGTTTTTCACATCGACAATAGGAACATTATTATTGACCGTAGGGGTTGGAGATGATTATTTCTTCCTATTCCGGGATACTTCTGAGAAATGGTCTTGGTGTAAATTTCGGTCCCGACCAGATTATCTAACAAAAGAATATTCTTGGGCCGAGGTTCCCCCTGAAGCCTTAGTAACCCATCGGTTTCGATTAATTCGGAACATAGCAAAGTTAGCAATCCGAAACCCCAAGGTTCTAGAGCAGCATCTTTTATGCGGAGAAGCCTACTCTGTTATGGGTAAGAATAATGGAAACAATTAAACTATATTTCTTCCGCCGCCGCAAAGTAAAGATCAACAAATCCGGATCTTTTCACGAATCCATTTTTGCGATTAAACATGCAAATTGCCCCGAATTGGAACCTTATGGTTTAGACATCCCAACGATAAAAGTTTTCGAGGTGTGGGCTACCTTAAAAGGAGGAAGCCTTGAGTATGACTATAGTTGGAGAGTGCAAAGGCACTTGCCCAAATCAGTCTATACCGAATGCACCCCCGCCGAAATACTAACAAGCGAATACCCTGAAGCCCGAAAAATAATCCAATTGTTTCTTAAAGACGAGCATCGTTTCCGCGAAAAACATTTCTTGCCACCAATTCTGCAAATCGACGCCCGGATCAGCTCGAAATGGAAAAAAGTATGAAAATTACGGTTAACTTAGAAGATTGTATCGATCTAGACCCGGAGGAACAAAACCTGCTTCGGGGTCTTAAATTTCTAGAATCTGTTGAGATTGAAATTGATTCTTTTCTTGAACTTATAATCAAGCAAGGTTGGCAAAACCAGTCTATTTTTTCAAAAATTTACAAGAAGTACGCGAAGGATAACCCTACTGTTAAAGCGAAATTCCTAAAAGTTCCTACCTTGCCTTATGAAATCTCTCAGGATCTAATTAAAAAGGCAACCATAAAACAAATAGAAGAGAACCTGCCCTTTCTTGATGGACTGATTTGGACTGCACGTGATCTTGTAAGGGAATTAGTAGAAAGAACTAAAAATAGAACAATTTTGGGAAAAGTTTATGCGGAACTTCTAAAAGACCCCCAAGCTCTTCAGCTGCGTGCCAGTGTTGTAGCGAAGTATCCAAAGATTGGGCTTACTGATCCAAATCCTTATATAAGGGCTATCGCCCGAGACACAGCAATAATAGACCAAGACCTTAGCGAGGTTGCAGCAGAAAAGATGTTTCTGTTTTTAAGAGATAAATATCCGAAGTGGATTCTTAATAAAAGGGAACGGGACAGCAATTTTCAAGTATATTCGGGAAACGTCCATTTCTACTTGCAGTCGGAAAAATTGGATAGTTTTACGTTAAGGTTTTTGATTAATACGAAAAGGAAAACAAGTATTACTCACCCTAACAAAAGTTCGGAACTTTTCCTCCACAAAAAAAATATAGTTAATGTTTTAAGGGGAAAAATGGTTTGTACCTTTGCATCATGGGAAGACGATCTGCAATGGTTTATAGATAAATGGAACAGAATCTATATTACCTAGACCAACTGGAAACTTAATTGGATCTGCTATGCTTTTTTTTCATGGAACCAAACCCGAAAATTGGGAGCGAATACAAGCAGAAGGAGTCTTATGGGGTTGGCCGTGTCCTCGGTGTTATCCAGAAACTCGCGGATGTAAAAAGCCACAATCCCGAAACGCTTGTCGCTATACCTATTTAACCCCAGACCTTGCTGTTGCTAAAACATATGGATCAATTATATTGGAAGTTGAATATGACCCCATAGGGGCAGGAACAGGAATTGATAATTATGGCTTTGACCCTCCCCCCGGACAATATTGCTGGCAATTCTCGGTATTCAAGCCAATTCCTTTATCTCAAGTGAAAATCTATGAACTGGGACTAAAATGTACGAGGTAACAATCACTTTTAACAGCTCTCTGCTTTCAGAAACGCTTTTTCTTGAAGAAAAACCGGAAGAAGATGAATTACTATTAAGAATGCTAGATATGGCATCAGAGGGGGATTATTATCATCCCATAGTGAAAATCATAGAACTTAAGGTGCAGTCCAAAAAAGAAGGGAGTCTTTCAGGCAGTATAACTATCTACGAGGAAGACGACGATGCCATAGAAAATTGGGATTTCCTGGTTACCGTTGATCCCTGTATTATAGAGGAACTCAATCCATGTAAAGCTTATCTAACACATAGAGATGTAAAAATTAGGGAAATAGCAAGGCAGGCAATAAAAAATGGCACAACCCTTAGCTGATATACTCACAAATAAAGATAGAAGTATACGTAACTTTGCGAAGCGTATATTGTCCTATACCGAATTCGGATTTGAGATTGGAAAACTCGCTAAAGGGACTTCTATTCATGCTGTTGTAACAAGAGATTATGCTTATGTGGTCTACCCCCGATACTTTGTTGATACCTGGAAGATAGAAATTCAAAAGGGTGGAAAAGTTGTTTGGGATGCGTTTGGGAATCAAGAAACTAAAGATGTTTTTAAGGCGCTTGATGAGTTAACTTGGGAATTTGAGGGGATCGAATTCCATCGATTCATATATAACTATATCTAAGGAGAAAGCAATGGAAGCCCCTAAAGAAAAATTTGAAAGACTTGCGAGCGTCTGGGAAGAAAGAACTCAGTTTCTTAGTGATGGAGGAACCCAAGATCCGCTTTATAAAGAAATAACGGAGATGGGCGAAGACGTTGTCCCCTTAATGTTACAAGATTTTGTTCATGGGCGGTACCGACACTGGTTCAAGGCGCTTTATGACATCACAAAGGAATCCCCGATTACCAACGATATAAGGGGAAGAGTGAAGCTAATGGCGAAAGCCTGGATTGCGTGGGGAAAAGAAAAAGGGTACCTTTCATGAAATTTTATTGTGTACAAATAGAATTACAATATAACCGAGTTCGGGAATATCTCCTTGATTCCCCACCAACAGACGAAAAATTAAAAATGTTGTTCCTTGAAGCAATTCTAAGAGACCCCTTTGACCTAGAGTGTTTGAGAAGGAATCCCCTATACCCACATTGGGAAAACATTATCATTATAGGGAGAAACCCTAAAGAGCGTGGGGAGTTTGAAGCGATTAGGGACAAATCCCCCGGAACGGTCATTGCAAGTTTCAGGATTCAAGCACTCGAACCGTATAAGGAAAAAATAGAGAGGTTTCTTACCCATAAAGAGCCCTTCGTCCGAAAGGTAGCAAGACAATGATCGGATTGGATGAAAAAACTTTAATTAAGCGGGCAAAAACCCTATTGCCTTTACGTCCGCACCTTCATTTATACACCCGAACATCTTAACGGGGATCCGGAAGAAAATAATCCTACCCCTTGGTTTTATTTTGAGAGGATTCCATCTCCCGAAGAACTTATGGCCTTTTGTCTCCAGCATGATCTTTTTGGATTTAAGGATAATTATGGTCGAATCGAAAACGTTTTTGTTATAACCTACAAGACCCATAACGAGATCAGAAGCCAAATACTGAAAGCATATGAAAACCTAACAGGGGAAAGGCCAGCTTTCCAATTCTGCTGCATGCCTTATAAAGAAAACGATTATGGGATATTTTTGCTTAAGGACGAGTATGGGGAAATCAGCATTGATTACCGTTTTTTAAGGGTCAAACAATTAGAAAACTGGCAATATAAAAGCAGTAAGGAGTTGCAAGCTTCTAACCCAAAACAGTTTTTAACTGACGAAAATCAGCTAATTCGAAAACTTATAAAGGGCGTCTTAGGTGCCTAAGAATAATTCTTTAGTTTTCCTACGTTAAACCTTGGGTTTTCATATTATAAAGGATACCCCAAATTAGGGTTTAAGGGTCCCCAATAAGAGGAGATGAAAGTGGACAAGCTCACCAAATACTATGATCTGGCAGACGGGCTTCATGAAGAGATCACTCAGGCGGAGCTTAACCAGGTGGGCTCAATGTCGCAGGAAATCCATATGTTGAAGCACCGCTTCTGTGTCGCAGTTGTCCTATGGATCACGGAACTCAAAGAGTCGGACGATCCATGGGAAATGCTGCAGAAGGCAAACCCCGATCCGGATATGTATGTCAAATGCCGCACGGCAATGTACTCCTAACCACACTAGCCCTTAATTTAATATGCAGTGGGAAACGATTCAAGATAAGCTTGTTAGAGCAACCCCTGGACTTGTCTCATGCCTTATTCAGGAAGATGACGGGAATTTGGTCTGGACCGGGCAGTTTGATACTGCCGACAAGGCAATCTCCTTTTTGAAAAAACAGATCGAGGAAGATCTTGATTTTGAAAAGCTTGTAAAAGAGTGGGAGTTGGTTGGGCTTGATGGAGATTGGCCCGATTGGTATGAGGCCGCTTTCGGTACATGTTTTCTTGAATCACATTATCTTGATGACCTTGACCTCTACGAGGTTGTCTGGATTGATGGGACACCCCAAGATTTTATGGGGGCGGCCGAATGAGAAAATACGAGCCTCCCCGAATTATTGAATACGCGGAGCTGTTAAAGAAAGCGACGAATAAGGTCGAAGAACTATCCGCAAGGATTTCGATACTTCCGTTGCCTGTCCCGGAGCTCCGCGATATCTCAATCGACCGAATCACGCCGTTTGCCGCACCACGCGTATTTCCCCTCTTGGAAGACTATTTGAAGTCCTTTGTAGTGGTAGACGCCAACGAAGGGCGACCGCCTAAAAAGAAAAAGGGACATATAAAGAAAAAGAAGAAGAAACTAGAGGCGAAACCAAAACTAGACGGGAAAGCAGCAAACCGAAAGAAAAGAAAATGATTTATTCCTTAACCTTCCACACACGGATCCTGGAGCAAATCGTTTATGCCCAGGCGAGCTCTAGGGACGAAGCGAAGGCAAAGGCGGTACACAAGGTCGAAAAAGTATTCATCCTTATAAAATGTACCGCCCTAGCAGACAACCTTGATGAACTGGACCCGGAAGAAAGAGCCCTATTCGACACGGATGGGGTTGCAGTTTTTGCCCCCGAGGCGCTACGTTAGAAAGAACTAAGATGACAGTACAAAAAATAGTTTACGTAGACCCCGAGACCTTTATGGCGCACAAGGGAGTTGTTGTCTACCATTGTTACAAAGACGATATGGTCAATTCTGGGGAAAGGACCTATATTTACACCGTTGATAAGGAAAATGGTGGGGACAGCCACAATTCCTTTGATGTGCGGAACCTTCCTTATTTTAAGGGCCATGGCGCTCAGTTTGGTCTGGAACTTTCAGAAATCCGGATGGCGATCCGCGACGCGATCGATAAAGGGATTGATTTATTGAAAGTACGTTAGGATTAACCTAAAAGAATCTCTCATATAACAAAAGGATTTCACTATATAATAATTAACCCAAGTCTGGGGCCTCTTTGTTTCCTTCGGAGAAATGCATGCATCACATCGGGCACTACATCCAAGCAGAGGTTCGTGAATTGATCAGTTTCGAAGCGCGGACGGCGGAGAGGGTAGCTCACGAAGTAATAACCCGGTATGGGGGTTATTTTCATGCTGCTGTGGATACATTTTTCGAAGAGCAGGGTCGCGACCCAGAAGAAGCATTGGGCCAAGAAGTGCGCGAAGCACAGATAACGGTTCGAAAAGAATGGGAAAATAAGATCCTCAACAACCCTTCACTGACAATTCTTTATGATGGTGGAAATGACCAAGTACTCGCTGTCGGAGCAGACCTAGCCAAAGTTAGCGGCACTCTTCCAGCAGAGATCTAAAGTATAAAAGAAAAAGAGTTGTGACCCAGCTCTTTTTCGCCCATGATATATAATCAGCGAGAGAAACAGGCTTACCAAGGTTTTTAGGCCAAAAATGGAAAACGGTAGAGAAAGAAGATATAGGGTAATTGCTAGAGACTTAGAGGGTCTTTATAGTTATAATTATCTACGGACACACGAGCATAGTGTCGTTTATTTATGTGAAAGATATTTTCTTATTTTTAACCTAAGCCTAAAATTCCGTCCTGCTGGATATCCAACTTGGTTCAAGCTAACTTACTATATTGGAAAAATCTTTCAACACCCACTGATAAACCCATATCCCTTTTTCGATAAACATCTTAAAAGATGGGGGTACCAAGGGCTAAAACGGATTAGGGCAGAAAGCTTATTAACAGCAAAATGCCTCCAAAGGCGTCGTTGGGCGAAAACCTATATCAGGACAAACGACCCTCTTGGACTTTTAGGGACAGGGGAAGGCGAATGATTTACGATGCTAGCTATAAATTTAGTCCCGTAGAAGAGCTTTATATCTATTTTCTAGAAGATTATTGCTTTGTGCTCTATTGCGATTCTTCTAGCAACCCAGGGAAACCAGCGGTTATTATAGAGGCTGCAAAAAATAAAGACTATAAAGGGCGGATGGAGGAATGGTCGTATGTTGAATTTCATCTAAATTGGTATTCGATTATACGGGAGTATTGCGAGAAGGAGAAGCCAAAACAGGTAAATATAAAGAAACTCTTAACCCATAGAACTTGCCTACGGGAATTTGCTAAACATGCTATAAGAGGCACACTTATTACCGAAACTCTTGGGGAAGATCTGAAGTATTATGATAATGGTAGAATTTCGCATAACTCCTATTCTATTCGAGAAAGACTTGTGGTTGTTTTACCAATGCCGATTGAATCTGAAATACTGAGAGCTGCGAAAAAAATCACAAAACGTGTTAAAGTAGAGGACTATGATCTTAGATTTGTAGGGGTAGCCCAGAAATGGGAAAGAATATTGCTTAAAGCAAAATGTCCTCATTTTAGCATAAGAAAGAAAGTTATGTTTGCGACAAGGCACTTAAAAGAATTAGCTATTGAACTAAATATTCCTCTATCAAAAATGCCAATTCGCCATGCAGATTACAAATAAACTTTGGTTAGTTACCGAAACTTACGAATCCTACGGTAACGGGATAAAAGATGAGTACTTTGTCTATCTCACAGACAATTGTGCCTTTATGATTACTGACGTAGTTGAAGATTCTCAAAATTATAAGAGCTGGTACGAAGGGATTAGGACTTTTCTTTTGACTGGGAAAGATTGCGAAAGCAATGATTATAGCTACAAAGAAATGCCCCTTCAACTACTTTTTACTCACAACTTTTCTGTTGTTCGGGACTGGGCCAAGTTTTACCTAAAAAAAGAAAAAAGCGAACTTAGGCAATAAACAATGAAAAGAGAAGATTTTAATAAGAAACTAAAGACTTTTGGACGGGGAAAAATCTATTTCATTAAGCTACACCCTTCCCGAGAAAGGTACCCAGACTCTTTTCAAAACTATTTTCTTTTCACTTACCGAAGTGGCTACAGGCTAGTCCGAGGACACTTCCTTTCCTATCATGGTTTTGAATTTCCATGGCAAATTCAAAATTATAAAGATATTAAATTTATAGTTGAAGTGGATATAGAATATATTCTTCGGCAAGACACTTGGGAAAAGAAAACGGCAATCGCAAATCTATCAAAGCCCAAGTTACTAACACATCAAAACCAGTTTTTACGAAAAACTGCGAAAGAAACACAGGCTAGATTAAAAGAGTTGAAAGGCATTAAAAATGATTAAGGATTCGAAAAGGCTAAAGGAGGACCTAGAAGCATACTATAGCTTAGTGGAAAAGCTAAAGGGAGAGAAGAGTTCACTTCGCCGCACTTTGTTCAATATTCTCAGCGCATCAGGTACTATTAAGGACCAAAAGGTGCGAGAAATAATTTATGAAGAGATCGATAAAGCAATCAAGGCAACCGAGCCTAAAGAAGAATTCTAAACATACCTAGATTAAAGAGATGAAAAATGGGTATTTGGATAGCTACTGTCTCTTCTACTCTGCTAGAATCCACACTCGGCGTATCACAGATTTTTAATATCCCTCCCACCGAAGAGGAACTATGGTTGTGGGCCTTAGGTAGAATTAGTGGTATGGGATGTATTATTGAAAAAATTAACCCCGAAAATGGAACTGCGCAAAATACCATGTTTAGGGTTTGGGTAAAAGGTAGTGAAAAGTGTTTTTGGGTTTTTATGGCATGTAAAGAAGCAGAAATAAAAACCCCACGATCTATAGAGGCAAGCCTCACTCACGAAGATCTCTTTATCCGTAGATTTGCGAAGCTCTTAAACAAAGACGAAGAATAATGTACCAGGTAGTTGTTGGCGGTGCGCTTGATGGTGCCCCGCAAGAAAAAACTATAGTTGCAACAAAGCCTACTAGGGATATGGTGGCCTTGTTATGTCTTGATTGGGTCCAGAGGGACGACTTGTGTGATGGCGATGCGATAGTTGGGGTTAAAGAGATTAGGGTGGCGGGAAATAACTTTATAATTCTAGTACAGCTAAGATCCGAGGCGATGGGTTTAGAGCTTGCGTATTATAAAGTTGAAGTAGAAGAAATAGAAGCCTTTAAGATAGAGCCCTATCTAACACACAAAGTTGAGGCAATTCGTAAGCTCGCTAAAAGGATACGGGAAGCAGATGAAAAGGGAATTTAATTATTGTCTAAGTGTCCCAGGACTTAAGATAAAGGTCTTCTTCTCAAGGAGACTTGATAGGGACGAACTGGAATTGTTTATTCTTGGTCATGCCTATAAGTATTACGAAAAGCTAGGTTTAAGAATAAAAAACCCAAGGTTTTGTATAGAAGGCTACCCAAGAAAAGATACTCTATATTTTGAGATACCAGATGCCAAAAAGTTTATTGCTTCTAAGTATGAGGTATTTGCTGTTAGGAATAAGGATGAAGAAATAACCCCGATACCATTGCCAACAGAATTCTTAACACATGGATGTAAAGAAATAAGAGACCGCGCTAAGCTTATGCTTCAGTGGGCCCCCGAGTTGAGAAGAAGGCGCGAACTTTTTGGTGGTTATTTTAGCCCCAGGAATTGTTAAAATGAAACCTTGGTGTATTCGCTTTTTTGAAATCGGAAAGTACCCACTCTTGTCCGATTTCACCCGAATTATTGCAAAAAAACCAACACCAGAGGAGCTGCTACTTTGGGTAGTAGAGCAAGTACGATTGAAAAAACTGCTTATTGATTATGCAAGCATAGAGAAAGCTAAAAAGGATGGCACTTTTAAGATTTGGATTCAAATAAAAGGTCTCTCTCATCCTTCTGGTTTTTCAGTAAACTTAGAAGAAGTAACAATAGACACATTTAGCCCTGTTGAGTCCTATCTTACTAACACAGACCCTTATGTTAGGGCACAGGCGAAAAAATGTATTAACAGATGGAGAAATTGAGAATGCTAAAGTGCCCTGAATATTATATTGATAGCTTGATTAGTCACTACTTGATTAGGGTCTTTATTGGTGCCTATCATTCGGATAATATACTTATGGTAGAAGGTAGCACTGAACAGCTCCCACCAATAGGAGAAGCCCATTTGTGGGGTTTAAAATTGACAATACAAACAGTGCTTGTCGTAAAATATCTGGGTACCCAGATAGAGGAAGATATGCCTCTCGTAAAAGACCCCGTATGCTATTATAGAAACATCGTTAGCAATTTCGAGGTCAAGCATGATCCGCGAGACTGGTTTTTTAGATTAGAGTGGTTACCCGTTGTGGGAGGGCAGGCTCCAACAAAAATTAGTTTTCCCCGAATAGAAGAATACCTTACACATGAAAGTCCAATAATTAGGAAAGTTGCTAAAGAATATCAAGTAAGGAATAAATATGGGTTGTTTAACACATAAAATAACAATAGAGTTGTCAGCAGATTTTGAAAAGCATTTTAAAAATTGGGGCGTTTTTACAAAATCGATTCAAACCCCGACACCCCCCAAAAATAATAAGGTTGAGGTTACGCTTGAGGTAGACAACACGAATCTCAAAAACTTGATTAAGAATTTAAGATGAAATACCTTCTATCACTTGGAACTTCTTGGCATTCCTCTCTTAAATGGAATATTCTTTATCAAGAAAAACCTTCTAAGGATGAGGTACTTGCCGCATGCCTTAAGTTTGTAGATTCCTTGGCAAAAGAAGATAAGGAGTTGAAAAAAAGTATTAAAGAAAAACCTTCCTTTGAGATACTAGGAAGATCATACTCTGATGGGACAATTGTTTTTTATGGGACAGGAAGTTTTTGGTGGAGTGTCTCAGAAATTAAGTTCTCCGAACACAAGCTTGAATCCCTCCTAACTTCGGATCTTCCCTGCTTGCGAGACTATGCAAAGAAAAACCTTGAGCGGAAGAAAATGACAAATGAATATTAAAAAATTCTTAACAGATAAGCATCCTGAAAAACGAAAGCTAGCAAAACTTATAATCGGGCTTATTAATGATCATGGGTTTAGGGTTCTCAGAAATACAATAACAGATGAGATCCAAACCACTTTAACTAAGGACGAAAATCCCTTAACGATAGAACTTCGTCTTGGGTGGGCTAAAAGCAGTCGATTATTACGGGGCTTCTCCTGTGAAAAACCAAACATGAAAGTTTCTTTATTTAAGAACGGATACTATATTGGAGGCTCCGAAAGAGCCTATGGAAAGGTGAAAGAAATAGAAGAAGCCCTTGAAGAAGAAACTTGGTTTTCATTAATTTGTTAGTTGGATGAACAAAATCTATAAAACGAGTGTTATGTGTGGGGAAACACAGTATTTTCCAAAACTCCTCTATACCACAGAGTTATTACTCTGGGCGGTCCTTCGTCTTAAAAAGACTTTGCCCCCCTCTAAGATAATCCCTCTTAGCGTACACCGTGTTTATAATAAATCGAACCAGTGGTCAGAAGTATCCTTCCAACTAAGGGCCTCAGGCAAAGTAACATATTTCATCGCTCTATGCGAATCTATGAACTCCGAAACTTCCCCCACCTCAAGTTTTGAAAAGGAAATGCTCCTGATCGGGCGAAGCTTCCTTACAGATAGTTCCTCCTTTTTAAGGGCAAACGCACAAGTGCTTATAGAACGATATGGAAGTTGAAAAAGGCAAAAACAAGGATCAGGGAATTTTTAATGACCATCTTTAAGGCAATGGGGACGAATATTATCGATGAACCGGGGCCAAAAATATTCATAGACCATTTTAACCGATTATTGATTCCGAAAGAACTATTGCTTTGGAGCTTCTTTAAGGTTAGAGAAGCTTGTAAGCCGTCCCAATTAGCGTTAGAAATGTTGCTAGAAGATTGGAATCATTGGGACGCTTCTTCCTTAAGTCTAACAATTAGCTTAAACGAACAAATTTACTGGATGGGGTTAGAGTGTAAGGTAGACGAAGAAGCGTATCCGTTATTCACCTCCCCACACCCCACGGATGCTTATCTCAAAGATATTGCAAAAAGCTTTCTCACAAGCAATTCAAAGGAATTAAGAAAAGTAGCAAAAGAAGCATTAGAAAAGTAGCAACGAATAAGTCCTTGTGTAAATTAATTGTACTTTTAAGGACTTATTTTTAGAAAAGGATACGACATGAGAAGCATCATTGTACCAATCTTTCTATTGCTGTTTTGTAGCTGTAATGCCCTAGAATCTGATATCTTGGATGAAGGTTTTCAGGAAGTCGAACATTTTCAAGCACAAGGGCTAGATGGGGAATGGCGAGATGCCCGAGAATATTTCGATGCTGAATATAACCCATCATCAGAAAGTGACCCTATTGAGATTTGGAGAGAGTTTCATAAGCGAACCGAGTATGTTGCAGACGAGGCAGATGAATGGAGATTTGCCCGAGAAACATACGAAAGCCGCGAAGGAGATTGCGAAGACCAAGCAATCCTGCTTTGCTCAGCTCTATTAAAAGAAGGATACGATGCCTGGGTAGTTATAGGGCGCACATGGACAACTGGAGAAGAAAGTCTACATGCTTGGGTGATGGTCCGAGAAGACGATAAGACCTATTACTTCAATCAAACCGCCTATCCTTGGTTTTTCTGGGTAGGACTTGAAGCCTATAACCAACTCTTCCGCCCCGGCTGGAAGATCTATATGGCGATAAACAACGAAACTATTCTAATGAAACCCGGAGAATGGGACTAAAATGGTAGTTGAGTATAGAATTTTCGAGTACTGCGGAGGAAATCCCCACCTTAACTTAAATTGTGTAGCATACTTCTTCCCTGGAGAAATATATATAGACCCGGGACCCGGCAAGCAAGTAATACGGGTCCCGCATTTTTGGACCCTACATACAGAGTGGAAAAGAAAAATAAAGCAGTTTCTAAGAGGAGAGAACCAGTATTTTAAGGAAATGCCTTGGGGAGCCCAACACCTTACACATAGATGCCCGAAAATAAGAAGGATTGCAAAGTGGAGACTCAAGCAATATACGAAATAACACTCTGGAAGCAGACCTCTTTGAGAAAAGGCTACACGTATATAAAGCATTGGCCTTCCCCCGAAGAAGGTCTGGCAATAGCATTAACCTTGCTTGAAGAGTCAAATGAATGCTTGACAGAAATCCTTGAATTGAAGGTAGAACTTAAAAAAGGTAAAATCGTTGCAATGAGGGAAAAGGGAGATCCTTGGGTATACCATTGGGGATGGCATCCCGTATGCTATCTTCCAGAGAAAATTCCAAGACTTGAACAACATCTCACCTCCAAATCGAAAATTATTAGGGAAGCCGTTAAAGGAGTCTTGGAAAAATGCGGATAATTTATAGAAGCGACTACAAACTTTCCAACCCTATAAAAGAAGTGCACTTTTTCATATTCGAGGATAAGACGTATGAGTTTTATGAGCAAAAGAGCGGGAAAAGATTCTCTATTATGAGACTTGGCCCCTGTAGAGAGGTTGAAGCGTTTATTAAAAGAGGTTGGCAAGAAATAACAACCTTTCGACAATTTCTAACCCACCCAGATCCAATAATAAGAAAAGCAGCAAAAAAAGGAATTGCAAAGTGTATAAAATAATTCTATATACGGCACTAATAACAATAGTTCTACTTCTTCCCTGTTGCTTCCCAGAAACAGAAGCATATCCTAATTATATAGAACAATTACCCCCGAACGCACAGTTCTCAGTTTCCGCAGTAAATGATAGCATTATTTTGACTCTCAAAGTTGGCGATTGGCAAGATATATATGATTGTGGGGACCATGTTGAAGACGCCGAAAAAAATAGGCTTGCGGAAAGATACGTAAAAGCAAATCGGTAACAAAAGGATGGATTGGGATGGTATATCTCTATGCAAAATTCGGTTTGGGGCTTGTAATACTGTTCTTTATTTATTCAACAATGAAAATGTTAAGAGCAAAAGAAGAGCATAGCAGAGCGTTATGGTGGGGTTATATGTTTTTAGCACTAGGATGCGTTGGAGCAGCGGCCCTGGTAGGGTATTTCACAGGCACTCCCCACTATGGATATCTGCTATTGATTGGGTTTGGAATTGGAATATTAGGACTTGCGGGAGGAACAATTTATATAGATTTCATACTGAAAGTCGCTAACTCCCTAAGCAAACTGCGAGAGAAAAATGTTCCGGAAAAAAACGATGCTGCCTAAGTATGAAGACTTCTGGCATCGAGAGTTAAAATCTCTCTGTCGGAGGAGAGGGGTACGAAACAGTAATGCCTCAAAAGAGCAAATGATTGAACGATTATATGCATTTGATCTAGACCCCGCTAATCTAACCCACCACAACCCTCATCTCAGAAAACTTTGCAAGGCAAGAAGAGATGAAAAATCTTCATAAAGCAAATGATATGTATCTATTAATAATAGAACATGACCATTACTATCCGTTTCTTGAGCCTATAACTGAAAAACTGTTTTGGAAAGCCTTTTTTGATTATGTGGCCCTAGAAACAATAGAAGACCAATATCAATATAAAACAATAGAAGTTATTCAATATGAGAAAAAGATAGGATTTAAGAAAAAGGATAAGGTTGATTTTCAGCCAGATTGCCGTGGTAGTGTCTTAACCCGAATCTCGGCAGAAGATGGAGAAAGGTACCCACTTAATTATAGTTGGCAAATCCTTAAGCGAGAGGTGAAAGACCTAATGATAGAACCCCACCTCACTTCAAAACATAAAGCAATCCGGGAACTAGCAAAGAAATTAATAGGAGACTAAAATGTTTGAAATATCTCTATATTCCGGAAATAAACAACAAAGACTAGACCGGGACGTCATGAGGCCCTATATTTGGGTAGAGGCTCTGCCCAGCCCCGCTAAAATCCTACTTTTCTTCCTCAAGCAGCTCGAGGTTTGGGAGGGGGAAGAAGTAGTGATTCTAAATAAGGAGTGGGAAAAAGTAGAAGATAAATCTTCCCTATACTTCCTATTAGATGGAAGCACTTATGAAATTAGAGCCAAAGAGGAATCGAAAATAAAATTGCCTCCGATAGAAGCATATTTAACAGAAACTAGTCGTGAAATAAGAAATATCGCAAAGAAAAGCCTAAATACATAATCTCAAATAAATCTCTATTCCTAAAGAACATACATATGTCTAGGGAGAGGTTTGAAGCACGGAATAAACTCTAAACAAAAATAGGTTACACCTTAACATAGAATTACGCTCGTAGTACCTTTTAGTTCGATTATATATAGGGAATGCCCAGCTCCTGGAAATATAAAAAGACCCCATCAGGGGAGCGCAAGGTTTAAGAGAATCGTAAATGGCCCACATATTAATAATCAAGTATGATCCGAAGATAGATTGCGCAAAAACGGATGTCACCTATACTTTTAATGAGCCCATCACAGAAAAACAGTTTTTGATAGCAATTTTTGAGTATATAGAGAAACATATACAACACACAGAGACCGCAAAAAAAATATTTATAATGTATAACAGAGAACTAGAATTCAAACCTGAAGGAAAGGGACACGTCCAATTATGGTATGGTACAGATTTTAGAGCAATTAATCTTAGTTGGCAAGTAAGTCTCGCAGAAACTGGAGCATTGTCAAAAATAGAGACATATCTTACTTCAAGACATCCAGGGATAAGGTTAGAGGCTAAAAGATTTATCCCAGAATGATATTTTTTTCCATACTCCACCCAGACCCAAACAAATGAAAGAAACAACCGTTTTTACAGTCGTTTGGTTATTCGAAGACGATCGAGATTGGGGATGTGCATACTATAAAGGAGCACTAGCCGAAGAGGCAGCAGTAGAAGCAATTATCAAAGAAGTTGAAAGTATACTTGATGCCGAAAACTCCTTACCCTATCTTAAAATAGAACTTGATAATTTCAATAATACAGTTGTATTGCAGCAAACAAGTAATTCAAAGGTAAGACATATAGATTGGGTAATATCCCCAGTGAGTGAAGATGAGTTATTGGAAACCAAAGGATTGAAGTCGCTGCTTACACATAAAAGAAAAGATATCAGAGCCATGGCAAAAGGGGAATTGTTCAAACAGAATAAATAAAATGTATATCATATTCACAGAAATTAAATATTGTACCCAGACAGAAGAACCCCTTAATTGCCACATCTGTATCAAAATTGATAAAGAACAGATAGCTAAGGTGCAGAAGCTAATAGGCTATGCCCAAGCCCAGAAAAGAGCAATACCCGAGATTAATAATATAGATTTGAATATCAAAGAGATTAATATACGTGAAATCGAAATAAATGCGTGGGATGAAGGCGAAAAAGAAATCGCCGAAACATTAGTATATGATGAAGGTTTTATATATACAGAAAAGAACCCATTCCAAAGACTTATTGATGAGAGCGATTATATCTTAAAAGATTACAGAGTACCTAAGATTAGATTAAAGTTTGATAAGGGCCAAGTAATAGTACAACACGAAGTAGAAATCGATGGAGATAAAAGGTATATTGATTTAGATTGGGAAAAGATAATAGCAAAAAAGTAAAATGAAAGCATATCTAACAAATAAAATTCCTGAAATACGGAGGTTAGCAAAAAGACTTGCTAATGCAGGGGAAAAAGAAACATTAGTAGAGCTAGAAAAAGAGTTGAAGCGCATAATAAAAGAAAGTAAAGCCACACAGGCAAGCCTAAAGCAAAATCAAAAAATAGTTGAAGCTCAGATCACTGCGGCAATAGAAGGGTGCACTCTCAGCTCAACACAAGTTATAAACATTATGAGAAAAGAAATAGCTCTTCAATTGTTTTTGAAACAGTTAATAGAATATAGAGATTTACTTGAATCTATCATAAAATCCAAATGAACACCATTAGAAGATGTATCAACTAAAACTTGAGATAACAGAGAATGCCAGGTTCTTTGTAGAAATAGTAGAACTCTTAAAAGACGATGCCAAACCCATTCTAAAGATAGAAGACTTCGTAGAACAGAAACCGAAAGAAAAAGAAGCCGTGCTTTGGATATTAGCTTTAATAGATAAAATATCCGGAAGAAACTTAGAAGCAATAAACATCACAGCCTTTCCCTTACACAGCGATGAAGAAGATACCGAGATATTATATGTACAAGCATATTTTAAGAATGGGAATGAAAGTCTCGAGTATATAGCAGAGCTTAGAATAAGAGAAGTTGAAAAAACCATAGAGTTGAAAAAAGCAGAAACTTTTCTTACCCATAAAAGAGATTGGGTGAGAAAATATTCCAAGAAGTCTAATTGGTTTAAGCCATAAGGAGAAACCCATGGATGTGAAAACACTTTTTCCCCTCACACTAAAAGAACGTCCCGCTACCGGCAAAATCTTTGCATATCAAATGGAAGTCGATGGAATTATTGAAGTCCATATTCTCCGAAAAAGACTTCCAGTGGATCGCCGGATCGCAGTTGTGAAATTCCCCACTTACGGCTCTCGAGAAAAAGCCCCTTGGGTTGAGTTCACTTCTGTAGATCTCGAGGACGAAGCCATTCTTAAAGATGTAAACTTTGTTTCTATTAGACTGCAAAGCCGGAATATTCCATTATGCTCATTTAATCAAGATTAGCTTTAAGCTATATCCAAGCCTTAGTAGCTAGAAAAAAGCACTAATAGCAATAGGATAGATAAATGGAAATCAATATCCCAGTTAGTCTTACCGAAGAGCGATTAATTGAAGTGCTCCGGAAAAGAGAGATTAAAGCCAAACCCAGAAAAATTAAATATTGGATTGATCCAGAGATATACGATTATTCCCTAGGAGATAAAAGTCTACAAATAACGATACCGATAGTATATCAAGTTAATGATAAAAATTATTGTTGCGCCCCAAACGTTACCGTCTTCATTAAGTGGAATAAAGAGATTAAGAAGATAACGATCGGAAAAACAAGGAAAGGAAAAACGATCGCCGAATTTAGCACAGCCGAAGAACCGTTAACGAGAAGATTAATCGGCAGAATTCTTAGAAAACAAAATGTCCCAAAAATCGCAGAACTCGATAATACAAAGTATTTTAGAGATCTTAAAGAAGTTGATGCCCTAATTGAAAAACTGTACCCCGAAATCGAAACCCAAAGAGAAAATAGCTTTTTTGTATTCAGACCTAGAGGATACCCCCAAATTAAACTTACCACAAAGTTTTTAATTAGAGAAAAGCAAAGAGAAAGAGTAATAGCAGAACTAGAGAGCATTAATAAAGTATTAACAGAATTCTCAAAAGAAATAGGAGACCTCTTTGAAGGGACAGACCAATATTTTGAGATGTGGCCATATTTTAAGAAAGAAGTAGAAGTATCCCAAGATGTAGAGTGGTACCTCGACCTAAATAAAGATTATAAAACAAAATGTCCCTTCTCCATTTCATGGAGCAGTGAAGTAGATAAGTGGAAAGAGCTTTTTAAAGCATTCAAAAGAAGCCTTCCATATATTAAACAAGCATATGCCATAATCAAAAAAGCCCAGAAAAAGGAAGTATACGAAAATAAATATTTCATAACCTTCTCCAGAGAAGAACCCACAGTGGCAGAGGTTTGGCTAATAGCTAAAAGAAATAGTAGTCGTTTTGATTTCCTGGTAAAAGAAGACGTTGAGAAGTTTGAAAAGGTTATCAGAGAAGCTTAGAATGAACAAGCATCTCATAAAATACCTAACCCATAAATCAGAAAGTCTTAGAGATTGGGTTAAAGACCGTATACAGAGAACAGATCAAAGATATGATGTGATTGAAGGAACTACCCGAGAGATTCCAGAAGAACATATATATGTCCTAGGAGAGGTTAATATCTCAGTTGAAAAGTTAAGCTCCTTAAATAGAAAAGTTGTCTATTGTGAATGGCTCGATTGTTCTAACAACCGATTAGAATCCCTTCCAGAACTTCCAGTCTGTAAAATACTTTTTTGTTGGAATAATCGCCTAACCCAACTTCCAGAGCTTCCCGCCTGTAAGATACTTTATTGTTCCAACAACCTATTGACCCAACTTCCAGATCTTCCAAAATGTAGAGATCCTTATTGCACAGAAAATCCAGGATATCCATTCAAAGCAAAACGACAACCAATATCTATACAGTACAGCTCCTAAATCAAAATTCATGGAAAAGAGGTAGCAAAGTAAAATGAAAGACTCCTCTTTACAAAATCGAGCTTTTTGTGTCACCCTTTCTGGGGTACCTGTGGAAGTATTACTGCTCAAGGACTCTATGATTCATTTGTCAAGGTTAGGTAAATCATATCCCAAAGAGGTAAGAGATTTCTATATTACGGTTATTTCAGATTATCAAAAGCGAAACGAGAATGTCCCCGAAATACCAATTAAATCCCTCTTGACTCATGTGAATCCCCAAGTACGAGAGGTAGCAAAGGATATCTTAAGTGGACAAGAAATTTGATAATAGAGTATTTAGATTTGAGATGCCGAATTCAGAAAGATTCTGGGTTTGGTTTTTGGAAAATCCCGGTCCCGGTTTTTTGTTCTTCACCGAAACCCGCTTTGATACCTACTGGTGGCATTATGAGGTTCGGGAAGAATATAAAAGATATCCACTTAAAACTGAAATACCAATTGAATCCCTCTTAACCTTTGAGAATCCGGAAGTTAGAAAAAAAGCAAAAGAGTTTCTGAAGGACTCCTAACCAAGAAATCTTAGAACTGATCAATTAGGAATCGTCTTGAATAAACATCTTTCTAAATATTTAACCTCAGAAAATCAAAATCTTAGAAACTGGGTTAAATCTAGAATAAATCGAATCGATCAAGTCTTTGAAGTGATTAAAGGAGATATCGATTCCAGAAGAGAATCAATATGTCTGTGGAGCGGTTTGGATTTCAAGTCAAAACTTAAAATCATTAGGATTTAAGGTTATTTATTGCGAGGAACTCTATTGCGATAATAACAGATTGACTAAACTTCCAGAACTTCCTGTTTGTAAAAAACTTTGGTGTTATATTAATGAATTAAGGTCTCTTCCAGATCTCCCAGTCTGTAAAAATCTTAATTGTCAAGATAATGAATTGACCGAACTTCCAGACCTGCCAGTTTGTGAGACATTTTATTGCAGCAATAATCGATTGACTAGCCTTCCAGACCTGCCAGTCTATAAATATCTTTCTTGTAATAATAACAGATTGACTAAACTTCCAGAACTTCCTGTCTGTGAGTATCTTTATTGCAGCAATAACCAATTGACTAAACTTCCAGACTTACCCGTCTGTGAAGATCTTTATTGTGCTAATAATAAGTTGACTGAACTTCCAGATCTCCCAGTCTGTAAAGATCTTAGTTGTGCTAATAATAAGTTGACTAAACTTCCAGATCTCCCAGTCTGTGAAAAACTTTGGTGCAGCACTAATCAATTAACTGAACTTCCAGACTTACCAGTCTGTGAAAAACTTTGGTGCAGCAATAACCAATTAACTGAACTTCCAGACTTACCAGTCTGTGAAGATCTTTCTTGTAATAAGAACAGATTGACAAAACTTCCAAACTTCCCAGTATGTGAAGATCTTAGTTGTGAAGATAATCCAGGATACCCATTCAATGAATAGCCACCTTTCTAAATATTTAACCCACGAATCAGCAGGTCTTAGAGATTGGGTGAAGTCTAGAATCCCAAGAACAGACCAAAGATATGAAGTGATCGAAGGTAATACCAACTATATTCCAAAAGAATCCCACTATGTCTATGGAGAAGTTAATGTTTCCAGCAATGACTTAAAATCTCTAAGAGTCAAAGTCCTTTATTGTGAAGCCCTTGATTGCTTTAATAATCAATTAACATCCCTTCCGGAACTTCCAGTTTGTGAGACACTTCATTGTGGCAATAATCAATTAACACAACTCCCCAAACTTCCTGTCTGCAAAACTCTCTATTGTCGGCCCAACCAATTAGAATACCTCCCAGAACTTCCTGTCTGTGAAGAACTTGATTGTGGAAGTAATCAATTAACCCAACTCCCCAATCTTCCTGTCTGCAAAACTCTCTATTGTCGGGCCAATCAATTAGAATACCTTCCGGAGCTTCCAAAATGTGAAGATCTTAGTTGTGAAGATAATCCAGGATATCCATTTAAATGATCTCAAATAACCACCTCATAAAATATCTAACCCATGAATCTAAACATCTTAGAAATTGGGTAAAAGAAAGAATCCCAAGAACAGATCAAAGATTTATTGTGATAGAAGGTAACATCGATTATATTCCAGAAGAACATACATATGTCTATGGAGAAGTTTATATCTCAAATCAAAATCTCAAATCCCTAAATAGAAAAGTTATATATTGTGAAGCCCTTTATTGTTTCCATAATCAATTAATAAAACTTCCAGACCTCCCAGTTTGCGTGTACCTTGATTGTACAGGTAACCAATTAATACAACTCCCAAACCTTCCCGCTTGTAAATACCTTCATTGTAGAGAGAATAAATCACAGCCCTTCCAAACCTCCCAGTATGTGAAGTGATATGGCAATAAAGCAAGGAGAGTAAAAATGAATACCTATGTAAAAGAACTGTCTGAGTTGATCCAAAAAGATTCACGTATTGAAAATTGGATGCGTGGGGGGAAAAGCGATGCAGGTATCTCCTTCCAGCAATTCAAGGATTTTGCAAAGGAAGTTGAAGGAACTCTAGTTTTTTCCAACAGTTGGGGGACCCTAGTCTTTTCCCCCACCCCAGCAGGTAAAGTGCATATGGCATGGAATTTTACAGCTTCCGGAAATAAAGGGGACCATACCTTCCCTAATGTCAAAGAGGCAGCTGAAGAAGGGGTTGGAGGTATTTGGAACGCGCTTATCCGTGGAGTGATAATGTAAACCCCAAGAGCAAGAGAATTTAAATGTATAGCATAAAATTTTCAAATCCCCATTCCACCATGATCAGACGTTACCATTTTGAGAAGAAACCAACTTTTAGTGATAAGTTTGGAGCCTGTTTAAGTTATCTAGAAGAGTTGATCGAAACAGGATATTCCCTATGGGAAAGTTTAATACAAGGCCCCTATAAAATGTCCTTTACCGAGTTTTCAGAGTGGGATGGAGAACTCTTTTTTATAATAGCAGAAAGATATCGTGTTACATATCATATTAGGAAAATGGAAACAGCCCAACCTGTCCCCGCCTTTCTAACCTCCAAGTATCCTAAGATAAGAGAGCAAGCTAAGAGAGCAAGCAAAAAGATTTATTGAGATAGAGTGATACAAGATATAATAGATATAGGATTAATTAAGAATATAGGATTAAGAAGTATCTCTAAATATCTACACCCTAAACAACCCTATTTCCTATCTTAACACCCAGGTTAAAAGATCCCAAATACAAACCCCTAAGCCAGAATAAGATAGCATTAAGACCCCCTTTTCTTAGATCAAGAAGGAGTTAAGGTTAAGTTAATCTTTATAGCGAAAATCGCGAATATCGGCGTGAGACCGCGAGAAGTATTTGAAAAGCAGGAAAATCACAAGAAATCGCAAGAAATCACAGAAAGTGCTTGAGAGACCAGACCTATGTGTCTCAACAACTCCCCGTTTTCTAATCCACAAAAAATAAAAAACGGTTCGGTTTTCTAATACATCTCAATAACTAAAAAGCATCTCAAACACTTTTTAGAAATAACTAAATATCTGAAAGAACAATCTCAATACTCCTATACTTATTATACGAATTATCCTCCCCAAGTTTAACTCTTTCTTTCTAAATCCTTTTTTGCTAAGGGTTTATCAAAATTAGTCTATGAGAAGCACATACAAATGTTGTTTATTTCGCCGGGGAAAATCTGTCCTTTTCCGGCTCATATGCTTCTCAAATACGTTTATTTCGTATAAAGATTAACCGGTTTTGGAGATTTTCATGTATCGGGACAGGAACACTTACGAGGACCTAATAGGGCTAGGGAAAAGGGTAAAGTCTGGAATATTTAGGTTCCTGGTCTTACCTGACGTATATCACTATATCTGGTTTTTGGATGAAACTCGGCATATATACTTCTCTGATACAAGGTTTGAGGAGGCTCAGGCTCTTTATACTCGATCTGTGTGGGCTTCTCAAATACTGATTAAGGCTTTACCTGGGCAAGAAAAGGTTTCACTACAATCTCTCTTAACTCATATGAATCCTCGGGTTAGGACAAAAGCAAAGGAGGTATTGGATGGCGCGGCCTAAGCTAGAGCGGACTAATAAGGTATTTAGATTCGACTTACACTCAATCGTTTTCGCTTGGTTTTTGGAAGGCCCTGTTTATATTCTTTTCACAGATACTTATTTTCAGGCTCACAGATACGAAGATCGTGGAAATTGGCTAGCCCCCTCGGCCGAAATACCGATTAGGTCTCTCTTAACTCATGCGAATCCTCTAATTAGAGCGAAAGCAAAGGAGATGTTAGCTAAAGATGGGACTATTTAAGATGCATTATTACTTGATTACATTTTCGGAAATCTTTTATCCTTATCTTTCTTTAATGGCTAGTTGTGAGCGGACTCGGATAGAATACAAGCCGGTTCCTCTCTCTACGAAATTTGAGATAAAGGGGAAGGACATTAAATTATTGCTTGTTAAGTTATTGGGTTCTAGGGGGGATTTAAGGGAGATTCTGGACATAGAGGCTGAGATATTGGAATCTTCTAAATTCTCAAATACTTACGATTATACTACTAATCTTAGGGCGACTCTTAAGGATGTGCGGGGGGAAAGGGTTAATTTAGTTTTTGAATGTAAGGTTCTCTCGGTAGCTAAGTTTGAGGAGAATTTGGTACCGGAATCTCTCTTAACTCATGAGAATCCTTCAATTAGGGACTATATTAAGAAGAATAGGAAAAAGTTTTAAGTGAAGAAACGCTTACTCAAGAAAAGGGTATTAGATTCTTTGTTGAATCGGGCTTTTATACGTTCTTTTGGTGGGGGAAAGGATCTTTTCATATTCTTGGGCTCTTTTATTCTCTGGCATAAAACTCGATTTTGGATTAAGTCTGATTTTGAACATCTTGCGGTTCTTAAGATAGAGGGGGAAGCTTGTTATGACTGGGGAAAGATGATTTTCTATTGGGATGCTTCTGATGATCTAGTAAGTATCTCAGAGGTTCCGATTAAATCTCTCTTAACCTTTAGGAATAAAGAGGTTAGGGAAAAGGTGAAGGAGATTCTATGCAAAGATTAACTCTTTTGATGATTTTTGAGCTGTCTTTTGAGGCAAAACACCGGAATATTTTTGTCTTTTTCAAACCTCAAAGATCTCTACGTCCTTGAAAGATATGGACTTAGATAAAGATTAACCGGTTTTAAGGTTTTTGGATGCTTAGAATTTTCTGACATACCTCTAATAGGTGGAGATATGTATAAAGTTACATTTACAAACACTCAAACTGTTGCGCTTCGTGACTATTATTTTGAGAAGAAACCTGATGCTAATGCTAGGTTGGGTGCTGGCTTGGAGTATCTTGAATACTTATTATCTGGGGGTGGAAGTTTCTGGTCTCAAGCGATGGTGAATGCTAAATACTTACGTTTTGTTGAGAAGCAAAAGGGTAATTGTGGTTATTTACTTATTTACATGGGGGTTTCTTGTGAGCTCCTTCTTACTTATGAGGTTTGTAAATTAAGGATTGCTCGATCTCCGGAATCTTTCTATACATCTAAGTGGTCTGGGATACGTAAGTTTGTGAAGGAGAGGTTGGGTTAGGGACTTTTTTACAGGAGGTTTAGTGATGGAAACATCAAGGTGTCGGAAATCATTCTTCATTTTAACTTTTCTCTTCTTATCTTTATTGGGGATAGGGGTTTTGAAGGGCGTTTTTGGGTTATATCTTCTCTATGGGGGTATTGCTTTCGCTCCGGGCTTCATTATAGTTCTCATATCTTGGGGTATGAGTCTACAAAGGCTTCGGAAAGAGGAATTAGTTATTAATATGGATTCTGAGGCTAAGTGTGCTTCTTGTGATTCTATTTTGGGAAAGGGTGTAACTCGTTGTTGGCATTGCGATAAGGCATTGGAAAGGGGGATTCCTAGTTATCAACCGGACTATCAAAAACGTCCCCCGGAGACTGAATCTCAAAGACCTTTGGAAGTTAAGGTTATAGACTCTTCTCAGGAGCTTGCGAACTTTCGTAAATCATATCGAAAGGTTTTCAGGAAGTAATTTACCATTTAAGGTATTGAAGCTATCTTTCAGGGTATAAATCATTTACAAAGGCAAAAAAGGATTTAAGATGTCAACTAAACTACTGATTTGGAATATTGCTTTATTAGGTTTTGTGTTAACAACAATTCTGCTCACTAGGAACTTTTTGGGCTTACTTGCGCTATTTCTTGTTTCTTGGAATGGGGATGATACTTGTCCTAAATGCGGTTATAAGTTTGAGGAGACTGAGGAATAGGATTTTATAGGATCATTCTTATTACTTAATGGTTTCATAATATAAAGGTTACTATTGGGAGATTTTTACTCTTACGAGGGATTTGGGATGAAACATTTTTCTGATTTTGACTCAAAGTCTCTTGTAGGGTCTTCTGATCTTGTGAAATGTTCTCGCTGTGGCTCTCCACGGATTGTGGAATTTAGCGGTCGTTGCAAGGACATGTGCACGATTCAGTTTCATGGGGCCACTCTCAACAACGGGACGGATACTTACGAGGGCTATCCTGTGATTTTGGGAAAAGGGGATAACTTAGAGGTATCGATTTGTATTGAGTGTGGGCAGGTGCAGGGATTCGACTGGCCTCTCGACCCTGAATACTATGATTTCCTCACAACCCCAGAATCCGAATAAAAAAAAGAGAGGAGAAGGTGGGATTCTGAATGGGGTCTCACCTTTTTCTCTTGATCCTTATCATAAGGTCGGCGAGAGTTATGGCTTCTCTCGTTGAAGGGTTACTAAAAACTTAAATTTCTTACTTTTTACATAAGGGTTACGTAATATAAAAAGTAACCAATGGGGGCTTTTACCTGCTCTCTTGGTCTTTTGCGCTTTTTACTCTGAGGAGGGCTTTGAGATGTCGAATCTGACATGGGAAGAATTCAAGGCGGAGTGGATGGACGACCATGATCCGGAGGGCTGGGACTACTACGTCTACAAGTTCCACGAGGGTGGAAAGCTGCCTTGCTGGCTCTATACCTTGATTGAGAAGATTCGTTTCCCTTTCCGCATGGCATGGCAATTCGTGCTTATGAAGCGGTGCGAGCGGGAGGGACATCATCTCGTCGATGACGGGAGCTGGGCGAATCCTGAGAGTGGTGGAGACGCTTACCGCTGCACTCGGTGCGGCGAATCTTGGCGACACGTTTACTACTAGGTCGCCTTTACCCCTTGGTTGGGGGATTTTTGCTTGGAGGTGTGTTATGGAATCGACTTCTCGCGGTCAAGGCCGCACGATCATGTTCATCGACAACAGCTACGTCTTCAGCGGGATGCTTTCCGCTGGGTGGCGTTTTTCTTGGGAGAAGCTGCTCAACCATCTCGAGGGTGAGGGGGAGATTTGGCAAACTCATTTCTTCGCCTCGGAGCATGTCCCTCCGAAGGAGAACCAGCGCAACTTCTTCAACATGCTCTCCTACAACCTCGATTTCGAGCTGCACCTCACGAGCACTCGTCAACGTCAAGTCAAGCTTGGGGATGAGTCGAAAACGATCTTCCTTGACAAGGGGCTGGACGTGCAGTTGGTCACTTGGATGATGATCCTGCTGCGCAACCAGGCATTTGACACGGTGATCCTGCTCAGTGGGGATGGCGATCTTTGCGAGGCTGTGCGGGAAGTCAAGCGCACTGGCTGCAAGGTCGAGGTTGTGGGGTGGCGCAATTCGGTCGCTCGGGAATTGAATGACCTTTCTTCTCGCCGGCCTGTGCTCTATCTCGACGACATCCGCGAGCAGATCGAGAAGGACGAGGATCACCAGCTCTAGGTCTACGGGGAAAGGGGGAGTCCTTCGGGGCTCCCCTTTTTTCTTTCTAATTACTAGGGTATTTCATAGTATAAATAATAGCTGGGGGGACTACTCCCGGCAAGTATTGCCCTTATCAGAGGAGAGCTTGAGATGAGGACACTATTCGAGCGGGTGCGGCAGGAATTGTTCGCCCTTGGATTCTCGGAAGTCGATGAGGAGTCTTACTTCTCTGATGGGAATGACCAGTTCGAGGCGACCAAGGACGGGGTTGTGTACTGCTTCTCCTGTTATTGGCAGGACTTCGTGCTGGATGGCCCCAATGTTCTGCATTGGGGGGAGGGCACAATCACTTTCCGCTGGCAAGACGAACCTGGAAAGGGTGTTTGGGCGGTCACAGAATAAGGTATTGCGGGGTGGAGCAGTCAGGTAGCTCGTCGGGCTCATAACCCGGAGGTCGCAGGTTCAAATCCTGCCCCCGCTATTTTCCCCCAAAACATTTACGGAGTTAAAAAATGGGATCCAAGCTTGACCAACTGGCTGAGATCGAGGGAATGGGAGTTATGGAGATGCTCGAGATGGGCACCTACGACTCTGTTTGCCCTGGTATCTGCACAAACCCTGATTGTTCCTATACGGTCGAGGTTGAGCCGGATTGTGATTCCGGGTATTGTGAGGAATGTCAGACCAATACGGTTAAGTCCGCTTTGAGTCTTGCGGGCATCATTTAACCGAGATCCGCCACGATTTCAGGAGGGAATCCGATGCAACGTCCCTATAAGGTCAAAGTTGTGTGGCTTGATTCCAAAGAGACTGCAACGGGCGCGGTCGTTGGTCAAAATAAAGATAATCTCGTGATTGTCTTCGACCACGAAGAGGGCGAAGAGTACGAGTTTGAGCGCCTTGATCATTCTCAAAGGCCACCGGCAGCGGAAAGCGATGTTCTCTGGTATGAAATCAACAACTCCTCGGATCTTGTCGAGATCAAAAGGGTACTCCGCGATGAACGTGAAGGCGAGTAAAGCTTTCAAGGCGGCACTCGAATCTTGCAACTAACCAAAGCCCGAGATAGGTCCCTTTCTAAGGACTTTGAGATGAACCCTTTTGAACCAGATGAGCTTGATCCTTCGTATCGTCCTCCGATACAACGGCCTTTCTCGCCGACTTCTAAGGATGAAGAGAAAAAGGAATCTTCGGATCTTCCTCTTTTCCTTGTGATTGGGGCGATTCTTGTGATCTTGATGGTTTTCGGGTCGGCTTTTTAGGAGACCTGCATGAGCGTTAACATCGAACCAGAAGACAATTGCCGGTTTTGTGAGAAGCATGGCACGGTCCAATATGAGACCTATTCTTGTATGTGTGCCGATTTTGGTCCGGAAGCCATGAAGGAATGTCTTGAATGTAAGGGTACGGGGGAAGTAAAGTTCCCTAAGTATCCTCATTCGGTCAATCTTTCTAATGGAAATTGGCATACCCTTCATTCTGCGCTTGCCCTCCCGGGGGATTCTTGCTGCGGATCGGTAGAGGCCGATTTTCTCATCACACAAATCAGATCGACCCCAGCGGAACTTGGGGTGCGGGCGGGGAGCGACTCTCAAGAACCTGGGAAAGCCCGAGTAATCTCGCTTGGTATTGATGAGTCCTATGTAGAAACCCGGTTTATCGCTCTTTTTGCTATTGCTAACGAAGCCAAGCGGCGAAAAGTTCTCGTAACCTGGGGATAGCCCCTCTGCCACAAAGTAAAATGAATTTCAAAACATCCCTCGTACTTCTTTTCATCTACAATATTTTCCGTGGGTCCCTTGCTACCTATGCTTCTGGAGACATGTCGTTCATGTTTATCTGCTCCATATGCGGCGCTATAGGTCTTGGGATGATCATCGGCGAGAAGAAAGCAGAGGACGAAAAGTCCTCGTAACCTGGTTCAGTTACACTTTATGAAAGGAATAGCAATGCTTGACCACATCCGCCTTCTCCTGGCTCTTCTTGTGTACCATACCCTTTCGGCCCTGTTCTTGCTCGGCGCTGGGGGTTCGGTTTCTCACATCATCCTTGCTTGGGTCGCGTTTTCGGTTGGCCTTTTCCTGCTTGGGTTGGCCTCTGCATGGGAGGATCGAAAGCTTGTCCAAGTAAGCTAGGTTATTAGGGTGTGTAGCTCAGTTGGTAGAGCAACGGCCTTTTAAGCCGTAGGCCCTGGGTTCGAGTCCCAGCGCACCCATCGCTAGGTTCGGGTTTCGAGTTTTGTATTTCATTTGCAAGGAGAGCAAGATGAAGCGTTCCTCCGGAGCTTCCCGTAAGCAAGTTCGGCAGCATCGTCGTGATCAGCGGGTCAAGCGTACCAGGGAAAGGGTTGCCCTGAAGCGTCAGAAGAGTTAGCCCTCAGAGGGCAAGGGCCGATAGCTCAATTGGTTAGAGCGCTTCCCTCATAAGGAAGATGTTCTGGGTTCAAGTCCCAGTCGGCCCATCCCTTTTTCCTCCTTCTTTCAGGACAAAGCCAATGCAATTCAAAAAAGAGTATCTCGAAGATAAAGATGGTAAACGGGTATTCCGTATTTATACGGACACCTATGGCAGAACCCTTGCGTTCCTCGAAACACTCGCGACAGAGATCAAGAAGAGTTTCCCTCCGCTTCATCCAGAAGACCTCGCTGTTGTGAAATATGGGGGAACCCGTAACCGCCAGATCTATGGAATCGAATTCTTCCCCCCAACTGATGTTGTGCCTTCTGGTTGGGAAAGGGTATCACAATTTGACCCCCACATCTCGTAAGGCATTTCTTTCCAAGCACCAAGGTATTTCATAATATAAATAATAGCCAAGGGGACTGCCCCGTTCTTTTGGGCGTATTTTCTACATCAGAGGAGAGTTTGAGATGAGTCAGCCCTTTGAATCGAATCCTGCGACCCCTGAACAAATTAAGGGTTTGATTGATTCCTGCGACGGAAAGATCGTCGATTGGAAGGATCCCCAGCTGTGCCGCGTACTCCGGTTGCGGTTGCTTTCTGATCCGGGCTTTCCCGCCTGGGATGTTAGCTACTGTTATGGGGAACTGAAGGATGGGACTGTCGTGAAGGTCGAACTTCCCTTCAGTCAACTCCTGAAAAGGGAATCGATCAACTCTCAAATCGTGCGCTTCGCGAAGAAAGACGGCGTTTTCGCGAAAGGTCTTGAAATCTTTGGTGCGATTTCCACTCTTAACTAAGGGGTTTGACTCCATGAAACCGATCAATCCCAACGAACCCAAAATCAAGTGCCCACATTGCGGAGTTACTGAGATGCCTCCCGGGTGGTCGGATGCTTCCCTAGTCGAGGACCTCTTAGACCTCAAGGCTCTCCGGGACGAAGGCGTGATTATCTGTGATGCCTGTGCGAACAAGCCCTGAAATCTCTTTTTCCGATTCAGGCCCTAAGAGGCCGAACCCTTCAACCCCAGGGATAAGATGAAGCTGATCCAAAAAAACCTCTATAACCAGAACCAGAGCTGGAATTATCTTGAGATCATCGAAGATACTCATGGTAACCGACTCCGGATCTCGGTACGGCGCAATGCCTATGAAGAACAGTCCCACGCAAAAGTCGAACGCTGGGATGGGAATCAGTGGCAATTCGTAACCTCGATCCCAATCACTGAGTGCGCCTGTTATGACATCTCTTATGTGACCAAGGACCCAGACCAAACACTCTTTGAGCAGGATGCTGTAATGCTTCGGCTTTATGCGGAAGCGATCTGCAAGCCCTAGAGAAACCCAAAAAAGGAGAGAGACATGGACCGCGAAGCCCTCAAAGAAGCCTTTCAAGAATACGTGGGGTGGATGTTGCCCGGCAAGAAGGAGTTGAAGGAGATGGCCTTCGCTGTCGGATACGTCTCCCTAATCTATCTCCTGCTCTGGGTTGCTTCCCTCTTCCTCTAAACACCTAAACACCCTTTTCCCTATGATCATTCAATTAAGTTGTGGGAAGAAAGCTGTATCCTCTTTCAGCGAAGCTTCTAAAGAAGCCTGTGCCGATCGGGATAAAAACGGTTTTGGAGCCCGTGATCTGCCAAAACGGTGGGGGGATGTGACTGACACTGATGGCACCCCCCTCGGCCAGGTTAGTTATAATGGTCGGGTCTGGGACATTGCCAACAACGAAATCCCCACCTAGGAGATCAAGTGTCCGAGATCCTCATCTTCCTCCTCTTCTTTGCGATCCCGATTTATTTCGGAACTTGGGTACTTTGTGCCCTCTCAAAAGGAGTCCACCATGAGCCGTCGACGCTACAATCCACCCGAATCCCCAATTAACCCCATCCCCGGAATCCTGACCATGCTCGGTTTGCTTCTCGCGATCGGCCTTCTCATCTGGATCTTCTAACCCCGGAACTTAAAAGACAAAACGCAACCCGGGATTAAAACGAACAACCTGCTTTTTGGAGTACATCTTATGCCTTGTCTTCGCTGTGGCTCGCACCGTATCGCCGACATTAACGCAAAATGCTCGGATCTTTGTTTCGTTTCCATCCCCGGATTCTCGGAACACGATGGATACGTTCCCTCCTTCCTAGGCGGCGGAGATTATGTGAGGCTCGATATCTGTCTCGAATGCGGACAAGTGCAACAGAACTTCCCCGTCACCGACGAGGATCTCGAAGAGTCCGGCGATTTCAAGAAAGCAGTTGAGACCGAGCTTCCCTAAAACTCACATCTCAAAACAGAACCCGCCCTAAATAGAATATTGGGGGGTGGTGATCGGTTTTGGACAGGGCAACGGCTATCTCTCTCTCCTCTTAGCCAAGCCCAACTCAATGTCCATGGGGTTTCCGATTGCCACCCCCTCCATTTTGCCTACCGCATCCCTAGATTCTGAAACTCCCCCTCTAAAATTAAAAGACCCAAATCTAAAGATCGCCGCTAATTCTAATATTAAAGTTTTGAGATGTCAAATCAGCCCCCGGAATTTAATCTCAAAACTTTAATATCCTATCCCTAAACTAAACCTACTAAACCCTAGAGATAGATATTCCAGTATAAGAGATACTTTCTATTACACCGATCTTTCTCTGAATCCTTTATATCCCGTCTTTCGATGAAACCCATTTAAAACAAGCAAAAAGAAAAGGGAGCCTTTCAGCTCCCTCCCCTTTCGAAAACCTATCTCAACCTCTTATTTGAGATT